>OFFB01000056.1_pt1 | contig 121855 bp, 104 predicted proteins | sample 1521281 | NCBI WGS metagenome assembly OFFB01 (sample SAMEA3504109, study PRJEB24116) | mouse gut metagenome | biome: mouse gut; feature: mouse-associated habitat; material: faeces | place: Denmark | collected 2011
TAAACGCCATGCAAAAAAAAATTTTACTCCATTCCTGCTGCGGCCCATGTTCTATTATGGCATTGGAATATTTGAAAAAAAATAATTTTCTTCCCCATATTTTTTATTATAACCCCAATATTCACCCGCAAAAAGAATATTTTTTGCGTTTATCAGCCATGCAGCAGGTAGCCGAATTTTATGATGTCCCCCTTGTCATTGGCAATAATAAAGAATTTTTCGACAGCATAAAAAAAGAACAGCATACACCGGCAGTGCCTTGGCTCAAAGAAAATTTCAAACCTCTTTTTGAAGCAAATCCTTCCATGCAGGAAGCAATCCAAAAAATTCTTACAAAATGGAAACGCTATGCAGAACTTTTTGCAAGCCGTGAATTTGAAAAATTAACCCTTTATTTTCACCATGAACATCTTTTAAATCCTACGGCAAATACACTGCAATCTCTTTTAATCATTGACAGTTATGCCTTTGTCAGCCATTTGAGCAATTGTCAGGAAAAAGAACGCTGCAAAGAATGCTATAAAGAACGCATGGTTAAAAGTGTTTTTTATGCCAAAGAACAGGGTTTTACGGAATTTAGCTCCACCTTGCTGTATTCCAAATATCAAAATCATGATGATATCTGCTTTGCCATTGAAAATGCATTGCAAATTGCAAATGAAAATAATGCAAATCCCCTGCATTTTCAATATGTTGATTTTCGTGAATTTTGGCAGCAAGGCATTGATAAATCAAAAGAATTAAATATTTATCGTCAAAAATGGTGTGGCTGCATATTGAGCCGCTTGGAGAGTTTAAAACAAATGGCTGCAAGGGAACAGGAAAAACTTTTACGCAAAAAGACACAGCATTAAAAATAATAATTCACCACCCGCAATAAAGACATCATCCCTGCAAACCCTATCACAAGAAGCAAAATTTTACGAAACGTTTTTTGCGTAATATATTTGAGAAAAGGAAAGGAAAGCAGCATGCCCAAACCCCCGGCAGGCACGCCAACAGATAAATACCGCAAAAATTCTTTTGTATATAACCCTGCAAAATAATGGCTTAAACAGCTTGTCCCCGTGATAATGATAAGGGCAGCTCCTAATGCCCCCAAAGCTTTTTGCTGTTTCCAGCCCGTGTATAAAATATACATGGCAAGGGGCGGTCCCGTAAAGGAAATGGTGGAACCAAAAAATCCTGAAAAAAAGCCGCTCAACCCACCCAAAACAGCATTGTTTCTTTCTTCTTTCGGCTCATATTTCTGTATAAAATTCCAAATAACATACCCAATCAAAACTACTGCCATAATACTTTCCAGCACATGGGAAGAAAAGATTTTTAATACTTGTGTCCCTAAAAAAGCCCCCGGCACGGCACACAATAATGCAGGCAAAATAATTTTGATATGAAACTCAGCATGATATTTTATAGCTAACGTTGACGATAAAACGGTTACCAAAAGGCAGGAAAGAGGCACAATTAATTGGATATCCATAAATAAGGTCATAAAGGGCACTGCCATGAGCGCAGCTCCCATGCCGCTTATCCCATTTACAAAGCCGGCTAATGCCCAAATACAGGCAAAATATATATGTTCCATAGTCATCTCTGTTTCTTAAATAAAACAAAACGTCCTATAATGCAAATTGTTCAGTATAGTAAAATTGAGTAAAAAAGAAACTATCCACACATAATTTGATACAAAATGAACCACCCTCCATTCTTTGCATTTTAATAACAAGCTGAAATTATATATTATTTTTTTGGCACATAATTTGCTGATTATCCTATATTATCGGTATGGATGTACGGAACTGTTATGGAACAACATTGTTGCATAACTTCGTTAACTTGGTATTGCATATCATTTATTATCAAAATTTTTTGAGGGGAAAATAATAAATCTTATGCAATACCAGCCAAACAAGGACGGTGAACACTTATAAACAGAGAATGCTGATTATAAAACCTACCTTAAATACAGCAAAAAAAAAGCTCCATAAAAATGGGGCTTTTTTTATGGCTGACAGCAGCGAAGAACCTGCAGCTTTCCGAATACTCTCATTTTCCCTGCACAAAGGAGCTGGATTAAAAATTTATTTTTTGCTATGATATTTTATATGCTTACAACAGAATAACTGAGGAGTTTGAAATATGCTTATATTTGTCCTTATTATGATATTCATTCTCACAGTTATTTTCATTCTTCCAAGGTTCAACAAAAGAAAAACATCTCAAAATACTTCGTTCGGCGCAAAATATCCGCAAAGCAATAATGCATCTACCCTGCTTGCCCTCACCTTCCACCCCAAAACAGAAACAGTGAATTTGTTTGGGCAAACTATTACCAACGCCTTTTTTTATACCTGCGGGCTGACTTCCTATATCCCTTTTGCGATTAATATCCATTCAAAGCCGAATTTCACTGCTGCTGCTGCGCCTGAAAAATTAGGTTTTTCGCCTAATTATAATGAATTAGAGGAAGATCAGCAAGGCTATTATATTGCGTGGCTGGCAAAGGGAAAACCTGCAATAGACGATATGGGCTATGTTTATCTGTATTATTATGGGCTTGAATACAGAGCATTAGTTGAAAAAAAAGACAGAAAGGACATTTTATTTGAAGTCATTGACCTTGTCACAAAATTTAAAAAATTACGATACGGCTATGACCTTATTGTTTATTTAACATTGACAATCAATAATTTTTCCCTTGAAGAAACGGAGATAATAACGCAATTTTATTTAGAGAATAAACAAAAATACAGCAATAATCCTGCATATAATACTATTCTTAAAAATTTGCTGCCGCACAGCCAATTCAAAAAGGAATTTTCTCCCGCACAATTATTGTATGACAAAGAACAGGAAAAACTCACTGCGAGAAAAAAAGAACTGCTCGAGTATTACTTTGGTAACATGCTTGAAAAACTGCCTGATACAGAAATTTTTACTACCCAAAAACAAGTGTACAATTATTATATGGCAATGAAATCCGGCACGTTCATTGATACGTTTTATCCTGCCTGCAATGCTGTTTCTTATGACGCACTGCTGCCGACAGCTAAAGCAAAACATCTGTACACGCATGCATTGCACATTATCAAAGAAGAAATAAAACAAAGCATAAAAAATTTTGAGAACTCTTCGGCACCGTTAACTGAAACGGAAAAATTCCTCTTTCTGCCGGAAACCTTGAAAAAAGATATTACCCCGCCCCAGCTTTTCAATTTTGAAGAGAATACAATCATCAGTATTGCAAATCTTGCAGCTATACTTGGCATACCTCTTGAAGAAACGATAACATTGCGGCAGTCAATATTCATTGCTGAAACGTGCGAAGCCCTCGGCTATGAAATTGAACCAAGTGCACTTCTTACACGAAAAGCATACAAAAATGAGGAAACAGTTATCCTCTACGAACAAGAATTTATCAAAAAAATCAGTTCTGAGCACTATCAAACGGCGTGCCTTTTTGCAGATTTGGGATATCAAATTGCTTTGGAAGATAATACATTATCACAAACTGAAAACAGCGGCATTGAAGATTTCATCAAAAAAGAATTTTCCCTTTCGCAGGCAGAATACTACCGTTTACAAATGCGGGGAAAATTAATTGCCCGAACACAAAAAATAACAACTAACGGCACCATAAAAAAACTTATAAAAACAGCAAGCAGCAATGTAAAAGAAACTGTTATTCGCTTTCTCCTTGTTATTGCAAGTAAAGACGGTATTATTAAAGAAAAAGAATACAGGCTGTTACAAAAAATTGCAGAGCAATTAACCATAACGGAAGAACAGCTCAAAGCCATTATTTCGCAATTTACTGATACTGCACATGAAGCGGTTATTTTTGAAGAAATACATTCTAAAACACAAAATGCCGAAGAAATTAAACTGCAATTAAACAAAGAAAAATTAGCAAAAGTCCAAATTAATACTGCTGAAATCCATACTGTGCTGCAGGAAATTTTTGGCGAGGAACAGGAAGCAAGTCCGCAGTCAGAACCGCAGGAACAAAATGTCTCTGACGAAATGGGTCAAAATCAACAGGGAAATGCTTTTCGGGACATAGTCACAATCCTCCTTGAAAAAGAAAATTGGACACGCAATGAATTAATGAATATCATTCAACATAAAGGAATGATGCTGAACAGTATTCTTGATGAAATCAATGAATGGGCTGAAAATGAATACGGTGATTTTCTCATAGAAGAAAGTGAAAATATTTATGCCATAAATAACGATGTTGCAGAATTAATCAAACAAACAAAACAGATTAAACCAATAAATGAAGGGTAAGTTATGGAAAAAATAAAAATAAAAGCAAAAGAAAAAAATGCCATTATAGAATCTTTGAAAGCCGGGCTTGTTCCCCGTATTGGCTTGCAGCATATCCAAGTAGGCAGAGCCGATGAACTCAAAGAAATGATTAAAGATTTTGCCCTCATTGCAGACGGCGGAGCAAAAACACGCTTCATTATTGGCGAATATGGTTCCGGAAAAACATTTTTCTTGACTTTGGCAAAATTAATTGCCCATGAAAAAAATTTTGTTGTGATTTCTGCCGATATTACAACGGAAAAAGTCCTTTGCTCTTCTGATGAAAAATCCCAAAAATTGTTTTCGGAATTAATCAACAATATGTCAACCAAAACAAAACCGGACGGCGGAGCATTAAAACTCATTATTGAACGCTGGGCATCAAAAATACTCCAAAAAAATGAACAAATTACAGAAGAAGGTATTTATAAAGAATTACTGCCCTTGGAAAAATATGTGGCTTGTTATGACTTCTCCAAAGTGTTAACAACCTATATCCATGCCTATCAAAATGGCGATGATTTAAAAATGTCACAGGTTTTGCGCTGGCTGAGGGCGGAATACACAACCAAAACAGACGCCCGCAAAGAATTGGACGTGCGCACAATCATTGATAATAATAATTTCTATGACTATCTCAAATTATTTGCCGGTTTTGCCCGTCTGGCAGGATATGCCGGTTTAATCGTCAGTTTCGATGAGCTGGCAGTTCTTGCACGGTTAAAATCAACTGTCAGAAATAAAAATTTTGAAAGAATTTTAACTATTGTTAATGATTCCCTGCAAGGAGCAACAGAATACATTGGTTTCCTTTTTAGCGGAACACCGGAATTTTTAGAAGATAAATACAAAGGTATGTACAGTTACGGAGCTTTAGAATCCCGTCTTGCGGACAATCCCTTTTCAAAAGAGGAACGCAGAGATTTGACAAGTCCCGTTATCCGTCTGGAAAGTTTGTCGCAGGAAGAATTATACATGCTCTTTTACAACATACGCAATGTTTTTGCCGAATATGATGAAAACAAATATCTTGTTACAGACAATGACATTAAACTCTTTATGCAATGGCTCATGAATAAATTGGGTGCCAAATCTTTTTTGTCACCGCGCGAATCCAACAAAAATTTTGTTGGCTTGCTTTGTCAACTGGAAAGTTATCCGCAAACCAATATTTCAGATTATCTTTCCGGCATACAGCTTGAGGAAGAGAAAGAAGCGGATGACGATGAACTTGTCAACCTTACTTTAGAAAAATAATGGACGCGTTTGAATTATTAAATAAAAAAATCCAAAAAGTTATCTATGAAATGAAATGGGAGAGCTTTCGCCCTATTCAAAATGATGCCATTGTGCATATGATAACTTCCCCCAGTGATTTAATCCTTTCTGCCCCCACAGCAAGCGGCAAAACGGAAGCTGCATTTTTACCCGTTATTTCGCAAATTGCCGATAAGGGGAAAAATTCGGTAAAAATACTTTATGTATCACCTTTAAAAGCGCTTATCAATGACCAGTTTGAACGTGTTGAAGCTCTGTGCAGACATATAGATTTTCCTATTACCAAATGGCATGGAGACGCGAGCAGCGCAAAAAAAACAGCGCTGATAAAAAATCCTGCGGGCATACTTCTTATTACCCCGGAATCCATTGAAGCATTATTTCTCAATAAAAAAGAATACTTGCAGGATCTTTTTGGCAGTCTGGAATATATTGTCATTGACGAAGTACATAGTTTTATTGGCAATGAAAGAGGCACACAGCTAAAAAGTTTAATCAGCAGATTAGAATATACCCTTGCTATTCATCCGTATAAAATTGCCCTTTCTGCAACTATCAGCAATTTATCGGATATTGCAAAATGGCTTAATTCCCGAAATCCCCAATCTGTCAAAATTATCAATGCAGCGGAAGCCGCAAAAAAAGATATCTTAGGCATCATCAAATGCTACAGGGCAATGCCGGCAAGTAATGACAGCGATAACCATACGTTTTCACCGTTGAAACAAGATTTATTCAAGGTCATTACAAAAGGGAAAAATTTAATTTTTGCCAATGCCAAAGCAACGCTTGAAGAATATTGCGATGCCATGAAACAAATTGCAAAAGAAAAAAATTATCTGCCCAATTTCTACATTCATCATGGCTCCCTTGCAAAAAATATACGGGAAGAATGTGAAGATTTATTAAAAACACAAACGAATATTGCCGTTTTTTGCTCCAGCACCTTGGAACTTGGCATTGATATCGGTAAAATAGAACGGGTTATTTTTCTTGCTCCTCCTTTTTCTGTCAGCTCCATGATACAGCGCCTTGGACGCAGCGGGAGAAAGAAAAATACTCATAAAGAATTTCGATTTTTCCTCGAAGAAAAGACACTAACTGACAATGCAAATTGGAATGACATGTTCCGAACAGAACTTGTCCAGTGCATTGCGCTGGTAGAACTCATGCTGGAAGGATTTATTGAGCCATTAGATACTGATACCTTTGACTATTCAACCTTTGTCCAGCAAATTCTCTCCTATTTGGGGCAAACAGGCGGAGCAACAGCTTCACAAATTTATCGCTGTATCGGTGAAAATTCTTTTCATTCATATTTCTCCAAAAATGATTTTATTGATATTTTGCAGCAGCTTAGTCATGAGGATATTATTTATCAATTGCCTGACAAAACAATAACGCTGGCAAAAGCAGGAGAAAAAATTGTAGAAAATTATGAATTTTACTCTGCCTTCGTCACCGCAAAAGAATGGAAAGTTCTCTGTAATGGCAAAGAAATTGGACAAATATCCGGTGACAATCTACTATTTTTAAAAAATGGCGGAACTTTTCTTTTGGCAGGAAAACGATGGGAACTTGTGGAAATAAAAAGCCAAAGCCAAATTCTTCTGGTAAAAGAAGCCTCAGGAAAAAAATCCATAAAATTTAATGGCGGTACGCAAAATATTCATAGGGCTATCCAGCAAAAAATGCAGGAAATTTATGAAACTAATTTTATTCCCAAATACGTGTCCAAAAATTCCATTGAAATTTTGCAGGAAGGCTTTGACAAGTATAAAACGTATGTAACAACGTCTGACAGCACTATTCTTCCTGTGCTGGAAGGATCCCGTATCCAAAATACCATAGGACTGCTGTTAAAATATTCTGGCATAGAAACAGAACACGGCGGCATAGGCTTCTTTTCAGAAAAAGGGAAAAAAGCATTAACTGACGCCCTCAAAACTCTCCATTTCGAAACCATAGATTGCAATGCTGTTTTAAACACAATTCCCAGACCATTAAAATATAAAAAGAAATTTGATTACTTATTGTCAGATACTATGTTGAATAAATCCTATACCCAACAGTGCTTAGATTTTATCGGCGCACAAGAGTTTATAAAAAATTTAAAATAAAATGCTTTGTTATAGCATGCTGTTGTTTTTATAACATTTAGATATAATTACAAAAATTACGAGTTAATCTTTTTTATGGAGGAAATAATTTTCCCCGAAAAACCAAGTTATCCCTTATCGCTTGATTTTTCGAGGACGAGAACTTTTTAACGTATTGTAAGCTTGTTTATGGCTTTGCCATGCTAACAATACGTAAAAAAGCCTCCATACCCCCTTGTTTTTCTTTCAGAAAAACAAGGGGGTATTTTTGTACGTAACAGGATAAAATTTATTTATCAACCGCTTTCCATAACAGAGCGAAATAAAAAAAATTTTTGTCGCAAATATGTACAAAAAATAAGGACTTATGAAAATATATCCATAACCCCTTGAAATAAGTGGTGGAACCTGCAAAGGTTGAACTTGCGACCAACCGGTTATGAACCTGCCCTATTAGTGAATAAACAGGATAAAACCTATGATGTAATTAATAAATATTATTATATTACAAATAGTTACACATAGTAATCATTTTGCTTTTTTCTTAATTTTTACTACTTTTTTAATCAAAATCAGGCATTTTCTGTCCAATACACAAATGGAATAAAAAAAATGGCAGATATGTTCCTTGTCTTCCAAAGTTCTTAGTGAATGAAAAATGACAAGAAATATCAAGGCAATATTTTGAACCCCAATAAGGGAATTCTCACTCTATTGCTAAAGAAGAAAGTGAATTGTCAGCAAGCTATAGGTTAAGCAAAAAAAATCCTCATTTTTATTGGAACTGCTTGAAAACGTATAGAAATATTCTTGATTTAATCACTGTTTATCGGCAGTACGGTCCGGCACTTTGATTACGCATTTGCCCTGCGAGGTATACACAGCATAGCGCAGACCTTTTCCCTGACGTTCCCCGGCGATAATTTCTAACGTTCCGTCACCGTTGAGGTCGGCAAAATAGCAAAGCTTGTGCAGCCGCGGAGCTTGCCTGACATTTCCCAAGGCAAGAAATTGAACCAGAGGTATTGCCTGCGTTTTATCAGCATCCTGCATATCTTTACCCAGCAGAATGACGGAATACTGCCCCCTTGAGGATTTCACAGGAGCCTGTTTTGGCAGAGGAAAATCTGGCTTCCAGTCTGTCGCTTCTGTTTTATCAGGCGTGAGAATATTTTGGGCGCAGTCAAAAGCAAAACTGGAATCTTTTGGGTCTGGCTGAAAAGGTTCGGCGTTTGCTTCAACGTTTTTTGCCGTAACAGCAGATAAGGGTGAGGGAAGACATATCAGCCCCAAAGTTATCAGCATGAAAAATACAGTACGCTGCAGATATTTGATAAACATGGTACGTTCCCCCTTGCACAAGAAAATTTGTTTTGGATCCGTAAGATTCCCTAAAATGTGCCAGATCAATTCTATTCCGTTAAAATTCCTGCAAATAAATAGAACCGTCACCTTTGCTGCCGTCATCTTTGCTGTTTTGGTTAATGGTATACTGTTTTGTCCTGCCGTTTTCATCTATATAGGAAATTCCATACTGCGGTATACTCCCCAAAAATGTCATGCCAAGGACAAAAGGGTGATGTGGTTTAAGCGCAGGCTGCATATAAATTTCCTTTGCTGAAAAAATGGGCTTTCCATTTTCATCAACATTGAGACATTCAAGCTTTAGCACTTTGAAATCTTTCACACTGATTGAAGCAGAAAAAGCAATTTTGACTTGCTGCTTCGAATTATCTGCTGTAAATTCATGATACGGAGTGCCTAAATCAAAAATTCTTTCTGCCCGTTGAACGGAAACAGACGGGGCATGCATTGTATTTGATACCGCAGAGGAAAGTGGAAGAAGTTGAATTTGCTTGCTATTTTTATAATATTCGTTGAGTGCTTTCTCATACTCATTTTCTGCAATAACATCTGAAACAGCTTTATCATAAATTCCGGATGTATTATGATAATAAAGAATTTCTTGAAATGTTTCATCTTTTTCATAGTTAAAATAAAAATCTTCACACTCCAAGGCAGCTTTCTTAGGATAAAGGGCATAACTTCCAAAAATAGCGTGGGCAGCACCTTCTGAGCCAAAATTGAAGAACGTGCCGTCACTCAAAAGTTCAAAACTGTTTCTGACAGTCCCTTCCAGCAGGCAATATATCTTTCCGTCCATTAGCTTGTAAACTGCATATATTTTACTGCCAAACCATGAATTTTCAATTTTTTCTGAAATTTCACCAATAATAAGTTCTGCTATGCCGTCTGCATTGATATCCCGTATGGTGTAGCCTATTTTTTGAAAAGGTTCTGCAGGGGGATCATTGGGATTGGGATATTTGATTTTTTCCAGTATCCCCATTGCGCCTTCAATATATGGTTCTTCCTCGGGCATGGCATTTGGGTCAGGAGTGGAAATCATGTCGATAAGAGTACATAATTCTTTTAAAACAGTTTCATAATTCTGCACATATTCACCGTTCAGAGCTTTTACTGCGTCTTTTTGCGTGTCTGATGCGGTATCAGCATGGGCAGGGAACAAAAAAGCCATACCTGCAAAGAAAACTATCATCAAATGAAAAGAGAGTATTTTAATGTTCATAGGCTTTTCTTCCTGTTAATGGAAAAATCCATATACCTTTTATACTGCACGCAGCACATTAATGCATTGCACGAACGAACTATATGATTTGTAACCGTGCTTTTTTACTAGCAAAATTAGTCCACATCTTCTGACACAACATTGCGGTTGATAATACGCAGGAATGAAATGCGTTCCACCCATAAATGGACATTTGCTTTGGCTGCCAAAATATAATAGAGTGTTCCGCCGTCACCAAATCCATCAGCAGCTTTGTAACAAAACTTTTCTGTAAATTTCAGCCACGCACGCTGATCTGCAAGCAATAAATCAGCAAGTTCCGTATCCACTGCCTTGAGATTTTTCATAGTTTCCGTATAGGCTAAGTTCAGAAGTTTATCGACTTTTTTAAATGCGTCATTAATTACTTCCACCGCATCAGCAGTGGAAAGATTAAGAGATTTTTCAAAACTTTCTTCCATAATCGCCTGTGCCTGTTTTTCATACCTTGGCAAAGGATTATCCTCTGCTATTGCCGCTATTGGCAAAAGAAATGTCAAAAGAAGAGCAAAAATGATTTTCCGCATAACGACCTCTTTTTTCGTATTGTTGACTGTTACTATTGTGCCTTTTTGAGGATTTTTCCGGAATTTTCCACATAAAAATGGGTAATGGAACATTCAGCGGTATAGATATCCAAAGACTGATAGCTGCTATAAGACAGCGTAATGGTATCGCCCTTTCCTAAATCGGCAAATTCTTCAATATCGCCGTTTCCCATGACAATTTCCACTTTTTCGCCGTTTGCGGTTCGGATTAAATATCCGTAAGCATCGGCACTGCGGGGAGTGGTATACTCAAGGAACGTGCCGCTAATCTTTTTGGTTCCCTCTAAATCAAGCGTAGGACAAATCGGCAAAGGGGCAAAAGAAGGCTTCAGAACAGGCTGTCCCATTTTCTTTAGCTTCATCTTTGCACTTTCTCTTTCATGGTCTGCAGCCTTACGATACCAAAGAATAGCAGCTTCCTGCCGTTCCTTTGCAGTTTCCAGCAATAAATCCTCTGCAATTTCGGGAATAAGGATACTATCGCCCACATCTTCATAGCCTAAAGGCAAACCACCGGCGGCTGCCTGTAAATAATAATCAAGGGCAGTATAGTTGTCTTGTTCCACACCAATGCCGTCACGGTAGCAGTCGCCCAGATTATGTAAGGCAAGCCCATTACCTTTTTTGGCTGCAATACCATACCAATGCACTGCCATTTTTGGATCAACAGGCAAACCGTTTTTGCCTTTTTCATACCAAACCCCGAGTTTATTGGCAGCAACATCATCTCCTGCCTGAGCTTTTGCCTGAATTTCTGCCACGTTTGCAGAAACTGCCTGTGCAGGGCAGTAGTAAAATGCTGTCAGCAAGATAACAAGGCAAATTCTGATAACCATGTTTTTTCCTTTTCTTATTTTTTGTTTAAAAATTTTATTTTATTTTTGAATTAATGGAATTGCATCATGCAGAAAAAGTCCGCTGCCGGAGCTTCCGCCAGTTTCATATTCCAGATTTCCGATTGTCAGTAATAAAGGCTGATTCTTATAACTGTCCAGCCACTCCCAGCGAAAAGCCATAAGTGCCAGTTCTTCCCCAGTTTCTTCATTGTTTTCATTCAACAGTTTAAAATGGTAGCAAAAAGCGTCATAATCAGCAGATTTCTGCCCTGTATACACAGCTCTTACAGCCCGCATATCTGTCCATGTGAAGGATGACTCTCCATTCACATCTCGAATTGACAGGGAATTTTTTCCTACTTCACCTTTATGGCTATAGCCATTGCCCTGTTGGTCAAGCACATTAAAGGTTATTTTTTCATTGTCTTTTCCTATGTTCATTTGGAGAAGACCACCGCCATTAAAAACCTGTATGGAAAGACCGCTGGAAGAAAGCAAAGCAGCCGTCACTCCGCCGTCAAGCGGATTGCCTTTTGATGACCGCAGAAGATAAAAAGGCTCTCCCTCAATACTTTTAAGTCCAAGAGAACAATCATTTTCTGTAAAAATACGGGTCTGGGCAAAAATTTTACCATTCTGCAAAAAACTTAACCAACTGTCCGCAAAAATATCTTCTTCTGTTTGTCCATAACTTGCGCAAGGAACTCTATCTTTCCCTGTAAGCTCGGCTTCAATGCCTAAATCCTCAATTTTTTGTACTGTACCAATTTCCTGCCCCTTAAAATTCAAAAAATACACGGCTGCTGTTTTATTTATTTCCTGTCCGGCAAAGGCATCAGCAGTAAAAAAGACAAAAGCAAATAAAGTACAAAAGGTCAATATATTCCATTTTATAAAGTATCGCATACGTCCTCCGTCAATTTATTCAATCAAACAGTTTATAATGACACGTCTTTACTTGTTTCACTGTCACTTTTTGTCACGTGTGACACAGGGAAATCCTGTCCGTACAAGCGTAAAATCTTTGGCGTTGAACCGTCTAAATTGGGGAAGAAAAATTCCACCTTGAGGGCTGCCCGTTCCGGAACCGTGACAATACGCTGGTCAGTTTCCTTTTGCTCATACACAAAATCGTCTTTATCCTGCAAAAGAACCTGCTGCTTTGCAGTCAGGTTGGCAAGACGTACAGGAAAGTCCTGCGTATTTTTCACCGCAAGCACAATACGCCATGAATTATCCGTTAATTGTTCAGCCTTGAGCACCTTGGTTTCTGTCAGTGCAAGGAGTTTTTCCTTATCCGCAATCACTTCCGCACCGCCGGCACTGTCAAGCTGGCTTTGCATATCCTTGGCTCCTTCCTGCATGCCTTGTGTCATGCCAGTGACAATTCCGCCCATGGCAGAAAACAAATCGCCAAATACGCTTTGCAGACCTTCCTGTATCTCCTTCATATCCTCTTTGGTGACAGTTACTGTTTCTTCTTTTGTTTCTTCAGCAAAGGAAGGGGAGGACAATGCCAATATCAGTAAACCTGCCCAAAATACACTACAATACCGTTCTCTTTTCATCATTACACCTCCCGAACGCCAAAGCGGTTTTCCTCTGGTTTGCCGGCTAAACAATAAAAAATACACAAAGGGATTATCCCAATTATGGTTATAGTCAGTACTATCCACCAGCCCCTAAAATTAATGTCATGCAAACGCCGAACGCCAACGGCAAGAGCAGGAAGAAAAAGGGCAAGCTGCACAAAACCAAGCATACTTTCTGCTGTTTCCATACCCATTCTGTCATAAAAAACAGCATAGACTACCGTACACAAAAGAGAATTAAAGAGCGCAAACCACCAGTATTCCGCACGCGTGGCACGCCCTTTGAACGTGGCATATTTTTTCAGGCAGCGGGCAACAGCTTCCAAAAAGCCTATTCTGGGTGTCTTAATAGGGATATTCTGCGCACTGTCCATACAATTTTCCTTTAACCTGTACTGAAAGAAACAGTATTTTATTTTTCACAACACACTAATTTTATTCAGCTTTCACTTGCATAATATGTAAAGAACGCACCACGAAGCCGTGACTTGCATTATCTTCTTCTGCCATGGAATAATTTGTTTTTTCAAAGGCAATCTCCATATCAGCAGTATGCACTTCTTTTTCTTGCTCAGAGAACGGGTCATCTATACAAAGCAAAGCACCTTTTATGGCAAACCCATTTTCAAGGGCAGAAAGATTATCAATTTTTCCCCTGCACAGAAGCGGACCGTCAGCCTGGTTACCCAAAAGATATTCGCTTTGCACATTTTTCAAAGGAGCTGGCTTGCCAAAATAATAAACAGCTATTTTTGCAGCGTCAGTACGGCGCAGGGCCAAATCATAATTTGCCTTGTCACCCTTGAAAAAGTTCGGATTATTTCCACGGGTTAAATATACACTCCCATCAAGAGGGGAATTGCCTGTATGATAAACAGCCATAACAGCCTGATCCAAAATTTCATCAGTCAGCACATCAAAACTCTGCACGGCACCGTGTTCCCATAATGCGACAAGATTATTAAACATAGTTTCCGCTGTATCTACATCAGCAAAATACGGCAATACAGCAAAATTTTTCACCTGCTGTTTTGTGGCGTCAATCTTCAATCCCAGTGTATCAAGATCTGACATTTTTCCGTCTTCATCATCACTCAAGAGTAAAATAAGATTTCTCATGCTTTCAATATATTCATTACTGCTTTTTTCAAGACGGGCAAGCGTTTCAGTACATTCTTCCTGTATGCCATTGCTTTCTTTGCCGGAACAAATAGACCGCAGTAATTTGTACCTGTTATGGAGTTTTTCTTCCCAGTATGCATAGGCATCATTGCCGCACTGCATCATAAAATACGCACTGGTTGCAGAATGCATGCAGAGATTAAAACCCGGCGCAAGTTCTTCCTCTTCTGCAAAGGAAAGTTTTGGCAGTGCCAGCAGCATAACCATAAAACAAAATAAAAACAATTTACGCATTGTTTTTCCTCCCCAGTGTGCCACAATATCACATGCCAATCATCTAAAATTATTGTTTATTCTTTATGCAGATATGAAAATCACTGTCTACACAAGAAAAACGAAACATAGTTAAAACTTCACTTCCGGAACAGCCCGTTCCTGTTCATCATCCAATTCAAAATATGTTATCTTGCCAAAGCCAAAACTTGGAGCAATGAGGTTGCCGGGAAATTGGAGCACACGGTTATTTTGGTCACGTGCCGTACCGTTGTAATAACGGCGTGCCATTTGGATTTCATCTTCCAAGGTTGCCAGCTGGTCTTGAAGCTGCAAAAAGTTTTCACTGGCATTCAGCTGCGGATAATTTTCCGCAACAGCAAATAAAGAGCGAAGTGCCTGCGTCAGCCCGTTTTCAGCCTTCATCACAGCTTCCACTCCGGCAGGAGCTGCCTGTATAGCCTGCGCTCTGGCTTCTGTAATTTTTGTCAGCACTTCCTTTTCATGGGTGGCATAGCCCTTTACGGTGTTCACAAGAGCAGGTATCAAATCATGCCTGCGCTTGAGCTGTACACTGATACCGCTCCACGCTTCTTCCACCATGTTTTTTCCGCGGACAAGTCCGTTATAGAACACAATAAGAAAAAGAGCGACGATGACAACAATACCAATTAATGTTCCAACTATCATACGTCCTCCAAAGCAGAAAAAATTTCCTGCAAGGGGGACTGCAAGGAAATACCCTGCAGTTCCCCTATTCTAAAAAATTAACGTTGTGTAATCTTTACCTTTGTATCAAAACCGGAAAGGTCAGCGTCAGAGAAAACGCCCTTGCTTACAGTCAAACTCTTCAGATTTGGCAGCTTCTTCAAAGCGTCAAGACTGGTTATACCGTCAACCTTGGTAAGAGAAACAGTCTTCAGTGCTTGACAGCCAGCAATGGCGTCAAAATCAGCCACTTTACATTCATTGAGGCTGATATAGCCAAGCGTTGGCATTTTAGCCAGGAACTTCATGCTGACAGGCTGATCACCTATAATCTTGGAGAACTTCAGAGATTCTACTGCTGCTGCAGAAGCTATGCCGTCAGTATTCACAAGAGCAGCACCTGTTACATCAATGTCCTTAACCTTTGCCCAGCCGGAAGCTGCTGCAAAGTCAAAGGGTTCGCCGCTTTTCTTGTTATAGTCTGTGACAATGGCAAACTTTTCAAGATTGGCAAGACCGCTGAGCGCCTTGGAATTGGTGGCACCGTCTACGCTCCAGAGCTTGAGTTCCTTCAAAGATTTTGTTTGTCCTACAGGAGCAAGGTCGCCGACAGGTTCTTTCATATTCCAAATTTGTACCATTTCAAGATTGGTCTTTGTCAGCGGAGTATAATCGGTGATATATTCAGCAAACATTTTGAACATCTTCAAATTAGGCAGGTTTTCAATCCAGGAAATATCAGCAAGTTTGGTTAATCCGCCGGTTAATTCTGTCAGTTGTGTCAGCTTGCCCAAGGTGCTGAAATCAGCGTCCTTTACAGCATAGTACATTAATTTCTTAAGCTTTGCACAGTCTGCTAACGGTGAAAAATCTTTTACGGTTGAGCCATACAAGCTCAAATCGTCCAAATTGGCAAGCTTGGTCAACGGTGTTAAATCTGCAATTTGGCAGCCGGTCAATTCCACAGAGGTTAAACCTGTCAGCACAAGAAGAGGGGAAAGGTCAGCAGGAGCAGCACCCACAAATTTAATTTCCTTCAAAGAAGGAATGGCAGGAAGACCTTCAAAGGAAGTCAAGGAGCTGCCGCCCATAATGTAGACATTTTTCAACTTGGTCATATTGGACATCCACTTGAGATCAGGTGCCATGTTGCTGGAACCAACGTCAATGCTTTCCAGACCGGTAAGAGCTGCAAGAGGTGTAAAGTCACTTACGCCCTCAGCTCTTAACTTTAATTTTTTCAAATTGGTCAGCTTGGCAAGAGGAGCAAGAGTGGATAATTCTTTTGTGCCTTCAACTTCCAGGGTTTTAATATTGGGAAAAGTTGCAACAATTTTTTCTAAATCTGCATCAACAATTTTTTTAGCAACAACTTTTTCTGCTGTCTGTGCAGCAGATTTAACCTGTGCAAAACCTTCATCAGTCATGCTTTCTGTTATAGTGACATCTTTACCTGAAACTTTAACAGAAGGCGCTGCATAGGCTGGTCCGGCAGCAAGCATAGCTACTGCAAGCAGGGATAATAAAACGGTTTTTATCTTCATAAATATCTCCTTTTCCGGTTTCATAAAGAAGCCGGTTTTTATGCTCTCAAATCCTTCCTGTTCTCATTCTGGTTTTCATCATGATGAGAACAGAAAGGAAAAATCTACCTTATTATGCGGCTTGCGCTGCACTCTTCCTGCGTCCCTTTAAGAAGAGCAGGACAACCAAAACAAAAGCAATAGCCAATAAACTTATGCCAAGCACAGGTCTGAAACGAATCCAGGCAAAAGCAATAACAACCAATGACCATGCCACGCCAAGAAGACCTGCAACAAGACCGGTTCCAGCGCCGACAATGCTTCCTAAGATAGGAATAACATCAGCTATCACACGAAGAGGAGCAAGAACAGTACGAATACCAGCTATACAAAGCAAAATACCCACAATGCGCAATATCCATGTCATGGTTGAGTTTGCACTGTGAGCCTGATCAAACATGACTGACATTTCCTGATTTCCCATGCTCAGCTTGGAAAAATTTTCACCGTTGGACGCTCTGAAAGGAGCAAAGGTATCCCCGCTGACCTTGGCAATAATGGAAATTTCCTGTGCCGGAACTTCAAAGAAAGAAATACGCATATCGCCAACCTTAGGCTGGTTAGGACGGCGTCCGATATACAGGAAATTGCCCTGGACATTAATCATGGTATTAGGACCGCGAACAGCCTGACTGCCTGAATTGTTAATATTTTCTTCCAAATTGCTGTTACCGGTATTATCAACAGTATCCAATGGATTTTGAGAGAAAAATACCCTTTGCAGTTCAGAACGTTCATCATCAGTAAGATTAATCGGCACAGCCTGTTCACCGCTGATGGATCGAATGAAGAAATCCGGCAGTCTGTATGCACCAAAGGTGACATTCTTTGCGTATTGTTCTTCACTCTTTGCTTGAATACGAACTGTATTTTCATGCCCTGCTGCCTGCTTAAAAGATTGAGAATTAACAGGATTAGATACCCAATCCATACGATAGGTATAGGTGGTTACTGTTTCCTGACCGCCGCCAAGCTTTGTGCGGGTTTCCTGCTTTGAGTCTTCAATCCATTGATAATATTCAACCTTACGGCGTAACTTAACAGCATTATTTACCTTAATCCCAAACATAGGGTCAGTCAGTTCATCTGTTGTTGCCGTACCACCCACTGCATGCACGAGCTTTCCGTTAAACGAAGCGTCCACGGAACTAATACTTGGGAGTTCTTCTGCTACAAGTTGTGCTTCAGTAATGGCATCACCGGTTCGCACGGAACGTCCTTCATTCCAGTACATCAAATAGGTAGCAGCGATAATCAAAAGTATACCGGTACCAATTCCGCCAAATGCATTCTTCATGCGTGATCCCCAGCTCTTATTTGTTACTTCAGTGTAAGAATCAGCCATATCGACCTCCCTTTTTTACTTTCCATGAAATTATTTTTCATCTTCTTTGCAGGAAGATAATTTTTCATTCATTACTTCCAGTTAATACGCCCTGTTATTGGCATAGTCAGCGGTGAATGTTTGCGGATATAGGCTTCCAGAACATCAACGTCCATAGGTTCCTGAGAAGAAATCACCTTACTGCCCGTAAACATGGCATACCCATCGCCGCCGCGTGCCAAATAGCTTGGCAGGACAACACGATAGGAAACCTTTGGATTAAGGGCTGTACTTTTTCCGCTCTCATCCACAACAAAAACATTGCTTATCCGCTTTCCGGCTGGCTTATTGGGGTCAACCGTATACTTCAGCCCCGATGTCTGGAGTAATCTTGGTCCCTTGGCATTTTCTTCTGAAACGCCGTGTTCAAGAGCCTGCCTTATGACATCACCAGTCAGTTCACGCAAAACAAAGGTTCCGCCAAAAGGCAGTATACTCAGTAAATCTCCTCTTGTTATCTTGCCTTGAGGCAGAGCCGCACGCACGCCGCCGCCATTATGCAAAGCCATAACGGCTCCGTATGGACGGGCATATTCAAGCATGGCATCAGCGATAACCATACCGCCTAAACATTCTCCTTCGCGGCAGGCGTCCATACCGTCAGCAAAGCAAAGCTCATGGCTTCCCACAACAATACTGCGATAGACGTCCAGAGACTTTGCATACTTTTCAATCAATGCACTGATATGCGGTTCAGACGGCATATCAGGGGTAAGTTCCTTTGCCTTGCCAGTCCAGCTGGCAGGAACGCCTGCTTCATTGAAAGCAATTTGCAGCTCACCAAGATAAACGGCTGCCCGCTTTGCTGTCACAACAAGAACAGGCTGTCCTGACGGAGAATGTTCCACTATTGGATAGGGACCTTCTTCAGAATTTTCGCCAAGATAACTATGGGTATGACCGCCTACTATCACGTCAATGCCGTCCACCTTACGGGCAAGTTCCCTATCATAGGGCAAACCTAAATGGGTAAGGGCAATAATATGCTGTACGCCTTGTGCTTCCAATTCCTTTACTGTACGGGTCAAAACGTTTGCAGCATTTTCAAATGTTGTAAATTTACAGGCTGCTGCCAAATCCACCACTTCATCATTGGCAAGTCCAATAATGCCGACAGGAACGCCGCGCACCTTCTTTATCATATAGGGCTTTGTCTTTGCTTCCTGCATGGGACAGCCCTTTTGAGGAGCCAAGTTAGCTGCTAAAACAGGAAAATTGAGTCGCTTTGTAAATTCAGCTGCGTCTGCACAGCCTTCATCAAATTCATGATTACCAAGGGTCATGGCGTCTAACGGCATATACTTGTCAATTTCCGCAAGCATAGGCCACCTGTTCACACTGTAAAATAATGTTCCTTGAAACTGATCCCCGGCATCAAGGGCTATGACATTATCATTTTGCTTCTTGGCAGCCTTAATGGCAGCGGCAATACGCCCCATGCCGCCCGTGCAGCCTTCTTCAGCAAAACAGGCATTTCCGTATTTATCAACACCGGCAATATGAGAGTGAATATCATTTGTATGCAAGACGACAAGTTCAAGCCCAGCCGCCTTTTCCTGACCTACCTTGACCTGCCCGGGCTGACATGCCGGCAGGAGCAGCAAGAAGCCCAGAATAAACCAAGACAAACTGCCTGCTCTTTTCCTTTGCTTTATCTTTTGCATAACAACCTCCTTTTTCATTTCCGGTCATACATAAAAATTGAACAACACAGACAAGCAAAACAATTTTGATTTTTATCAAAAATTAAAATAAAAGAGAAAATCTGTCCATTATCTCTTGGAGTAAAAAGCGATTACTTGTCATTAAAATCCAAAAATCAAACCCAGTTTGAATATCATTCCAAGGATGAAAAAAGGGGAAACTATTTATTTAATATATTGATTTTATTAAAAAAATAAAAAATGTTTTTTAAAATCATTTTTTTTGGACTGACTGGAACTTTTTTAAAGTTCGCTTCTGTGATAAAAGGATATTTATACAATCAATAATCCTTAGGATAAAAAATGAAAAAACACTTTTTCTATTTTTTCTTACTCGTATTATTATGTAGCTTGATAGGTGGATGTAATAATCATCCTTTTAAATCAACAAAGCCCGTAACATTCACCATGTGGCATGTTTACGGAAGCCAAACCAATTCTCCCATGACCCGTTTTGTTGAAGAATTTAATAAAACGGTTGGGAAAGAACAAGGCATACTTGTCAATGTCACCTCTATTTCCAATTCAACAGCTATCCATTTTCCTCTTGTAGCAGCAGCCAAAGGCTTGCCGGGGGCAGGAAGTCTTCCCGAATTATTTGTTTCCTATCCTAAAACAGCATTGGAAATTGGTCCGGAAAATTTGGGAAATTGGGATGAATTTTTTACTAAGGCAGAATTGGATGAATATGTCCCCAGTTTCCTTGAAGAAGGAACGTTTGACGGCAAACTGATTATTTTTCCTATTTCAAAATCCACCAGTGCGTTATTCATTAACGCAACTATTTTTGATAAATTTGCAGAAGAAACAGACATTAGCTATGACGATTTAACAACATGGGAAGGCATGTTCAAGGCTGCCCATGAATATTATAAGTGGTCTGGCGGCAAGGCATTTTTTAAATACGATGACTGGCTTCATTACAGTATGATAAATACTGCTTCCTTTGGCGGAACATTTTTTATTGATGAAAAAGTAAATTTTGACGATATTCATTTCCAAAAACTATGGAAAATGCTTGCCAAATCTGCCATAGCCGGTGAAGTTTGCCTGCTGGACGGCTATTCCACAACAGCCCTTATGACGGGTGAAGCTGTGTGCGGCATTGAATCAACAGCCTCTATTCTTTATTTTAAAGATGAAGTCACTTTTGCCGACAACACAAAAATGCCCTTAGAACTCAATATCCTTCCTGTTCCTTATTTTGAAAACGCAACACCGTTAGCTATTCAGCGAGGCACAGGACTTATGATGACAAAAGGTGATGCTTCAAAAAGACAAGCTCGTGCAACATTTGCAAAATGGATTACCAAAGCTGAAAACAATGTTCCTTTTAGTATTGCAACAGGCTATTTACCAGTGAAAAAAGCTGCTTATCAAAAATTATTAGCAAATAAAAACGCTTCCTATGAAGATGAAAAAGCAGCAAAACTCTATAAAATCATTCCTGACATATACGAAAAATATCAATTTTATATTCCCCCTTATTTTGACGGATACGGCGAACTTGAAAAACGCTTTTGCGAAGAGCAAAACATTTTGTTCAAAAAATATAAACAAGTGCAATACAAGCATATCAATAGTGATGTGCTTGCGGACACCATGTTCAATGAATTTAGAAAAGCAATGGAAATGAATTAAGTATTAAAATGTCCAGAATAGGTTTTATCTTAAAGCATATAGGCAACAGATTGAATATGCTCAGTCTAAGCAATCGGCTCTCTGTTTTTTTATCCCTCTTAATTTCTATTATAATTTTTGGGGTCTTTTTTGCGCTGCTTTTTTCTAATATCCTTTCCCCTTCTCCTTCTGCATTGAAAAAAGGACTTCAAGTAAGCCTTGATGAGTATACAAATTCACTCTCTGAATATTATAATAACACAGCAGCACAGGGAATTTTGCTTTCACAGCACATTTCTCAATCCGTTGAAGAACTTTTAAGCGAACAACATGTTAGTTTTGATGCGCTTAATGATAATCCCAAGCTTATTGAAACAGTAGAAGAAAAGTCCTATACTATTTTAAGTACGGCTTTGCGTATTGCTGACTGCAGCGGTGCTTTTGTTGTCTTTGACGCCACAGTGAATACAAAACTCCAAGGTGCGGAGAGTTCCCGCTGCGGCGTCTATATCAGACTTGACAATATCAGCATATCAAAACCTGTTAATCCCGATTTTACGTGGCTTCGGGGTGTTTATGAGATTGGAGCAAAACACAGACATGTTTTTCACAACAAATGGGAACTTGAGTTTAATCTTGATAACTTCCCCTTTTATCATACGCTAAAACAGCATGCAGAGGCGAATTTAGCCAATTGTTTTTACTATTCTCCCAAAATGAAATTACCGGGAACATGGGAAAGCATGATGTGGCTTTGCGTTCCGCTGGTGGGCAGCCACAAGGAATTTTATGGTATCTGCGGTTTTGAAATAAGCTCACTCTATTTCAAATTAAAACACACAACGAACAAAAATGACGCCCAAAACATCACAGGGCTTATTGCCCAAAAACAAGATGATTTTCTTTTGCCTGCCACAGGTCTTGAAAGCGGCACAGCTTCCGGATATTTTGCTGATTTAGGCTCTTCTCCTCTCAAAACTGAAAAAATTTTACGAGGTCTGAATCGCTATAGTTCGCAAACAGGGACATTTGTAGGACTAGATAAGCCGTTACGGCTTTCTCCTCTTGATAATACAGAATGGTCTGTTGCTACTTTTATCCCAAAAGACGACTACAACTTTATTACTAATATCTATTATCTGGAAATAGTTATTATCTGTATCATCTTCTTTTGCCTTGCTCTTGTTTTGAGTCATTACTTGAGAAGGATGTATATTAAACCTGTTTTATCAGGTATCAATGCCATGAAAAAAGGCGAAAAGAAAACGTCTATTTTAGAAATTGATGACCTCATTTCCTTTTTACAGGAACAAGAAGCACAAAAACAACAAATCAGTTCTGACGCTGATATGACGGGCTTTGTCAATTTCCAAAATAATATTGAAAAACTCAGCAATGCAGAACGCAATGTTTTTAATCTGTATTTAGAAGGCTATTCTGCCCAGGAAATTGCCGATAAACTCTTTATTTCCATTAATACCGTAAAATCCCACAACAGGCGTATTTATACAAAACTGGAAATTTCCTCCCGAAAAGAGCTGCTTATTTACGCTAAAATGCTCAAAAAAGAACCGGAAAAAAATACGCACGACAAAAAGAAAACAATATAAGCACCAAATAAAAAATCTCCGATTACTTTTCTTTATCATACCAAATAATCGGAGATTTTTACAGTATTCACACAAGCTGAAAAGTTGTACAAAACAGGATAAAATTATTTATTTTTTTTCATTTCATCCAAATTACGTTTGCTGGTGCGCTGCGTCATGACGACCATATTCCACATATTTTCTAAGGCGTTATGTACTGCAAAGCTATAGGAAACACCTTTTCGTGGATACATCCATTTAATATCCTTTATTTTTCCTGACGCAAAAGCGCCCAGTCCGTCATTGCTTTCCAGTTCCTGCAAAATTTCTCCATAGACAAGTCCATGTGCAGCAAATACTTCCTGAGAATTTTTTACAATATCAAGAAGTTTCACCAAATATGCATTATATGGTGCAGCAATTTTCTCAATTTGCGGTTTCCACTTTGCAAAAAATGGATCAAATTTTGTGAGTTCTTTTGAAGCATACTCATACTGCTCTCCGTACTGCTTCATCTTCTCCTGCAATATTTTAAAATGCCCGTCCATATCAAAAATAAAACTGCCGCCACTGCCGGGAAACCACTGATTTCCAGAAGAAATCATATACCTGAAAAAGCCGAACTCATACAAAAAATCAGTTCGCGTCATGTCAACAAAATAAACCTTGTTTTTATTGGAAACAACTTCATTATCCAATCGTTTAATTGTTTCTGTTCCCTTTGCAATAAGGTTGTCTATTTCTTTCCAGTTTTTCAAATAGCTGTCATGGGTTTCATCATACCATTGTTTTTGCTTTTTCAATTCGTTATAACTTTTCGCAAACTCATAACTAATGGTATCTGCGAGCCACGCAATAAGCTGAACAGCATTGGGATATAATTCATCAAAGAGAGCAGCAGCACCCATCATGGCTGATTTTTCGGCATTGGTTGTATACTGAATCTGTCCTCCCCGCAAAGCCTGCAAATTAAAACGGAATGACTGCAGCTTATGCAAAGACGGTGTACATTTATCAGCAAACTCAAGGGGACTGTTGCTTTGATAACAGGCGGCAGCCTCCTGCAAAAGCCCGAGCTGTACCTTCATATCATTTTCTAAAGATGCCCGGGTAACAATACGTTTCTGCTGTTCTTCTTCATCTTTTTTATCCCCTTTCAGCTGTTCATCAATAACAGATTCATCATTAGTAAAGTCAAACCCCTCTCCTTCCGGCGGTCCGGCGGCAAAGCCTGCTGCTGCACCAAGCAAAAGAGCGAGTACAAAACAAGCAGAAAACAAAACGCTTTTTATTATAAAAACATGGCTGTTATTTTTCATAATTCCCTCACAAGACAAGCAACTTTAGAAACGGGGAGCATAGCTGTCCACATACCAGCGACCGCTGCCCTTACGCACCAGATAATGCGGAACAGGATTTTGCTGTCTGCCGTTTTCGTCATAGGCGCGGCTGTATACAGTCGCTCTTTCCTCTTTTTCACCTGCCATTTTTGTTAAGCGATCACGCTGTTTGTCATCTAAAAAGAAATCCTGCAAATTGTCATCCGTATCAAAGCCTTTGACCACCTGAATAACAGGATCATCAAAAACAACAGCAACATATTGTTCATTAAAGCGTCTTTGATGCAAATCCCAATGGTAAAGCACATTGCCGCGTACTGCCATTTCCCGCCATTCCGGGCGTATACAGTCCACATACAAATCATAGTTCTTTTCTTTAATGGCGGTTGCAAAAATTTCCATAAGCCGTTTCGGATCCACATCATCAGGCACGGATTTTACGGTATACCAGCCTTCCTTGATATCCTTGACCTTTTCTTCCTGTTCAAAATATCCGGAACTTTCTTTTTCAGCGTCATAATAGGCAATAATTTTATCGGGCAGATAAAGGAGTTCAGGAACGACAATCCAGCCCCAGACAAAAGGCGCTTTTTTATCCTGACTAGCGTCCGGAGATTCCATGACTATGCCTGTAATTTTTCCAAGCACTGCAAATGAAAAGACATCGCCAATGGAAGCATCTACAGTACGGCGGAAACGCTTAACTGCTTCATAGGGTCCAAGCCAGTTACGTCCGCCGATGTCAACAAAATAATAACCGGAACTAGGCTTGCCCACATGGATAAATTCCCCGGTTGCTCCGTAAAACTGGTTGTTGGGATATTTCACATCTTCCAAAACCACATATTTTCCAAAATACTCGGTAGGCGCAACATTCATAGGATCAGGAGTCGGGAAAACCTTTGTTTCAGGCGCAAGTTCCTCTATTTTCTTCTTCCATGCCTCACTGCTAATGGCAGAATATCTTTTGCGAAGTTCTTCTTCATTGCGCTTATAGGCAAGCATATCCGGCGTAATTTCCATATAATTGCCATAGCTTTTCATAAGGGCAGTACGGGCACGGGCATACATTTCCTTGACCTTGGGATTGTCAGGATAAGACTGCACCAATGTCTGCACTCTTTCCAGTGCATCTCTTTGGTAGCGATAGCGGTCTTTTTGCCCGCCTTTCTGCCTTTCCACTTCTTTTTCAAATTCTTTTAAATAGTGCTCGGCAAAGGAAATCTGCCGATCTGCTTCACTGTTCGCAGGTGCAGCAGAGCAAGGTACGGCAGATCCTAGAAATATTCCTATAAGAAAAGCTGTCATTATTCTTTTCATATGTACTCCATTTTGAGTTTATGCATTATGGTTAAACCCATGTTCCTTTAATTCACAAAAAATTTTCATTATTCTCTTTTCAAAAATAATTATCAGGAACTGCCAAAGCAGGACTTGCCTGCATGTACACCTAAAAGGGGTAACTGGTTATACATTTTTTCTAAGTTCCCGGCTGCTCCCAACACTGCCACAAATGTTGAAAACAACCGAGAACACAGGGGTATTACGCATATTAATTTAAAAATAAACATCTACATAATCTACCACATTATCGCAGGGATTGGTCATCTGCTGCAAACGCCAGTATTTGCGGCTGCCTTTGGCAAAAAATTCAAAAGTGCCGCTGCGGGGGCAAACATTGCCGTCTGCAATATGGGATACACGAGTGACAATATCGCCGGTCACGGTAAAGGTTTTGTCGTCAATCACGGTTAAATCACCCTGCAAAACAACATAATCGCCGTTATGTTCCTGCTTTGCTTCAATATATAAGCCGTCTGCTGTCTGTTTGACTACAGCTTCCCCCATTTTTCCGCCTTCAATCCATTGCAGGGAAAACATGTGCTTCTTGCCGGCTATTTTTTGTTCCAAGGCACTTAATTTTTTTGTCGCAGGGGCTTTTTTGGCTGCTCCTTTAAAATTTTTGTCCATTTGAGAAGCAAGGTTTTCTTTAAGTCCCTTGGGCTGCTTATCCTTGTTTTTCTCAACTGCCGTCAAAAATTCCTCAATAATCTTAGCGGTAAATGTGCCGGTGTTTGCCTGTACAAGTCCACGCAGGGTATCCTTATCTTCCTGGCTTATCTTATTGCCGTTATTCTTTGAAAACATAGGTGTATACGGCAAATCACAGAACAGAAGAAGGTTGACAATTTCTTTATAGCGGGCAGCTGCACCAGCCAGATAAGGACTATTGGGATTTTTAACCATGTAATCTTCCCATTCCAACGCAAATTTTGCCAAACTTTCAAGCCCATAAGTCAAGCCTTGGAGCACATATAATTTCTGTGGCTGGGAATTGAGTAAATTTATCATTGCCTGTGCGTCAGGGCTAACCTTAAAGCAGGAACGGAAAAAGACTGTATCCACCTGCAAAAAAGGCCAGCCTTCAACAGTATCCACGCCAAGACCATAACGGGCAAGCAAATCCCAAATCTTTTTGTCAGCTCCAGTCAACTTGCCGGCTTCATAGTCATACTCATACGCCCATGTATTGAGCACAGGTTCCGCAACAGCTTCAAGAGCATCTATTTTTTCTCCCTGCAATGTATCTAAAATTTTATCAGGATTGGAAACCAAGGACTGGACAAGTTTATCCTCCGGCTTTTTACTGATTGTGGCAAGCAGGTAGTTATAATCATTGACCCATTGCTGCAAAGCAGAAAGCAGTGCCTGTTCATCAACTCTGCCGTCACAGGCAATATCAGCAGCAGCGGCAGGCTTCAAATAATTAACCAGCGTGCCTTCAATAAAAGCAGGTGACTGTGCTGCGGCATTTACTACCGGACGCCCAATGCAGGCATCACATGGCTGCTCAATATCATCTCCATCCTTCGTCAATCCGCCGGCAAACTGGAAATTCCGGTAATAGGGATTTTTCACCTGTTCAGCAAGATCATTGAAATGAACTTCTATTTTGCCGTCATGATTGGTATAATAAAAATACGCAGTCAAAAATCCATGCAGAAAATACTCTTTGCTGTTATCCACCAAAGCAAGATAACCGCTGATAAAGCCGTTCTCCACCTCGCTGATGTCACTTCTGGCTGCTTCCCCGGTTTCCACATTTTTCATGTTTTCAATGTCATAATCAAAGACAGCAGCTTTTTGCAGGCTAAGAGTTCCGGTTAACTCCACAGGTTTTCCCTGCACAGTTACTGTTGCAGAAAGCACATATTTCCAAGGATTAGCCTTATCCTGCACCACAGAATTAATCTGAATTTCGAATGGTTCAGTAACGTTTATAAAGCCTTGTGCCTTGCCTGCTTGTGCAAACACAGAAGAAAAATCATATTTTCCAGCTTCCTGAAGCCAGTTTTTTCCCCAGCTGGGATTTAAGCCGGCTGTACCGACAGGCGTCAGCCCTTCAGAATTGGCAAGAGGAGAATAATCATCTTCACCAACCTCAACATAGTCATTTTGTTGAGATGCAACAGGCATTAAATCCTCTGCTGCTATGTATGCATAGCCGGCACAATCCTTAGCATAGGCTAAATGAATATAGAGGAAATCGTTATCCAATGGCTTGTACTCAGAAATTTCACACCAGTCAGGATTATTTTCCAGTTCTTTTCCTTTGACAAGCATGCCTTTTTTGAAAGTATCTATTTGTTTTGCCTCTGCTGACGCCTCATTTCGCAAAGGGGTATCTTTTATGACAAGAAAACATTCTGCAAAAGCCTGTCCGGCGCCAAGTGTCAGCGCCAGTAAACTGCATATTCCCAATAGAATTTTTTTCATCCCTTTCTCCTCAACAATATAACAGAAATGCCACACAGGAAAGTATGAGCTAGGGTATTTCCGTTTAATATCTCAAATAGATTGCTTCGCTGCGCTCGCAATGACGGAATATTGGGGCACACAATTTGATTTCCCCGTCATTGCGAGGAACGAAGTGACGCGGCAATCTTTTAACTATTTTATGATGTAGCTCAAAATCCTGAATATTTTCCGGAAATATTTACCCCATAGCCTCTTCTGTAATCACAAAGGAATTCAGCTTCCAGTCACCTTCATTACGAGAAAAACGAGCCATAAATGTTGCTTGACTCCAGAGTATCATTTCCCCGTCATCCATCATCTTGAAACGGCGTAAATTGCCGTTCAGAATAACAGCACCATTCTTGTCCACATGCTTGGAAGTTACTTCCACAAAAGAGGGCAAATCAATGAGTTCATAATTTAATACAGCACCATCGAGTATAGGCAAAAAGTCAAAATAATATCCCTGAGAACCTAAAAATACGTGCTGAGATAGATCATTTTTATCAATCCAGCCACCAAAAACATTTAAAGCCGTCTTTTCAACCAATTCTTTGCTGATAAAACTTGAATACGGTTCAGGAGTATTGGAAAAACGCTCCGGATTGGCAAAACGGCTTTCAGATTCATATTGTCCGCGGCTTAAAAAGAGCAGTGTTTGTTCACACAAAGCGATAGAATCTAACTTTTCGGGTGCCATATAGCCCATATCCCACAGGGTATGGATAGTATGTTTCATCACCAGCTCATCGCGCAGGGAAAGTTCTTCTGCTGCAAAAGAGGAAGAAAGGGCAAAAAATACGCTCAAAACGCCTGCAAATAAACCGCAAATAAATTTTCTCCATGTTTTCATCACACACCTCTCTTTTTACTTAGAACACAGGGACAGGATTATATTCAGCAAAAGTAATACGATAAGCGCCGTCATCCTTTTGGGCTTGCACTGTAAACAGTTCACGTTCTGCAATAACTTCTATTCCGTCAGATCTTTTGCCCATGCGATAAACAACTCCGCTCAAATTCCAAACACCTTTACTGTAATAAACTTCTGCAGCGTCAATAAAAACCTGAGGAGATGCAGCCGGAATGGTTTCCAAAGCTATTCCTGCACTTCCTTCTGTTTTTACTTGTTCCCGTTTTTCAGCATCATCCCATAATTGCCCTATGGCATTATAAATAAGAAGTCTGTCACCAATCAAAAGAGGTTCGGGCGGAATTTCATATTCAGGTGCACCTTCTTCCATCATTTCTTCTTCCGCATTTGCCACATGGGAGCTAAAAAGCAGCATAGCTCCCACTAACAACATAACCAGCCAATTTTGTTTGCATTTTTGCATAATCAGCCTCTCACTGCAAAGTTATAAGGTTAATATTTCTATCGCTACCGATAATTTTTTGCTCATTTTTTACTTTGTAAACGCCATGACCTGCCCAAAAAATTTTTAGAACATGGACGGAGGCAGATGGATTTGTGTAACAGGTTCACTCATCTCATCATTGGGTGAAAACTGTTCAAAGCCTGCACTCACTACCAATGACCCGTCCTCTCCGCTAAAGCCCGGTGTCCAGCAGACTTCGTCCGCACAAACCATGAGATTGGGTACACCTTCAGGAATTAATGCTTTAAACAAACAGCTTTCCCTTTCCTTCAAAGAAATTTTGCTCAAAATTTCGCCCGGAGCTAAAGAATAATCTTCTTCATTAAGCACAGCCTTGCGGAATGTCAGGGTCAAATTTTCATTTGCCCGCAGCTGAAAGGAATTACAGCCATGTTCGTCAACACCGTCTTCAACATTTACTGTAACCATATTCATGAGTATCCGGTCAAAAACATTGTTGCCGTCTGCATCAATTTTTCTAAAGGAATCAAATGCACCCTGGGCAAATTCAGCAAAGATATCCTGATCTTCTATAGGGTAATGCATGGAAAATTCACAAACTTCTTCCGGCGTATAATATCCTTTAATATGCAGGACATCATCACCCTTATAGCCGGACAGGGCAAACCAACCTTTTTCCTTATTGATACGCTTCATAGACAACATATCAAATTTACCACATTCTTCCTGAACGCCTGCGTCAAAGTCCTTGCCCATAACGTCCCAGCCATGCGTTCCAAAGGCACGGATTTCCATGCCCATTTTTGAATCAGCAATACGAATGCCGTCACCGTTGTCAGATTCTGTAATGGTAAAATTTCCCGGCATCCAACTCAGGGCAAAACCATAGCGTTCATTTATGTATTGCCCAATGCCGGTCTCCATATTATTTTCCAGACTGGCAAATGCCTGCCCAACAAGTCCGCATAAAAGAAAGATGAAAACAAAAATCCATGCTTTTTTCATACTTCTTCCCTCCTGTATTCTTTTCAAATCCAAAACAAAAAAATTATTTTCATCATGCATAAAAACTATGCCGAAACTTTTCTTTTTTTGTTGTTATAACCATAGACGAGCTAAAAAAAGATTGCTATCACCTCAAGAATGAAAAACAGGAAATTAGTCTTTTCCTCCTTTTTCAATAATCTTTTCCCTGCAAAACAGCTAAATTCACCCTGTGGATAATTGCCAAAAAATCCAGAATTTATCATAAGATAAAATAAGCAATAAAAACAAAACAGCTTTCGTTAACGAAAATAAACAAAAAAGGAAGCAGATATGAAAATTTTGAATTTTCTTCTCAGCCTTGGTTTATGCCTCAGTTTAATCCTTTTTGCAGGCGAAGGTCTTGCTTTGGCAAAGCTCCCCAAAAACTATTCAGAGTTTAAAACCCGTTATCAAACCGAGGGAAGAACCATTGAAGGGGCTTTCAAACTGCACATGGAAGCCATTTTCTGCTATATCGATCCAAAGACCCGTAAGGAAGCATCTAAAATGCTCCGCTATTCCATGCATCAGGCACAGCCCATTGAACAAAACAATAACCTTGCCATTTTCATCCGCCGTATGAAAGATCCGGAAACTAACTTTATTTTCAGAGGCGTTTGTGCCGGCACATCTGTCCAGAACAGCTATGCGATGGATCCTGATAACTTCAGCATTAATTTTGCCGGCTCCAAACAGCAGGAAGCAGATTACATCACCTTGTATGTACAGAACTCCGGAGCTGACAGCAGAACCCTTATCGGCATGCGAAATTATGACGGATTGTGGTACACTTTCAATAACTCTTCCCTCTATGTCATGGTACGGGAACCGCAAAGTATGAAAGACCAGAAAAGATTTTCCCATGATGCGGATTATGACGGAAAGCCTGTTCCTCCAAGGGAAAATAACAGCCCAAACGGATACGGACAGCCTGTGGACATCAATTCCCTGATGCCTGCTCCTCTTGGCAACACTTCTTCCGGGCAAAATTCTTCCCGTTCCAACAAGAATTATCATAACAATTATAACAACTATAATAACAATAATTACAACTATAATAACAACAAGTACAACAATAACTATAACAATACTAATGACATTGTTGAAAAGACTCTTAACAAGGTAATAAACAGTTTACCAAGAACAAACAATCAATATAACCGCTATTAACCAAATTTAATCAAGACCATAAAGGAGAGGCGTATGAAAAAACTCACAACACTGCTCATAAGCTGTTTACTGGGTATGCTTACCCTGAGTCCTGTAAGCGCAAATGCAGCAGAAACAAAGGAAAAAGTTATCCTTGATACAGACATGGTAGAAATGTTTGATGACGGTGTTGCCCTGCTCATGCTGGCAAATTCCCCAAAAGTCGACCTTCTGGGCGTTACCTGCGTAACAGGCAACAGCTGGGTACAGCAAGGCGTTGCTTACAGCATACGCCAGCTGGAACTGCTCGGCAAAAAAAATATTCCTGTGTATGAAGGCATGCGTTATCCTATCCGTCCTCAGCGTCATGAACTTTTTGCCATGGAACGCCAGCAATTTGGCATGGGACATGATTCATGGCTCGGTTCCCTTGACATTAAAGAACCTGTTTCATGGGGCGCTTTTTACCGCGAACAATATAAAACTGCCCCCACCTTGCAGCCCGAAAAACAGCATGCAGTAAACTTTATTATTGACACTATCCGTGCCAATCCCAATGAAGTGACTATTGCTGCCATTGGTCCCTGCACCAACCTTGCTGCGGCTATCCGTATTGCCCCTGATATTATCCCACTTATTAAGCGCGTTATCTATATGGGCGGTGCATTTTTCCAACAGGGCAACGTAACGCCCGCTGCGGAATTTAACTGGTGGATTGACCCTGAAGCTACCCAAATGCTGGTACGGGCTCCTTTGAAAGAACAAATTGTTTTTGGACTTGATGTTTGTGAAAAGGTTGTTTTCCGCAAGGATCACTATGACCGATTAATGAAGAGTATTGGCAAAAACAGCCTGACAGATATGCTCCAAGGCACCTTTGTAGGGCAAATGTTCCAAAAAGACGCAAAATTTACCCACTTTGTCTGGGACGTTCTTGTAGCGGCAGCTATTATTGACCCCACGATTATTACGGAAGAAAAGAATTGTGCTATTGATATCAATATTCAATACGGTCTTTCCTACGGACAATCCCTCGCCTATCCTAAAAATGCTCCTGCCGGCTGCCAGCAGGCACGTATTATTACCAATGTTGATCAGGAACGTTTCTGGAATATGGTCAACGAAAAAGGATACTGGGCAATTTCAAAATAAAGCAAACCCAAACTCGCTCGTTTAGACATGCGGCGAAAACAAAACCATAAATCCTTAAACCAAACAAGGCAGTGAGTTTCCCTTCACTGCCCTGTTTTTTTACTGACGTCATCTTTTCTGACGGCATCTTTTTTGGCGTGCCAGCCCTGAAAATTTTTCTTAAAACTGCTGCGCCTAGAGCGGTTCCGGTTAATATCAGGAACTATAAAGTTTTCCCCTGAAACCCCTTTCAAAACGTTTTAACTTTTATAACAAAAATTATGAATGTTATACGAAAATGCCCTAATCAATAACAATATTTCCCCAGTCAAAACTCTTGATTACTCCATTTTCCAAAACAAAGGAAAAACGCCGTACGGGTCTTTCTACTCCGTCTACCTTTTGATTTAAGTACCAACTATATTGATTTTTTTCTTCAAAGAAGCCCATTTCATCCCAGCCTGTGGCAATCATTTTTGCATTGAATTGCTTTAACCGGTTTTCATCCAATGTATCGCCTACTTTTAGACCGGCTATGGTATAATCCTTGTTTTCAACAGTAACGCCTATAATTGCGTCATCCATGAGATAAAGTGTAAAACCCTTGTCAAATATCATTTTGGTATCAGCATAATGGGGGTCACCATCTGCTATGGCAGCGTTTTTGACCTTGTCATTTTGAATGCCCGCTTTATGCATGAATACTTTTTGGTTGCTCATAGGGAAAAATACATCGTATTCAAACTTTGCCTTAAAGCGTCCGTTTTCTGTCAGCGCATCATCATTAAAAGCAATAAATTTTCCGTATACCCAGCCTTTATCACCCCATTCTGTTGAGACAAGCACCCATGGGTATTCTTCGCCTGTGTTTTTTTTATCTAAAAGGCAAACCTCTTCATTCTGATAAAGGGTTGTCAGCTTTTCTCCGTCAGAACCGGGCATATTGCGAACATTTACATCGCTGCCTGTGCTGTAGGCAGACAAGGGGTTGTCTGAGCTTACAGCGGGAAGTTCCTTTGTGCTTTGGGCAAAAGCGGTGGAAGAATAAAAAAACATTGCCAAAACAGGCAAAATAATAAAACAAATTTTTCGCATTATTTTCATAATGTTCTCTCCTTTTTGTTTTACAAAAATAGAGCTGTTTACAACTCTATGCATAATCTAAAACACAATTTAAAAAAATTTACTTCATTCTAAGGATTAATTTTCCTTTTTTTCTTTGATAATTCAGGGAAATCATTACAGGGATGATTATTTATTCTCTTTTTTGGGCTATTAAAAATTACTGACAACTATAAAATATGAATAAAAAGCCCCCAGGGAGGAAACATGAAACAATTGCAAAATACATTGTTATGGCTTTTGGCTTTTATTTTTTTCCTTTGCAGTGCGGATGCTGCGGAGGCTGAAGAACGTATTCTTGCCTATGCTGTTTCTGCCAGACTGGAGCAAGATGCCTCTCTTGTGGTGACAGAACGGATTACTGTCAATATTGAACTGGACGCTATCCAGCACGGTATTTACAGAATGTATCCTGTCAGGGAACGTGTGGGAGAAGACGGACTGCGTCATTATGACTTTAAGGTGCTTTCTGTAGCTCTGGACGGCAATCCTGTACTTTATACGGAAAGTGAGCAGGCTTTTACTGTTGGTATTGCCATTGGTGATCCCAAAAAAATGGCGCCGCTCGGCAGGCATACCTATGAACTTGTTTACAGAACCGCCGGTCATGTTCGCTTTTTGGAAGACCATGACGAAATTTATTATAATGTGACCGGCAATTTTTGGAAATTTCCCATTGACCATGCCACATTTACCTTGGAGCTTCCCGATAATGCAGCCCCCATTTTGACCAAGGCATATACGGGCGAACGGGGCATGAACGGCACAGATTATCAAATGACAGGCTCCTCTTCCTTTGAAACAACACGCCCGCTTAAAATTGGAGAAGGACTTACTGTTGTTGTGGGCTGGGAAAAAGGGCTTATCAGTCAGCCTTCGCAAACGTTTGCCAATTTTATGGGAGATAACAGACTTCTTGTCTTGTTTGGCATTGTGCTTGTGCAAATGTTTACGTTCCTGCTTCTGCGATTTGTCTGGACGTACCGCAGAAAGAATACGGTCATACCGCTTTTTTCTGCACCTGACGGTATGACACCCGGTGCCGCAGCCTGCCTCAAAAAACGTAATTTTCCGGGGCAGTTTCTCCAGGCAGATATCTTGTGGGCAGCGGTCAACGGCTATCTGCGTATGTCACTGCAGGATAAAAAAACTATTATCCTTACCAAAACAAATCCCGACCTTAAAAAGCGTTCCCGTCCTCTTGCGGATTGGATACAGCAGCGCATGAATGACATTATCTGTTCCCTGTTCACTGCTGATGCTCCTGCTGTTATTGATATGCGTAAAGACAAAAAAGAAAAATCATTCGTCCTCATTGACAGTTATTTTATGCTCAAAAAAAGTTATGAGGAAAAACTGAAAGGCATGTGGAAACGTTCGCGGCTGCCCGGCATACTGAGTGCCGCACTGGGACTGGGGCTGCTTTATCTTGCTATGGATAAAGGCATTTATCATCCCGGTTTAATTATGGATTATTATTATTCCGCAGATACAATGCTGTTTGTTCAGGGTGGTATTATCGGCTTGATACTTTTATTTGGCTACGGCATCAAAAAATCCCTTGCCTTGTTCAGCTGTTTGCGGCGTGCAGTGGGCATTGGGGGGGCTGTTATCATGATTTTTCTGCTCATGGTTGCCTTGATAGTCCTTGTTGTGGGTGATATGGGGTTCTGCGTAGGTTTTTCTGCTATTATTCTGGCTGCTGCATGGGCTGTCTGCCAATCCTGTGCAAGGCTTTCTGATAAGGGCAGCAAATTGGACGCCAAAATTCGCGGGCTTGAAATGTATATCCGCACTGCTGAAAAAGACAGACTTGCAAAAATCAATGCCCCTGAAGATACACTGGAAAAATATGAAGAAATACTCCCTTATGCCTGTGCGCTCGGCTGTGCTGACGCATGGCAGAAAAGGTTTGAGCCACTGCTGAGACATTTGGATTATATTCCTGATTGGATTGATGATGAAGAGCTAAATACCCTCAACATAGCCACCTATACCACGGTTATACGCACACTGAGCATGCCTTCAGAACTGAGCAAAACTCTAAACGCAGCCGCATCCGAATATACTCGCGCTACATCAGGATTTTTCAGCGGCAGCAGTTCAGGTACAAGTTCTGACTCCGGCTACTCTGGCGGTTCGTCAGGCGGAGGTTCCGGCGGAGGTGGAGGCGGCGGCTGGTAATCATTATCAGCAATGAGAGCGTGTTCGGAAAATATAAAGAATTATTTTTTCTTGGGGGAAATGATTTCCCCCATACCCCCTCATCGCTTGTTTTTATTTCATAAAAACAAGAAGTTATACTTTGTAAGTGAAAGAATAAAATTTATTTTTCTATTTTCTATAACAGAGCGGTAACATTTGTCTGGAGTATCACTCATTATTTTCACAATACAGCTATACGGAGATGAATATGTATTTTTTTAACGTACTGACATTGCTGGCTTTGTTTATTCCTGCTGCGGCATTTGCAGAGGAAACGTCCACTGTACCTCAAATACGCTATTTTCAATACTGGATGAAGATTGACCGTCCCGGTGAATATAAATCCCTTTCCTATAGCTTGATGAACAGCAGAATGGATGTCTATGGACCTCAGCAGAGTTTTGATTTTTCCGGACCTGTTGATAAATCCGTTTTAAAGGAATTTTCCTCTCTGCTGACTGAATTGGATTTACAGGGCTGGGACGGAACTGTTACTGAAGAAGAAAAAGCTAAGGGTATCAGGGACGCCTTTGATTTGTCCAGAATGGAGGACGGAAAAAAATGTGTCTGGTCAATGAAAATTGTTTTTGCAGACAATCCCCATGGAAATACCCCTGAACCGATTGAATTTTTTGGCATGGATGACGACAATAGCCCAAAACGTTTGCAGGCAGAAGAAGTGCTGACGAATTTTTTCAGAAAACAATGCGAAATTGCGCAGGCAGCTACGCCTCGCCATATAGAAATAATAAGCTATACAACGCTGCGGAAAGACAAGAAAGTTTACTATAGTCTTTCTGTTGAAGAGGATATGGTGAGACTGAGCCGCGATGATTGGCAGGGCGGCTATATGACGGAATATGTCAGTGCAGATTTGCTTCCCAAACTTGATGCCTTGCTGAAAGAGTATACGCTGGATACATGGCATGGCTTTAAAGGTGCAGAGTATGATTACAAAGCGCAGTCAGCTTTTGAGCTGCACGTGCAGTTTGATACGGTTCAAAAAATTATTGCTAAGGGCAACAGCGACAAATCCGGCGGAACACCGGCAAATTTTGCTGAAGTGGATACAAAACTGCGGGCACTTCTGGACAATGCCCTGGGCGGAGATAATCCTGTTATGCTAAGTGATGAAGAACTTGGCAATGTACGGGAATTTTCTTATTCCAGCAGCGGAATGTCCATGGATTCCTTTATTACGTATCGAATATACCATCGGCGGGATGCTGATGGTCCGCATGTGATTTTACGCCGTCAGCGTGGTCTGCGCCAAAAAGCAGCAGAAGTAATTCTGGATACAGCTGCTTTGCAGGGGATTGAAACTTGTATTCGTGACTTGAATTTGCTGGAATGGAATGGGTTTCGCGGCAATAATAAATATGTGCTGGACGGCGAAGGATTTGGTTTATCTGTCAAATTTGCAGACGGTACTGAAATAAACGCTTCCGGAAGCAATGCCTTTCCGAAGGAATACGGCAAACGCATGGACGGGCTTTTAGCATTTCTGGACGGATTGATTGAAAATTCTGCTGAAGCGGAATAACCGAAAAATAGATAGTATCATATTAAAGTAGGGACAAAACACCATGAAAAAATTAGCTTCTTTTTTAATGCCGTTGCTGATGCTGCCTGTGACTGGTACTTTTTCGCAGATTGCCTGTGCTGTGCCCAATTATGATATACACAGGTATGAGGATATCAGCTTTACAGGCTATATCAAATGTGATTTGAAAAAATTTGATGACAGAGATGAATTTTATCGTTTATCCTTGACTGATAATTCAGGGCAAATCACTGTGGTGGATATTGTTGCTGACAGTGATAACAATAAGGACAGTTACGAAAAAATCCTGCAAATCTGTCCGGCAGGTTCGCGCTGCACCATTACAGGAGATCTAGAAACACGAGAACAACAACAGTTTATAAACTTTATCAATATCAAAAATATTGTCAAAGAAACAGAATATCATATTCCGGCTGGTGCTGTTTCTGAAATTGACACCGGTATTAACTATAACCACGTTAAACTCTATGAAAATGTGGAGCTGACCGGCTATATTAAATGTACTATTGAGCATTTTGGAACCCCCAGCGATTATTATATTTTATCCTTGGAGGACAGCACCCATCAAATTAATATTGCAGACCTTGTTCAAAATGAATATGAATTTGAAAGGAATGAGAATTTGTATAAGCGGATACTTGGCATTTGCCCGGAAGGATCCCGCTGTACACTGATTGGTGATTTAGAAGTCCATAATGGTGATTATAGAGAATTTGTCAGGATTAAAAAAATTTTGAAAGATTAAGGAAAAAAATACTATTTTGCTGCTTTGGTATAGTATGCTGAGATACAAACAGTTACAAGACTGAATGTTGACAAACAAGCTTTGCTGCCTATTGGCTAGATTGCCCAAATTGGAACAGAAGTAACCTGTCTGTTTATGGAGAGGACTTCTGGTTTCAGGCACAGCACGGCGCCATGACCAACAGGCTTATTCAGCTTTTCCAAGACATTAAAATTTTTGATAGAGCTTTCATTGGGCATGAGAGTTTTTTTGACTTCAATGGGATAGAGCGTTGAATTTTGTTCAATAACAAAATCAATTTCCTTTTGATCTTTATCCCTGTAAAAATAGATAGGGGCTTCTTTGCAGTTATGCCAATAGCTTTTGAGAATTTCTGCAAAGACATACGTTTCCAAGACAGCTCCACTCATTGCTCCTGCTTCCAAAGTTTTGGGACTGTCCCAGCCAGTCAGGTATGCACACAAGCCAGTATCCAAAAAATAAACCTTTGGGGTTTTGATAATTCGCTGTGTTATATTGTTGTAATATGGATAAACAAGCTGAATAAGCCCAGACCGTTCCAAAACAGACAGCCAAACTTTAGCGGTTTTAGGATCCACAGCTACATCACGAGCTAACTCAGCATAATTCAAAAGTTGTCCTGTTCTTGCAGCGACAGCTCTGATGAAATCATAAAACGTAATGGAATCAGAGATGTTATGGGAATCTTTGATATCTCTTTCAATGTAGGTTTGGAGATAGGATTTGTAAAAAATCTCTCTGGCATTGTTCTTTTGGCAAACTAAACGAGGAAAGGAGCCATTCCAGATTATTTCATAAATGTCTTGAACTGTCAGTGGGTTGAGGTTTTTCTCTCTTATAGAAGTACGAGTATTTTCTATCCATTCTTCTGTAGGCAAAAATGGAGAAGTGTGGGCTTGATTGATAATTTCTTTATACGAAAAACCCAATAAATCAAGAACAGCAACTCGACCTGCCAAACTTTCCTGAATACCTTTTATGAGCTGAAATTTTTGTGAGCCAGTTAAAAAGAAAAGTCCATTTTGGTTCTTGTGGGTATCAACATATATTTTGATATAAGTAAATAATTCAGGGGCATATTGGATTTCATCAATGATTAAAGGCGTAGTATGGTTTTGAATGAATAATGCCGGGTCTTTTTGAGCAAGTTCCCGCTGGCTTATATCATCCAATGAAACATAGCTGTATTGCCCATGGGAGATTTCCTCCAAAAGAGTTGTTTTTCCAACTTGCCTTGGTCCAGTCAATAAAACGACAGGGAAAAATTGAGCTATTTCTTTTATTTTATTTGATAACGTTCTTTCTATCATGTTTATTCGTCCAATATGGAATACAATTCCACATTAGCCGAAATCTTAATTTTTAGCAATAAGAAAAAAGGACAGAAAAATACCAAATAAAGCTTAACCATGTATTATATTCTATTTTCATTCAACACTCATATTTCTTTTAAAATTTTTTTATACAGCTATATCAATAGATTATTAAAAATCATAGTATGCAATATAGGTTCATCCATTTCAAATCTCCATTCAAATAATTGTTTCTACAAAAAGTCCCATTTTTATGAAAACACGCAAATTTTGTAGGAAAGCTTTTAAGTCATTATATAGTTAATTTATTTCAATCTTAGATAAAAACTGCATTTTTCTGCAAGAAGATGGAAAAACTTTGATTAAGTAAATTTTGGTCATTTGTAGGAAAAAATAAAAAAAAGAGGACTCATGATAATTTTTATATCATAAGTCCTTAAAATACATGGTGGAACCTGCAGGGGTTGAACCTGCGACCAACCGGTTATGAGCCGGTAGCTCTACCAACTGAGCTAAGGTTCCGCACGAAGTGTTAATTTATAAAATTCAAGCAAAAAGTCAAGTTATTTCTTTATTCGCCGCCGTGTATCTTTTTTTTATTTTTTCAAAGTTGAAAAAGCCGTCATACAGCACTTTTTTAATCCTGTCTGTGCATTTTATAATTAAATTCGCTTTGTTATGAAAAGAGGTTGATAAACAAATAAATTCTTTCAATTACAAAAAGTAATCTTGTTTTTATGAAATAGAAACAAGCGATGAGGGGATATGGGGGAACGGTAGCCGTTAGCGAGAGAACGAGGTTTACGGATAGCGACGGCAGAGATAATCATTTCCCCCATAAAAAAGTAACTGTAAATTTTTGTAATTAAATCTAACTATTATAAAATAAACCCAATACTATGGCAAATCGATTAAATTTATCGGCAGCAGCCTCTCTATAAATTATAGGGATAAAAATTGATTGAGCAGGCTGCATAACTCATTTTCCGTATATGCAACATAATCTGCAACTGATAAAACACTTTGAGCCGGTGCATGCGTAAGTCCGGTTGCAATGGCAATATCTGCTTTCTGCATAGCTTCTCTGTCATTATGCCCATCTCCTATAAAAACAACAACATCACCTTGGTTTTTATAATATTCCACAACTGTTTCTTTATTTAAAAGAGAAAGAATTTTTGTGACGTTGTCATTTTCAACAACCGCTTCGGAAGAATATGCTTCACAGCCAATTTTCCTGATAAGCCCATCTACCCAGCAGGATAAATTTCCTGTTGCAATAATACAATGTTTTTGATTAGCTGCAATGAATGAATAAATCTTTTTATGCAACTCCACCCCTGCCAGCAAAGCGGAAATTTCCGAAACAGGAAGTTTTCCCAGTAGTTCTACACGCCGGATAAAAGATTCCTGAAAAGGAACAGTTCCCTGCACAGTCTGCATAGTCAGTTCCGCAATTTTTTCCTGTAAAGAGAAATGATGAGAAATAAGCGGCAATGTTTCACTTTTTGTCAGTGTTCCATCTAAATCAAAAATAAATTTAACCATATTCTATTTATTTAACGGAAATGTACAGCAGTATTGCATGCCAATACCTTATGTGAGCTCATTATTAATCAAAGATTCAACATAGGCAATTTCATCATCAAAACCGGCTACTTTTCCATCTATTTTAGCGAGCAAAACTTTTTCCAGAATTTTTCCGATAATTGCCCCTTGTTCCACTCCGAGCTGTAAAACATCATTGCCTGTGATATCAATTTTTTCATGGCGGATATGATAAATATAATAGGATAACTGTTTTTTAAATTCTTCTCCCAGCTCTTCTTCCAAACGCACAATCATATACAGTATCGCTTCCATGGCAATATGTCTGAGCAAAAGATGCAGTTCACTCATGGGGCGTTTATTTTTAAACCATGTTTCGACTTTAGGCTGGACAACAATAAGCTGTGAGCGAATAAGCAAATATTCCTCTATTTGTGCTGCAGAAAGGCATAATTTTTCTAATAAACTTTTTAAATCCCTCAGCCCGACCCCCTTACTCATAATCAGAATAAAAAATAAAATATTCCTAATCTTTTCAGAAAGATAAAGCATATTATACCAATTGAGCACTTTATACGCTTCGGTAACAAATTCTTCGTCACTTTCCTTATCCAGAGCAAGGCAGGGATGAATTTCCGCAAGCAGTCCAAAATCCTGCATACGGAAAATACATTCAAGGACAGATTCTTCTTTTAAAATAAGTTCAAGTTCTGTTAAAATTCTTCTGCCGTCCAGTTTTTGGATAAGTTTCAACGCAATAGCATTTCTGATAAGCCGTTCGCACTGCAAAGAAATTTTAAAGTCGTAGCGCTGTTCAAAACGGATTGCCCGCAAAGCCCGTGTAGGGTCGTCTACAAAACTCAGGGCATGCAAAATACGGATAGTTTTTTGTTTTATATCTCCCTGACCGTCAAAATAATCTTCCAATTCCCCAAAATGTGACGTATTGAGTTTTATAGCCATGGCGTTAATCGTAAAATCACGGCGGGTTAAATCCATACGGATAGAGGATAATTCCACAGTGGGAAGCACCGCAGGGCTCAAATAATATTCCAAGCGCGCTGTTGCCACATCAATGCGAAGTTCCTGCTCTTCATAATCAAGGTTGACAGTATTGCCCTCAACCAGCCGTGAAGACGGGAACAAAACAAGGGCTGTCATGAACTCCTTATGCTCGCGGACACGACCGCCTAAGCGCCCTGCAAGATAATGGGCAAATAAAATCCCGTCACCCTCAACAACGAGGTCAATATCCATATGCGGCCAGCGCCATTTTTCCCTGTCCATAATTAGATCACGGACAAAGCCTCCGACAGTATAGACGGAAACGCCCATTTCTTCTGCCAACTGCCCTACAATTTCAAGAAGTTCCACACATTCTTTAGGTGCACGAAGCCGTAAAATCCGCTGTACATTCCGCTTAGCAAGGCGATGTGCTTTTGTTTTTTTCAGGGAAGAATTTTGTTCATCTAAAAACAAGCTGACTAAATCTGTACGGGTCACAACCCCTATGACAGGATATTCTTTATATTTTTCTTCCGAAATTTCCTGCCTATTCTGCACCGAAAGATCAACAATAGGTACAAGGCGTTGTTTTTCTTCAACAATAATATCCATTAATGTCTGCAAATCTGTTTCAATGGTGGCACAGCGGATATTCCTGTTCATAAATTGTGTCACACTGTATTTGCCAAGCCCATGCTTGACAGCCTTTGCTGCTGTTTGATAATCCAAAATACCATAGCAAATTTTTGTATCTTCTGCCAAAATAGGCACTGCTTTAAAGCCATATCTCGTCATTAAATCCGCTGCAATATCAATACTGTCATATTTTGTCACACTCATGACAGGTGAGGACATCAAGCGCCGTACGGTTTTATCACGATGAGAAAATAAGGTTATCTGGCTTTCAATAAAGGTCACCACTTCATGCATGCTTTTATCTTTGACAGTGGCAGCAGCAGCATAAGCATGCCCGCCTCCGCCAAGCAAAGCCATGATTTGCCCCACATCAACGGAATAATCCTTACTTCGTGCCACAACCTGCACTTTTCCGTCCATGGTTGCCACCATAAAAAGCACGTCACAGGGATAAATTTCTAAAAATAACGGCGTCAGCGATGCGATATCGTATAAACATTCTTCAAACTTTGAACTTGCCAAGACAAATTTTATCCCTGCAATATCATAAAACTTTGCCGATTCCACTAAATCATTCAAGGCAAAAAGCTGTTCTTTATCGATTTGCTTATTGACATAGGGGGTCACAAAATCAGGCTCAAAACCTTGCTCCAAAAGCCATGTTAAGGCTTTTGTTTCACGAGTTGTCACGGAATTATAGGTAAACGCCCCCGTATCGGAATAAAGCCCCAAGCCAAGCAGGCATAACAATTCAGAGGGAAAATTTTGGGGACTTTTCCGGATTTCTTCACAAATAAGTGTAGAGGTTGACCCCACATCGTCACGCACCCCGCCATGGGGTTTTATGTTTCTTTTAGGGTGGTGATCATAAATAATAATTTCTAACCGTTGGCTTTCCTGCTCCTCGTCCACGTCATGTTTTAGCCCCTCTCTGTCAAGCAGAGGCTGTATATGCGTTAAACGGCTTGTATGGGAAGTGTCAACAATGACAAGGCGCTCTATCCCTTCAAAATCTATATCTTTGGGATTGACATAGTCAAAGAGAGGATCAATGACTTCATGCATGAAAGCATGAACAATTTTTTCCTGCGATCCGGGATAAACAATTTGTGCATCAGGATAAAAATAAGAAACACTAAATAACGAACACAATGCATCAAAATCAGCATTTCTATGGCACGTAATCAGCGTTTTTTTTGACGGAGGAATATTCATGAAAAAGCCCTTGCACTTTTTTGTTAAAATACAAAAAGCTTTGCCTAGTGTCAATCAATGCGCACTTATAATAAATTTTCTTTTTTGAGTATCAATTCAATTTCGTCTTTAGCAAGCCCTGTTTTTTGAGCTATCATATCGATATTCATACCTTTTTTGCGTGAACTCATAATGACTTCCCGCAAGAGGTATGGAGAGTGGCTGATTTCTTCTGCTTGTTTAATCAGCTTTTTCAACATAAAAATCCGCTCTTCCATGGCAATATTCAAACGCTCAAGCTCTTCCTGACGCCGGACAAAGGTTGCAACAAGTTCTTGCTCTAAATTTGCATTTCGTACCATTCTGTCCATGAGTTCTTCCTGATTATTTTGCATGGCAAGCATAACCTGTTCTGATTTTCGTAAACGCTTAAAAAAGATAAGCACAAGGATAATCAAAAATAATTCAGCAACAGTAATTAAAGCTAAAATGAGCAAATTCATTTTTTTTGTTACACCTTTGCGTTAAAAAGCTTTCCTGCTAACGGATTATGGTAGGAAGGACAGGTTTCAACATTTTCATCTTTTTCATGACGCTGCTGCAGGTTCTCCTGTGAACCATTCTGTTTATTTCCCCCGTCACGGCTGACTAATGCAGCTTCCGGGTCATCGGCAGCCTTATCAATTTTTTTATTATCTTCAGCAACAACTTCCGCAGCAACAAACTGTGCAACCTGCGCAAAAACTTCTTGTTTGGTGGAAATATCCGCTATTATTGTGGACATTCCCTGCTGCTGGGCATTAAGGAGCGGGACTATCTGGTTACTCATATATCCTCCCCCACAGTCATCAATAAATCAACAAACTATCTATGTATAAGTGGTCAATACTGCCACTCATAATATATTTATTTACCGTTTCAAACAAACCATTTTTGATAAGCTGATGATTTGCAGGATTTAATAAAACTTCCGGCCCCTGCAAGCCTAAATAATAATAGATAGCATCACGGATTATTTTTTGGTTATTGGAAATTTCAAAATAAACATCATTTTGGATTGTCGATAAAATAAATGTACCTTTTACAAAATTAATTTTTCCATTATTATCAACACATTGCACAACAAACGGGTCAAGTTTCAGTTCAAAAGCTTTAGGCGGTGACTGTACTTCCGGACTTGCAACAACAATAACATTGGGCAGAACTTCCTCATCAAGAACAAAGAAATAAACGACAGCACCAATGATTAAAAGAAGCAAAAAAGAAACAACAGCACCAATAATGAGAATTTTTTTCTTTTTCTTGGGAGCAGCAACGTTTGTTTTTACTTCAGGAATTTCGGAACCCGTTTGCTCGGTTTCTGTTTTTTGCTGCTCCTGAACTTCCGGTTCTTCTTTTAAAAAAGGAGCATCCTCAAGATCCAGCTCTACTTTCTCCTGACCTGTTGAAACAAATTCAGAGGCTTGAGCCGGAGTTATATCCGCTTTACCGGCATCCGGCAGCTTGTCAGGAGCGGCTGCCCCGACATTTTTCGTCGTTCCTTGAGTTTGACTCACAGTTTACCCCTTGCAGCTTATGGGAAAATTTTATCAATTTTCTTTTTCAGCGTATCTGCGGTAAAGGGTTTTACGATATAATTTGAAACTTTTGCTTGTGCGGCTTCCAAAATGTTTTCCTGTTGTGCTTCTGCTGTAACCATTAAAAATGGCAAATGCCCGATTCGTTCATCGGCACGAACTTTTCGGAGCAGTTCAATACCCGTCATCTGAGGCATATTCCAGTCAGAAACAATAAAATCAATTTTTTGTTTTTGCAAGATATCCCAAGCAGTTGTTCCGTCATCAGCTTCAACAATATTATTAAACCCCAATTGGCGAAGAATATTTTTAACAATACGGCGCATTGTAGAAAAATCATCAACTACAAGTACTTGCATATTTGGATCAAATGGCATAATTCCCTCGTATTTTGACAGTAAAAATTATATCGGCACTAAATTTCAACTCTTAAGAGTTCGTTAAAACAAATCATTTTCCCCAAAATGATGAGAAAATTCTCTTCGTAACCGTGAAATTGCCTGTGAATGAAGCTGTGATACACGTCCTTCCGTCACGCCTAAAACTTCAGCAACTTCCCTCATATTGAGTTCTTCAGTGTAATAAAGTGATAGTACCAATTTTTCTTTATCTGTCAATCTATCAATAAGTGTCGCAATTTTTTCAGATAATTCATTGAATACCGTGTCATGGAAAGGCTCGCCGTTCCTATCGGGCTCATTGGCAAGCGTATCTTCAATACTGTCTAATGGAATGGCAAGCTGGCTTTGCAGAGCTTCCATGCCCTGATGGATTTCCCTTTCGCTCAGTCCCGTTTTTTCATGTACTTCCTGAATGGTGGGTGTTCTGCCAAGTTCTTGTTCCAGCAGCCACATGGCTTCATCAATTTGCCGTACCCGCTGCCTCAGTCCCCGTGAAAACCAGTCAAGGCGTCTGAGCTCATCAAGCATTGCCCCGCGTATTCTGCTTTCTGCATAGGTTTCAAAACGAATACCCAAATCAGCCTGATATTTTTTGAGCGATTCCATGAGCCCAAGCGTACCGGCGCTGATAAGCTCCGCCATATCAATATGTTTAGGCAGTTTTGTTTTCATTCTGTATGCAACATAGCGAATTTGCGGTGCATAATGTTTAACAAGCAGTTCTTTTTCAATAGAGGAAAAGTCTTCCCAAACCCTCTCTCCATTTTCCATTTCTAACCAAGGATTCATGCGTTATCCCCTAAAGAGAAGTTTTTTCCAAAAAAACTTTATATTTCCATCAACAGTATCAGGACTGTCAAAGTTTTGTACCAAATGTGTTACTTTCTCCAAAGCCTTTGTGACATTTGCGTTTGGCTCGCCGATACTGAACGGCACCTGTGCCATGATAGATTTACGAACAAGAGTATCTTTCGGAATAAAACCGAGATAATCCAGACTTACCCCCTCAAGAAAATGGTCACAGGCAGCATACAAACGAGAATACATTTCTTTTGCCATGGCTTCACTTGAGGCGACATTCACAAGGACTTTGAAACTTGATACTCCATGCCGTTGTTTTAACACTTTAATCAGCGCATAGGCGTCAGTCAAAGATGTCGGTTCTGTTGTCAAAACAACAATACGTTCCTGCGACGCGACATTAAAATACAACACATTGTCATGGATACCGGCACCTGTATCAACAAGCAAATAATCAATTTTTTCTTCAAAATCGTCAAATGCTTCTAATAACTCGAGTTTTTGCCCTGTTTCTAAGGTCATCATATCACTGACCCCGGAAGAAGCAGGCAAAATTTGAAAACCATAGGGCGTATCAAACAAAATTTCAGAAAGTTTTTTTCCTTTGAATAAGTCGTAAATGGTATACTGCGGAGTCAACCCCAAAATGACATCCACATTGGCAAGCCCCAAATCAGCATCTACAAGGATAACGCGTTTTCCCTGCTTTGCCAGCAAACATGCAAGATTGACAGAAATATTCGTTTTGCCAACCCCGCCTTTTCCGGATGTAATCGTAATAACCTTAGGCATTACATTATTATCTATATCCATATTAACCCTTTGGTAATTGATGTTTTAAAATCAAACGCCAGATTTGTGCCTCATCAGCCGGTAAAAGTGAGCCTTGCAATTCTGCCCCAAAAGAAAGAGCAGAAATAGGCATACCCGTCCAAACAGCAATATTGATAAGCTCGGCAAAATGTTCGGCTTCATCAAGTTTTGTCCACATAACACTGGCAGGAAAAGAGCTTTTATACCGTTTTAAAAGTTCTTTCAAATATTGATAATGCGGAGAAAGGACAACATGTACATGGGCTTGCAGACTATCAAGACCAAGCATATGCAATTTATCCTCTAAATTTTCATTTTTGGCAAGCCCCTGCATATCGATAAAAATACAATTGGCATCGCCGCAGGCTTTCAATGCTCCAAACATGGTTTCCTTATCCGGCGCCTCAAAATAAGGAAAACCGGACAAATCCGCCCAGTGCCTCAGCACGACCCTGCCATTTCCCCGCAAACTGTCCGTATTAATAAATGCCACCCTATGATGAGGTATTTGCTGTTTGCGAAGCAGGGCAAGACGCAGGACAGTACTTGTTTTTCCCACACCATAAGGACCTGTGATAATATGCACGCGCTGAGGATAATTTTCAAAACAAAAGCTTTTGACAGGAACAAGGGAAGCCAAAACTTTGAGCATGGAAGATTCTTCCGTTTTATTGGAAACTAAAATATTATAAAACTCAACAATAACTTCATTTTCCACACCTTCACGCTGTAAATATTCCAAAGCAACACGCTGATGGGGGCTCAGTTTATCCATTTGCATTGATGGCTGCATGAGCATATAAATTTGTTCTTTAAGCTTGCTCCACTCTTTGTGCCAGTCATCCCAGCCGCTGGGACCTGCAGAATTTCCTTTCTCCTTTTTCGTTTGTTCCGTGCGTTCTGCTCCGGCAGTGATTTCATACACGCGGCGTCCGTCTTTTTGCCGTTCTCTGCTTGAGAGAATAACCGCTTCACTGCCAAGTTCACTTTTTATGGCATCAAGAACTTCTTTTGTGCTGTTTCCGATATATGTTTTTACTTGCATTATTCAATTCCTACTGTTCCTGCAGAATGTAAACGGATATCCCCCGGGATTTCAACTTGTGAAAGCACAGGCACATTGGGTAAAAAACGCATGACGAGCTGTGCCACATGGGGACGTATCATGGGAGAAGTCAAAAGTACGGGCTGACTGGAGAACATCACCGCGTTATCAATTACCTGATTAATATTTGTGATAAATTTTTGAGCTACAGCAGGATTTAATGCAAGAAACGCACCACCCTCCGTATTTCTGATAGATTCCTGTATGACACGGTCTGCCTGCGGATCAAGTGTCATAATTACGAGCGCATTTTCTTCATCAAGATAAGGGCGTATAATGGTTCTCGCCATGCGTTCACGTACAAATTCCGTCAAAGTATCAGGATTTTTATTTGCCTGTCCATAATCTGCCAATGTTTCTACAATAGTCAGCATATCACGGATACTCACATTTTCTTTCACTAAATTTTGCAAAACTTTCTGCACTTGTCCCAATTGCAGGACATTGGGAACCAGCTCATCCACAACGCGGGGAGCTGTCTTTGCAAGCGTATCAAGTAAAGACTGCACTTCCTGACGACCAAGAAATTCTGACAAATTACGGCGGAATACCTCTGTGATATGTGTTGCAATAACAGTGGCAGGATCAACAACAGTATAGCCTGCCACCATGGCATCTTCTTTTTGCATTTCCGTAATCCAAAGGGCAGGCAGGCTAAAGGCCGGTTCCATGGTTTCAATGCCTTCAATTTTCTTTGTGGCATTGCCCGGATCCATGGCAAGATAATGGTCAATCAAAATTTCAGCTGTTGCGATTTGATTGCCTTTAATCAGTAAAGAATATTGCCCGGGGCGAAGCTGTAAATTATCCCGCAAATGGAGCGCAGGAATAACAACCCCCATATCCAGTGCGAATTGACGGCGGATAGAACGGATACGGGAAAGCAAATTGCCGTTTTGTTCTTCATCTACAAGGGGAATAAGCCCGTAGCCCACTTCCAGTTCCAATAAGTCAAGAGGCAATAGTTTTTGCACTTCTTCAGGACTGTCAAGGTTTTCCGGTGCTGCCCCGGGAGCAATAGCTTTATTTCCAGCACCACCTGCACCTCCAAGGGCTTTTTTCCCGCCTGCGCCTGCGCTTTCTGCTGCCGTGTCATTTTCACCCAAAATCCGCGTCACAATAAAAAGGATACCACTAAAGGTCCAAAAAGGAACAAGAGGAAGCCCCGGAACTATGCCAAGCAAGAATAAAATTCCGGAAACAATTTTTAACACCTTGGCATTATAGGTTAATTGCGTTAAAAATTCCTCGCCCATTTTGCTTTCAGCCGCAGCACGGGAAACAATAATACCGGCAGAAACAGAAATAATAATGGAAGGAATAGTAGAAACCAAACCGTCCCCAATGGTCAGCAAAGCATAGGTTTGCAGCGCATCCTGAAAACTCAGTCCGAATTGCCATACTCCTATGATAACTCCGCCAATAATATTGATGAACGTAATAAACATGCCTGCGGTTACGTCACCTTGTACGAATTTTCCCGCACCGTCCATAGCGCCGTAAAAGTCAGCTTCACGGCGGATATTTTTACGCTGTTCAATAGCTTCCTGTTCAGTGATAATACCGGAGTTTAAATCCGCTTCAATAGCCATTTGTTTACCGGGCATGGCATCCAAAGTAAAACGGGCGGCAACTTCTGCAATACGCGTTGTACCGGAGGTAATAACAACCTTATTCAAGATAAAAAGAATTAAGAAAATAACCGCACCGACAACGTATGAACCGCCGACAACATATTCCGCAAAAGACTGGATAATATCACCGGCAGCAGAAGCCCCTTTATCGCCATTCAATAAAATTAACCGTGTTGAAGCAACGTTCAAGCCTAAGCGAAGCAGCGTTGTAACCAGCAATAATGTAGGGAAAATAGAAAATTCCAGAGGGCTTATCATAAACATGGCGGTTAAAAGCACCAAAAATGATAAGGAAATGCTGAAGGAAAGCATAATGTCCAAAAACCACGTAGGCAAAGGGATAAGCATTAATCCTAAAATTAATACGACGCCAGAGGCAAGAGCAATATCACCCTTGCCACGAAAACGAGGAACACTATTTGCCGCTTTTTGTGACATAAACCTTCCAAACAGCTAATAAAACAAAGGAGATATAAAAAATATTTTTTATATCCGTAAATTTTTTTGTCCAAAAAATTCCTTGTATTACAACAACAAAAATATATATAACAAATTTTTTAAAGAATTTCTAGACTTGCACAATAAAAATTTTCATATTATGAACATGCAAGGAGATAATCATGTTTTCAATTTTTTCTTTTTCAGACAATGCAAATCTTCCTGCACAAAGTTTAGATTTGCAGTTATTATCCGATGATGAACTGCTCAGCATTTGGGAACAAACCCAGTTTGCAGAGCTTGTGCTTGCAGAAAAAGGTATTCCTCCCCGCAATGTCAATAGTTATGCGAAACTTGTTGAAACAGAAATTCAATCACGGGCAATGCTTGACAGCAAAACCCTTATGCGTAACGCCATACAAAATAAAGAGCCCTATAAAAATTTCGCTGTTCAAAATACTGATTTAGACTTTTTTGACATGTAAAAAACATGCTGTGAGCATATCTTTTTTCTTTTTATGGGTATTATCCGTAAAAGCGGAAGTGTTCTAATAATCATATTTCCACTGCAAGCCCACAGAACTGTCTTCTGTTCCGACCTTTGTCCGCAGTGATACATTTTCATTAACTTCATATTTTAAAATACCGGATGTATCCGGAGAACTCACTTCCTGTTCCAAACCGACATAGATATTATTTTTCAAATACTTACCCAAGTGCACACTGATTTCTTCTTCGCCTGTTGCACTTTGCTTATTGTCAATGGAAATCACATCCAGACCAAACATATTCTTTGTTGTATCGGATATTCCCCTGCTGACATTAAAGCCCATTAAACTTGTGACTACTGCCGCTAAACGGATTTTTTCAAAATCGCTCAGTTCTGTCATGGAACGGGCAAATAAAATATGAGCCAGCACCTCATCGGAAGGCAAATACGGATTACTGCTGATTTCTATTTCCGGACGGATAGCCATGCCTTTCAAAGTGACAAAGGACTGTACTCCCTTGCCGTTATGTTCTAATTTCAAATCCAGAATAGGAGAAATAGGAGTTGCTCCGTCAAAGCGGATTTCCCCTTTATCCAATTTCAGCTCGCTGTTTAAAATTTTCATTTCCCCTTTCCATGCCCGCAAAACACCTTTTACAGCAGGTTCCTGAATTTTACCGAAAACAGATAAATCCCCTTTCCATAACGTTTCAAGACCGGGAGCATAAACTCCCACTTGGCGGGGAATATGGACATCTATTCCCAGATTTCCCCGTGAACCGGCTTGTTTTTTTCGTATTCTTTTCGAGGGATCTTCCACAATATTCAGGGCAGGAATGGAACTGTAGCGGATATTTTCCAAATGAACCTCTGCATTATCAATAGTGATATCACCTTGAATTTTTGGACTTTCCACCATTTCCTGTGCAGTCACATACCCGGATAAAACAATGAAGAAATCACTGCGGTAAAAAGGATTAAAATCAGTCAATTCCGTTTTTAAATCCATAATAAGCGCGGATTGTTGTGCCTGCCGTACAGTTCGCTCTCGCCTTCTTTTATTTTTTTCATCCGAATTTTTTAAAAATGGCGCCTGATACTGCCCATGATATAAAAACGGAATATCAAAACTGCCATTAAGGGAAATAGAGCCTTTACGTCCGTCTTTTGCAGAAAAATCAATGATGCCGTGCCCATTTTTTAAGCTGCTGTCAAAATTTAAATCCGTCAGCAAAATGCCAAGAATCAAATCTTCATATTTTGCCTGCATGGTTTTTGCCATATACTGCACATCCAAACGTGAAAGCGTCCCCGAAATTGTCCCCTTTAAATCAAGCTGCCCTTCTAAGCTGCGTCCATCAAGCGGCACATAACTCCAAAGAGTTTTTAAACTGCCCTTATACGCAAATTGTCCCTGTACCGGACGTGTTTTTGAAAGAGAAAGAAGAGGAGAAGACTGCAAGGGAATTTGCACAGAAAGCATTGCGTTTTCAACGTCATATTTTTCTTTTTCAAGCATATTCAACGCCAGATTAGCTTTATATTCCTGTCCTGTCCTGATAATATTTCCCTTTAAAGCAAAGGACACTTTCGGGCTGGCTAAGGTTTGAAAATCTTTGAGCAAAACATCCAAATTTCCTTTGGGAGAATACGGTGTTCCCGTAATATTCAGGGAAGAACTCAAAATCCCTTTTAATTCCAAGGGAAGCCGCGATAAATCAATATTTTTAATTTTTCCGTTGAAATTCAAACTGTTTTCGGCAACCTGTCCGCCAAAACGCAACTCCCCCTGCGGCGCAAAAGAAAAAAGCATTTCCTGCATTTTTATATTGTTTGCAGACAAATAAAAATCAGCGGGCTTTTGTAAATGAATTTTTGTTTTTTTCTCAGGATATTCAAAATTAAAATGCGACAGTTTTCCGGAAAGGCTTTCAAAATTGGTGGAAAGCTCTGCCTTTGTATCAAAACGTGCATCCCCGATAAAATGGCAGTACAAAAGCATTTTTGTCAGCAAACCTTTCAGCGTCAAAGAACAATTTTTTATGCTGCCGAGACCGCCAAGTTCCAAAGATGCCATAGTAACAGCAGTATCAACCGCTGTATTTTTCCATGCATCGTCAATAGTTATTGCTGAATTAAATTTTTCCCATGCATTGCTGTCATACACACCATTCTCGGCACTCAAGGCAACATGAATTTGCTGTCCCCTTTGCGGACTATTTTTAAACTCAGCTTCATAGGACAAATTATTCATCTGCAAAGGCAGGAAAAAGGCGTTGTCCAGCGCCTCCGCATCGGGCATTTTTCCTTGGATTTTTCCTGTTATTGCATAGTCTTCTTCAATCGTTTCCGGTAAATCAACAGAGATATGGCCGTCAAGACTTGCTCCCAAAATATTGGCATGAATTTTCTGCAGTTCAATGAATTGACGCGCATGTTCTCCAATGCCCAAAACCCGGGGACTAAGACGAATATCAGCATTGACGAAACTATGCTCGTCCATATAATCAGCTTTAAACGAAAGTGCTAATTTGACAGGATAATTTACAGCACTGTAAAATAATTCTTTCATTCGCTCTATAGACGCTGCATACTGATGTTTTTGGTATAACGCCCGCATTTTCTCCATATCAAGCGGAATAACGTCAAGCGGCTTTTCAAATCCTTTACTTTGCAAAACAAATTTTAAATTTTCCAGCGTAAATTCTTTTCCGTCATGATTATTTTTTTTATCTTCAGAATCAGCATATTCTGTTGTGATTAATTGCGGAATCTCCGTTTGCAGAATAAGCTGCGGATTTTCAAGATTGCCTTTAATATGCAGGCGTCCGTTCATCTTTCCCTGCATTTTTTGCTTTTCTGTATTCAAAAAAGAAAAATCGTTAATATTAAAATCCGAATGGACAAAAACTTCCCTTGCAATGGATATATTGGTTTTGGAACTGATATTTTTTGCCAGGAAATTGACATTTTTTGCAAAAAAACGAGGCAGCTGCCTTGTAAAAAACTGCACATCAAATTGCCCTGTAATTTGTTGCTCATTCCCTAATAATTCTTTGAATGCCGGATTAACAAATTCCATGCTTTTGAAATTGATATCATATAAAAAACTGATGTTTTTATTGGGAGCTTCCCCGCTTTCTGCCACTGCCTGCTCAAAGGGAATATTTGGGTCAATCTCAATGATTTCCCCTGTTTCTTCATCGGTTATTTGCAGTTTTTCCAAACGCTCTCCGAAATCGGAAACAGAAAACGTATCCAACCCAATACGGGCAGAGATATCCCCGTTTGCCAGCACCCCGGGCACAGAGGGTTTTACGGAAAAATCTATATTTCCTTTAAAGGGCTTAGAGCTATAAAAGGCTGTTAACGTTGCAGTATCTTTCAAATACTTGTCATCAAAAACCCGAATTGCCGCATCAACTTCATAATCAGACAGCGTGCCGACAAATTTGGTTGAAAGCATGGCAGAAGTCTGCACAGAAGGTTCCAGTCCTGCCAATATTTTCGCAGCAGCAGGAAAAACCCCGTTATCATCTGTATAATCAAAAGAAAAACGAATGGTCTTATTTGGAAAAATATCAAATAAATTTTCCATTTCAGCAAGCCGGTCTTGATAGCGTGCAGAGAGTTTTCCTTGAAAACGGAAAAGTTCTTTCTCAATGCTGGCAGAGAATTTTCCTTCAAAAATAAACGGGCTGTCAAAAAAATATTCTTCAATGTTTTGCGCTTTTTTTAACCTGTTCAGCACAAGGGGATTAATGGCTACATGCTCAAAAGAAATATTGCTGACAAGAACAGAAGGCATATATTTATGGAATAAAAGGGCATGTATTTGCGAAAAATGCTCTTCAATACTCCGTTCTTCAGCATTTTCATGTTCTTCTTCAGCAGATTTTTCCGGCAAAACAATATCCGGTATGCGCTGCAATGTCAGATAATTCAAATCAATGCTCGGAATAGCCACCTGATAGCGTAATAATGCCAGCAGACGGCTGTTCAGACTCAAAGACTCGGCATGCAAAAATTCCCCTTTTTCATCTTCAAGCACAATATTGCGTATGCGCACAGAAAAAGGCAGATTTAAATCCAGCGCTTCGGCAGAAAGTTGGAGCGCATAGGCAGAAAGCTGTTCATTTATTATCCCGACAGTATAATTTTTTATGGCATTTTCCACAAAGGGCAAACGGATACACAAAAAGAAAAAGAGCAATACCATAAAAAGAGCAGCGAAAAAAGCCCCTATTGCGTAAGATGTTTTGCGAACATATTTTTTTATGCGTGAAGTATCCATTAAAAAGCCTGCCCAATACTAATATAGAGTTGATAATCAGTAATTTTTTTCTTTACTTCATTTTCATATGCATCTGTCAACGGAACTGCAATATCAAAACGGACAGGACCAATGGGCGTATTATACCGAACCCCTACCCCTGCACCTATCGCCATTTTTTCAGAAAAATCCGGTTTCACATCTTCATACACCATGCCACCGTCTACAAATCCAACGAGAGCAAGGTCCTTCGTAATATGCTGCCGCACTTCACTGTTAAACAGCACATAAGAAATTCCCCCATACGGATCGCCATTAAAATCATGCTTACCAATTTCCTGATACTCAAAACCGCGGACACTGCCTCCGCCGCCAAGGAAAAACCGTTTGGAACGGGGAATGGAATTATCACCGCCGAACATGGTTCCAATGGCTCCCCGAGCAGCCAAAACAGTCCTTTCCCCAAGAGGAAGATAAAAAGCGGTATCAAATTCCGTTACACAGGCTGTAAATTCAACATGTTTAAACCCTTTAATCGGCATGATTTTCAAAGAAGAAACAAAACCTTGTGTGGGATTTATCCTTGAATTGCGTCCGTCATATTTCAAGATATTTTCAAAAGAAACAGAAGAATAACTTTCCCCCTGCCATTCTTTAGGGATAATATGGTCAAAATTAAGCAGGGTTTGAAACCACCATTTCTCGTGGATTTCCCGTTCGATACCAAAACCGAACTCTGCAAATTTCTGGTTATAGGCATCTGTTTTTTCATACCCTATACGGGAGCGGACAATAAGGCTTTGTTCTCTGTAGCCAAAAGCAGGCTTTTTAAAATTTGCTCCTAAAAATAATGCTTCATCTTTCAAAGGCAAAGCCAAATTCAATATTTCTCCATTTCCAAACAGATTTCTGTGTTCCCACAAAATTTCCGCTCCGACGCCTTCATCGGTAGAATAAAAAGCAGAACCGCCAATACTTTTTTTCTTGCCCTCTTTGACATTTAAAAGAACAGGCAATGTCACAGGCTCAAGCATGATATCTTTATTTTTTTCTTCTTTTCTGTCTTCACGGTATTCACGGTTATGCTCACGATAAACTTTTTTATCGTATTCAATTTGGACATTTTCAAATAAGCCTGTTTTTTGCAAATTTTCACGGTACTGCAATAAGTACCTGTCATCCCACACAGCCCCGGTCTTCCATGGACAAAGTTTCAAAATATAATCGGAGGAAACCTCCGTATTGCCTTTTACCCTTACATCACCTAAAATTGCAGGCAAACCCTGATTGATGTAAATAGTGCCTTTTAACTTTTTATTTTCTTTATTAAGGCTGTACGCTGAAGACACAACTTTTGCATTGGGATAACCGTTATTTTTTAAGGGAACGGGAAGTTCATCAACAGCCTGTATAATATTTTCCGCCACGGCATAGGGCGTATCAACCGTCAGCTCTTCTTCAAACACAGGCACGACATAGGGTGTGTATTTTTTAAAAATATTTTCTCTTTTATTTTCATAGGATAGAAAATATTGGGGCAGCACTGTGCTATGCGTATATTTAATGGCAATGCTGTCAATGGTATATTGTTCATCGGGGTATAAGGTTATCACAACATGCTTTTTGTTTTCCCTGTCTTCAAGAGCATATTTTGCAGAACCTGAATAATAGCCATAGGATTTTAAAACATCTTCCGCTATGCCAATATCATTATTAATACGCCGTATGAGCGCAAATTCATTTTCTATGACTTGATTTTTCAAAAACTCCAATTGACTGTTTTTAGAGGCAAGTGAAACCATTTCCCGTTTCATTTCCGGCAGAATATAGTCTGTATTTTCTGCAAAAACAAATTCATAATCATAACGAATTATGCTTTTATTTTCTTCTTTCTCCGAACCCTGCCCGTTTTTTTCATCTGCTTCTTGATTTTCCGCAGCAAGTTTATTTTCTATGGCAGTATCACCGGCAAAAACAAAGTTTTCCTGCCCTGCCTGTGCACAAAAAAATACCATGACAACAAAAAACAAAAAGCACTTTTTAATCATATACCATGAAATCACATTTATAAAAAACTGTTTTTTATTTTAGCCAAAAAATTAACTTTGAACAAGCTAGATTATTCTTTAAATATATGCTAGACTATTTGTCAATGATAATCTGAGGGGATAGCATGAATATTAATCCTGCGCAAATGGCTGACTGGGAAATTGCCGAATATTTTGAAAAAAATATGCTCAAAATTACGGAAATCGGGAAAAAACTCGGGCTTGACGAAGATGAACTCCTGCCCTACGGTCATTACATGGGAAAAGTCAATTACAAAAGCGTGCTTGAGCGGCATAAGCATAGCCCCGACGGCAAATACATAACCGTTACTTCCATTACCCCGACGCCCCTTGGAGAAGGAAAATCTACCTCTACAATCGGGCTTTTGCAAGGTCTTGGCAAACGGGGCAAAAAAGTTGCTGCTGCTATCCGCCAGCCTTCAGGCGGTCCAACTATGGGAACAAAAGGCTCTGCTGCCGGCGGAGGACTTTCCCAATGTATTCCATTAACACAATATTCCCTTGGTTTTACAGGCGATATCAATGCTGTTACCAATGCGCATAATCTTGCCATGACTGCCCTGACAGCCCGCATGCAGCATGAGCGCAATTATGACGATGAAACCCTCCTTCGCTTGAGCAAAAAAGCCCGCCTCAATATTGACCCTAAACGCGTAAGCATTGGTTTTGTCATTGATTTTTGCTGCCAATCCCTGCGCAATATTATTATTGGTCTTGGCGGAGCAAAAGACGGCTTTACCATGGAATCCCATTTTGATATTTCCGTTGCTTCTGAAATTATGGGAATTTTAGCCATTTGCAATGATTTAAAAGACATGCGTGAACGGATGGGAAAAATCATCGTTGCCTATGATAAATACGGCAAACCCGTCACAACCCATGACCTTCAAGTTGACGGAGCCATGACAGCATGGCTTGTGGACGCCATCAAACCCAATATTATCCAAAGCCTTGAAGGACAGCCTGTTTTTGTGCATGCAGGACCTTTTGCCAATATTTCCATTGGGCAAAATTCCATTATTGCCGATAAAGTTTCCCTCAAACTCAATGATTATCACATTACAGAATGTGGTTTTGGTGCAGATATCGGCTATGAAAAAATGTGGAATTTAAAATGCCATTTCAGCGGACTTTCCCCTGATGCCGTTGTTATTGTTGCCACAGTAAGAGCACTCAAAAGTCACGGAGGTGCACCGGAATTTGTGACGGGCCGTCCCATGCCTGAAGAATATAAATATGAAAATGTGGAATATGTAGAAAAAGGCACCCGAAATCTCTTACACCATATTAACATTGTCAAGCAGTCAGGCATTAAACCCGTTGTCTGCATTAATGCGTTTGTCACCGATACAAAGGCAGAAATTGCGAGAATTAAAGAATTATGCGAAAATGACGGCGTTCGCGTTGCTGTTTCCAATCACTGGGCAGAAGGCGGAAACGGAGCTTTGGAACTTGCTGATGCGGTTATTGACGCATGCAATGAGACCAAAAAATTTACTCCGCTTTACAGCTGGGATATGCCCGTGACAAAACGGATTGAAACGGTTGCTAAAAAAGTATACGGTGCTGATGATGTGGATATCAGCCCCCTTGCAAAAGAAAAAATTAATCAGCTTGAAAAAGAATATGACAGTTCAACACTGGGACTTTGCATGGTAAAAACTAGCCTTTCCCTTTCCGATAACCCTAAACTCAAAGGAGTTCCCAAGGATTGGACTCTCAAAATCAGAGATGTCCGTTACTATGGGGGGGCTGGGTTCGTGGTCCCTGTTGCGGGTGATATCAGCCTTATGCCCGGTACGGGTTCAAATCCTGCCTTTACACGAATTGACGTAAATCTTGACACTGAACGGGTATACGGAATTTTTTAAAGGTCCATTATGAGTGATTTTCAATTTATTAACGTTTTTTCCGGCTCTTCGCCTCAAGGCAGTTCGTCTGAAACATCTTTTTGGAATGTTTATCTTAACGAGAAAGAAAATATCTATATTATCCAAAAACTGGACGAAAACAACAAGCCAACCTCTGAAAAATATAAAGTATCACCCACGTTTTTTGGGGTTAATTTTAGAAAAATAAACAATATTAAATCAGAATCAAAAACAAAAAAAGATCTTATATTTGTCCGTTCCAAAGACAAAGGTGACGGTTTATTCGGTAATGCCTCTGCAAAAGAACAAAAAGAAAAAGCTGAGAAAAAAAAGACAGGAGAATTTTTAATCCAATTAAGTGAAAATACGCCTGAACCCGTACGTAAAAAAAGTGAAAATGCTCCTGCAGCCAATCTTGCCTCCAAAAAAACAAATGAATTTCAGCTCAATGTCAGCGCTGCTCCTCAGAAGCAAAAGAATGTCAATGAGTTTGGATTAAGCTCCCTTTTAAGCAATTTCACAAAAACAAATAAAAAAGAAAAGCCAAGTTCTTTTAAGCTGTTAACAAAAGACCTGTCCTCCGCCGCTGTTTCTGATATACTCTCTGCACCAACAGCTGAAGAGCGTTCAAACAGCCAGCAGATTAAAAACACGCCGAATGCTGAAAAACCTGCAGAAGCCCAACAAAGCGAACAAAGTGAAGAATTGGACCGCATACAAAAAGCATACGGTTTAGAGAACAGTTTTCCGGAAACGCAGTCTGCTGCCGCTGCAGAAATAAATACCTCAAAAGATGAAATTACAAATACGGAGGAAGCACTTTTAGAACCAAAAGGAGTTAAGGAAAATCTTAACTTTTCTGAAAAGGCATTAAAGCTTGATATGTCTTTGCGTCAGGAATTTCAGGCAACATTATACCATTGGAATTCTGCACGAAAAAATCTGGCTCGGCGGCGTTTCTCCGAAATTTTGAACAGACCTGCCCAATACGTGCCTGCTCATAAACATATGTTTACTGATTTTGCCATTAAACTGCGCAAAATTAATCTCCATGAGCTGGCTTTGCAATATGCAACAAAAAGTACTACACTGAGCCCTGATGACAGCCATGCATTTTTCAATGTGGCACGGCTTTATTATGAGCTGGGACGCTACGAAGAAGCAAACGGATTTATTGATAAATCCCTTAAGCTTGAAAATGGTTTGGAGCCTGCCCGCCGCTTGTCTTCCATTATTAAGGAATGTATACGCCGAAAGGCACAAAATAAATAATATCCACAGGAAATAATGAGGTTACACGATGAAAAAAAACATGATTTACATAGCAACCGGAATTGTATTTCTCATTTTTGCTATTTGTATTGCCTATGTTTTTACAGAACCATCTCAAACTCCCCAAAAACAAGAGGCAAGGCTTGAAGAACAAGACGCCTCACAATTGGCTGCTCTCAATACGCAAGAGTCCAAAACCCCGTCTACCGACGCTTTGGTTTTTAGCGCTCAAAATAATACCCAAGCCATTACTGCTCCTCCTGCGGAAAATGAAGAGCAAGAGACAGCAAATACTCCTGCGGCGCAAGAAGGAACCGCTCCTGCCGAACTTGCAGAACAAGCAGAAAAAATGGGAAAAACACAACCTGAACACATTGCCGCTCTAAAAAAGGACAAGCCAAGCTCACCTGCAAATCCTACAGAAAAAAGTAATTCAGAACAAAAACCTGTTCTGCAGGATAAACTTCCCGTGCCATTTGTCGCCGATTCATTAAAAACGCGGACTATTTTGGAACCAAAGAAAAATACCAATACTATCGTCTATGCTGAGCTTATGATGGACGGCAATCAGGTAGGACTGGTGATTGAAGGGGATAAGCCGATTAAACCAAAGACCTTCCGTTTAAATAACCCTGATCGGGTTGTGGTTGATATTGAAGGCTATTGGGCTTTGAAAGTTCCGCAGCTTATCAGCAACCGCATGGTAAAAGATATCCGTTCCAATGCGCAAAAAGACAAAACAAGAATTGTGTTTGATTTAAAATTGCCTGTAACTTCTTCCTTGTTATACAGAATCCACAGCAGAAAATATCAGCTTGTTTTTAAATAATATGCGTATCCACAATAAACAGTATACAACAATTTGGCTTACTGCCGACGATGAACTGCAAATTATCGACCAAACAAAACTCCCTGCCCATTTTGAAATTGTCAGCCTTAAAACAAATGAAGATGTCTGCAGGGCAATTTCCTCCATGCAGGTGCGCGGTGCAGGGCTTATCGGCGTTACAGCAGGTTATGGTGTATATTTAATAGCAAAAAATTTTTCCAAACAAAAAATTTGGAAAGAATATATGCAGGAAGAATGTCACAAGCTGTTAAACACGCGTCCCACTGCAAAAAATTTATCCTATGCTCTGGAACGGCAAGCTCATATCTGGCAAAACAATGCCCCTGATGAAGCATTGCCAAAACTAAGAGAAGAAGCATTAAAACTTGCAGCGGAAGACATTGATTTTTGCAGGCTGATTGGCGAACATGGCAAAAAACTGATTGAAGAAATTGCCCAAAAGAAAAACGGACAACCTGTCAATATCCTTACCCACTGCAATGCCGGCTGGCTGGCGTTTACGGATTACGGTTCCGCCCTTTCCCCTGTGTACACAGCGTTTAATGCAGGTATTCCCGTGCATGTCTATGTTGATGAAACAAGACCGCGCAACCAAGGGGCAAGCCTGACGGCTTTTGAACTTGCCGAGCATAATGTACCCCATACCCTTATTGCCGACAACGCAGGCGGACACTTAATGCAGCACCGCAAGGTGGATATTGTTATTGTAGGTGCGGACAGAGTAACCAGAAACGGCGATGTTGCCAACAAAATCGGTACCTATTTAAAAGCTCTCAGCGCCAAGGATAATAGTATCCCTTTTTATGTTGCGCTCCCCTCTTCAACCTTTGATTTTTCCCTGTATGACGGGGTGAAAGAAATTGAAATTGAAGAACGTAATGCTCATGAAACAGAATATGTCACGGGCTATTATTATGATGAGAACGGACAAAAACAAGTCAGGGAAGTGCGGATTTGCCCGGAAAAAACAAAGGGATTGAACTATGCCTTTGATGTCACTCCTCACACGCTGATTACAGGGCTTATTACCGAACGCGGCATAATGGAAGCGAATGAAAAAGCCATTCTCACCCTTTATCCTGAAGCAGAAAAATATATCAATGAAATCAAGCAATAAAAAAAATAATTCTTTGCAGGATACATGCATGCAAGCTGCTTTCGATACGAAGCATACGGACGGGTATATTAAATTCCATTGTGAACATACAAATGCGGAATGGAACAGCGCGGAACTGCCTGTCACACAGGATTTTCTTTCACTTTTTAAAGAAGCTGATCTTTTCAGAACAAAAGTTTTTGATCAGGGATTTATTGGAATTTATGAAAATGGCATCGGCTTTGGCAATCTTTCTTTTCGCTATAACAATGCGTTTGTTATCACGGCAAGTGCCACAGGCGGAGCAAGAGAGCTCGGTCTAGACGGTTATACCCTCGTCAACCGTGTGGATATAGACAAAAACACTGTCCACAGTCTGGGACCTCTGCCTGCCAGTTCCGAAACCATGTCCCATGCAAGTGTGTATCAGCATAGCCCCCATGTGAATTACGTTTTACATATCCATAATATCGTGTTATTTAATTTCCTCAAAGAGCAAAATGCCCTCTCCACTCCGGACGATATTGCCTATGGAACGGTTCAAATGGCTGATGCCATAGGAACTTTGGTTAAACAAAATTCCACTGAAGCAACAATTGTTATGCGCGGACATGAAGAAGGCATTTTAATATATGGTCTGAGCATTGCCCATCTCCAATCGCAGCTGATTTTTTTATGTCAGGAAGCAAAAAAAGAGAAGTGTCCGCAGTGCAGGAAAGAATGCAAACAACAGCATACATAAGGGAGAAACAAATGGTTAAAATTGCTATTATTGGCGGCAGTGGACTGGAAAAATCCAATCATATTCAATCTGTTTCCGTGAAAGAGCTCTCCACGAAATGGGGCTCTCCCTCCTCTCCCATTACCGAAGGCATGCTCGGCAATGTGCCCGTTGCCTTTTTATCCAGACATGGTTATGACCATTCCATTCCGCCGACCCAAGTCAACAACCGTGCCAATATTGCGGCTCTCAAGGAAATTGGCTGCACCCATATTTTAAGCAGTACCGCAGTCGGTTCCCTGCGTGAAGAAATACATCCCGGCCATCTTGTTATTCCCGATCAATTTATTGATTTTACGAAACGCCGAGTTTGCACCTATTATGACGATTTCAAAGACGGCATACACCATGTCAGCCTTGCTGACCCCTTTGATGAAATCTTACGGCAAGATCTTATTCAAATATGTAAAAAACTCCATTTTGAACACCATACCAAAGCAACCGTCGTCACCATAGAAGGTCCCCGTTTTTCAACCCGTGCAGAATCCCATATGTTCAGGATTTTGGGTGCCGACATTATCAATATGAGCATTGCCCCGGAAGCAATATTGGCTGCGGAACTTGGCATTCCTTACGCAACTATTGCCATGAGTACCGATTATGATGCATGGCGTCAAAATGTTGAACCGGTTTCATGGGAAGAAATTTTAGCGGTAATGGACAAGAATACACAAAAAGTACAGCAGGTTTTTGCTGAAGTCGTTTCTCTTATTGCTGCACACGCATAAAACATTTTTTCGAGGAGCCAACGCTGTGAAAATTAGTCTTACAAGCCAAATGCTGCTTGCATTAATCGCAGGCTGTATCTGTGGTCTTATCATTCCTCATTTTGGCATTGAGCCTAGTTATTTCAAACCATTAGGAGATATTTTTATCAACCTTATCAAAATGCTTGTTGTTCCTCTTGTTTTTGCAACACTGGTAGCCGGAGCGGCGGCTGTCGGCGATGTAAGCCGTCTTGGAAAAATTGCCGTAAAAAGTCTTATTTATTATACCGTAACGACAGTTTTTGCCGTGACTATCGGTCTTATTGTCGCCAATATTCTGCAGCCGGGAAGCGGAGTTAATTTAAACCAAGCGGCAGCAGACGCCATAACGGTTACACCTCCTTCTCTTCTTTCTGTTTTCATGGGTATTATTCCTACAAACCCTGTAAAATCTCTCACTGACGGCAATATGCTCCAAATTATTTTCTTTTCCGTCTTTTTGGGTATTGCTGTCAGCTCCCTCGGTTCCAAACACAACCATATCCAGCAATTCTTTAACAGCCTTGCAGAAGCCATGCTCAAGCTTACTTCCATGGTAATGCTGTACGCGCCAATTGGTGTTTTCGGTTTGCTGACATTTACGGTCGGAACCTACGGTGCAGAAGTATTGCTTCCCTTGCTCAAACTCATTGTCGTCATGTTTATTGCCTGCATTATCCATGTATGTGTTATTTATTTGCCGTGCATAAAATACTCCGGAGTGCCCATTAAAAAATTCTTTAATGTGCTGACATCACCTATCCTGATTGCATTTTCCAGTGCGTCCAGTGCCGCTGCCCTTTCCAGCAACTTGCAGGGTGTTCAGCGCTTAGGCGCCTCCCGTCCTGTGTCAAGCTTTCTTATTCCTCTCGGCAATACCATCAATATGGACGGAACAGCCATTTACATGGGGGTTTGCTCTATTTTTGCCGCAACTTTCTTTGGCATTGACCTTACTTTTGATAAGCAGCTGATGATTATTGTCATTGCCATGCTTGCATCCGTAGGGACTATGGGAGTGCCCGGGGCCGGCATGATTATGATTTCCATGGTATTTACCCAAGTCGGTATTCCGCTTGAAGCCATTGCCCTCATTGCCGGTATTGACCGTGTTCTTGATATGATGAGAACAACGCTCAACGTTCTTGGCGATGCAACAGGAGCATTGACTGTATCAAAGGCTGAAAATGATATGCAGCCCGTGCAGGAATAATTTTTCAGCAGCAGAACCTGCAAAACGGCGCATTCTCTTTATGCTGACAAAATAGTTTCATTGTGTTTTTTTTAACGATAAGGATTCGACTATGTGTAAATTATCTATTCTGGTTCCGACCTATAATAAAGAAAAATATATTGCTGAATGTCTTGATTCTATTTTCATGCAGCGCACAAATTATTCCTATCAGGTTATTATTCCTGATGACTGCTCCACGGATAATACGCTGAATATTGTTTCCCAATATCAGGAAAAATATCCCGGCAAAATTATCGTGCTGACTTCTCCGAAGAACCAAAAACTTTATAAAAATATTCTTCGTGCCTATGAAATAACCAAAACGGATTATTTTACCGTTCTTGATCCCGATGATTACTGGATTGATAAATATAAAATCCAAAAGGCGCTGAATTTCTTAGAAGAAAATCCTGAATATACACTGCACATCAGCAATTCCTACCAGAAATTAAAAGACGGAAGCATTGTTCCTTTTTCCAGTTTTCAGGACGTTGACTCTGATTTTCAAAATTATTTAAAAGGTAATCCTGCACTTGCCCATACGTCCGGCACTATTTTCAGAAATGTTATTTTCAAGCATGGCATTCCGGAAAAAATGCTGCACCTGCCCAATCCGACCTGTGAAATATCATTCCGCGGTGACAGCTTTAGAAATGTTATCCATTTACATGAAGGAAAAGCCCGCACAGTTTCCCATTATGAATCTGTTTACCGCATAACAGAGGAGGGAATTTGGCAGCAACTGACAGAATTTGAGCAAAATCTGACCAATACACAGATATTTTTGAACTTTTGGCTTTATTTCGATAAGAAATATCCGGAAATAGTCCTGCGTGCGGTGCTTCACTTTAAACTGACAGAAGCAAGCCTGCAAAAACTCGATAAGAATTCCATTTCTCAAGAAAAATTTATACAGAAATTACAGCAATTCAAACAACTGCGGGAACTGCTTGCGCCTTTGCTGGACACAATAACAAAATAAGAAAAGGGAAATTTAACAATCTCCTCAATAACAAACTTATTTCTTACAATTATTGACCGATATGTTTTTTTATTTCCTGCGCATGCTCATGAATAAACTGCAGAAGGCTGCAAATTTCTTCAATATGTTCATCTGTCACGATTTGTCCTGAAGGAAGCTGGAAAATTTCACGGATTAAACATTCGGTATTGGGAAGTTCGACTTTGGCGCATTCCATAGAGACATACGGCACACTCTTATGCGCTGAAGGAATAAAATATCTGCGGGCAATAACATTTTCCTTATTTAAAATTTTAACAAGTTCATCACGTGAAAGACCAAATTCTTTTTCATCCAGTCTAAAAACAATATACTGATAATTCCCCTGTTTTGTTTCGTCATATTGAATAATGGACAAGCCTGCAATATTTTTAATTTTTTCTCTATATAACAAATACCTGTGTTTATTATTTGCTTTATATTCAGGGAATTTTTCCAAACTGAGCAATGCCATGGCTGCCTGCAGTTCGGAAAAGCGACCGTTGATAGCCAAAGGAACAGGCTCTTGATTTTTTCTGATGCAAGAACTTCTCATATTTCTGATACGTTCTGCAAGCTCATCATCGGTGCAAACAACGCCGCCCTCTGCAGCCTGCATAATTTTTGTTGCATGTAAAGAATACGTTGCACAATGTCCAAATGATGCTAAGCCGTTATTGTTATAGGCTGAACCGACAGCATGGGCAGCATCATAAAAAACAGGAATACCATATTTTTGTTCAATTTCCTCTAACCGCTCCACATCGCAAGGATTTCCCCAAAGATGAACCCCCAGTATCGCACTGATATTCTTATGCTTTAAAAGCGGAGTAACTGTTTCATAGGTAATAGTATGGGTATCAATATCAATATCTGCAAAAACAGGTTCAAGACCTGCCCGTCAAAGCTTGAATTGTTCCAATAAAGGTGAAGGAGGGAACAATAACTTTGCTTCCTGCAGGAAGATTTAACGCTTTTGCCGCCATGCTGATAGCGACAGTACCATTCGTAACGGCAATACTATTTTTAACCCCGGAAAGTTTTGAAAATTTATTTTCAAATTCAAGTGTCAGCCTGCCATGGTTCGCATAAGATTTTCTGTCAAAAATATCATTGGCAAGTTCTTCAAAACGCTCATATGCAGGAGCATTTATTTGACCAACGGGAAGCAGAATATTAAAGGCGGGCTTCCCCCCAGCAGCGCTAGGAGCTGTCTCTAAAAAAACATAGACATGATTTAAAATTTATGTTTAACTTTTTTATGAGCAGACATGATATTTCCGATGAAAAATGGGCTGTAATTGGTCCAATGCTGGCGAAGAACAGCACTGAAACAAGAGGACGTAAACGCAAAGACGACAGGTTGATGTTCAACGGTATTTTGTGGATACTTAAAACCGGTGCCCCATGGCGTGATTTGCCTTCTGAATTTGGACATTGGAAAACTGTACACAAACGTTTTCTTCAATGGGCAAAACTTGAAGTTTGGGATAATATATTAAAAACTCTTTCAATCCATGCCGACCGTGAAGCTATCATTATTGATGCTTCTTTTATTAAAGTACATCAGCATGGATGCGGAGGAAAAGGGGGCACCTCCAACAATCTGTCGGACGAAGCAAAGGCGGATTAACCACGAAAATTCATGCGGTTGTGGACGCTTTAGGCAATCCTCTCCGCATTTTTCTGACGCATGGAAACGTTAATGCTATTGTTCCTGCAGCAAGTCTTATCAAAGGACTTTCAGCAGATAAGCTCTTAGCAGACAGAGCCTATGACGCAACAGACTTATAGAATTAGCTCATGAACAAAAAATGGAAGCAGTAATTCCTCCAACTCCACAACGCATACTACAACGTGATTATGACCGGCATACATACAAAGAAAGACATTTAGCTGAATGCTTTTTCGCAAAACTAAAAGCATTCAAGCGAATTGCAACACGTTCAGAAAAACTTTCCATTGCTTTTAAAGCGTTAGTTATGATTGCCTCATGCTTAATTTGGCTGCAATAAATTATTTGGAAACAGCTCCTAGAGCGGTTTTACGTTTAGGGTTTTGGAGGGAGCGGCAGCCGCTGCCAACTTGTTGGCTCTATGGATACGGCAGCAGAGCTATAATTCCACACCAAGAAAAAAATCTTAGTATGTTCCAGAAATAATCTCGTGGCATATTTGCGGTAAAAGATCATTAATCCATCTCTGCGTATCAGGCTGCCATTAACTCTTTATTAAAGCAGACAAGCAATGCAGGCAGTCAAATTCCTTTTCTGTGCACATTTTATCAAGGATTGCCATTGCAATCAGGCTGCTTGCGTTGCCGTGTGAATAATAGCTTTTTTCTTCTTTGAGCCTTGCTGCCCAATTATATATATATATATTAAAAAGCTTTTCTGTTGTTTTCTGCACCTGAGGCGTATAAAAAAACTGTAAATAATATTCATTTACATCCACTTCAGCTTTATTAATGGAAGGAAAGCAGTTGGCAGCATTAACCATGGAGTAACCGACACTTTCTGTTGGTATTCGAGCATATTTCTCTTGGATTGTATTTCCTAATTTTTTTATTTCCTCTTTGATTGTTCTTTTATTTTCAAATTTAAAATCAATAATTCCGCTAAGATAACGCTGATAAATACAGGAAAAAAATAAGTTTCCGTCAATAGAACACTGCGGGTCAATTTGGTATAACGAAGGGTCGAGAAGTGGTGCAACACTTATTGTATTTTTCAGCATTGCCTCTACCGCCGTTTTTGCAAAATGGCTTCTTAACCGTGTATGACGGTAAAAATTATTCATTAAATCACCGGGATATTGCCGAACAATACCAAAAGACTCATTCAAAATCATTTTTACATATTCACCATATTTTTTATCGAATGCACGTGCGTAATTCACCCGTGTATCAACAAAACTATTTTCATACTTTTTCCAATGAGCTCTGAGCGCTTCTCCTCCCATTCCGGAAAAAGAAAAAAGTGGTTTTAACAAATACTGCGGCTTGCTGTAAAATTGTTTATGAAAGCACATTTTTGTCAATAAGGAAACTAACACAGCCATAGAAGGAGTAAAATTAATGGTTTCTTTTTTTTGTTCGTTATTAAGTTTAAAATGATATTTTTCCGCAATACTGTTTGCAATTTCAAAGTCTTCTTTAAATTTTTCAGTTGTCAAAGAAAAAACATTCACTTTATCAAGATGATTTAACTGCTCTGCTAAAACAGTAAACGAAGCCCTTGAGTCAAAGCCTCCAGATAAATTTACATTTATATTTTGGTCCACTGCAATTAACTGCTGAAAAAAATTTGAAAATTTGTTATGCCATTTATCTAAGATTTCAAAACTTTCTTTTGAATCCAACGGATATATTAATTCATTTTGCCTTATGGGAATTTCTTTTAATTCCTTTTTTACCGTATCAATATAAACAATGCAATTTTTTCTTAATTGTTTTATTTCTGCTATTGCTGTCCGATCAAAAGATAAAGAAGCCAGCTCATCAAACAGGAAATAGGATAAATATTCTTTATCCAAAGAAAGCATATTTTGTTTATAGAGATGATTTGCCAAATATAGAAAAGAATTGGAAAGTGCAAAATAATCCTGATTGCGGTACAGAAAAAGCCCATAACTTCCCCAATAATCCTGCTGAATAATTATTTTGTTCTTTTTACGAAGGACATTGACATACACCCCATACTCAATATTTGCTATTTCTTTATTATATTCATGGAGATTTCGAATAAATTGATTTTCTGTTATAACATAGCCATATAATTTACCTTTAACATCATGACAGTTATTGCTGTCAATGACAAAAAAATTGTCTTCCACAAAATTTCCATCATCAAAACGCATTACTTTTCACAACCTTTTTTATTTTTTTATAAATGCACCTGACAACAAAGCCGGATAATAAAACTTTTTGATATTCATAAAATGAGCGGATAAAAATTCCGGACCATTATTATCGACATAAAAATTTTTAGAAGCCAAAGGCAAATGGGAATAGCTGTCAATTTCAAAGGCACCTTTTAAAATCAACAAACCGCCTTTTTTCACTTTTTTAGATAATTTTACCAGTGTATTGTAAGATTCTTCTATATGCTCAAGAACATCAAGGCAAACAACGACGTCGTATTGTTCTGTTTCCTCTTCTTTGAGTATATCAAACCACTTTGCATTCATTTTGCAGGAAGAAATATAATATTTTACAAAATCAGAATGGTAACAATCCAAATCAAAAAACGTCATTTTTTCAAATTCATTTCTTGCATTTAAAGCAAGTGACAGGGAACCGGAGCCACAGCCATAATCGCAATAAGAAATATGTTTTTTTCCTTTTAAATATTCTGTCAGATAATGAAAAATATTCCGATAATCACGCAATTGCAGCATGATATTAAAAGCAAGAAACTTTTTATCTACTGAAAACCAGAAAGGAAGTGCCGTTTTTTCCGTATTTATTTCACCTTCATACTTATTTCTTGTTGTGGCATACAGATTAAATGTATCCATATCAATATCCATAAACTTTATCGCTTTATGGATTATCCGTAAATAATATTTTTCCGGAATATCAGAATAATCTCCAGAAACAAGAGTTTTAAATAATTGAGGATTTTTTAATTGAAGCATTGCCAAATTCAATTCTTCTTCTTCAAATTTTTTCTTTAATAATTCATATAAATTTTCATCGTATTTTTTTATATAATTTGCTGAAAAAGCCATAAAAAACCTCATATATTTTTTTACAAAATTTATTCTAATCACTATCAACTGTCAAGAATAATTATATGTTATCATTCTCAAACAATTGACAACATCATTCTTCTGTCATACCATTTAAAAAATTTATTTGGGATGATAGACATGAAAAATAAAGAATTATGGAAGCCGACACGATATATTGTCGATGAAAATAAAAATTTGCAAGTAAACCCTGCAACTCTGGGTAGCGGTTCAGACCTTACAAGAACATATCATCTGCACAATATTAATAGATTGATGAAAACATACATAAAAGGGAAACTCCTCGACCTTGGCTGCGGTTTTGTACCCTATTATGAATTTTATAAAGATTTAATTACAGATTCCGTCTGTATGGACTGGGAAAACAGTTATCATAAAAATCCTTTTATTGATATTTTTCATGATATAAATCAACCTTTCCCCTTACCTGACAATGAATTTGATTCCATACTCTGCACAGGAGTCTTAGAACATGTTTATAAGCCTCACGATCTTTTCAAAGAATGTCACAGAGTATTAAAGCAAAATGGCAATTTAATTATCACCTCTGTTTTATCATATTGTGAGCATGAACCTCCCTTTGATTTCTTTAGAAATACACAATATTTTCTGCGAAGAATTGCTCAGGAATTAGACTTTGAAATACTTGAGCTTATTACAATAGGTGACGGTTTATTTGTTATGGCTGATATCAGCGAAAAAATTCTTGCCTCTACGCCGTACAAAGACGACAAGCACTTAAAAAACTTAAATAATCTTTTAAAATTCCTTATAGAAAAATATACCGATAATGGCATACCTCTTTTAGAAAATTTCCCTAAAGGACACCTGACAGTTTTACGAAAAAAATAATCCCATGAAAAAAATTCTTATTTTTGGCACAACAGATTTGGCAGAACTTGTTTATTTTTATATCCAAAAAGATAAACTGCATACGCCTGCTGCCTTCACAACCCATAAACAATATCTAAAGCAGAATACCCTTTTTAATCTTCCTGTTGTCCCTTTTGAAGATATTGCAAAAAACTATTCCCCAAAAGAGTTTTCCATTGCCCTTTGCATTGGCTATACCAAGGTCAATGAAGCAAGAAAAAAAATCTTTTATGAAATAAAAGAACGCGGCTATCAAATTGAAAATATTATTTTTTCTTCCTCTAGAGTCGAAACAGACAATATGGGAGAGGGAAATATTATTTTACCTTATGCCGCTATTGACCCATTTTGCAAAATTGGAAACGGAAATATTTTTTATCCCAACAGCCTGCTCTCTCATCATTCAGCAATGGGAGATTTTAATTTTATCGCGGTTAATGCCTGTATTGCCGGAAACGTTACCATCCATGACAATAATTTTATTGGCGCAAATGCCACCATTAAAAATGGCGCAACAATAGGTTCCTATAATCTGATTGGGGCAAATGCCTATGTTTCCCATCAATTAACCCACAATCAGGTTATCGTTCCTCAGCAAAGCATAGTCCTCACCAATAAACAAAGCAGTGATTTTTTATGAGAGCTGACTTTTATAATATATTCCTGCTTTTTCACCTGTATTAAAAAGCACATCAACAATACTAACACCATGTTCAAAGGGGGCTCTTATTTGTTTATAAACCGGGTAATGTGAATAATCTTTCCAAACAACTTGAATACCTGCGTCATTAAATTCTTTTTCCGGTAAATATGATTTTGCTGCAGGACCTGATATATAAACTGATGTCCCTATTGATTGTAATAAAGACAAAAGTTTTTCTGCCCGTTGTCCATGAGAGCTATAGTTGGTGCTTATATCAAACTTTGTATTAATTTTCAAAAATTCAGAAGCAATATGTTTAATGACATATTGATTTAATTCAGATAAAAATTCCCATTTTTCTTCAAAATAAAGTCGGTAAAAAAAATCGTTATATACATTCCAATAGGGTGCTTTTTTGTAAGCATTTTCAAGTTTATCCCAATGCTCTTTTTGCCAGTTGCTTTCCTGATTAATTTTTGTTTCAGCAATTGTTTGCCCAAAAGAATACGTAACAGGAACAGTTATCCATGACAACCCCTGTAAAGAATAAATTTTATTCCTGTTTCGCCAATCATTTTTTGTGTATTGTACTTCATCATAAAAAACAAATAAATCCACATCATTAATGATATCAAAATATCCTTTCCATGGGATATAATTTGATTGTAAAACTGCAACTTTCATTTTTTTCAATAATACTAACTATAAAACTTTATTTTAATTTCCCATACATGAACTGCGACTGTTAAATTAAAAAATCACATCATGAGAATAATGGGTTGAACCTGCTATTTGCCAATCCTTACAATTTTTACATAAGGAGTTTAGTTCATTCCATCTGCCTTCCAAGTGTATTTTTCTAAATTCTTTAAGGCTTGTATTCCAAATTTCTTTTATTGATTTTTCATTAACATTACCGTGACTGATTTCTGCACCCAAATCACATGCACAATTCACAACTTGTCCGTTAAAACCAATAACCATTGTTGTCATTGCCCAATAACATGCTTTTCTTTTTTCAGTCAGCGGTACCATTATTTTCCTATCAATTTTACCTGCCCAAGTACACATTGGACGGACTTTTACATGTGCACCTTGTCCTGTCCAAAATTTAATAAAATCTTTTTCTTGATGTATATTATTATCCATTTCAATAAATTGGCACTCTATTTTTACATCATTTTTATTTATTTTTTTTTGAAGCGCCAATAAATTTAAAACATTATTTTTTGTTATTTCGTAATTTCCGCCACACCTGTTTAATTGGTAAACATCTGAAGAAAAAGCATCAAGACCAATAAAAATTTGTTTTATTCCACTTTCTAATAAGTGTATGGAGTTTTCTTCATTCAAGAGACAGCCATTTGTATTAATAAATAATTCATTTAACCCTTTATTTTTTGCATAGCTGATCATAGCAAAAATACTTTGTTTATGCTTAGCCCGCAGCATAGGCTCACCGGAAAAAACCATATAAATTCTTGTTGATAAATCTTCGCTTGCTATTTCATCAATGACTTTTGTATATAAGTTCCAATCCATAAAACCTTTTGCTCTTTTTGAATCTTTGGTCATGCACATTGAACATTTCAAATTGCAAAAGTTTACAGTATCTATGGGAATTATTTTCGGAAATTCCGTTAATAATAAATAGTCATCTACAGTCTCTAAAAAAGAATGAAATTCTGCCATGATCATTTCTCCTATTTCATTATACTCACCTCCTTTATATTTTTATGCGCAGCGCTTCTCACTTACATATATTTTGCGTAACCTGACTGCCAATCTTTACAGCCTTGGCATAAAGGAGGTATTTTATCCCAGTTGCCCTGACGCTGGTTGTCCCGAAATTCTCTTAATGTTGTATTCCAAACTTCCTTTATGCTGGAATTTACAACATTTCCCATGGGACACGCACAATCCAAATCAACAGAACAAAGTGCCACATCGCCTTTATCTGTGATATTAATGGTATTCATCGCCCAATAACAAGGCAGCCGTTCTTCCGTATCTACTAAATTTGTGGCAATTCTCCCTGCCTTTCCTGCCCAGCTTACCATGGGACGGACTTTACATTGTATACCATGTTCCCCATGCCAAAAATGAACAAAGTCATTTAATTCATGGGCATTGATGTCCATTTCCACAAACTGAACCACAACTCTCTGGTTTTCTTTTCCGTATTTTTCAAGCAGTTCTTTGTATTCCAAAACTCCTTCGGTTACTTTTTCCAAATTACCCCCGACACGTATTTGTGCATAGGTTTCAGGGGTAAACGCATCTATCCCCACATAAAAACCATTTAACCCTGCTTCAATAAGGCGTTTTGAAAAATCAGTTCTGGCGAGATTACCATTGGTATTGAGAATAATATTGTTAAGACCCATATCACGGGCATATTTAACTCTTTCAGGCAAATCTTTCAGCATTAAGCCTTCGCCAAAGAAGGTAATCCAAATTTGTGCAGCAGGATTATTTTCACTAATTTCCTGAATAATTTTCTTATACAAATCCCATTCCATAATTCCGGCTTTTCGTTTCATTTCCTTATGGAAACACATACTGCATTTGAGATTGCAAAATGAAATATTGTCAATGAGAATAACGGAAGGAAAATCTTTTTCTTCAGGAACGCGGGATTTTATTATTTCCTTTGTCTCTTTGCCGTACCGGGAATTTTTTTCTTTATATATATATATATTACGGTCTTTATCTATTTTTTCCATGTTGTTATCTCCTAAAAAACGTTATAATTTTTTCACAAATATAGTCCGCTTGTTCTGCTGCCAAACCTGCAAATAATGGCAAACGGATAATCCTTTCACTCAAATTTACCGACAGCGGAAAATCTTCTCTTTTATACCCCAGCTTTGCCCCCATTTTTGATGTATGAAGCGGAATATAATGAAATATGGCACCGATTTTTTCGCTTTTCAAGTGTGCCAGCAATGCATCCCTCTGCGCACCGTCTTGCAAAAGGATATAAAAAATATGGTAATTAGGCGTATTATACTCTGGAATTTTCATCATGGACAAAAAGCCTTTTTTCTCCAGCTCTGTCAAATTATTCCTGTATCGTTCACAAATAACTTTTCGTTTTTCCGTAATGATATCCTTCTGCTCCAATTGAGCCAATAAAACAGCGCTCAATAAATCAGAAGGCAAATAGCTTCCTCCCATATCGCACCATGTATATTTATCCACAAAGCCTTTAAAAAACTTGCTCCGATTGGTGCCTTTTTCACGAATAATTTCAGCCCGTTCCAGATACTCATGGTTATTGACAGCTAAGGCTCCGCCCTCACCGCAGACAAAATTTTTTGTTTCATGAAAACTATACGCACCTAAATCCCCCAATGTTCCGAGGTACCTGTCTTTATATTTTGCATTAACAGCCTGAGCAGCATCTTCAACAACAAAAAGACGATATTTTCTGGCTAAGACTAACAGATTATCCATGTCACAGGAACAGCCGGCATAATGCACCGGATAAATCGCCTTTGTTTTTTTCGTAATTTTTTCCTCAATTTTTGAAATATCAATATTTAACGTTTCATCAATTTCCACAAAAACAGGTCTTGCCCCGCGCATGAGCACGGCATTTGCAGTTGAAACAAAGGTATAGGAAGGCATAATCACTTCATCGCCGGCTTTTAAATTGAGCAGTATGGCAGTCATATCAAGGGCTGTACTGCCCGATGTCGTCAATAAGATATCAGGAATGGAAAACTGATTTTTAAAATATTCCTGCACAAGTTTCGTATATTTTCTATCACCGGAAACTAAACCGGACTGAAGAACATCTAATACGTATTTTTGCTCATTACCGGCAAAGTACGATGAACAATAAGGAATGAGATACTGCATAGTTCCTCTTTATGACGCTAAAATGACTTCCCATTGGGATTTGATAAAATCTTCATCAAAAAATTTTTTTACAGCTTCTTTATTATGCTCCGCATAATCATTTTTGATAAACTCTGCAAAGGTTAAATTTTTTATGGTGTTGGTGTCATAAATAACGAAACCATCACGATCCAAACGGGTTGCAGTGGAAATTTCCTTACGGATAAAAATTTTCTTTCCCAAATATAAAGAAGCCAGCGTATTGCCTACTCCCTGCGAGCGGTCTTGATTTAAAATCAAAATATCATTCTCGGCAAGATAATTGGCATAATATTTAGGTGACAATATTTTATCCAAATATTCAAACTTATCGCCAAAATACTCTTTTCCTTTCCGGATAATAATATCTTTATACTCTGTTTTTCCATAGGAAAGAATGGTGCGGATACGGATATTTTCATCAGCAAATTTCCGCAAACATGCCAAACCTTCCAGGGTTGAATCATCAGCAGAATTATTGATTTGTATAACAATATCATCATGATCTTTGGGCATGCAGATATCCAGTATATCCTTATTCACCGGAAAATTGTACCTTAATTTATACGGAGTAATATCAATTTTCAGTTTTGCAGAAATTTCTTCTTTTTCATAATTGGTTACATATTGAGCAAAATTTTGCCGCACATGCATATTTTTTTCATCTTCCGGGAACTTATAAAAATCTCCGCCCCACATTATCCACACTGCTTTTTTCAAAAAATCCTTATGAGTATATAAAAAATCGATGACTTCATTATCAAATAAAGAATGGCAGAAAATTTTTTCAACATGCAGCTCATTCCAATTAATTTGATAAAGTGATTGAATTTCCATAACATTCGCACCGGTTGGAAAGGGGAATTCCTTGAAAAAACGTTTACATAAAAATAAATGATCTTGCGGATTAAAATGCGTATTCAAAAAATCAACAACGGATTTATTGAATTTATCATTAAACATAAGATGAACATATTTATACATAACTCACCCCTATATAAGGAAAAAATTTCCTTATATTTTTATGGTATTATTTTCTATCTTTTTTGTCAATCTTCTGACGAAACAGCCTCTGCAAAAATGATATGCAAAATTCGTGCTTGACTTTATCATTTTCTTATAACAAATTAAATTCAATTGCTTAAGAGGAGCAAACAGCATGCAAGAACCATTAGTTTCCGTCATTATTCCTGCCTATAACCATGAAAAATTTATACAGGAAACAATTGAATCCATAGTTAATCAAACATATCAACATATTGAACTCACTGTTATTGATGATGGATCCAAAGATTTAACCTATAAAATTCTTCAGCTTCTGCAAAAGAAGTTTCAAACGCGTTTTGTGCGTTTTCATATAGAAACCCAAGAAAACAGCGGTACGTGTACGACACTCAATAAACTCCTTTCTCTTGCGCAGGGAAAATATCTGTATTTAATTGCTTCTGATGACAAAGCCCGTCCGGAATGTATCAAACTGGAAACGGACTTTCTGGAAAATAATACGGAATACGCTTTATGTGTTGGAAATAATGAATTTATAGATATAAATTCACAAAAATGTTATGTTGCTGACAGTTCCCTTTCACCAAAATCAAATTTTGAAGAGGGTGATTTTAGAAATTTTGCTTCCTATTTGGAATATTATCATCAATTTTCTTTTAAAAGCAATATCTTTGGAACATATAAAAAATTATTTACAGGAAATCACATTCCCAACGGCTATTTATTCAGAAAAGATATTTTTCAAAAAATAGGCATGTTTACAACTGAAGCGCCGCTGGAAGATTACTGGCTTATGCTGCAGATTAGTAAATATTGGAAAATTAAATATCTCAACAGAATACTTTTTTCTTATCGCTTGCATGGTGCGAATACTTCCTATCAAAGAGAAAAAATGCTTATCATGACAGGAAAAACATTAAAATATGAAATAAATTTGCTGCTTTCTCTTCCTGATGAAGAATTAAGTGAAGATGCACGGGAGGTAAAAGAGAATTTAATTGCGCAAATGAAAAATGCGAGCACACGCTAACATACTCTATTCTTTATCTTTCTTGCATTAATTTGACAAGTTTCGCATTATCATACATAATTAAAGTGAGTGGTAAGCAAAGGATACGCGATGATTAAATTTTTAGACTTACTAGCTATTAACGCCCGTTTTAAAAATGAGATAACAGCCCGTTTCAATGCTGTTAATGACAGTGCACGCTATTTGCTTGGTGATGAAAATACAAATTTTTGCAAACACTTCGCTGAATTTTGCGGTACAAACTATGCACTTGGCTGCGGAAACGGACTCGATGCCCTGCGCCTTATTATCCAAGCCTATGGTTTTGGCAAAGGTGATGAAATCATTGTTCCGGCAAATACCTATATTGCGACTATTCTCGCCATTACGCAAAACGGATGTACGCCTGTTTTGGTTGAACCAGATATCGATACCTACTGCATTGACCCAAATCGTATTGAAGAAAAAATTACGGAAAAAACAAAGGCGATACTGGTTGTGCACCTTTACGGACAAGCCTGCGACATGGAAAAAATATGGGAACTGGCTAAAAAATACCGCCTTAAAATTATTGAAGATTCAGCACAGGCGCATGGTGCGTATTATCAAAATAAACGCGTCGGCAATTTAGGCGATGCTTCCGGTTTTTCCTTTTATCCGGGGAAAAATCTAGGCTGTCTGGGGGACGGCGGGGCAATTACCTGCAATGATGAAGAATTGTATTTCAAAGTCAAAGCTATTGCCAACTACGGTTCCCATATAAAATATCATAATATTTATAAAGGGATAAATTCCCGTTTAGATGAAATCCAAGCCGCTGTCTTGGATATAAAATTGCAATATTTAGATGAAGACAATGAAAAACGCCGCGCTATTGCGGAAAAATATCTTCATTCCATTCATAATCCCGCCATTACTTTACCGCATGCAAGAGAGAAAAATGCGCATGTTTGGCATGTTTTTGTTGTTCGCTCACCAAAACGGGATGAACTGCAAGCCTATTTAAAAGAAAAAGGCATTGAAACCATTATCCATTATCCCATTCCTCCTCATAAGCAAGAAGCCTATAAAGAATATAGCGCCCTTTCTTTACCCGTTACGGAAAAAATACACCGGGAAGTTTTAAGCCTGCCGATATCCCCTGTCTTATCGGAAAACGAGGCAGAATTTATTATTGAAACCCTCAACAACTGGAAAGCATAAGAAGTTTTTATGGATTACAAATTAATAGAAATGAAAGTGATGGGTGATGAAAGAGGAAAACTCGTTTCTCTTGAAAGCGAAAGAAATATCCCTTTTGAGCTCAAACGGGTATATTATATTTTTGATACGCTTCCCAATCAGGAACGGGGCAAACACGCCCATAAAAATATGGAACAAATCATTGTTGCCATGGACGGCGCATGTGAATTTGTCCTTGATGACGGCAAAAACCGCGAAACAGTATGGCTTAATCGTCCTGACATTGGCTTATATATAGGCAAAAATATGTGGCGGGAAATGCGGAATTTTTCCTACGGCTGCAAGCTCATGGTTTTAGCCAGTGATTATTATGATGAAAGCGAATACATCAGAAATTATGAAGATTTTTTAAAAGAGGTACAAAATTGATACATTCACTCGCCGATGTACAATCAAAAAATATTGGTGAAAATACCTCTATCTGGCAATTTTGTGTTGTTTTGCCAAATGCAGAAATTGGTGATAACTGCAATATTTGCTCCCATTGTTTTATTGAAAATGATGTAAAAATTGGCAATAACGTCACTGTCAAAAACGGTGTTTTCCTCTATGATGGCATTACCATAGAAGATAATGTTTTCATTGGACCAAATGCGACTTTTTGCAATGATAAGTATCCTGTTTCAAAAAATAAAAATTTCAAGCCGGAAAAAATACACATCAAAAAAGGGGCAAGCATCGGGGCAAATGCAACGATTTTACCGGGCGTCACGATTGGGGAAAACGCCCTTATTGCAGCAGGGGCAATCATAACAAAAGATGTTGCACCGCATGAAAAAGTTATCGAGAAAAAATAATCTGTCTTTTTTAAGAAGCAATTATGATAATAATGCAGAATATTAATCCCGTCATGAACGGTATAACAGCCAATCTTACTTTACTTCCACAAAATCACGTATTTCTTCAAAGGGTTTATTCACTTTGTAGACGGGTGTAACAACATTGGTTAAACCGGAAACCGCATTATACACCACAAGCCGCCAACGGTACACACTGCTTTGTGTATAGGGCAAAACAGAAAAGCTGAACTCGGAACTGCGGTCTTGCCCCCAGACTTCCTGAGGCGTTTTTGAATATTTTTCAGCAGGAACAAAGGGACAGCCAATGCAGTTTTCATCAACAGCCTCAAGCTCAAGGGTAAAAGCCTGTACGTTTTCAAGAGCACCCGCAACTGTGCCCTGCACCGATAAGGTGCCTTCCGGATTATAAATCACAAAAACATTTTGCAGGCTAAAAAGCTGGTCTACTTTTTGAGGCAGGGGATCGCCCTTTTTCCCGCAGGCAGCACAAAAAATAAATAAACAACAGACGGCGAACAAACTATATTTTTTCATAGGCAATTTTTTTATCATGAGGATAATTTTTCTTTCCACTCAAAAAGCAAACGCATGCAGTCCAGCGGTGTTAAAGTATTTAAATTAATTTCTGACAATTCTTTTAAAATGGGATTTTCTTTTAATGCTTTTTCTATTTCCTCTTCAACAGTTTTTGAAGAAATCGCTTCCTGTTTTTTCTCTTCCGGCAAATCTTTTGTCGGCTCAAGTCCCGGTAAAAGCACAAGCTCAACCCTTTTTTCTGCTTTTTCCTTATTTTCTTCAAGCAGTGCAAGAAGTTCCTTTGCCCTGTGCACAACATGGGAAGGCACCCCGGCAAGCCTTGCCACTTCTACCCCATAACTCTTATCCGCCGGTCCCGGAATGAGCTTTCGTAAAAAGACAATATCGTTATTCCATTCTTTTATGGCAATATTCATATTGAAAACGCCGGAAATTTTCCCCTCAAGCGCAGTCAGTTCATGGTAATGGGTTGCAAAAAGCGTACGGATTTGCCCGCCTGCACGTTTTAATAATTCTTCCGCCACAGCCCAAGCAAGCGCCAAACCGTCAAATGTGCTTGTTCCGCGCCCTATTTCATCTAAAATCACAAAACTTTTCTTGGTTGACTGACGCAAAATCCGTGCTGTTTCCATCATTTCAACCATAAAGGTACTTTGCCCCTGACTGATATTATCAGATGCACCCACACGGGAAAAAATCCTGTCCACAATACCGATTTTGGCAAAGCTTGCAGGAACAAAGGATCCCATTTGTGCAAGCATGCAGATAAGCGCTGACTGCCGCAGTACCGTTGACTTACCTGCCATATTCGGTCCTGTAATCAATAAAAGACGCCTTTTTTCATCAACAAGCAAATCATTGGGAATGAAATGGGATTTGCCAATAACGGATTCGACAACGGGATGTCTGCCGTCCTTTATTTCAATGCTGCTGCCTTCATCAAGCAGAGGCTTTGCCCAGTCTTTTTTTCTGGCACATTCCGCTAATGCCTGCCAATAATCGATTTGTGCAAGTAATCCTGCCATAAAAAGAAGTCTGGGACGCTCATCGGCAATTTTTTGCCGCAGTTCCTGAAATAAACGATATTCCAATTCATTGCGCTTTTCAGAAGCAGAAAGCAGTTTATTCTCCAGCTCTTTCAGCTCCGGCGTCACAAAGCGCTCTGCATTGACAAGACTTTGCCTGCGTTCAAAATAAGCCGGTACTTCCTGATGTTGCGCCTTGCTTAACTCAAAATAATACCCAAAAACTCGGTTATAGCCCATCTTCAGCTTGGGTAAATCGGATTTTTCCTGTTCATGCACCAAAAGGGCCTGCAAGCGAGCTTCCCCATGTTCCATAACATCAATGAGCTCATCTAGTTCAGGGTGATACCCAACTTTAAACAGCATACCCTCGGTAATTTGCTGCGGGACAGTATCGAGCAAGGATTGTGATAACAATGTATATATATCAACACAGCTGTCCCATTTTTTGAGCAAACGCCCCAGCCCTTCAGGGACATTCTCAAAATTCAAGCTTTTATCTGTGGGAAGGATATTATCTTCTTGCTGTAAAACAGAAAAAATATCCGGTAAATACGCCAGACTGTCCCGCAGGGCTAAAAAATCTTTGGGATAAAACCGGTTCACACTAATACGTGTGGAAAGCCGTTCCAAATCATAGACCTTATCCAAAAGACCGCGTAATGCCTGCAGTTTTTTCGGATTTGCAAAAAAATGGCTGACAACATCTTGGTGCAGGATAATCCGTGCAATATCTTTATACGGATACCGCAGACGTTCTTCCAGTAAACGCCCTCCCATTGGGGTTTGACACAAATCAAGCTCATGCCACAGCGTCCCCAGCCCTTTTTTGCCGTCATAACGGCGAAAAATCTCTAAATTTCTCTCGGTTACTTCATCAATAACCATAAACATTCCCGTATCCATGGGCTCAAAAGCGGAGAGATAGGAAGGAACATATTTTTGCGTTTGTTCGATATAGGCTACTATTGCCCCGCACACACGCACCAGAACAGGCTTTTTTTCTAAACCAAGCGCGGAAAGTTCCTGAACTTTCTGCACTTCCAAAACACGTTTTTCAGAACGCTTTAAATCAAAATGGCTGGAAGCATTTAAATAAACAAGCTGTGTTTTTCCATTAATTTTTATGAGCTCAGGAATTTCCATACCCGCTGCAACAAGAAGTTCTTTAGGATCAACCTTATAAACCCATTGCCAAAGCTCACTTTCTTTGGAAACCTGCACGCCTGTCCAAGCACCCGTTGAAACATCAAGCCATGCAAAAGCTCCGGCATTTTCCTGCCAAAAAACTGCCCCTAAAAAAGTATGCTGCTTTGCCTCCAAATTCGCATCGTCAATAACAGTGCCGGCAGTTAAAATTTTGGTAACTTCCCGCTTGACGAGCCCTTTTGCGCTTTTCGGATCCTCCACCTGATCACAAATGGCAACCTTGTATCCCTTTTCCACCATTTGGCTGAAATACGCATCAGCAGCATGCCAAGGAATTCCGCACATGGGGATATAATCGCCCTTATTCCTGCTTGTCAGGGCAAGCTGCAGTTCCTTAGCGGCAATTTCCGCATCATGGAAAAAAAGCTCATAAAAATCCCCCATGCGATAAAAGAGGATAGTATCAGGATATTGTTCCTTTATCCCAAGATACTGCTCATACATGGGGGTCAGTTTAAAATTTTCCGGTAATTGCATATATCAGTTATTCAGGATCGGAAGCGCGCAGAACTGAATCCAAACGCTTTTGTGTTGCCTCAAGTTCAGCTTTTAATTTATTTTCACTGTCGGAATATTTTGTTGTAAGCGAAGAAAGTTCTGATTCCACCTTATTAAGCTTTTTTTCAAAAGCATTGGCACGGCGGCGGGCAGCCATAACACGAGAGCTAAGAGCCACTCTGTCCCACATGAGCATGAGAAGAACAAGAAATGCTCCCAAAGCAAAACAGATAAGCATAACAGAATATAAAGGAAGTGGTATTGTTTCAATAGGCTCAATAACAAGCAAATCTAATTTCAAAACCACAGGATCAGCAAATGACGCTTGATTTTGCACAAAAAACATCATGACAATAAAGAAAACAAGAACTAAAAAAAAGACTTTTAAGTAACGCATAACCACTCCTATACATTCTTATCAATATCACCATACGGTAAAATATTATTAATCTATTATTTCCTTAAAAGCAAGAGCAAAAGTTTTTTGCATTGTTTCAAGCCGTTCCGGAATAAGCCGAACATCCGCCACCACCGCAATAAATTGGGAATCTCCTTCCCAGCGCGGAACTAAATGACCGTGCAAATGCTCACTGATACCTGCTCCGGCAGCTTTGCCCAAATTTATTCCCATGTTAATGCCGTCAGGGTGGCAAACCTTCCGAATGGCCTTGCAGGAAAGGTTAATAACATCCATAAATTCATTCCGCTCTTCATCTAAAAGATCCGTTAAATCCATGCAGTGCCGATAAGGGATAACCATAAGATGCCCTGCCGCATAGGGGTAGCGGTTTAACATGACATAGACAAAATTTCCCTTATATACCACAAGCCGTTTTGTATCTTCCGCCGTTATTTTCCTGTCAAAGCTTTTCAGACAAAACACACAGCCGTTTTTCTTTTTGGGAGAACGGATATATTCCATTCTCCAAGGTGCCCACATTGTTCTCATATCGCCTCCGCAAAATCACTATAGCAAAAAATTCTCTAAAAATAAATTGTGAAATACTTGACAAAATTAAAAAAAATATCCTAAGAAATAAAAAAATCATATAAAAAGGAATATCGGTTTCATGGCTGAGTCACAAATAACCATCAAAGGAAGTATAGTTCCCCTTTCTTTCAACGCTTCAAAATGCAAGGTTGCCCTGCGAACCATTCAAGACGGTGAAGAAATTGAATATCCTATCCTTGCAAAAGGAGCAGGAATTGATTTTATTGATATGGTCAGCAATTTTGTCAGCGCAAAATGTATGCTTAATCCTTGTGAAGAAGAGGACTGCACAAAAATCCACGTCTGTTCCTATACTGTTTTAGACGAACTTGACGAAAATGATTTGTTTAGCCCTGCCCATGAATAATATATCATGAGAATTTTAGTTGTAGAAGATGATATTTCTTTAAACAGACTTATCTGCGAAAAACTAAAAAAAGAACATTATACCATTGATTCCTGCCACTTGGGAAATGAGGCAATAGCCTATATTGAGGGTGCGGAATACGATTTAATCATTCTTGATATTATGCTTCCCAACATGAGCGGTCTGGAAATTCTCTCCTTTATCCGAAACAAAAATAATTTGACGCCTGTACTCATCCTTACCGCCAAAGACAGTATTGAAGATAAAGTCAAAGGACTTGATTTAGGTGCTGATGATTACATGGTAAAACCTTTTGCCTTTGAAGAATTATCTGCACGTATCCGCGTTCTTATCCGCAGAGATTCAAAACAGGCTCAGCACATATACCAAATTGCGGATCTTATTCTTGACGATAAAACAAAAACAGTGACCCGCAATAATATCCTTGTTTCCTTATCCTCAAAAGAATATACCCTGCTTTTTTATCTGCTTATCCATAAAGGGCAGGTTCTTTCACGTGAAACCCTCAACCAGCATATTTGGAATTATGACTACGACGGCAATTCCAATATTATTGATGTATACATCAGATATCTGCGAAAAAAAATTGATGAAGGACATGCAATAAAACTCATCCATACCATACGCGGACAAGGCTATGTTATCCGTGAAGAATAAATTTTTTTCCCCGGGCATTAAGGGTAAACTGACTATTCTTATCAGTATCAGTATTTTTTTATTTGTCCTTCTCTTTCTCACCCTGCTTCTTATTGCGGGAAAAGAACAAAAAGAGTCCACAATAAAAAATGAACTCATTGCCGCAATTGAAGAAAATGCCGGACGAATACGCTTTCGCGACAGCGGAATTTTCCTCAATTCCCTCTATTTCGTGCAAGATAATATTTACACATCACTCTATGACGACAAGAAAGAATTTATTTATGGGGAAATACCGCAAAATTTTCCTGTCTATACTGATTTCACAATAAACAGGCTCAAAACAACAGGGCATTTTTATATTTACGATATTCAAAAAGAAATACAAAGCAAAAAAATTTTTGTGCGGGGGATTATTTCTGTTGCCTCAGCAAAACAAACATTCAGCATACTTTTTTATACTATTCTTGCCTTTTTGCCCTTACTGGCATTTTTAACCATTATTTTATCCCGCTTATTTATTAATAAATCCTTTCAGCCCATTGAACATATTATTACAACGGCACAAGAAATCCAAAATAAAAGAGATTTCTCCCTGCGTATACAATTACCCGGAAAATCCCGGGACGAAATCCATGCCCTTGCCCGTACCTTTGACGCACTTTTTGAAACTACAGAACAGGCTTTCATAAAAGAAAAGCAGTTTACCTCCAATGCCTCCCACGAAATCCGCACACCTATCAGCGTCATTATCGCCCAATGCGAACTTGCCCTTGAAAACGAACAAAGCACAGAAAATCAAAAAGCACTGCATACTATTTTATGGAATGCCAAAAAGATTTCTCAGCTGACAAGCCAATTACTCTTGCTGACCAAAGCAGAACAAAATACCGATATACTGGAACGGGAAAACATTAATTTCAGTGAACTTGCCGAAATTATTGCCGAACAGCAAAAAGAACTGGCAGAAGAAAAGGGACTGTTCTTTTCCTCTTCCATTGAAAACGCTATTTTTTTCTACGGCGACCCCACATTGTTAACCAGTGCTTTAATCAATCTTTTTTCCAATGCCATACACTACAATAAGGAACACGGAAAAATTAATTTTACCCTAAGCCAAAATGAAAATACTATTCACGGCAAAATTTCCGATACCGGAATTGGTATTTCAGAACATGATTTACCCAAAATCTGGGAACGTTTTTATCAAGTAGATGCCGCACGCAATAAAAAAGAATATTCCGGTTTTGGCTTGGGTCTTTCCTTAGTAAAATGGATTTTTGAAGCTCATCAGGGAAAAATCACCGTTTCTTCTGCTCTTGGCAAAGGAACAATCATTCAATTTGCACTTCCGAAAAATATATAAAAAATTTTTATTTTTTAATTTTTTTTTAATCTTTCTTCGCTATTGTGTATCCATGGACAATGAATTGTCCGAAACAAACTGTTTTGCAAAAAATCTGTTTATACTAAAAAACGAAGGAGAAAACAATGAAAAAATCAACAATTTTTACATCATTCACACTTGCTGCTGCTTTGCTTTTTATGGGAACATCCGCTGCACTTGCAGAAATCAGCGCTGAACATGCAAAAGAAATTGCGTTAAATCACGCCGGAGTTCATCAGGGTGAAGTAAATATGATCAAAGTGGAAAGAGATTTTGATCATGGTATTTATGAATATGAAATTGAATTTTGGAAAAACGGAACAGAATACGACTATACCATTAATGCCGATACCGGCGCTATTATAAAACAAAAACAAGAAATGAAATATCATCACAATACCCCCATTAACAACGGACAAATGCAAGGCGCCCGTATCAGCAGCCAGCAGGCAACCAATATCGCACTCAGCCATGCAAATTTGACCAATGACCAAATCAAATTTTTAAGCTGCAAACCAAAAGTAGACGATGGAAGAGAAATTTATGATATTAAATTCTGGAAAGGATTTACAGAATATGAATATGAAATTGACGCATTAACAGGCAGCATTCTTGAAATGGATATTGATTAATATTCCCTGTCAGCCGCTGCGGGAAACTATCCCGCAGCGGCTTGAGACACGTGCAGCATGATACAGACTAAAAAGGAATACTATGTTTAAACTGAATAAACAAACCTATTATTGTGAACCCTGTAAACAGGAAATTTATTTGAATTTTAAAGACAAGAAAATTTGTCCAAACTGTAAAACAGCGCTCATTCCTATCCATTGTTCGCAAGAAGATTTCCAAAAATATTCTCCGGAAGAACAGGAAATTCTTATTGAATCAAATATATTGCAGGAACGTACAAAGAAAACACCATACACCATGAATACGCAAAAAATGAGTGTTGAAGAGCAAATTCAAAAAATATATCAGGATATTGCCTTCATAAAATGGAGTATGCTCGGTTTTATGGGGCTTTGCATGCTCATTTATCTTTTTGAAGAATTACTTTAGCAAAAGAAGTCTCACCGTATCATATTATGAAAAATTTTCTCATCACTCTTTTTTTTCTGCTCATTTTGCCTTTCTTTGCCTATGCGGATGAGCGAGAGCAAATCTCTTTGGAAAAAGCAAAAGAAATTGCTTTGACCCATGCCAAACTTACGGAAAATGAAATCCATTCTCTCAAAATTCAGCATGAATTTGAAAACAATATCATACAATATGAAATAGAATTTTTCAAAGATGATATTGAATATGAATACGCTGTTAATGCTGAAAACGGTAAAATCGTGAAATACAGCTATGAAAAAAATATTGCCTCTATCACACTCTATCAGCCCTACAGCACCATTTTACCCATAAAAGAAATTAAAGAAATTGCCCTCTCCCATGCCAAAGTCCGGCAAGACGAAGCCCGTTTCATAAAAATTTCTCAGGAAATGACCCATGGTTATAACAGATATGAATTAAAATTCCTGCATGGCGATATTGAATACAACTATCTGATTAATGCCATGAATGGCGAAATTATTGAATATAAAGTCAAGGACTATCATTAAAAAAGCCGGGATTAACCCGGCTTTTTGCTGTGAGCGGAAAATTTTTATGCACCGCGAAACTCAATAGATAAAATTTCATAGGTAACACGGCCTTTTGGTATATCAATAGTAATTTCTTCCCCTTCTTCATGACCGAGCAGAGCCTTGCCCACAGGGGAGCTGATAGAAATGGAGCCCTTAGAAAAATCTGCTTCATCAGGACCTAACAGGGTAAATTCTTTTTCTTCATCTGTATCAATATCAACAACTTTGACAGTTGCCCCAAAAATAACCTTATCACTTTTTAACGTATTTAAATCCACGACATTAAACGTAGGCAATTTTGATTCAATATAATTAATGCGGGCTTCCAAAAATCCCTGACGTTCACGGGCGGCATCATACCCTGCGTTTTCTTTTAAATCACCTTCTTCCCGTGCTTCTTTAATGGCTTGGATAACAACAGGACGTTCTTTTTTCAAGCGGTCAAGCTCTTGTTCCAGTTTTTTATAGCCTTGTATAGAAATAGGTGTATTACTCATGATAAGACCTCAAAAGTGAAAATAAAAAACACCCAACATTCAAAAAAATGTGGGGCGTTTCATGCAATGTGTAATTCATTTATACAGCATTTCAGCTAGACAGTCAAGAAAAACAAAGGATAAAAACTTGTTATAAAAATTAATTCTTGCTAAATTAACACAAATAGATACAATTTTTCTATGAAATTGCATTATCTTTACTTTTCCTTTGACGCATGGCTCAAATTACAGCACCATGCAAAAGTACAAAAAATTTCTCTGGATGCCCATGCAGGCTGTCCTAACCGTGACGGAACCATCTCCCACGGAGGCTGCACCTTCTGCGATGCCCTCGGATCAGGCTCAGGACTTATGGATAAGGGGCTCAGCCTCAAAGAGCAATGGAATTTCTGGCTTGATAAATTCCGCAAATCCGACCGCCTGAAAAACACCACACATTTTCTTGCCTATTTGCAGTCTTTTTCCAATACATACGGCTCCCTCGAGCGTTTACAGAAATTGACGGATGACCTTGCCAGCCTTGAAAAATGCGTTGGCTATTCCATTGGCACACGCCCTGACTGCGTTGAAGAGGAAAAACTCTCCCTTTTAGCCTCCCTGCCTTTTCAAACAAAATGGATTGAATTTGGCATACAGTCCATGCACGACAAAACTCTGGAACGCATACGCCGCGGGCATACTGCTGCCTGTTCCATTGACGCCATAAAACGGAGTCATGAACACGGATTAAATGTTTGTGTTCATCTTATGGCAGGACTGCCCGGCGAAAATAAAAATGATTTTTTAGAGACTGTGCAAAGAGTTTGTGAACTTCCCATTCAAGGCATTAAACTGCATGGGCTTTATGTCTGTAAAAACACGCAGTTGGCAAAAGAATATTTGGACGGCTCCTATGTTCCCATGGTACAGGAAGACTATGTCAATTTAATATGTGACGCACTCTGCCTTATCCCCTCGACTATTGCAATTCACAGACTTACTGCCGATTGTCAGGACCACGAGCAGCTCCTTGCCCCTGAATGGGCAAAACAGAAAGGTCATATTGTGCGCGGAATTGAAGGACTACTTTTTCAGGAAGGCAAATGGCAGGGATGCAAAAACGATGTGCCTGACAAAAATCCCTATACTTCCCTGTATAAAAAACTGGAACAGATGACAACAGCCAAAAAGAAAAAATAACAGGTTAGATTACAACTTTTATTTAAGCCTGCACTTTTTTTGGGAAAAGGGATTGATTGAAATTTTTTATAAATAAATCTGAATATGATAAAATCAACCGTATACTATAACAAAGCATAAAAAACACTCTAGAAAAAATAGCTTTCACATAAGAAAAGGACAGCTTATGCTGTCCTTTTCTTTTTATTTATTATTCTTTTTGTTAATATCACAAGCCCCGGCTTGGTCATTGTTCCTCATTCAAGGCGGCACCAGCCCTTTCTTGCCGAGGAGAGCAAAAATACCAATCACAGCGGCAAAAATAAGAATAAATTTAAGCATATCACCTCCTAAAAAGCAACACTTTGGAAACCGCAGTCAACATAAATAATATCGCCGGTCACCGCACTGCTCAAATCAGAAGCAAGGTACGTGGCAGTATTCCCCACTTCTGCGGTTGTCACATTTCTGCGAAGCGGCGCATGGGCTTCAATATGGTTTAAAATTTCTCTGAAATCAGAAATACCGGAAGCCGACAAGGTTTTAATGGGACCTGCGCTGATTGCATTGACACGGATACCCTTTGGACCAAAATCACTTGCCAGATAACGGATAGAGCTTTCAAGAGCGGCTTTAGCCACACCCATAACATTATAATTTTGGATAACTTTTTGTGAGCCGTAATAGGTCATGGAAATAACGGAACCATGGGGATTTAAAATTTCCTCATAGGCTTTGCAAAGGGCAATCAAAGAATACGCAGAAATATTCATGGCAGTTAAAAAACCGTCTCTGGAAGTATCAATAAATCTGCCTTGTAAATCCTCCTTATGGGCGAAGGCAACCGAGTGCACCAAAACATCAATGGTTCCCCATTTTTCTTTGACAAGCTTGACACTTTCTGCAATTTGTTCATCACTTGTCACATCACATTGAAAAATAAAATCACCGCCAAGTTTTTCGCTGATGGGTTCAAGACGCTTTTTAATGGCGTCACCCATATAACTAAAGGCTAATTTTGCGCCATTATTTTTAAAGGATTCAGAAATACCATAGGCAATACTCCTGTCATTGGCAACACCAAAAATAAGAGCTTTTTTACCGTCTAACAACATAGTTCCCCCTTTATTTTGTTAATATATCGGCAATGGTTTGATATTTTTGTGCTGTTGTTTTGGCTACTTCTTCCGGAAGACGAGGAGCAGGAGGTGTTTTATCCCAATCCTGCGTTTCAAGCCAATCCCGTAAATATTGCTTATCAAAACTTGCCTGATTTTTTCCTTCCTCATACGAATCAGCAGGCCAAAAACGGGAAGAATCCGGAGTAAGAACTTCGTCAATCAGCGTCAGCTCACCATCGACAAGACCAAATTCAAATTTTGTATCCGCAATGAGAATACCGCGTTTTGCAGCGTAATCCCGTCCCAAACTATACATGGCAAGACTGATATTTTTTACCTGTTCACAAAGCTTTGCCCCAATCAGTTTAGAGGCTTGCTCAAAACTGATATTTTCATCATGGGTGCCAAGCTCTGCTTTTGTGGAAGGCGTAAAAAGGGGCTCGTCAAAACGGGAAGAATTTTTTAGCCCGGCAGGCAATTTATGTCCGCAAACCATACCGGTTTTTTGATAATCCTTATATCCCGAACCTGCCAAATATCCGCGCACAATACATTCAATAGCAAGAGGTTTTGCCTTTTTGGCAATAACAGAACGCCCTTGCAGCTGATCTCTGTATTTTTGTAAAAATTCCGGATAATTATCCACATCAGATTCAATAATATGGTTAGGAATTAAAGACTCAAAGCGGTTCATCCAAAAAAGTGTCAGCTGGTTTAAAATAACGCCTTTATTGGGAATGGGATCGTCCAAAATAACGTCAAATGCTGACATACGGTCAGTCGTTACAATAAGGATACTGTTTTCAGTCAGTTCATACATATCACGAACTTTACCCCGTGAAAGGAGTTTCAGTTCCGGAATATCTGTTTTAATTACTGCCATAATTCCCTCACTTCTCTAATTTATCTTTCTCACTTCAAGGCTTTGGGCATGCGCCTCAAGCCCTTCCATACGGGCAAGCTTTGCAATGGCAGAAGCTTTTGTACGGGTAAATTTCATAGATGATGCAATAATACTTGTTTTTTTGCAAAAAGTTTGTACCCCAAGGGCAGAGGCATAGCGGGCTGTACCTTGTGTGGGAAGAACATGGTTGGGACCTGCAAAATAATCCCCCACAGGTTCCGGTGACCATGAACCTAAGAATAATGCCCCCGCATTATGGATTAATGGTACATAATTCCAAGGTTCCAGCACCATAAGCTCCATGTGTTCGGGAGCGATAAGATTTGCAAGCTCAATGCCCATTTGCATGCTGGGAAGTACGATAACTGCACCAAAATTTTCTATGGACGCACGCGCAATTTCTGCACGCGGCAATTTTTCAAGACGTTTATTGACACAATCAATAATTTTTTCAGCGAGATAGCTGCTTGTCGTTACGCATACGGAAGACGCCAAACTGTCGTGTTCTGCCTGAGACAGAAGATCCGCTGCAACATAATCCGGATTTGCAGAATCATCAGCAAGCACCAATATTTCACTGGGACCTGCCAGCATATCAATACCCACCTGCCCCTGTACAAGTTTTTTTGCCATGGTTACAAACTGGTTACCGGGACCTGTGATCACATCAACTGGCTTAATACTTTCCGTACCATAGGCTAATGCCCCAATAGCCCAAGGCCCTCCAACGCGGTATACTTCTGTAATATCAAGGAGATATGCTGCTGCAAGCAAATAAGGATTGAGCGTTCCGCTTTCACGGGGTGGGCTGACAACAGCAATTTCTTTAACTCCTGCAACCTGAGCCGGAATTGCCTGCATGAGCAAACTGGAAATAAGCGGTGTATCGCCCCCTTTCCCCCCCGGCACATACAGCCCGGCACGGTTAACAGGACTGATTTTCTGTCCTAAAATAGAGCCGTCTTCACGGGTTTGAAACCATGATTTTTCAAGCTGTGCTTCATGAAAAGAACGGATATTGCGGGCTGCTTCTGCAATAATTTCCATATCTTCCGGAGAAACCTGTGCCGCACCCTGCTGGATTTCCGCTTCACTGACCCGCAAAGGATGATTAAATTCCCTGCAGTCAAATTCCCGTATTTTTTCAAAAAGAAAATCATCTTTCTGTGTTCTGACATTTTCTAATATTGTGCGTACATCAGCTTCAACATCTTGCTCTCCCAAATGGCGGTGAACAAGTTTTTGAATAAGCTCATGAGCATCACTTACTTGTAAAAACGTAAATTTTTGCATAAATACAACCTTAACCTAAACTACAATATTTTCCGCAAAAAAATCTAATAATTCCTGTTCCTGTGCGCCGACAAAATAGTCAGATCCCCCTGCCTTTTTTAAGACGTTTATCACATCTTCTTTTCTAAATAAAGTACCTTGCAATGCCATTTCAAGCAGAGCAATATCTTTGTTGACAAAAAAATCTCCGTAAAAACGGCATTCGTCAATCTTTCCCTGCTTGATATTTGCATAAAAATCCATAGCCCCAAAAGAAAAACGCTTCCGAAATTTTACCTGATAGGCAGGGGATTTTCCAAAATTCCATTCCCATGTCCTGTATTTGGAATTTGCCAATTTTTCAGCTTCATCAGCAATATGATCGGGTAAATCAATTTCTTCCTGTACCAAAAACTGCATCAGCACGTTTTTGATTTTCTGCATTAATTCTTGGGGAGTAAGCGTTGGCATAAATTCTATTAAATTCGCTACTCGGCTTTTATGTGAAGCAATACCCTTTGATTGATACTTATCGGGATTACCTGTTAAAATATCGGTTAAATGTGATGTATCAAGAGAAACAAGCAAGGTTCCGTGCTGAAGAATTTTCTGCCCGCTCTTTTTTTGGGCATTGCCTGAAAATTTTTTCCCCTCCACCAGCATATCATTGCGTCCGGACATTTCTGCGTTTATGCCAATATGCTGTAATGCTTGGATAATAGGATTAATATAGCGATTAAATGAGGTATCTTCCCCTCTTTCCATATAGCGCAAAAAAGAAAAATTTAAATTGCCCAAATCATGGTAGACTGCCCCGCCCCCTGTCATACGCCGAACAACAGGAAGACGATGTGCTTTAATATATTCTTCATTGACTTCTTCAAAGGTATTTTGGTGCCGCCCCACGATAACGGAGGGGGCATTTTGCCAAAGTAAAAAATATTCTTCCCCGGCAGCGGATAAGGCGTTAAAAAGGGCTTCTTCAACAGCCAGATTATAGGTCGGATCAGTGCTTGCAATTGTCATTCCTTTCATCAAAAATTGCCTCTTTTAATAGCCTCGTTTTTGCTTCCAAACCCTGTCAAACACATTGAGCAGGATAAAAATGACAATACCGGTAACAAGCTGAATAATGAGAGCAACATACTGAATAAACGGACCTGTTCCGCCCAAAATATCAAGCCAGAGTGATTTATATCCATGGAGCGAAATAAGAAAATACCCTAAAAGAAGCATGGCACAAATTACGGTGATAGAGCTGATAAACCATGATAACGGATAATGGGACGCAACAGGGATACGCTCACGGGTAAATTTTTTATGGGACATAACAAGAGGAATAAGCAGCACAAGAAGAATAATATTTTCCGCTGCTCCTCCGCCTGTCAAATTGACACAAATTAATCCCGCTAAAAGGGATGTAACAATAATATACCAATGTCCTTTTTGCTTTCTGTCAAGCCCATAGGCAAAAACAATAAGCACAACCCCCACAACACCGCGGAGCCAATAGGCAAAAATAGCCAGCTCATAAGGGCAATACACGGTTGCCGTATGCTTGAAAGGAAAAACAACGGATAAACAGAGGAAAATCCCCACGATAAATGTTACATATTTAAAAATACTCAACAGCCAGTCGTTCAAAGCAAGCCGTCCTTCATCCTGATTTTTGCGGGAAATTTGCAGGCAAACTTCATTCACCGCCAGTAAAACAGAGGCAAATAAAAGCGGAATAATATAATAAATAACCCGAAAAATCAAAATAGAAGCAAAAACGACACTAACCGGAATTTGATGCGTTAAATTCACAATGATAACTTCTAAAACCCCAACCCCTCCCGGAACGTGGGTCAAGACAACAGCAACCTGAGCAAGCAAATAATTAGGTAAAAAATCAATAAATGACAAATCACCCGCAGGAGGCAAAAGAACAAACAAACAGGCAGCGGCAACAATTAAATCAAGCCCGGAAACAATGGTCTGGGCAATAGCAATATGAAGGGGAGGAAGCGCAAATTCCTTTTTAAAAATATGAAAAGAACGACCCTTTAATCGCCAGCAAATCACATGGTAGAAAATACACAGACTAAAAAGGAAAAAACCAAGGGGCTTAACACTGACAAGATTAACCCCCAGTTCTTCCGGAAATTCCAAAGGGACAAACATAAACAAAGCCCCGGCTAAGCCCATAGCTCCAACCCAAAACGTCACAGCAAGCATAAGCACAAGGCGGATAATATCAACAGGAGTAAAACCCCATGCGCTGTACAACCGATACCGGACAGTACTGCCTCCCAATAACGCACCAAAATTCAAACTGACAACAGCCCCCACAAAAGAAACCAAAAAAACCCGCACTATCTGCAGTTTCTTTTTGATTGCTTTTAGCGCCAGCCAGTCATACCCCATAAGCACAATAAAATTGACAACCATTAAACACAAAGAAAGCAAAAGGGAATGAAGGGAAACAGCATTAACCGCATGTCTAATTTCATTGAGGCTATAGGCTTTTAATTTATGATAAAGCAAATAAATTGCTAGAGAAAATATAATAATAACAGCAAATTTACCAAGTATATTCAATATATTTTTCATGGGGATTGTCCAAATTTTATTTTTTGTATTGTACGCTATAGTTTTCATTCAAGCAAGAAAAATAGCATCTATTTACAATTTTATGTTTTTTTCTTAAGATGAGAAAAAAAATTTTGGGAACAAATTTTGCAAAAAAAACATGCAGAGGTATAGTATGCAGATTTCACAAAAAATGAGCACAATATCGCAAAACAACATGAAAAAATTATGGATACCAAGCATTTTTTGTTGTCTTTTATCCCTTTTCTGTCCTATGCAAAGCGGTGCGGAAAATTCCCAGCCAACTCAGGAAAAGCTGCAAACACCCAGTATTGACGGGAAATTATCGCTCACACCCCCTGCGGAACAACGTACTGAAACAAACAAAGATACTGAGGACAAAAAACTGACAACAGACGGATATGCAAACAATTTACCCAATAAAATAACAGGAGGACACAGTACGAGCAAGGATATTATTTTAGCTCCCGGGCGTCATCATACTGTTATTATGGAGGAATACGGCTCCAATGTCATGATAGTACGCGGACAAGATAAGATTCCGGAAAATTATACTAATTCCACCAATATTAATAATGGCTTTTATATGAACATTATTAATCCTGACGGCTCCGGCATGAATATGGGCACGTATTTCAATTCCAATTCCAACTCCAATTACCCTCGAAAGAGAAGCAGTGCACAAATGATTATTGACAAAACGGAATGAGTGCTATTATGCTTCTTCATTGAGGATAATTTTATGGCAGACCTTATTGATTTGCATATTCACAGCACTGCATCGGACGGTTCCCATACGCCGTCCGAAGTGGTCACGCTTGCCAAAGAACAAGGGCTTTCCGCCCTTTCCCTCACTGACCATGACACTCTTGCCGGCTTAACTGATGCAGAAGAAAAAGCAAAAGAACTGAATATAGAATTTATCCGCGGCTGTGAGCTTTCTGCAAAATACTTGGACACCGATGTGCATGTTTTAGGCTTATATGTTCCGAAGGATAAGGCTTTACTGCAGGATTTGGAAAAAGAGTTAGCTGTTTTTATTGAGCGCAGAAACACCAGAAACAAAAAAATAATTACAAAGCTGCAGGAACATCATGTTGATATTACTTTGGAAGAAGTGGAAAAAGAAGCGGGCGGAAACGTCATTGCCCGTCCGCATTTTGCCAATGTTCTCGTCCAAAAGGGTGTGGTTGCAAATACAAAAGAAGCCTTTGAAAAATATCTTGCAAAAGGAAAACTTGCCTTCGTGGAGCGGGAAGTTATCAGCCCCCACCATGCTGTCAGCCTTTTAAAAGAAGCAAAGGCTGTCCCTGTTCTTGCCCACTCAAAACTCATCAAATGCACGGAACAGGAATATTTTAACCTTATTGAAGAGTTAATCCCTTTAGGATTAAAGGGACTGGAAGTCTATCACTCTGTCCATTCTTTTGACGATGAACGCTATTATTTAGGCGTTGCCCAAAAATACCATTTATGCATAAGCGGCGGTTCCGATTTTCACGGAAAAAGCAAGCCGGACATTAAAATCGGTACAGGACGCGGAAGTCTGCGCGTGCCTGCCGGCATTTTAGACGGCATAAAAAATTCTGCCTGCTATCAATGTTAATGCTTGCTGCTGTCAGTAAAATAAGAAACGGTTAATCATAACATTGAAAACATTAAGCAGGCTATCCTACCAATATTCATTCAAATAGAACCGTACGGCTTTTTATTCACAAAACGCTTTGTGAAAAAAAAGATAAGAAAGCAGTCTATGGTGATATTGTCACAGAGAAAAAAATTTTTCTCATGTACCATACTTTTAATACTTTTTATTAAGTATTATAAGTCAATAACTTATAAAAAATTGAGAGAGTATTATGGTATGTGTAAGAAAAACATTTTTAAGTTTTAGTCTTGTGGCAGGAATATTTCTAAGCTTGGCAAATTTTTCTCAAGCCTCTGTCATTATTCAAAACAATTCTTTCTCTACTACTGATCACGGCAAACACGAGGTTTTACAGAAAGATTTTCAAAATGCTCAAGAAATAACAGCAGCTTGTCTTTCTTGTCACAATGAAGCAGCCAAGCAAGTGCACCAGACTGTTCACTGGACTTGGAAACATTTCAACGACCAAACCAAAATGCAAAATGCCTACGAGGAGCACAAAAGCAAATTTGGCAAAGGCGCATTGACGTTCAATAACTTCTGCATTGCCATCGGTTCCAATGAGCCGAAATGCACAACCTGTCACGCAGGCTACGGCTGGAAAGACAAAAGTTTTGATTTTACCAGCGAAGAAAACGTTGACTGTCTTGTTTGCCATGATTCCACAGGGCTGTATGAAAAGGCTGACGGAACAGGCGGCATGCCCATGTTTGAAAAAACAGATAAAGACGGGGTAAAGACACCTGTTGATTTTAAGACTATTGTTGCCAATGTTGCGAAGCCCAAAATAGCCAACTGTGCCAGCTGTCACTTCATGGGCGGCGGCGGTGATGCAGTAAAACATGGTGATTTGGACAGTTCTTTGCTGAACGCTTCACGTTCCTTGGACGTTCACCTGAGTAAAGAAGGTGCAAATTTTACCTGTCAGCGCTGCCACACAACAGAAAACCACCAAATTGCAGGACGCTCTTACAGTACCCCTGCCTTTGAAGAACGTACCACATTAATCGAAAATGATATGGCTTCCCGTATTACCTGTGAATCCTGCCATACAGCAACTCCGCATAAGACAGGTCATAAAGCCAATGACCACACAGATAAAGTAGCCTGTCAAACCTGTCATATTCCTGCTTTTGCCCGTGAAAAAGCAACAGAAATGTATTGGGACTGGTCACAGGCCGGCAAGCTTAAAGACGGCAAGCCATACAGTGTCAAAAATGAATTTGGTACAAACAGCTATGCAAGCTTAAAAGGCAGCTTTGACTGGCAAAAAAACGTCATTCCGGAATATCACTGGTATTCAGGCTCAATGGATTACCTTCTTTTAACCGATAAGGTTGAAGATACTTCCAAACCCGTTGAAATTACAAAAATTATCGGCAATGCGAATGATCCTAAAGCCCGTATCATGCCCTTTAAGGCGCACCGCGGAAAGCAGCCTTTTGACCCTGTAAATAAAACGTTTGTTGCTCCGCACCTTTATGGTAAAGACGATACTGCTTACTGGAAAAATTTTGACTGGCAAAAAGCTATCAAAGCAGGTCAGGAGTATATGGGACTTCCCTACAGTGATGAATATACCTTTGTTGAAACCGTATACTATTACCCTATTACGCACATGGTTGCACCAAAGGATAATACTGTTGCCTGCGCAAGCTGCCACAGTCAGGACAGTTTACTTAAGAACATTGACGGCGTTTGGATTCCCGGACGAGATTCCGAAGGTTTTATCGATACGTTCGGATGGATTTTAGTTTTCGGATCCCTTGCCGGTGTTCTTCTTCATGCATGTTTACGTATAATGACCCGGAATAAGAGAAAGTAGAGAGGTTATTATGAAAGTATATTTTTATACCAGATTTGAGCGCTTTTGGCATTGGGTACAAGCTTTTCTTATTATCGGTATGCTTGTAACCGGATTTGAAATCCATGGAACATACAATTGGCTGGGGTTTGACAAAGCTATGCAGTGGCATAACTGCTTTGCGGCATCTTGGGGAATTTTATATGTTTTTATTTTGTTCTGGATAGCGGTAACCGGAGAATGGAAACAATATATCCCGAAACTCAAAAACGTATCATCCATGATTATATATTACAGTTTCGGAATTTTTACCGGCATGGAACACCCTGCCCACAAAACTCCGGAAGCAAAACATAATCCCCTGCAGCGTTTAATTTATGTTTCCCTTTTGAGTATTTTGCTGCCATTCCAAATCGGAACAGGAATTCTTTATTATATCTATAATGACTGGGCGGCTCTCGGACTGGAAACCACCCTTTCCCTCAAATGGATTTCTGTTTTGCATACGTTGGGAGCATTCAGCTTGCTGGCTTTTGTCATTGTGCATATGTACATGACAACCACAGGTCCAACGGTTTTCACCTACCTTAAAGGTATGCTTACGGGGTATGAAGACGAACCTGCCAAAAAATAACTCTGTCGGGGAGTTTCCGTATGGCATGCGGAAACTCCCTCTGCAATTGTGTGAATACTAAAAGAATTAAAAATAACATGGAAATTAACAATGTTTTCATAAAATTATACAGCATTAGAAGAAAAATAAATCACAAAAAAAGCCCCTTTTACCAGCCAGCAGTAAAAAGGGCTTATAAATAATTGCCTGTCATTTTCCATTAAATAATTTCGCCTATGAATAAAATTCTATTTTCTTCATAGTGATCAATTTTAATAATTTGTTAATTGTAAACTGAAGTGCGACAGTATGGAATAAAGAAGTAGCCCAACGATAAAAATTCGTGTAGAATAAACTTGTTACAAAATTTTACAGGAGGTTTATCGTTGAGCTATACGCATCTTACCATAATTGAGCGAGGAAAGCTAGAGGGATTTTTAGCCCTTAAAATGAGTATCAGGGAAATCGCAAAGCTAATGGGGCGACATCATTCAACTATTGCCAGAGAAATCAAGAGAAATAATAATGATTATTGTGCAAAGACAGCCGATGAGGCAGCAAGGCAAAGAAGGACAAAAGCTTCAACAAAAACAAAGTGATCTGCAAAATTCATTGCAATCATTGAAGAAAAGTTGCAGGCAACATGGTCACCGGAGCAAATTTCCAATACAGTATTGAAAGGGCTTGTCAGCTTTAAAAGCATATATCGCTGGATTTATGCAGGCAAAATTGACACCGACAATTTGGCGTTGCTGCGGCATAAAGGCAGAAAACGCAAGGGAGCTGAAAAACGAGGGATTTTTTCTAATGGAGTTTCCATTTCTGAACGGTCTGAACAAGCCAATAACCGCACGGAATTTGGACATTGGGAGCTTGACAGCATGGTGTCGAGCCGAGGCGAAAGCAAAGGAGTGTTCAGCACGTTCATAGAGAGGAAATCACGGTTATACACGGCATTTGTTGGCAAAGACAGAACCGCAGACACCATGGAACAGGCTATCTGCAGACTTTATAAAGCACTTCCAAAAGGAGCATTTAAGTCAGCAACAAGCGACAGATGCAAAGAGTTTGCCTGCCATGTAAACGTAAAAGAAAAGTTAGAGATAGACTTTTTCTTTGCCAATGCGTATGCCCCATGGCAGCGGGGAAGCAATGAAAACGGCAATGGTTTGCTGAGGGAATTTTACCCCAAGAAAACCGATTTGGCAAAAGTAACCCAGCAGTCACTTAGGCAAAAACTGGAACTTATCAATAATCGTCCCAGAAAGTGCCTGAACTGGAAAACACCTTGGCAAGTTTTTAAATACGAAGTGTCACACTTGGCTTGACAATTCAGCCTTTTCATGTTCAAGAACAAGCGCACCATCTTCAAAAGTATAATCAGAAGTCAATGTATTAACAAAATATTTTTTTTTCAATCAGAGCTTTAACTACATCGGAATTAATAAAAGAAAGCACTTTCTCTCTATAATTCTCACTAATTTTACGAAACACACGATTATCGTAGTAAAAAACTTCACCTATAGGATCGACACCACCACCCATAAAAGTTACATCGTCATAATTTAATATGTTCATTTAAATTTACTCCACGGTATCTTATTAGAATATTTCATAAAATAATAGCAAATGAATTTTATAATAAAGCTTAAAAAGTTTTGTAAAGGGGTGCTGGGGAAGAAACTTTTTCTAAAAATTTTCCCCTGCAAAGCTTTAGGCTAATGCCCGTTCAAGGCGTTTGATTGTTTCTTCCTTGCCAAGGGCAAACATAATAAGGTGCACAGAAGGTCCGCCTGCCAGACCGATGAGAGCGGAGCGAAGAGGCGTACCTACTAACTTGAATTTCATACCGCTTGTTTCCACATAATTATGGACCGCATGTTCCAGATTTTCTTCTGTAAATTCAATATCACGGAGTAAGGCAAGCACATTTGCAATTTGCTCTTTCCCCTGTTCGTCAAGGGCTTTCAAAGCTTTTTCTTCAAATTCCACTTCGTCAATATTTTGCAAATAGGGTTTTAGCTGCTCAGCCAGATTATTCAAATTACTTGCCCGTTCAACATAGAGGGAAATAGCAGGTTCAAGATTTTTGCCTGCTGTAGAAAAGCCAAGTTTTTCAATGAAAGGACGGGTCAATTCAACAAGTTTAGGAAGCGGTGTATGCTTCATGTAGTAGCCATTGAGCCATTGCAGTTTATCAGGGTCAAAGGCGGCAGCAGAACTGTTTAAATTCTTGCCGTCAAAAAGTTTGACAAGTTCTTCCAAAGAGAAAATTTCCTGATCGCCGTGAGACCAGCCAAGACGCACAAGATAGTTCACAAGAGCTTCCGGCAAAAGTCCGTCCTGCTGGTATTCAACAACAGCCCGCGCGCCGTGCCGTTTGGAAAGTTTTTGCTTGTCAGGTCCCAAAATCATAGGTACGTGCCCGAAGGTCGGCACTGGTAAACCAAGAGCTTCGTAAATCAAAATTTGTTTAGGCGTATTGGAAACGTGGTCATCACCGCGGATAACATGGGTGACGCCCATTTCATAATCATCCACAACAACAGCCATATTATAGGTAGGCATACCGTCAGCACGGCGCAGGACCATATCGTCAAGTTCGCTTACATCAACAGCAATGGGACCTTTTACCATATCATAAAAGGCTACTCGTCCTTCTGTGGGCACTTTCAAACGTACGACACGTCCTTCTGCATAACCAAGCCCTCTTTCACGGCATTTGCCGTTATAACGGGGCTTTTCGCCTTTTGCCCGTGCTTCTTCTCGCATTGCTTCCACTTCTTCCACAGAACAATCGCAATAATAGGCATGCCCGGTTTCAAGAAGTTTGTCCACATATTTATTATACACATCTTTACGCCGGCTTTGATAGGTTAAATCACCGTCCCAATCAAGCCCAAGCCATTTCATAGACGCTAAAATGGAATCTGTATATTCTTGTTTGGAGCGTTCAGTGTCAGTATCTTCAATTCTTAACCGAAATTCCCCGCCAAAATGACGAGCCATAAGCCAGCAGAAAATCGCGGTACGACCGCCGCCGATATGTAAATGTCCCGTAGGACTTGGAGCAAAACGAGTAATCACCTTCATAATTTTTTCCTAAAATAAGCTGTCTATAAAGTATATACCCTTTACAAGGTAAAGACAAGTGTACTTTTTTTCAAATAATTTACAGGGTTATAAGAGAGTTTTGCTTTGCGTATTCCCTCTTCGTCCATATCCTGTTCACGGTTAATAATTTCAAAACTTTTTGCACAATTATTGACAAACGCATGGTTGATAGCTTGATAAATTCCGCGGTAATCAGTATGGGCTTTTTCAAAATGCACCACACAATTTTTGTCATCAAGCTTTTCCCCCACCGCAAAAGCAACCATTTTATCATCAATATAGAAGGAACCGCCAAACAAGGTGCCAATACGGCTCCAGTTTCCAATCACTTTAAAAATAACATCATTTTCAGCATACAGGGAATTACTGTTTTGGCAGTCGTGCCATTTGCACCATTCATTTTGCAGTTCAAGCACATCTTCAAGGCTTCCCTTGACACCTCCTTCTGTGGTCAAAGGATGATATTCACATTGATAACTTTTATAAAAGCCATTGACATGATTTTTCTTTTTGTGAAATCTGTTTCCGGAAAGCGCTGCCAAATCTTCCCTTGCATATAAATATTCCCATTGCCCTCTTGCTTCCAAAATAAGAACTTGATTTGCATCATAATTTTTCATAATATGCTCAACAAGTACATCAGGCACTCTATGCATGCAAATTCTGTTTTCTTTTGAGCTTACACTTGCCATGAGCGGATTATCCTGACAATCGGCAATACTGACAGAGCGGATTAATTCGGAAAGATTATCCTTATTAATTTTTTTCCAATCTCCGACAGGTGCCCATAAACACTGATAAGGTTTTTTTTGATGAATAAAGGCAAAATGTTCAGTAAAAGCTACGGAAAGTCCATAGGTATCAGCCCAGCCAAACACATTAGTAAAGGTATAATCAGCTGATTTTACAGGACATTCTTTTCTTTTTTCTTCGTACTCATCACGTAGATTAAGAGTAATTGGTTGGAATGTTAGCATAAATTTTCCTGTTTCAATGTATTTTTATACTTTTCGTAATGTATATCTTGTCCAGTTTGCTTTGAGAAAAACAAGAAACATACCGGTTGATTGGATAGCCATGGAGAAAAGCATCACCACATAAACCCCGATGGAACCATATCCGAATGTATGTGCCAGTAAAATCCCCAGCGGCAGGCGAATACACCACACACAAATAGGATTGATAATCAAAGCATAGACCGTTGCCCCAGCACCGACCATAATACCGTTGACAACTAAACCTGCCACAGTGAAAGGGGTGCAAATGATATTAATATACACATAGACTTTAATATTCCACTGTGCATCTAAATCAGAGCTAAAGAACTGAGCCAGTATATCAACAAAAGGCATCATACACAAGCCAACAGTTGTCATTAAAATAGTACCAAATAAAATTATGGCAAGTCCAATTTTTTTTGCGTCTTCTTTTTTTCCTGCTCCAAGGGCATTGCCTACCATAATAGACGCTGTGGCATTAAAGGCAATGGCAGGCATAAATAAAATACTTTCAATCCGCATGCCTGCCGTCATCCCTGCAAGGGCGGACACACTGTCAGGCAATGCTGCAACAATGCCGAAAAGAACCAAATAGCCCAATTGCCATAAAAACTGCATAGTGAGCGCCGGAAGAGAAACCCGAAATAAATACGGCGCAGCTTTTTTCATCCAGCCAAGGGGCGGAATAATATATTTTTCAAAAATATTATCCTTATATAGGGCAATAACAGAAATAACAGCGCCAAAGGCATAGGAAAACCACGTTGTAAAGGCGATACCCTCTCCTCCCCATGCAGTACAGCCAAAATATCCCAGTCCAAAGGCAAAATCCCCAAAGGTATTCAAAACGGCAATAACAATCATAATAAGAAGAGGCTTGATAACTTCCTTTGTTGCCCGAAAAAGAACAGAACTCAAATAGCATGTATACTGAAAAGGCAAACAAAAAAGCACATAATTAAAAAAGATAATTGCCATATCAAGCATGCTTTCTTCCACCTGTAAAAGCCCCATAATGGGATAACGGGCAGCATAGCCGGCAAACGCCAAAATTATTGCCATGGAAAAAGCATACAGAAGCACAAAACCGGAATAAAGCCTTGCCCTTTTAAAGCGATTTGCCCCTATTGACTGGCTTACAGAAGCCATAGCCCCTGCACCAAGGCTTGTGCCTAAAACCATAAAAAGGGCATGGAGCTGTGTGGAGATACCAATAGACGCCTGAACACCGGAATTTATTTTCCCGCCCACATACATATCTGTCAGCGAAATGACAAGCATGCAGAGAATGGCAGCTGTTTGCGGCCAAACAAGTTCCCAAATACTTTTATACGGAACATCATTAAAAAATGACTTTATTCTTTGCGTGTCCATGCCATAATAAAAAAGCACTCACACAAATGCATGAGTGCTCAACATACTGTATTTACGTATTAACAATCTGTTATTGTTGCAAAAATATCTTCAAAGCTATCCCGTCTGCGGATACATTTTGCCGTGCCGTCTTTTCGGATAAGCACTTCAGCAGGACGCAGACGCTGTGTATAATTGGAACTCATGGAAAAACCATAGGCACCGGCATCAAGCATAGCAATAATATCCCCTTCTTCTATCACGGGCAATACTCTGTTTTTTGCAATAATATCCCCGGATTCGCAAATATTGCCCACAATGGTTTGTTCCATTTCTTTTCCGTCAGTCCGGAAATTTTGGGGTAAATTTTTACGATATATTTCAACATCATGGAAAGAATCATAGAGCATGGGACGGGCAAGCGTATTGAAACCCAAATCCGTGCCGACATAGGGTTTGGCGCCATTTGTCTTTGTATTATACACAGAACCTAAAATAAGACCACATTCTGCGGCAATGTATCGTCCGGGTTCCAGATAAAATTTTCCTTGATAATGGTGCGCTTTTGCCCAATCTGACAAGGTTTCATTGAGCATGCCGCTAAAGTTTTCCAAATCGAAACGAGGCTGATTTTCATATTTATGATACGGTATACCAAAGCCTCCGCCAAAATCAATAATTTCCAGTTTATCAAAATGGGGAAGTTTCAACGCTAAATCAAGCAAAATTTTCGCTGCTTCGATGTATTGTTCTCCCTCCATAAAAAGGGAACCGATATGGTGGTTGATACCTGCCAAGGTAACGTTATATTTTTCTAAAATTTCAAGAAGCTGCGGCAATTTTTCAGGGTCAACGCCAAATTTTGTTTCCTTGCCCCCTGTTACCACCTTTGCACTGTGCCCTGCTCCAATCCCGGGATTGAAACGAATCATGATTTTGCCGCCTTTATTCAGCCGGCAAAGCTGTTCCGCCTGCATGAGAGAATCAACACTCACCAGCACCCCTTTATCAAGAGCATTCTGCATTTCTTCTTTGCTGACATTATTGCAAACGTATAAAATTTCTTCAGGTGTATAGCCGACTTTCAAATCCAGATACAATTCACCGGGACTCATGGCGTCAACACGGCAGCCTTCTTCACGGATAATTTTCAATAAATGGGGATTTGCATTTGCTTTTGCAGAATAATTGATGTGCAGTCCTTCAGTTTTGCAAAGCCCGACTAAATCCCTGCAGCGTTCACGCAGCACATTTTCATTATAAACATATAAGGGAGAACCAAATTTTTCCACCAGATCATGGGGCGTTTCTTTTCCATAAAAATGAAGCGTATCGGTATACTTGGAGCGTACTGACATAATTATTCCTTAAAAATGAGAGTAAAATAGGGAGCAAAAAACAATTTGCCCCCTATCACTGAGCAAAAACTATTTATTTTTATTGAGCCAAGGCATCATCGCACGTAAGCGTGTGCCCACTTCTTCAAGCTGATGTTCAGCTTCAATACGGCGGGTAGCCTTAAACATGGGGTAACCGGCTTGTGCTTCCAAAATAAAGTCACGGGCAAATTTACCTTGTTGAATGTCATCAAGAACGCGGCGCATTTCTTTCTTTGTTTCAGCAGTAATAATGCGCGGTCCGGTTCTGTAATCACCGTATTCGGCAGTATCAGAAATGGAATTACGCATTTTTGCAAGCCCGCCTTCATACATAAGGTCAACAATCAGTTTTACTTCGTGCATACATTCAAAATAGGCAATTTCCGGTTGATAGCCTGCTTCAACAAGAGTTTCAAAACCGGCTTTGACAAGGGCGCATAAACCACCGCATAAAACAGCCTGTTCACCGAAAAGGTCAGTTTCCGTTTCTTCGCGGAATGTGGTTTCAATAACGCCGGAACGGGTGCCGCCAATGCCTTTTGCATAGGCAAGACCTTTTTTATGTGCTTCGCCGGTTGCGTCTTGGAAAACAGCAATCAGACAGGGAACACCGCCGCCTTCCGTATAGGTACGGCGGACTAAATGCCCGGGTCCTTTTGGCGCAATCATAAAGACGTCAACATCTTTTGGAGGAACAATTTGTCCAAAATGGATATTGAAACCATGTGCAAAAATAAGAGATTTTCCTGCTTTTAAATTAGGCAAAATGTCATTTTTGTAAACAGCAGCCTGATATTGATCGGGAAGCAAAATCATAATCAAATCAGCTTTTGCAGCAGCTTCGGCAGCACTGAGAGGTTCAAAGCCATGCTGCTTGGCAAGCTCATAGTTCGGACCGCCGGGACGTTGCCCAACAACAACATTGACACCGGAATCTCTCAAGTTTTGAGCATGAGCGTGACCTTGGCTGCCATAACCGATAATTGCAACAGTTTTTCCTTTTAAAACAGAAAGATCTGCGTCCTGTTCATAATAGGCTTTCATTGTATCCTCCAAATTATTTTTGAAAAATTAGTGTTTGTTTACACTACAACGCAAATTTTTCACTGTCAAATAGTATCAAAAAAATATTTAATTTTTTACAATTTTGTCATTTCTTTTTCAGGGTATGAATGAGCACTTCACTTTCTGTTCCGAAACGAAGCGGCACATAGCCCCAAAGCCCGCTGCCCGAGCTCACATACAAGGATAAATCATCCACTTCATAAAAACCGGCACGGTAGCCATTATTCAGCAAAAAAACAATGGGGAATAAAAAGAAATACTGTCCGCCGTGCGTGTGCCCCGAAAGCTGGACATTAACGCCTAATTTTGCGTTTTTCTTTGCTTTTTTGGGCTGATGCTGCAAAAGTATGGTAAAATCCTCTTTCTTTATGCCCTGCAAAGTTTTTTCCATGTCAGGAGTCAGCAGTCCGGGGAATTTATTGCCTTCAAAATCAGCAGAACCGGCAATATAAAAATCGCAGTTATGATAGCTCATCTTTTTGTTTTCATTGACATAAACATTAAATCCCCAAGAACGCCATTTTTCAACCCACGGCATTGCCCCGCAAAAATATTCATGATTTCCTAAGCAAATATGTATACCAAGAGGAGCATGCAAGTTTTGTAACAGGATAATATCTTTCTCTATTTTAGCAGGAACAGCGTCTACCAAATCTCCGGTCACAACAACAATATCCGCCTGCTCTGCATTGATTTTCTTAATAAGCTTTCCCAGCCATTTACCATCAAAGGTTGAGCCAATATGCAAATCACTCAAATGCACTATCCTCATACCTTCAAGTTCTTCCGGCAAGTTCGCAGCGAAAAGCGTATTTTGCACAAGACGAGGGATTTTTACTGCCCGCCATGCGCCGTATATGGTAAGAAAGAAAGAAAGAAGAAGCATAATAAGAGCAAACGCAAAGCTAAAACCATACTCAGGGAGCGACTTTGCATAATACCGGTATGCATAAAACACAAGGTCATGCAAGCAAACAAGACTTGCCAAACAAATAAAAAAAGCCGAACAATATCCGCAAATTTTTAAACCCAAGTAAGACATATGCGGGGTAAATGACACCACATAACGCATGCCAAACATGCATTGCGATAAAAGCATTATCACAGCGCTTGCAAGAAATTTTTGAAAAAGAGATAAATCCGTAAACCAAAAAAGCCGAACGGCAAGATACAAGCCTGTACAAAACATAATACTTGTACCCAAAAAATAAAATAAACGATTTCGGCTTGTTTTATGATTTTGACTTTGCATAAGTCAATAATAAAAAGGGAAAAAATTAAAATAACAATTAAAAATCAGGAACGAACATACTCATCTAAACTTTCAGCTGAACAATTTTTGCTCACCCAAAAAGCAACTGCCCAAATCATCAGTGCTGTCGCCTGCGTATCGTCTAATTGTTTTAATTTTGTTTCAAGACTGATACGGCTTGCACCGTATTTTTTATGTACCCCGTTGGTATCGCAAACATCCATGACCCGAACTATCAGATACGTTAAACGGGTATGGTCGGGCATAAGCTTCGTATCTTTATGCGCTTCCACAATAGTTTTTAATTCTTCTTCGGTGAAAATAGCACGTATTCCGCCAATAGCGCGGAAAAACGTATCAACAGCCCAAGGCAAAATAAACTCTGCACCGGCACTCTTGGTTCTAAAATAATCTTTTAGCCATTTTTCTTGATTATCACTAATTCTTGCAGCGACTTGGGGCATATATTTTCCCTCAAAGCATAATATAGTAGTTACTCTTAGCACAAATAAAAATAAAACTCAAGAAAAAGTCTAAAGTTTTTATTATTATTTTACAGATACAGACATATTACAAAAATTTATATGGTAAAAATACCCGGTCTTAATACAAAAAAATTCAAAATAAAAAAAGGATAATGCAGAAAACATTATCCTTAGAAATAAGTGGCGTGTCTGACAGGATTCGAACCTGCGGCCTTAAACTCCGGAGGTTTACGCTCTATCCAACTGAGCTACAAACACGCAAGGAAATTAATATGCTCCAAAAAATCATTCTTGTCAAACGACAAAAAAACAATTATATTTTACAAAGAAAGCAGTCCGTAAAAAGCTTTGACATTTCTTGATAGGATAACGAAATATGAAACTTGGTAAAATATACGGTATTGGCATTGGTTCCGGTAATCCTGAGTATTTGACACTGCGTGCATACAAAATTTTAAAAGAGGTTGATACCATTTTTACTGTTATTTCTAAAAATGCCAGTGACAGTGTTTCAAAATCCGTGGTAGAATACGTCAAACCGCAGGGAAAAATTGAACTTCTTGTATTCAGTATGGCTAAAACAAAAGAAGAACGGGAAAAGCAGGTTTTGGCAAATGCAAAAAAAATCCTTGCAGAAGTAGAGCAAAGCAAAAATATTGCCTTTGCAACCCTTGGCGATGCCATGACATACAGTACTTTTGGATATATTTATCCCATTATCAAAGAAAAATATCCACAAATAGAAATAGAAATTATCCCCGGAATAAACTCTTTTTCAACGCTTTCTGCCATAAGCCAAAAAGTGCTGGTTGAAAATCGTGAAAGCCTGCACGTCATTCCTTCTTTTAAAGAAGAAGACATTGACAATATTGAATTTCCCGAAAACTCCACAACGATTTTACTCAAAACCTATCGCAGCCGCAATGCCCTTATCAAACGTCTTCAAAAGGAAAAAGAAAAATTTTCAAATCTTGAAATTGTTTACGGTGAACACTTAGGGCTTCCCGGTGAACGCGTAGTCTGTTCTTTGGAAGAAATTAAAACGATTCCCGAAACCTATCTGTCTATGATTATGGTGAAAAAATAATGCCGATACAATGGAATTTATCAGCAAGTGAAATTGAGCAAAAAAGCTTTCGTATTATAGAGGAAGAAGTCAAAAATACCCCTCTTGCCATGCTTCCCAACCCCGCATGGAAAATTGCGAGACGGCTTATTCATACAACGGCTGATCTGCATATTGCTGACACGCTGACCTTTTCCTGCAGCCCCATTCAGGCAGGGATTGACGCTCTCATGCAGGCTCGTCCCATTTTTTGTGATTCAAAAATGATACGTTCCGGGCTTTCCCTGCAAAAACTGCAAACTATCAACCCGCTTTATTCCGAAAAGCATATCCTCTGTTCCATTAGCGACAGTGATGTTATCCAAAGAGCCAAACAAGAAAACAGAACCAGAGCTATTTGTGCTGTTGAAAAAAATAAAGATAAGCTCAATAATGCCATTATCTTGATTGGCAATGCTCCCCTTGCCCTTGCAAAAATCTGTCAATATGTTTTAGAGGAGCAAGTAAAACCGGCTCTTATTATCGGTATGCCTGTCGGCTTTGTCAATGTTGTGGAAGCAAAGGAACTGTTAACAAGCTGTGCCGTTCCCTATATTTCCCTTTTAGGCAGACGCGGCGGCAGTGCTTTGGCTGTCACCACTCTCCATGCAATTATGGAAAATATTTTAGAAAAATAATATGCAAAAAGATTCTGCAAAAACGTTACGCTATGGATATTCGACAGGAGCATGTCTTTCAGCTCTTGGCTGCGGGTTATGGCATTTTTTGCAGACAAAATCTTGTTCCCCGGCAATAAAACTTACATTTTTAGACGGAAAAGAAAAAGAACTGCCCCTGATTTGGGATAACATCAATCAGGGTATTCTGCAAATTCAAAAAGACGGCGGCGATGACCCTGACTGCACGCATTTAGCCATTTTATCCGCCAGCCTTTTTCAAAGTTCACCGGAACATGCCGCAAAAGAAGATTATATCCTGCCTATCGGCAATGATATGCTCATACTCCATGCCTTATACGGCATAGGACTTTGCACCCGTAAAGGTCTTGACTGCGAGGAAGGCAAATGGGCAATCAATATCAGTCCCCGCAAAATGCTGACAATGAATTTACAAAAATACGGCATGGGACAAAGCGGACAGCCCCATATTTGGCAGCTTAATATTGGCGTTGAAAAAGGAGAAGAACTGGCAAAAAAAACCCTCAACGCAAAATTAGGCATTATCGGCGGCATTTCCATTTTAGGAACATCAGGACATGTCAAACCTTTCAGCCATGACGCGTATATCCAAACTATCCGCATTTGCGTTCGTACTCTTAAGCTGGAGCACGGCGTCCATGTTGTTTTTGGAACAGGAGCAAGAAGCCTGAAAAGCGCAAAGTCTTTCTATCCGGACTTACCGGAGAATGCTTTTATTCCCATTGCTGATTTTATTGGAAAAAGTCTTGAAATTGCCCGGGAGGAAAATATCCCTGAAATCAGCATTGCGTGTATGGCAGGAAAACTTTGCAAATATGCAAGCTGTCGGTTCTATACCCATGCCCATAAAGAAGAACAGGATTTATCCTTGCTTTTTGCACAAATTGAGGAACTTTCCCTTACTCCGGCAGAAATTTTAAATACTGCATGGCATAACGCACAATCTGTGCGGGAAGCCTTGTGTTCTTTTACCGCAGCAGCACAATACCGCATACTTTATACCCTTGGGCAAAAGGCTCTTGCTTTTTTTCAATCACTCTGCAAAACAACAGTTTTTCATATTCTTGTTTGTGATTTTGAAGGCAATATTCTCATGACTATTGAAAGCGAGAAATAAAATGCACACCGATAATTTTCATACGCCCATTTGTATTTATTCCTGCGGAATTGATTTTTCCCTTTCAAAAAAATTACTTCACTGGGTAGAAGAGGCAGATTATATTTATGGCTCGCAAAAGCTTTTGGCTCTTTTACCCGGACACCGCGCCTACGATGTTGCAATTTCCGCTAAAGCTGCTGAGCAGGCAAAAGAAATACTCTCCCTTGCCGCACAAAAAAAAATCCTTGTGCTTTGCAGCGGTGACAGCCTTTATCATGGCTTTGGCTCAACCCTTATCCGCCTTACTCCAAAAGAAAAACGGAAAAATTTATTCACAATACTTCCTGATATTACGGCTTTCCAAGCCCTTTGCGCAAAATGCCGCATTCCATGGCAGGAAGCGGAACTTTTTACTGCCCATTTCCAAGAAGAATTGCCGTTACGAAAAATGGCAAATAGTAAGCTTGCCATTATTTATGGCGGAACAAAATATCCTGCCCATGAAATTGCACGGCAAATACTTGCTTTTTCCCCGCAGCAAGCAAAACGGCAGGGAATTTTTGCCGAAGAATTGGGCACGCCTCAAGAAAAAATACTGGAAGCAAGCCTTGTTGAAATCGCAAAGCTTGCTGCAAGCCCCACATCTATTCTTATTCTTTTACCCTTTGAAAATATTGAAAAAAATATCCTTACACGGCAAAAAGAAAATTGTCTGACTTTGGGACTTTCTGAAGAAATTTACGCCAAAGAGAATAATCTCATTACGCAGGCTGATTGCAGGGCAATTATTCTCTCCCGCTTTCATCTTGAAAAAGAAGGCGTTTTTTGGGATTTGGGGGCAGGCAGCGGAGCTTTGGGACTTGAAGTTGCCGGACTTACCAATATGCAGGTTTTTGCGGTTGAAAAAAAGGACGGCCGCCTTGCATCTATTCAAAAAAACAAACAAAATCTCGGTATCAGCAATTATACTCTTGTTCATGGGGATATTCTTGAAAGTATCCCTGCCCTTCCTCAAGCCGATAAAATTTTCATCGGAGGCGGAGGGAAAGATATTCCTGCAATCTTAGACAGATGCAAACAATATGCAAAAAAAAATGCCCGCATTATCGTCAGCTGCATAACATTGGAAACTTACTCGTTATTATATCAATATGAAAATCTTAACCGATTGGATTTATTGCAAATAACTATCAGTTCTGAACAGCAGATTGCCGGACGCTATCATCATTTTAAACCCCATAACACACTCTATTTATTTATTTTCCAAAACAAAAAACAGGATTAAATATGCCAGTTATTCAAATAGTGGGAGCAGGACCGGGTGCTGAAGACCTTATCACCATACGCGGCATGAAAGCCTTAGAACAAGCTGATTTTGTGCTCTATGCAGGTTCTTTGGTCAACCCTGCTCTTTTAGCTTTCTGCAAAGAAACATGCGTTATCAAAGACAGCTCTTCCATGAATTTGGAAGAACAAATTAAGACTATGCTTGACGCTGCAAAGCACAGAAAAAAAGTTGTCCGCCTGCACACTGGCGACCCCTCCCTTTACGGGGCAATCAACGAGCAAATCCGCCTGCTCAAAGAAAACGGCATGGACATAAAAATTATTCCGGGGGTCAGCAGTGCCTTTGCTGCTGCTGCTGAACTTGGCATTGAGCTTACTTCTCCGGAAACCAGCCAAAGCGTTGTTTTGACGCGCACAGAAGGACGCACCCCCATGCCGGAAAAAGAAAAAGCCGGTGCCTTTGCCAAGACAGGGGCAACGCTTATTTTCTTTTTAAGCACAGGGAAAATTGATGAACTGATGCGGGATTTGCATAAAAATGGCGAACTTCCGCTTGATACGCCTGCTGCCGTTGTCTACAGGGTCACATGGCAGGAACAGCAAATTGTACGGGGGACACTCGCAACTATTGCAAAACAAGTACAAGATGCGGGTTTTAGCAGGCAAGCTCTTATTTTTGTAGGAAAAGCCTTACAGGGACTTTCGCAGACTGCCGTATCCAAATTGTACGCTGATAATTTTTCCCATGGCTATAGAAATTTTCTTCCGCAAGAAACATTTTTTGGAAAATGCGCACTGTATGCCTTCAGCAAACAAGGTTTAGCCAAAGCAAAAGAAATTATCCAAGGCTTGCAGCTTCCCTGTACCCTGTATTCTGTTTATGAAGATACAGGAGCTCTGCCTCTTGAACAGGGCAAAATTCAGGAACTGCTCTGCACTGCGTGGTCAGAATTTGATGCCCATATTTTTCTTGGGGCAACGGGCATTGCTGTCAGAAGCATTGCTCCTTGTCTTAACGGCAAAACCTCTGATCCTGCTGTCATTTCTTGTACAGACACAGGAAAATATATCATTAGTCTTGTTTCCGGGCATATTGGCGGGGCAAACAGGCTGGCTCGGAAAATTGCCCGCATTACAGGCGGGCAGGCATGCATCAGCACTGCGACAGACACCCGTGACCTCATGGGAATTGATGAAATTGCCATGCTGGAACAAGCACGGATTTTAAATCCCAAGGCGATAAAAACCATCAATTCCGCTCTGCTCCATGGGAGAAAACTTCTTTTTATCGGAAATAAAGATATTTTTGATAAATATTTCCAAAGTTCCGCCATTGAATACTGCACAAAAAATACCGAATATGCCCCCTGTATTTATTGGGATAGAACGCCGCAAAATACACAATCAGACACAGAACTTTTTATTGAAACGAAAGCCTTTGTCCTTGGAATTGGCTGTAAAAAAGACACAAAACCTGCGCTTTTAAAGCAAGCCGTCATGCAATTTTTACAAAAACATCACCTCACTCCTGCCCATATTGCAAAAATAACCAGCTGTGAACGCAAAAAAGAAGAACACGCTCTTCTCGAACTGGCAAGCTCCCTTGGCATACCTGTAGAATTCTACAAAGAAGAACTATTAAATCAAATAGATATACCTAACCCCTCGCAAAAAGCCGAACAAGAAACCGGCACAAAATCCGTTGCAGAGGCGTCATGCCTTTTGGGAGCAAATTATCCTCAGACAAAACGGCTGTATGTGGAAAAAACCCGCTGCAACGGCTGTATAACGTTAGCTCTTGCTCGTTTGCCCCATGGAGAAATTGTCAAAAAGTCACACGGGGTGATGAGCGTTGTAGGACTTGGCTCCGGTTCGCTGAAACACATTAGCCCTGAAGTCATGGACTGCATAAAAAAATGTGATATTATTGCAGGCTATACGCCTTATGTTGATTTTATCCGCTCTGTTATCGGCAGTAAACCCATTATCCAAAACGGCATGCTGGGTGAGATGGAACGCTGCCAAAGAGCCATGCAGGAGGCTTCCGCAGGCAAACATGTCTGTATGGTTTGTTCAGGTGATCCCGGCATATTGGCAATGGCAGGTCTGCTTTTGGAATTGAAAAATACCGAACCGGAATTTCATGCTATTGAGGTCAAAGTTTATGCGGGCATAACTTCTGCCAATATTGCAGCTGCAAGCCTTGGTGCTCCTCTGCAAAACGGTTTTTGTCTGGTGAGCTTATCGGATTTACTCGTGCCCGGCGAAGAAGTCCGCCAAAATCTCCATGCTGCGGCAAAAAGCGCTTTACCTGTCAGCCTGTATAATCCTGCCGGCAAAAAACGCCGTGAGTTACTCCATGAAGCTATTGCCATATTCAGTGCGGAACGGGGAGAAAACACCCTTTGTGCCTATGTTAAAAACGCAGGACGCGACAATGAAACAAAATGGATTGGCACATTGCATGACTTGCCGTATGATGAAATTGACATGTCAACCCTGCTGATTATCGGGAGCAGCCGTACACAGTTTGACGGCACATACCTCTATGAAGCAAGAGGATATATGGATAAATACGGGACAAACCAAGAGCATATAAAGGAATAAGTCAGCTATGTTATCAGCTTTTTGTCTTACTGCGCCCAATTCCGGCGAGGGGAAAACAACCCTTGCCATCGGACTGATGCGGCTTTTAGCCAAAAAGTATGCTGTACAGGCTTTTAAATGCGGACCTGATTATATTGATACGTCCTATCATAAAATTGCAGGCGGCAATACTTCCTATAATCTTGATTCATGGCTCATGGGTGAAAAGGAAGTTGCGCAAACATTTTACAGTCAAATAAAAACATGTGACATTGCCATAGTGGAAGGCGTCATGGGTTTATTTGACGGGAAAAAATTTGACGAGCAAAAACAAACAAAAAGTAATCTTCCCCCTATTGCGGGAAGTACAGCCCATATTGCCCAAATTCTTTCCCTGCCCTTGATTATGGTGATAGACTGCAAGGGCATGGCACAATCCATTCGTGCCATCGTAAGAGGTTTTCAAAGTGAGTGTCAGGATTATGGGCTGACTCTTGCAGGAATTATTGCCAATAATGTCGGCAGTGAAAAACATTATGCCATGCTGAATGAGAGCCTGCAAACATGGAATTTGCCCCCGCTTTTAGGCTATATTCCCAAAAATTTGTCCGTTTCCTTTCAGGAACGGCAGCTGGGGCTTACGCATATTTTTCCCAATACCAAAGAAAATATCATTTTTGAAAACAAACTTGACGAGTTGGCTGTAATTTTATCAGAACATATTGATATTGATAAACTTTTATCAGCGACAAAATATTCTCAAAACGGCAACGCTCTTCCTCCTGCCAAATCCTGCAAAAAACCGACAAAAAAAATCGGTATCGCTTATGACGAAGCCTTTTGTTTTTATTATCCGCAAAATCTGGAAGCGCTGAAACGCATTGGCTATGACTGCCGCTTCTTTTCGCCGCTTAAAGATAAAAAATTGCCCCATGTTGACGCTCTTTATTTGGGCGGCGGCTATCCGGAAATTTATGCTGATAAACTGAGCAAAAATACAATGATGTGCAGTGCAGTAAAAGAATTTGCAGAAAACTATGGCAATATTTTTGCCGAATGCGGCGGCTTCATGTATTTGTGTTCTTCCCTATGCATAAAAAAACCGGAAGCCCATAGACAGCGGAATATAGAGCAGGCAAAACCGAAAATGTATCCGCTTTGCAATGTGATTGAAGCAACAGCCTCCATGGGTACACGTCTGAAATCCTTAGGTTACAGACAGGGAATATTTATTGAAAAACCATTTTTTTGGAAAAGCGATAAAAACGAATTTCGCGGGCATGAGTTTCATTGGTCAGATATTGAACTTTCAAAAAACTATGCTCCTTTTTTAGAAATAGACAAAAAAACTTTTGGCATACGCTATAAAAATGTTTTTGCGTCCTACCTGCATTTTTATTTTGCACATCTTTTTTAAGCTTGAGGAAATACTGTGAAAAAAAACTTGCTGCAGCAACAAAGCCACGGCGGAGATGTATACCGCTGGCAAAAAGAAACCGGCATAAAAGCAAATGATATTCTCGATTTTAGCGTCAATGTCCGTCCTGACGGCATGCCGGATTTTTTGAAAGCAAGCATATTCAAAAATATCAATACCCTTTGTGCCTATCCTGACCCGCAGGCTGATGGATTAAAAGAATATTGTGCAAACTATTATGGCTTGAAACCTGATAATTTTGTTTTTGGCAATGGCAGCAATGAATTATTATATGCCCTCGCCCATGTCCTTTTTGAAGAAAAGTATTTTCATGCCTTTATTGTTGAGCCTGCATTCAGCGAATACCGTTTTTCCCTTGAAAAAGCCCATATACATACGCACAGCCTGCTGACTGTCCTTAGCCCGCAAATACAAACGGGGAATTTCGAGCCCGGCGGCAAAACAATTTTAACGGAACAAAAAAAAATAACCAAAAAAATTCAAAAAGTTATACAAAGCGTTCCTGCTCAAAGCATTATTGTCCTTGCCAACCCTGCAAACCCCTCCGGCTTTTTAATAGAAAATCAGGAATTAATGGCAGTCATTACCCAAAAGCAAGATTGTATTTTTGTTATCGATGAAGCCTTTATTGACTACACTGATGAAAAAAGCCTTTTAGAGGAACTTACGGCTCTGCCCCAAAATGTTCTTCTTATCCGTTCTCTGACAAAATTTTATGCTCTTGCCGGCATACGCTTAGGCTACCTTGTCTGCCATGAAAATATTGCTCAAAAAATTCAGGAAAAACTTCCCGCATGGAATGTCAATTCCCTTGCCCAAAGCCTTGCAAAAACACTTTTTACAGAACAAGAACAAGCCGCAAAAGATTACCTGAAAACGAAACAGCAAAATCAAAAACGAAAAGCCGATTTATACCAAAAACTTTCTCAAATTGAAGGTATTAATCTGTATGCATCTTGGGCAAATTATATTCTTTTTTCAGTAAACTGCGACTGCCCGCATTTTTGGCAGGATTTACTGACAAAACATCACATTGCCATACGAAACTGCGATAACTACAAGGGACTGGAAAAGAAAAATTTTTATCGGGTGGCTGTTCGTTTTCCAAAAGAACATACAAGGCTTTGTCAAGCTATTCAAAATATTCTCTATAATACGCCCCTTTCCGGCAAAAAGAAAAAACCTGCTCTCATGCTTTTAGGCACGTCTTCCAATGCAGGAAAAAGTATTTTGACCGCAGGATTTTGCCGTATTTTCACTCAAGACGGCTACACCGTCCGTCCGTTTAAAGCGCAAAACATGTCTCTCAACTCCGGGGTTACCATAAAAGGCGAAGAAATGGGCAGAGCACAAATCGTGCAGGCAAAAGCATGCAAGGCTGAACCCGACAGCAAAATGAACCCTGTTTTATTAAAACCCCAAACCGATATTGGCTCGCAAGTTATTGTTCTTGGCAAACCTGCCGGTACGTCCTCTGCCCGTGATTATTATAAGAAAAAAAATGCATTATGGGATATTGTCACAAAATCCTATGACGAACTTGCCGAAGAAGCAGACATTATGGTTTTGGAAGGCGCCGGCAGTCCTGCTGAAATAAACCTCAAGGAAAATGATATTGTCAACCTCAAAATGGCAGAATATGCAGAGGCTTCCACTCTTCTTGCGGGCGATATTGACAGGGGAGGCGTGTATGCTTCTTTTCTTGGCACATGGCAGACTTTCACGAACGAAGAAGAAAAGCTCTTCACGGGATTTTTAGTCAATCGTTTCCGCGGAGACGGCAGCTTGCTTGCGCCTGCCCATGAATATCTGGAAAAAACAACGGGCAAAAAAGTGCTGGGCGTTATTCCCTTTATAAAGGATTTAAACCTGCCGGAGGAAGATATGGCAGGGATATTGCGAAACAGCCGGAAAATAGCTGAACAGATGGATTATACCGATAAAAACCGCAAATTGGATATCGCCGTTATCATGCTTGGCAAAATTTCCAACCATACGGATTTTGAGCCGCTTGCTCTGGAAAAGCACTGCCTTGTCCGCCCTGTTTATTCTGCAGAAGATATGGGCACGCCTGATCTGATTATTCTCCCCGGCTCAAAAAGTGTTGCGGCAGATTTAGAGGAACTCAAGCAAAACGGTTTATTTGAGAAAATCCTTGCTCAGGCAAATTCCAGTTTTATTCTTGGCGTTTGCGGAGGCTTGCAAATGCTGGGCTATGATATTTTTGACCCCCTGCACATTGAAAGTGACAAAGAAAGAACTATGGGATTTAAACTTCTTCCGCTTACTTCAACATTCCATGAAGAAAAACAATTGACCCTTGCTGAAAATATCCAAACGCCTTTAAACTGCCCCATTTATGGCTATGAAATCCACCACGCAAAAAGTACGGAAATCCCGTGCACCGATAATCCTGTAACGGAGTATTTTCGAGATGAAAACGGCACGATTTACGGCTATGCACGCAAAAACATCTGGGCAACTTATGTCCACGGACTTTTTGATGATGATGTTTTCCGTCTTCGCTTTCTCAACCACGTGCGTGCTTTCAAAAACTTAAATCCCGTGTCCTCCTGCACACCCTATGCCCTTGAAAATTCCCTCGATAAACTTGCCGACATTATCCGCAAAAACGTGGATATGGACGCAATTTATCAAAGTATGGGCTTAGAGCCAAAGAAATAAAAATTATATGCTTTGTTTTAGTATCAGGTTGATTTTATAACTACAAAAGATAATTACAAAATTTTCTTTTTATGGGGGAAATGATTTCCCCCATACCCCCACATTGCTGTTTTTCTTTCAGAAAAACAGGAAGATATGTTTTATAAGTGATTGATTATCAACCTTTTTCTATAATAAAGCAAAATTATATAATAATATGCTGGTATAACAGGATAGATAATCATCCTTATTGCTGATTATTTAATAACGCTCTGTTATAAAAAGCGGTTGATGAATAACTAATTTTTTCACTTACAAAAAATAACCACTTGGTTTTACAAATAAAAACAAGCGCTGAGGGAGTATTGGGGAGCGGCAGC
>OFFB01000067.1_pt1 | contig 116329 bp, 135 predicted proteins | sample 1521281 | NCBI WGS metagenome assembly OFFB01 (sample SAMEA3504109, study PRJEB24116) | mouse gut metagenome | biome: mouse gut; feature: mouse-associated habitat; material: faeces | place: Denmark | collected 2011
GGTTCGGAATCTCGATTCCGAACCCTTTCTATGCGATTGCCCGGGTTATCAGGCGTTGAGGCGCTTTTCGAGGCGCTTGCGGATTTCGAGGAGGAAGTCGCGAGAGTTGACTGCTCTCGGAGTAACACCCTGCATGAGGTTCACGAGGTCCTTTGTAACCACACCCTCGTTGAGTGTGTCGAAGCAGGCATCCTCAAGCTGGTTCGCGAAGTTGATGAGCTCGGGAAGACCGTCGAGTTCTCCACGCTTGCGGAGCGCGCCTGACCATGCGAAGATGGTAGCCATCGAGTTGGTCGAAGTCTCCTCACCCTTGAGGTGCTTGTAGTAGTGACGTGTAACTGTACCGTGAGCTGCCTCATACTCGTACTTGCCGTCGGGAGAAACGAGAACAGAGGTCATCATGGCCAGAGAACCGAAAGCTGTCGATACCATGTCAGACATAACGTCGCCGTCATAGTTCTTGCAAGCCCAGATGAAGCCACCCTCGCTGCGGATCACACGTGCAACCGCGTCGTCGATGAGAGTGTAGAAGTATTCGAGGCCGAGACGCTCGAAGTCAGCCTTGTACTGCTCGAACACCTCGTCGAAGATCTCGCGGAAACGAGCATCGTACTTCTTCGAGATGGTGTCCTTGGTAGAGAACCATACGTCCTGCTTGGTGTCGATAGCGAACTTGAAGCAAGAGTGTGCGAATGAGCTGATAGACTTGTCAGTATTGTGCTGGCCCTGGATAACGCCGGGACCTTTGAACTCGTGAATCACAACTTCCTCGCGCTGGCCGTCGGCACCCTCGAAGACGAGTTTTGCCACACCTGCCTGCTCAGCGCGGATCTCGACGTTCTTGTAAACGTCTCCGTAGGCATGACGGGCAATGGTGATGGGTTTCTGCCAGCTCTTCACTGCGGGCTTGATCGAGGGGATGGTGATAGGTGTGCGGAACACAGTACCGTCGAGGATGCTACGGATAGTGCCGTTGGGGCTCTTCCACATCTGGTGGAGGTTGTACTCCGACATACGGGCAGTGTTGGGAGTGATAGTAGCACACTTCACAGCCACGCCATATTTCTTTGTAGCTTCGGCAGCCTCGATAGTGACGCGGTCTTCAGTTTTGTCGCGCTCCTCAAGACCGAGGTCATAGTATTCGGCTTTGAGGTCAACGAAAGGAAGAATGAGTTCATCCTTGATCATTTGCCAGAGGATGCGTGTCATCTCGTCACCGTCCATCTCCACGAGGGGAGTTGTCATCTGAATCTTTTTCATGATAGGTATTATAGAATTTAAAGTTTTGAATTTATTTTCTTGCCGGTCGGGTCATATATTGCACTTTTAATGGCTGGGGAAACCGGGACTCAGTCAGACCCATGCAAACTTAAAAACACTGTTGCCCCGGTCTCCCCGACCGAATGACTCAACCTATTAAATTTCTTTGTTCTCTTTTGCTACTCCTGTTTGATTACTTGCACTGGTTTGCATAGTAGTTCATCAGACAGCCGTCGGCCAGAATCTGGCGCTCACCGGGGGTGAGGTTGCTGAAATGAAGCTTGATGTCCTTCACACCGTCGGCAGTGATGACCTTTGCATCGGCCTCCTCCTTACCGGAGAGAATGGCGTCGCGGATACCGGGCACTAACACGTAGTCGCCGGGCTGGTAGTCGAACGGAGTCTCCTTCGAGATGGTGAAAGGCACGATACCCCAGTTGATGCAGTTCGAGCGGTAACGCTTGGTAGCGTACTCGTAGCAGATGTTGGCGTCACCACCGAGCACCTTCTGGCAGCTTGCTGCCTGCTCGCGGGCTGAACCGTCGCCGGGACGGTTGGCGAACACACATGAGCCGAATGAAGTATCAGCGGCAGAAGCACCAACCTTCGCAAGTACCTTCTCCACGTGCTCGGGACACTTGCCTTCGCGACGCTCGATGTCTTCCTTCTGGATGCGCTTGCTGATGCCTACATACTCGGGAACGCGACGAGAGAGCGCGAACTCAGAGAGCTTCAGCGGGTTCGAGCGGTAGCTTGAGGTCTCGCCCGAAGGGATAAGCTCATCGGTTGTGGTGACAGGATCATGGATGACAGCCGCAAGTTCGAGAAGCATGTTCTCCTGCATAGGATACATCTTGGGCCAGTCCTTGATGTTGGGTCCGTAACGGAGTTCGACAGAAGCATCCTCCTTGCCGAAGCCGTTGAACACGCGACGCTCGTAGATTCTCTCATCGAACTTGTAGGGATTGTGACCGTTGCTGTATTCCACGTCGGTCGCAGCAGTAATCACACCACCGTTGGCAGCTGTGGCAGCGATGGAACGTGCATCCATAAGAGCCACGAGCGAGATCTGACCCTGACCCGGTTTCGAACCCTCGCGGTTGGGGAAGTTACGGGTAGTATGACGGATAGAAAGACCGTTGTTCGAGGGCACGTCACCTGCGCCGAAGCAGGGACCGCAGAAAGCGGGCTTGATAACCACGCCGGCCTCAAGAAGCTCCTCGGCTATGCCGTCGCGGGTAGTAGCCATGTAAACAGGTACAGACTGCGGATATGCTGAGATAGTGAAGTAGCCGTTGCCGACAGACTTGTCCTTGAGGATAGAGGCAGCCTCAGCGAGGTTGTCGTATGTACCACCCGAGCAACCGGCTATGATACCCTGGTCGGCCATAACCTTGCCGTTCTGTATCTTGCCCACGAGGTCAATGTCTATCTGGTCACCGAAACGGTTGCGTGCGTCCTCCTCAACCTCGCGAAGAATGCGCTCGGGATCGGCCTGAAGCTCATGGATAGAGTATGCGTTGGAGGGATGGAACGGCAGAGCAATCATAGACTCCTGCTTGGAGAGGTCGATTCGGATCATGCCGTCATAGTATGCCACGTCGCCCGGTTTCAGTTCCTTGTAGTCCTCGGGACGGCCATGGATGCGGTAGTGGTTCTCAACCTCCTCGTCAGTCACCCAGATAGAGCTGAGGCAGGTTGTCTCTGTGGTCATGATGTCGATGCCGTTACGGAAGTCGATGGGAAGGTTCTTCACACCGGGGCCAGCGAACTCAAGCACCTTGTTCTTCACAAAGCCGCTGTCGAACACAGCCTTCACGAGCGAGATGGCCACGTCGTGGGGACCGATACCCTTGGCGGGAGTACCCTCCAGCCATACAAGCACAACCTCGGGCGCGTTAATGTCCCATGTGTTGCTGAGGAGCTGCTTTACAAGCTCACCGCCGCCTTCGCCTACACCCATGTTGCCGAGCGAGCCATAACGGGTGTGGCTGTCAGAACCGAGAATCATGTTGCCGCACTTCACCATCGCCTCGCGGGCATACTGGTGGATCACAGCCTGGTTGGCGGGAACGTAGATACCGCCATATTTCTTTGCGGCCGAAAGACCGAACACGTGGTCATCCTCGTTGATTGTACCACCCACGGCGCAAAGCGAGTTGTGGCAGTTGGTCATCGCATAGGGAATGGGGAATTTCTCAAGACCCGAGGCACGGGCTGTCTGGATGATGCCGACATAAGTAATGTCGTGCGACATCATGGCATCGAACTTGATGCGCATCTTGTTTCCCTTGGAACCATCCGCATCGTGGGCGCGCAGAATGCCATAGGTGATAGTGTTCTCGCGTGCCTCGTCGGGCGCGGGAAGACCCTGCGCGTCGGCCGCGAATTCCTTTCCGTTGAGGAGATACACTCCCTTGTCGATTACTTCAATCATGATATTTGGTATTTAAGGTTTGAAATCTGTTGTTATGTTTCAGGTATTGTTTCAGGTCAAGGACCTGTGATGTTTCTTAAGATCTCGTCAGGCGGTCGGCGAAAAGTGTCAGCGACAACATGTCGGCCGCGCCACCGGGCGATATATTCCGTTCAATGAATTTACGGTTGAGTTCCGCAAGCCGTTCTGTAAGAAGATTCGGCGGAAGATCCTCATTCTTCAGAGCCGCTGCCATCTCCTTAACCTCGTCGGCTGTAGTGCGCCCACACCGGTACAGGATGTTGGAATCGTCGAGTTCCGACATGATGTGAAGAAGTGCGAGATGACGCGAATGCTCCTCACCCGATGGCAGATTCCGAAGAAACGGCAGCCATGAAGAGAAGAGCTGACAGTAACCGGTCTTGGCATTGTCAAGGGCACCTCCACGGCCATACTTGCGTATAGCCGTCGCACCGTGGGTATTTCCGGGCTGACTGTATGAGCATGCCTCTGTTACTATGGCCTCAGAAAGAGCGTCGGGAGTCAACATCTCCCCTTTCGCAGCGAGACGGCAAGCAGCCGACAGAGCTATACCCACACAGAACAATGCTCCGCGATGAGTGTTGACTCCACGGGTTGCCTCCATCATGGTCTTCTCAGCCAAAATGCCGAGAGCGCGAATCTCAGATACCTCCGAGCCTTCGTAAGCCGCGACCGCAATCTTCACAAACCATGGCTCCAGAGCGTCAATGCTCCGTGACATCAGATAGAAGTCCATGTCACTGTGGGCCCCACTGTCGTGGGAATCCACAAGACCCGGCTTGGGAGTAAGCGACAATTCATCGCGGAGAGCATCGGCAGCCATATGCGCGAATACATAAGGAACAGCCGAAGAAGTCACTATGTCGAGGATGTCCGAAGCTCCGGACCTCTCAGACATGAGCCTCCTTACAGAAGATGCGCTTACGGGGCCACCGCCAAGCTCCAGACGGTCAAAAACCTTGACCTCCACTCCACGCTCAGGCAACATGTCGAGCATCCGCTCATTGTAGCGTCGTGTAAGCTCATCGGTGGGTTCGGAGCCGGCAAAGCGGACCGCCACGCCGAGAGCCGGAGCAAGATGACGTGCGAATATATCGAGGTCGAGCGCGATGTGAGTATCCGTGGCCGATGAAACCTCCTTCAGGAAATATGACGGAAAAGTCGAGGCACTGATAGTGTAGGGACTGCCGTCGCACACGGTGACATTGGTAATAGATGATGTCTCGCGGCGAAGAATATCGACACGCTCATGATAAGAGAACTCGGTGGCATCGTTGTCGGCTACAGGAATCAGATAGAGATTATCGACCTCCTGCGCCGCATGTTCTATGAGCCAGCGGTGACCGAGAGTCATCGGATTGGCATTCATTACAATCACACCATTGCGACCCTGACGGCGCAAAGATGCGAGATAATGCACATATGAAGATAATCCGTGAGAGTCCGATTCAAGGAGCACGACATCGCGGGTCTCCCCTATCTTGTGGAACGAGAGGCTCCGGAATGTTCGCAGATACTCGGGTTTGGTGAACACCATCAGATTAAGGTGACCCTGCTCGAAAGCGTATGACATGAGACGCGACACAAGCGAGTTGGCCAGAGAACCCTCGCGTGCAGACTCATCAAGCGCAACCTCCTTGATGATATTGCCGAGCAGACTCGCCGTGCCGACAAGCCGGTCGGACGAATCATAAAGCCCGAGACAATAGTCAACCTTTTCAGCACGCAGACCGTTGGCCGCGAGAAAGCGGCTCCAGACCTCACGCTGGGACTTGACTCCGAGCTGTATCTCCCTTATTTCAAACGCCCCGAAAGTATCCATCGGTCATTCTTTGGATATGTTCAGTAAGTTCTTCAACACTATGCGACCGTAATCTCATGCAGACACGCGCGTCGTTACCGCAGATCAGACAGCGTCTTGAAGACACACCCGAAGCCGTGCGGCTCATCGGGACACCGTCGCGCCCTATGACATCTATGTCAAACAGACGGCCGAGAGGATGAGCCTCCTCGGCAGCGACAGCCCGGCGTTTGGCCTCCTGCCCGTCGCAACTGACGAGCAGGAAAGCCTCGTAGCCTGTTTCAAGATCGCGTCGGTCAAAACGCTCAATGATTCCGTCGTAAGCGGAAGCGAGCGCGCTCTCCATAGCCGTGGCAATACGCAGGGAAGTTTCCGTGCGTTTCTCGGCACCCGGCACCACCACGGTCGCTACAACCAGTGCGTGGTCAGGATAGAGGTCGAGCAGCTCCCGCTGCAGACGCTGACGCTCGTCGCGCGAGCGGAGAATCATTTCAAGCGTTGCGGCCATGCGTTGAGTCTGTTCAGAGTTCCGGATCCTCGATATTCTTGATCACGTCCATCACCGAGCCGTCGCGGTTCATGACCACGCCGACAACCTTGTCGCCGAACGGCAGCGGAGCAGCGTCTCCGATGATTGACTTGGCCTTATCCTTGAGCCAGTTAATGTCAACGACATTCAGGCCGGCGGCACGGAGCGTCTCGGCAATCTCCGGACGGAGCGGGTTGACAGCGATGCCATATTCCGTGACAATCACATCGACCGTCTTTCCGGGAGTGATAAGAGTAGTCACCTCGTCGACGATACAGGGGATGCGGCCGCGCAGAAGCGGGCATACAATAATCGAGAGGGCTGAGTCGGCAGCAGTATCGGGATGACCGCCGATCGCACCACGGATAATTCCGTCGCTGCCCACAAGCACGTTGACGTTGAAGTTCACGTCAGCCTCAAGAGCGGACAGAATGACTATATCGAGATAGTGAACGGCAGAACCGGGTTCGTCGGCAGCGGCATACTCGCAAGCAGAAACCTCCTTGTGGGCCTGGTCGCGCATGAGCGATTCAGCGGCAACCTTGTCGAACGACTGCACATCGATAAGGCGGTCAATCAGACCCTCCTCATGCAGACGCACCATGTGGGCGGTAATGCCACCAAGAGCATACGAAGCCTTGATGCCCTTCTCAATCATTGAGTCGCGCAGGTACTTCACGGCAGCGAGCGAGGCACCGCCTGAACCGGTCTGGATAGAGAAACCATCCTTGAAATATCCGGAATTGATGATGACCTTGGCGGCCTGCTGGGCGAGAAGGATATCACGCGGATTCTTGGTGTCGCGGATAGCTCCGGAAGAAATTTTGGATGAGTCACCCACCGAGTCAACCTCGACAACGAAATCAACGTCGCGTTCGGAGATTGAGTTGGGCGTGTTGGGATAAGCCACGAGGTCGTCGGTTATTATGACAACCTTGTCGGCATACTGTGCGTCGGGAAGAGCATATCCGAGAGAACCGCAGATAGACTTAGCATTCGGAGAGCGGGAGTAACCACACGCGTTGCCGAGAGGGTCAGAAGAAGAAGCTCCAAGGAATGCGACATCGATGTGGAGGTCGCCGTTGGCAATCGCGCTTCCGCGACCGCCGTGGCTGCGGAACACGACCGGCTCCTCCATAAGTCCGGTGGAGATGCGGCGTGCGAGCTCGCCACGCAGACCGGATGTAGAGATCTTTGTGATGACACCGTTCTCGATATGCTCGATGAGCGGGGCGTGAACATCAGAAAGACTCGAAGCGGCGAGATGAAGGTTCTTGAAGCCCATCTCTGCGAGCTTGGCGACAACCATGTTGACAACCTTGTCGCCACCACGGAAATGGTGGTGGAACGAGATGGTCATACCATCCTTAAGGCCGCTCTTACGGATTGCCTCTTCAAGAGTGGCGAGTTTGGGACTCTGCTTCTGGAGTTCGCGGCGCGCCTCCGGAGTCTTGTTGAATATATCACCGTCGTAGACGGGTTTGTCCATTTTGCGGGCAGCCTCGGCCACGAGCGCACCGCGTTCTTTCAATGTGCTCATACGTTCTCCTCCTCTTTCTTAATGATACCCGATGCGATTGCAAGGTCGATGGTGCGCTGTGCGCGGATCACGACCGGACGGTCAACCATCTTGCCGTTGACGGCGATTACGCCCGAGCCTTTACGCTCGGCCTCGCGGATTGCGGCGATGATGGTGCGTGCCTTCTCGATAGCCTTCTGTGTCGGGGCGAAAACTTCGTTGACCACCTCGATCTGACGGGGATTGATAATCGACTTGCCGTCGAAGCCAAGAGTATGGATGAACTCGACCTCCTTGCGAAAAGTCTCCATGTCATCAAGATTGGAGTAAACGGTGTCGAGAGCATCGATACCGGCTGCGCGGGCAGCCACCACGATTGTCTCGCGGGCAAGACGGAGCTCATCACCACCCGGAGTGCGCTGAGTCTTGAGATTCGCGCAATAATCTTCGGCACCGAGGGCGATACCCATCATGCGGGGAGAAGCGGTAGCGATGGCGTAAGCGTTCACCACTCCGAGCGCGCTCTCGATAGCAGCCATGATCTTTGTGCGTCCCACGCAACCGAGCTCACGCTCCACTTTCTCTATCTCGCGTTCAACCTCAATCACCTCCTCGGCGGTCTCGGTCTTCGGCATACGGATAACATGGACGCCGGCCTTTACGACAGCCTCGATGTCTTTCTTGCCATAAGGAGTGTTGAGCGGATTTATTCTGACCACCATCTCCGTATCGCCGTAATCGACGCTCTTCAGTGCATTATAGACAAGGAGACGTGCAGTATCTTTTTCAGTCATTGTGACGGAGTCCTCAAGGTCGAGCATAATTGAATCGGGACCATAGATATGTGCATCCGCCATCATACCCGGGTTGTTGCCGGGCACGAACATCATTGTTCTTCTGAGTCTTTGCATTTCTGGTTTGATTTAAGGTTAATCTGCCGGTTTGGAGGGTCAAGGATAACTTAATCCTTCCATACGTCACAACCCGTGGCGCGGACTGCGGCCGCAGTGACACGGGCTCTCACCGTGCAGTCGAGCGCACCTTTGTCGGTGGCATCGACACGGACTCCGGTCACGCCGAGCTCGCCGAGCGTGTCGGCAATGACCTTCTTGATCTGGGCGCCGAACTGATAGGCGACCGTGCTGTCAAGGTTGATTTCCAGACCGCTCTCCTGCGAGGGTGTGATGCGGACCAGAATATCGCCTGATTCGAGAGTGCCCGCCTGGGCGACTTTCATTTCCATAGTGAATCAGATTTAAGTTTTTATAGAGTTATTCGTGGTATTGCTGTTGTGACCGCAAACTTAATAATAAAATTCGGAATAGAAAAAATAATTACGGAAATTTTTCCGCATTATCTGAAATATTTCATTTTTCAGAGCTTCTTATGGCGTTCGGGCACATTTTTTCGGGGAACAGCTAAAATATTTTGGTCAGAGGCGTGTCATAAGATGTGTAACAACAAAACATCGACTCATAATGAAAAGGTTTTTCAAGACAGTGGCCGCGTTGGCCGTATGGGTGGGGCTGCCCGCAATCGCTTCATGGGGTATAATGCTTCTCTGGAACCTGCTCCTCCCCTCTCTCTGTGGGATGGGCGTAATCGGATATTGGCAGGCCCTCGGTCTGTTCATGCTCGGTCAGTTCATGAGCGGAGGCTTCTTAATCGGATTTGTATGCCTTGGAGGAATACTCCATGCATGTGGACTTGATCCACGCGGCAGATCGCACCGTCACTGGCACAGCCTCAGTGCCGAGGAGCGCAAGGAATTCATACGCCGCCGACATGAATGGTTCACATCCAACCGCCGCATGGCAGAAACCAATTCCGATGGTGAGTGAGGCAACCGGACCGACAGCCAACCGGGATTTCGTAAGCGGGGTTTACCGGGAGTATTCGCCACGCATACGATCATATTTGCGTAGCATGGTGAGCGACAGCGACGATGCGGAAGACCTTCTGCAGGATGTCTTCATGCAGCTTGTGCGTACCACAGGGGCTGAGACCCGGATTGAGCGGATGTCGGCGTGGCTGTACAGAGTTGCACGAAACTCGGTACTCAATCTCTGGCGTAAGCGCCGAACGCAGAATTACCCCGGATTCGGCCCAGACATGCCGGAGCGAGGTATAGATGACCTGTCGGAGATGCTCTTCAATCCGGATTATGCCGACCCCGACCGCATATATATACGCAACCTGGTGTGGGAGGAGCTTGAAGACGCCTTGTCGGAACTGCCCGAGGAGCAAAGTGAAATATTTTGCCTCACTACTTTCGATGGAATTCCGGTAAAAGATATAGCCGAGACCACAGGAGTGCCGGTAGCGACATTGCTGTCGCGCAAGCACTATGCCGTGAAACATCTGCGGCTTCGTCTGAAGGGACTTTACGACGACCTTTTGAATTTTTAAATCACCAGAACATGTTAGAAATGACACATATGTGGGCCATCGCATGGCTCACAGCACCCTTCGCGTGCCTTGCACCGGAAAATCTGATTACAGAACAGGAAAACGTTATGGATACTGAAAACTCAAATACGACAGAAAAACCGGATGACAGCAAGAACATTCCGGAATTCAATTCATACAACTGCCGTGGTTGCGGCAACTGTGCCCGGCAATGTCATGCTGGAGCAATAGAAATCGAAAAAATAAGTTTCTGGACACGCCGGGCACGGATAGATCCGGCGCGTTGCACAGCCTGCGGACGCTGCCTGACCGCCTGCCGCCGCCACTGTTTCAGCTGATACATCACCCATTCCTCAGAGGTGCATTTTCATGTGAACATTAATGATTTGTATTTGGTTATATAAATAAAAACCATTAACTTTGCGGAGTTCAAAAAATGTCAAAAACATGAGAAAAGAATTCGGCAAATGGTTAATGGATATTGCGAAGTATATTGCAACAGCCGTTATACTTTCATCGGTCTTCGGTGAGGTAGAGCCTCTGTTATTGTATATAGGAGGTACTATAGCTGTTTTATCGACACTGACGGTCGGACTTTTCCTGGTTTCAGACAGACCATTAAATAGAAATCGGAATAATAACCCTCAAACAGATTAGTTATGGGAGCAATGATAATGTTTGGATTGGTCACGGCAATCGCATTGGTAGGCGGCGGGTATTTCTACCTTCAAGACCGAAAAGATGCCAAACGTCATGCCAACAAATAAATGAATGAGATATGTTGCCGGTGCGGGTTGCACCGGCAATTATTTTTTTGTAAATTTGCGGAATAATTGGAAATGCTTGTTGAAGAGAGCGGTTTGAGTCAACGGGGTTGAGTCAAACTGTTTGAATCAACAGGCTTGAAACACTTAGCTAAGATATAAATGATTTTACCTGTATACCTTTATGGGACACCGGTGCTCCGTAAGGAAGCCGAGGATATAGACAAGGACTATCCTGAGCTCCAGAAGCTCATCAAGGATATGTTCGAGACAATGTATAACAGCGAAGGCGTCGGCCTCGCCGCTCCCCAGATCGGCAAGTCAATCGCTCTCATCGTGATCGATGCTACGGTACTCGCCGACGATTTCCCCGAATGCGCCAACTCGAAGATGGTGCTCATCAACCCGCAACTCGATGTAATCGAGGACGCAGAACCCGTAAGCCGCGCCGAGGGTTGTCTCTCACTGCCCGGACTGTCGGAAAACGTGAAGCGCCACGAGCATGTCGTGCTCAACTGGCTCGACGAGAATTTCGAGGAACATGAGCAGGAATTCACCGGCTTCATGTCGCGGGTCATTCAGCATGAGTTCGACCACCTTCTCGGCACCGTGTATACCGACCACATCTCCCCCATCCGCAAGCAGATGATACGCAACAAACTCCACAACATGGAGCGCGGCAAAGTAAAATGCGGCTACCGGGTAGTATCAGCGAAATAACCCTCTTAAAACCCAAGACCCAAAGTCTAAAACTTAAAGCCTAAAACCTAACACCTTAAAAATGGCTGACGATAAAAAGATAATATTCTCGATGGTGGGCGTGAGCAAGATCATTCCACCTCAGCGCCAGATTCTCAAAAACATATACCTGTCGTTCTTCTACGGTGCCAAAATCGGCATCATCGGTCTGAACGGCAGCGGTAAGTCAACACTCCTCAAAATCATAGCCGGTCTCGACAAGAGCTACCAGGGCAACGTGGTGTTCAACAATGACTACTCCGTAGGCTACCTCGAACAGGACCCGAAGCTCGACCCCGAGAAGACCGTCCGCGAGGTTGTTCAGGAGGGTGTGGAACCCGTTCTCGCACTTCTTCGCGAGTATGACGAGGTGAACAACGCCTTCGCCGACCCCGAGGTACTCGAAGACCCGGAGAAGATGGACAAGCTCATACAGCGTCAGGCAGAGCTTCAGGACAAGCTCGACGCCACCGACGCGTGGAACATCGACAACAAGCTCGACCGCGCCATGGACGCACTCCGCTGTCCGCCCGACGAAAAGAAAATCGCCGTGCTCTCAGGTGGTGAACGCCGCCGCGTGGCACTCTGCCGTCTTCTGCTCCAGCAGCCCGACATCCTTCTGCTCGACGAGCCTACCAACCACCTCGACGCGGAGTCGATCGACTGGCTCGAACAGCACCTTCAGCAGTACCCCGGTACTGTAATCGCCGTGACGCACGACCGCTACTTCCTCGACCATGTGGCAGGATGGATTCTTGAACTTGACCGTGGCGAGGGTATTCCATGGAAAGGAAACTACTCGTCATGGCTCGACCAGAAGACCAAGCGGATGGAGCAGGAAGAGAAACAGGCCAGCAAACGCCGCAAGACCCTCGAACGCGAGCTTGAGTGGGTCCGCATGGCTCCCAAGGCACGCCAGGCAAAGGGAAAGGCCCGTCTGTCAAGCTACGACCGACTGCTCAACGAAGACCAGAAAGAGCGCGAGGAGAAACTGGAGATATTCATACCCAACGGTCCGCGACTCGGCAACAAGGTAATCGAGGCGCAGCACGTAGCCAAGGCATATGATGACAAGGCACTCTTCACCGACCTCAACTTCATGCTGCCGCCCAACGGCATTGTCGGCGTAATCGGCCCCAACGGTGCGGGTAAGACCACGCTCTTCCGCCTCATCATGGGACTTGAAAACGCAGACCGTGGAGAGTTCGAAGTCGGCGAGACAGTAAAAATCGCATATGTTGACCAGACCCATAAAGACCTCTCGCCCGAGAAGACCGTGTATGAAGTAATCTCGCAGGGAGTGGAGTCATTCCGCATGGGAGGCCGCGACATGAACGCCCGCGCATACCTGTCGCGCTTCAACTTCACCGGTGCTGACCAGGAGAAGAAAATCGGCGTACTCTCCGGCGGAGAGCGCAACCGTCTGCACCTCGCCATGGCACTCAAGGAAGAGGGTAACGTACTCCTTCTCGACGAGCCGACCAACGACATCGACGTCAACACCCTCCGCGCACTTGAGGAGGGTCTGGAGAACTTTGCAGGATGCGCCGTGGTGGTAAGCCACGACCGTTGGTTCCTCGACCGTATCGCCACCCACATTCTCGCCTTCGAGGGCGACAGCCAGGTGACATACTTCGAGGGAAGTTACTCCGAATACGAGGAATTCAAGAAGAAGCGCGACGGCGGCACGGACACACCCCACCGCATACGTTACAAGAAACTTGTGTGACAAACGCCCTGCGCAACAGGCAAATAAAATATTGAAATATGTGGTTTTCGCCGGAGAAATCGGGCGAAAACTTGCGTATGTCAGAGAAAATTAGTAATTTTGCACGCCAATTCAGCGGGATCGCGACCTGCTGAGCCCAAATAAAACAAAAACTAACTGCAGTACAAACGAAAATGAAAAAAGACATTCATCCCTCAAATTACCGTGAGGTCTGCTTCAAGGACATGTCGAACGATGAGACATTCATCACACGTTCAACAGTGGCTTCACGCGAGACAATCGAGATTGACGGCAAAGAGTATCCCCTCGTAAAGCTTGAGATCACCAGCTCGTCTCACCCCTTCTTCACCGGCAAGCAGAAACTCGTCGACACCGCAGGTCGTGTGGACAAGTTCCGCAGCCGCTACGGCAACCGCTCGAAGAAGTAAAAAGGGACCGATATGGCACCCAAAGCGGGCGAATCCTCACGGATTCAGCCCGCTTTTCTTTCACTATACGGTATCCCATCCGACGACTCAGGAGGTGTCCGGGAGGCGTTCGGGAGGTCATAAGAAGGTGCAGGAGAAGCATCATGAACACCTCACGCTGAAATTTTTCAGAATAAAATGAAAAAAATTAGCGAAAAAATTCTTTAATCGGCAAATAATGTTTAAATTTGGGGAACAAAATCACCGTGATAACAAAATAAAATACCATAAACACATTAACTAACACAGAACCACAGTGAGCAAGAAACTACAAATCAGAGATTTGACGCTGCGCGACGGCCAGCAGTCTCTCTTCGCTACCCGTATGAAGCAGGAGAACGTTGACAAACTTCTTCCGCTCTACCGCGACGCCAAGTTCTATATCATGGAGGTATGGGGCGGCGCAGTACCCGACTCAGTGATGCGTTACCTCGGCGAAAGCCCCTGGAACCGTCTCCGCGAGTGCAGCAAGGCCATGAAGGGTATCTCCCTTCTTTCGGCACTCTCACGCGGCCGCAACCTGTTCGGCTATGTACCCTATCCCGACTCTGTGCTCGAAGGTTTCTACAAGAAAGCCATTGAGAACGGTCTGAACGTGATGCGTATTTTCGACGCACTCAACGACATCAACAATATCAAGGGTTCAATCCGCATGATCAACGAGCTGGGCGGCATAGCCGACACAGCTGTCTGCTATACAGTCGATCCCAAGGGCACTCCCGAGGATGAGAAGATCTTTACCGACGAATACTTCGTCGAGAAAGCCAAGGAGATGGAAAGCCTCGGCGCGAAGATGGTGACACTCAAGGATATGGCAGGTCTCGTAAGCCCCTCGCGCATCTTCTCACTGATGCCGAAGCTGAAAGCCGCTGTCAAAGTTCCCATCGACTTCCACACACACTGTACACCCGGTTACGGTCTCGCAGCCGTGCTGACAGCAATCATCCAGGGTGTTGACATCGTTGACACCAACATCTGGTGGTTTGGCGGCGGCTCAGCAGCTCCCTCAATCGAGCTTATCGACATCTTCTGCCGCAAGATGGGCGTGGAGATCGAGGCCGACATGGAGGCAGTTGCCAAAATCCGTCACGAGCTCAAGGATGCCCGCAAGGCACTCGCAGACTTCGACCTCAACAAAGACAAATGGCCGAAAGACTTCGACGAGGCTTACAAAGAGATGCCGAAGGAGATCGATGCGGAGTTCGACCGCGCTATCGAGGCTGCCAAGGCAAACAAAGAGGAGGAACTTCTCGACGCATGCCACAAGATCGAGGCATACTTCGGTCTTCCCAAACCCAACGAGCTTGTCAAGAACGCAGAGGTTCCCGGCGGTATGTACTCCAACATGGTTGCAAACCTCCGCGCACTCGGTGCAGAGGACGTGCTTGAGGAGGCTATGGCCCTCATCCCGAAGGTACGCCGCGACGCAGGTCTCGTGCCCCTCGTAACACCGACCAGCCAGATTGTAGGCTCACAGGCTGTGAACCTCGCCATGGACCGTCGTGCCGGCAAACCCGACTACACAAACAAGAACAACCAGTTCATCTCGCTCGTAAAGGGTGAATATGGAACGACTCCGGTTCCGGTTGACCCGAAATTCCGCGAGCAAATCACAGGCAGCGCCGAGGAGAAACCCTACGACGTAAGCTCATACAAGACTCCGGCCAATCCCGAGCTCGACAAATTCGGCGGCGTGAAACTCGCTCAGAACGAAGAGGAGTTCCTGCTTCTCGAACTTCTTCCCGCAGTTGCCAAGACATTCCTCACCAATCAGCGCAAGGCTGAGTACGAGGCAAACAAGGCAGCGGCTCCCAAGGCAGCAGCTCCTGTTCAGGCAGTAGCCGAAGGCCCCGTGACCGGTCCGGTATTCAACGCTCCGATGGGCGGTACCGTTATGGAAATCCGCGTCAAGGCAGGCGACACTGTCAAGCCCGGCGACGTTGTGCTCGTTTACGAGGCAATGAAGATGGAGAACGACCTCGCTTGCGACAAGGGTGGCGTTGTAAAACGCGTACTCGTCGGCGAAGGCGACGTTATGGCAACCGACCAGCCCCTCATCGAGTTCATGGCCGAAGGTGAGACTCTTGCTCCCGCACCTGCGGCTGAAGAGGCAGCTGTCACCGGTTCTGGCGAAGTCATGAAGGCTCCCATGGGCGGTACAGTTCTCGAGTTCAAGGTTAAGCCCGGCGACACAATCAAGCCCGGCGACGTTGTTCTCGTTTACGAGGCAATGAAGATGGAGAACAACCTGATGGCAGACCGTGCCGGCACAGTAGCCCGTCTCCTCATCGAGGAGGGCGAGGTTATGGCAACCGACCAGCCCATCATCGAGTTCGGCGTTGCAGGAGCAGCTCCCAAGGCAGCAGCTCCGAAGCCTGCGGCACCGAAACCCGCTCCGAAGCCCGCAGCACCCAAGGCTGAGGCACCCAAGGCAGAGCCTAAGGCAGTAGGTGCAGTTGACATCAATCGCGCGCTCGCACCCGTAGAGGGAGGCACAGCTGCACAGAGCGTACTCCCCCACAACCGCAAGGAGGCCGGCGCACCCGCGCTCCGTCTTGCCGAGGGCACTACTCTCGAGATCAACGTAGCTCCCGACGGAGGCATCCAGATCCGCATCACCACCGGCAAATAATCGTCCCCAACAATAACGGCGTGGCCCCTGTGGCCACGCCTATACCAGAAGACCGGGTGTCATATCGCACGATATGACACCCGGTTTTCATATAGCAACACAGGCTCCCAGCCTGTTACATTCGGGATAAAACTGCCGAGATGGCTGTGATATGCACGTCAGGCGGTGAGAGAGCGTAGACGGCAGGAGATGGAGATTCTGAAGGCACCGAACGTTATCAGCGAGATGCCGAGGTAAATCCAGCCGGCCACAGCCATCGTCAGGGGTGACGACAGGAACATCACGGCAAACCAGATGGTCGCAATCAGCATGATGACCGAGAACACAGTCCATAAGATTGAACCGGTGCTGAGAACGAAAGTCTCGCAGATGGCGTTGATTGCCACGCAAATCAGCCAGATGCCGAGCACTATGACAAAAGTCACAGCCAGCTCCTCCTCCGGCAAAGAGAGCATCCAGATACCGGCTAACAGATCGAGCAGACCGAGAGCCAAAGCCCATCCCCAGTTGGGGGCCTTGGCACGGTTTACGCAGACGTATACAAGATTGAAGACTCCGGCCAGACAAATAAGACCGGCGAAAATGTAGGCAAGAACCGGAACCGAAGTCACCGGACTGCACAAGCACCAAATGCCGAGACCGACAGCCACGATGCCCGTAATCAACGGAATCCACCACAAACGGGTGATTCCACGTGTAAAATTAACCATAGCATTAAAGTTTGATTAGTGTTTATGTTAAAACACCTTAACAACCCTTAATGTTTGGAAGCTTACGCTACAATCCGAGACTTAAACCGGTTCAATATCAGACCCCGATTCAAGCAATTTAAAAATGGCCTCAATAAATTCACGTACGGGGGTAAACAAAGGCACTATATCTTCTTCCGACCAATCAAAACAATCGTCATAGTCCCCGGTGTGGCGCATAGAGAATAGTCTTTGCAATAAATCGGAATAGCACTTGGGGAGAATACCGGTCATGAAGAATTCCTTACCCATCATGCGCATAACACCATTATGTGTTGTTGTGGTGTGACCGTGCTTTATAAGAAGTGCAGTGCAAGCATAATAGGCAGAGTAGTACAGTCTGTTTGCGCATAGGCTCCAAAACTCCATTGAGGCTATACCCTCGGCCTCTTTCAGTGTAAAGATCGATTTTTCCTTGCGATAGGCCACAACGTCATCGCGTTTTTCAGTTGAGAGTGCCATCAGTTTTCGTAGATGATTATGCCTTCTTTGGTGACATTTTGGAAATAAGGCAAGAAACTGCGGCGCATCCAGCCCTTGAATGTGTATACGGCTGTGTTGACAACTTCTCCCAACTGCATACCGGTGTCACCGAACGGTATGACATATTGCATCATCTGGTCGAACGATATTTTTTCGGGACCTTCTATGAGCAGATGCAAATCCCAGTCGGAATCGGGCGTGGCCTCACCTCGCGCCTGTGAGCCGTACAGCGTCAGACGTGATCCGGGCGGGAGTATTGACTTCGCTTTGGCAACCAATGCGTCGATTACAATCTTGAACTTGCTCTCATCCATATCCATAAGTCTTTGAGGATACTACGATTCGCAGAGGGAGCGGAATTCGGCGCGGAGGGCCGGGTCGGTGGCGAAGAGGCCGTTGTAGTCGCAGGTGGTGGTGGCGGAGTCCTGTTTCTCGACACCACGCATCTTCATGCAGAGGTGCTCGGCGGTGCAGCTGACTATCACTCCCTTTGTCGGCATGGCCTCGGACAGCAGTTGGCAGACCTCGGCCGTGAGACGTTCCTGGACCTGAAGGCGACGTGCGAAATTGTCAACTATGCGGGCAAGTTTGGAAAGACCAATCATCTTGCCGTCGGGAATATAGCCTATCGACACTTTGCCGAAGAATGGCAGGATGTGGTGCTCGCACATGCTGTAGAACTCGATGTCCTTAACGATAACCATCTGCGAACCGGCATGCTCGAAAACAGCCTGACGCGCGATGGCAAGGGGGTCATGACGGTAGCCGGATGTAATGTCGAGAATTGCCTTTGCGGCGCGTACCGGGGTCTTGAGAAGCCCCTCGCGCGAAGGGTCCTCACCCACAAGACGGAGAATCGCTTCGTAATGCGATGCTATCTCCTCGACCAACTTCGGGTCATGTTTGCTGACAGTAGCCATTGCTTCTTACTTTATAACTACAATCTGACTTTTCACGACGCGCATCTCGGCCGCAAACTGCGGGAAGGCGCGTTTTAGCTCGGAGAGAGCGGCCGAAGCCTCGGACGACGAGCGGAAATTACCCACCCGTGTGTACCAGTTGGGTGAACTTGAATAGGAATATACCTGTCCGCGGTATTTGGGGAACTTGGCCACGATGGCGTTGCCACGCGCGCGTGCCCGCGATTCGAGCGAATGCTGGTTGTGACCGTCGCTGAAGACCTGTATGCGGTAACCCGACATCTTGTTGATGCCCGGCCGAAGAACCGGCTCGCTATGCTTTGGTGCCGCCTGCTCCTCCTTGAGGATGTTCTGAAGGATATTGTCGGGGATGTCGATGACAACGTTGCCCATCGATTCCACAGAGATACGTTCAACCGCATTCGAAGCCCCCTCCTCCTCCTTGTCGGGGGGAGTCTGGGCCACAGCCGGAAGCATAATGCCAGCGGCGATGGTGAGTGACAGGATCAGTTTTTTCAAGTTCTGAGATTTCTTAGGGTTCTAAAAAAGTTTCAAGCAACAGATGACCCGTGAGTCAGCTGACGGCCATCTGTTGCTTTGATGAGTGAAAGGATCAACCGAAGGCCTCGATGATGCCCATGAAGTCTTCTGCCTTGAGAGCGGCGCCACCGATGAGACCACCGTCCACGTCGGGCTTAGCGAAGATTTCCTTGGCGTTGGAAGGCTTGCAGCTGCCACCATAAAGGATTGAAGTGTTGTCAGCAACCTCCTTGCCATACTTCTCGGCGATGACATTGCGGATGTGAGCATGCATCTCCTGAGCCTGCTCAGCGGTAGCGGTCTTGCCTGTACCGATAGCCCAGACGGGTTCGTAAGCGATGACAATCTTGCCGAAGTCTTCTGCTGAAAGGCTGAAGAGAGCCTCAACCTGCGACTTGACAACCTCGTTGAACGAGCCATCCTCGCGCTGTTCGAGAACCTCACCCACGCAGAAAATGGGAAGAAGACCGTTCTCAAGAGCGATTTTGGTCTTGGCGAGAAGCTGTTCGTTGTTCTCACCGAAATACTGGCGACGCTCGCTGTGACCGAGGATCACATACTGAGCACCTGTTGATTTTACCATAGAAGCGCTGACTTCTCCGGTGTATGCGCCCTTGGCATGTTCGGAGCAGTTTTCGGCGCCGAGTTTAACGAGCTCAGGCTCGATGACAGCGTTAACGGAAGTAAGGTGAGTGAAAGGCACGCAGACAATCACGTCGCAGTTTGCCTTCTTACCTTTAAGAAGTGCATTGACATTGTTGGCAAGCTCCACGCCCTCGTCGAGAGTGGTGTTCATTTTCCAGTTGCCGGCTACAATATTCTTTCTCATTGTCTTTAAAAATTAAAGGGTATTTGAGGCGGCCATCCTATTGGATGCCCGCTTAATCGTACAAAATTACTGAATTTAATTCGTAAAACAAAATTTTTCGGCTACCTGCTGCACAAACAAGTGACATTTCAAGGTTATTAGGACTTTTTAGTAGTCTTTACCGTGATTTTTATTTGGATTTTGGCCCGAAATTAGCTATATTTGCGAGTTATGGATTTTAAACTTACATCGGAATATGCGCCTACCGGCGACCAGCCGGAAGCAATCGCCGAACTCGTCGAGGGTGTCCGCAACGGACAGAAGCACCAGACGCTGCTCGGTGTGACAGGAAGCGGCAAGACGTTCACCATGGCCAATGTGATACAGCAGGTGAAGCGTCCGACGCTCATCCTGTCGCACAACAAGACCCTTGCCGCACAGCTCTATTCGGAATTCAAGAACTTCTTTCCGGAGAACTCGGTGCAGTATTTCGTGAGCTACTATGACTACTATCAGCCGGAGGCATACATACCCGGCTCCGACAAGTATATAGAGAAAGACCTGATGATCAACGAGCAGATCGACAAGCTGCGTCTATCGACCGCCGCCGCTCTGCTGTCAGGCCGACGCGACGTGGTGGTCGTGTCGTCGGTGAGCTGTATATACGGTATGGGTAATCCGGAGGATTTCGCCCAGACCGTGGTACGAATATCGGTCGGCGACCGCATATCGAGGAACGCGTTCCTGCGGAAACTCGTCGATTCGCTATACAGCCGTACCGAGACGGAACTTATGCGCGGACAGTTCCGCGTGAAGGGTGACACGGTAGACATAATGCTCTCTTTCGAGGAAATTCAGCTGCGAGTGATGTTCTGGGGCGACGAAATCGAGAAAATCCAGACCGTAGACCCCGATTCAGGAATGCCGATAACAGACCTTGAGGGCTTCAATATCTACCCGGCCAACATTTTCGTGTCGTCGAAAGAAAGGACTATGGAGGCCGTTGACAAGATTACACTCGACCTCGGCGCCCAATGTGACTTCTTCCGCCGCGAAGGACGCATAATGGAGGCCGAACGTCTGCGCGAACGTGTGACCTACGACCTTGAGATGATCAAGGAACTCGGACATTGCAGCGGCATAGAGAACTACTCACGCTATTTCGACGGCCGCGATCCGGGTATGCGCCCGTTCTGTCTGCTCGACTACTTCCCCAAGGACTTCCTGACAATCATAGACGAGAGCCACGTCACTCTCCCGCAGATACGCGGCATGAACGGAGGTGACCTCTCGCGCAAGATGAACTTAGTGGAATATGGTTTCCGGCTCCCGGCGGCTATTGACAACCGTCCGCTGAAATTCGAGGAATTCGAGCGGCTAACCCCGCAGGTGATATATGTCAGCGCGACTCCCGGAGACTACGAGATGCAGCAGACCGAGGGAATATTCACCGAGCAGGTTATACGCCCCACCGGACTTCTCGACCCCGAGATTGAGGTTCGGCCGACGCTCAACCAGATAGACGACCTGATGGAGGAGATACGTCTCCGCATAGAGGCCGACCAGCGCGTGCTTGTCACCACGCTCACCAAGCGCATGGCCGAGGAGCTAAACCGTCACCTTATAAAATGGGGCATAAACTCAGCCTATATACACAGCGATGTCGATACCCTGGAACGAATAAGGATATTGGAAGACCTGCGGCAAGGCACCTACGACGTGCTTATCGGCGTAAACCTGCTCCGCGAGGGTCTTGACCTGCCTCAGGTGAGCCTCGTGGCTATCCTCGATGCCGACAAAGAGGGATTCCTGCGCAACCACCGCTCGCTTACACAGACAGCAGGACGCGCAGCCCGAAACGTCCACGGCAAGGTGATAATGTATGCCGACAAGGTAACAGACTCCATGCAGCGTACCATCGACGAGACCGAACGCCGTCGCGCCAAACAGATGGCCTACAACATGGAGCATGGCATAACCCCCACCCCGATTGTCAAGAAATCGGGCAACGACCTTATTGAAATCTACGAAGGCGGCGACAAGAAAGCTGACAAGTCGAAGATGTCGAAAGGCCGTGTAGCTCCGTCGCAAAGACCAACGTCACCGGTGACACCGAAATCCGCCGGCGGTCAGAAAGCCCCGCGTCCATATATAGAGGAGGAACACGAGGCCGTATTTGCCGCCGACCCGGTCATAGAGTACATGAGCCTCCCTGAGATAGAGAAGCGCATAGAGAAAGTGCAGCGCGACATGATTGCCGCCGCAAAGCGCACCGACTTCATAGAGGCCGCTCAACTGCGTGACGAACTGATAAACCTTCAGGACCACCGCGAGTCACTGATAAAAGAGAATGCCGATGTTTCAGCGAACTGATTTCCTGCCCACCTCGCGCGACGAGATGGATGCCCTCGGCTGGGACCGTGCCGATGTGATACTCTTCACGGGCGACGCGTATGTGGACCACCCGTCGTTTGGCGCGGCAGTCATAGGGCGCACGCTCCAGAAAGCCGGTTACAAGGTCGCGATTGTCCCCCAGCCCAACTGGCGCGACGATCTGCGCGACTTCAAGAAACTCGGGGCACCACGCCTTTTCTTCGGTGTATCGGCCGGAGCTATGGACTCGATGGTGAACCATTACACCGCCAACCGCCGTCTGCGCCATGACGACGCATATACAGCCGGCGGACGGCACGGGATGCGCCCCGACATGCCGACAATAGTCTACTCACGCATACTCAAGGAGCTTTATCCAGACGTTCCGGTCATAGCCGGAGGCATCGAGGCATCGTTGCGCCGCGTGGCACACTACGACTACTGGGAAGACAGACTGCGCCCCTCCATACTGATTGACGCACCGGTAGACATACTGTCATACGGTATGGGAGAGCGGACCATACTTGAAATCGCAGCACGCCTTGACAAAGGTGAGAGTATAAAAGATATTACAGATGTGCAACAAATTGCCTTTTTATCTGACGGTAAACCGTCGGAAGGAGACATTGTGCTGCACAGCTACGAGGAGTGTCTGAAGAACAAGAAACTTCAGGCCCTCAACTTCAGGCATGTAGAGGAGGAGTCGAACAAATACTCCGGTGCCGTGATATGGCAGCAGGCCAAAGGGAAGATGATACAGGTCAACCCGATGTTGCCGCCGATGACGACAGGTGAGATTGACGCGTCGTTCGACCTGCCCTACACACGTGTGCCACATCCACGCTACAAAGGAAAGACCATACCCGCCTACGAGATGATCCGCCACTCGGTCAACATGCACCGTGGCTGCTTCGGTGGTTGCGCGTTCTGCACCATCTCGGCGCATCAGGGTAAATTCATCGCATCGCGCTCGAAAGAATCGATTGTGCGCGAGGCGCGGCAAGTTACACAGATGGATGACTTCAAAGGCTACATCTCCGACCTCGGAGGGCCGTCGGCCAACATGTACGCCATGGGTGGACGCGACAAATCAATCTGCAAGAAATGCGCACGCCCCTCATGCCTTCATCCGAAACCATGTCCGAACCTCGACAACGACCATTCGCGTCTGCTCGACGTGTATCACGCCGTAGACGCGCTGCCCGGAGTGAAGAAATCATTCATCGGAAGCGGTGTGCGCTACGACCTCGCCATGGCACCCTCTGGCTCGGCAAAGACCGATGCCGTGAACCGCGACTATCTGCGCGAGCTGATAACCGACCATGTGAGCGGACGGTTGAAGGTGGCACCTGAACACACATCGGACGAAGTGCTGATGTGTATGCGCAAGCCCGGCTTCGACCAGTTCCGCAAGTTCAAGCGCATATTCGACCGCACCAACGCTGAGGCCGGATTGCGCCAGCAGCTCATACCCTACTTCATATCGTCACACCCGGCATGTCGGGAAGAGCACATGGCAGAGTTGGCAGCAATAACCAAAGATCTCAATTTTCAGCTCGAACAAGTGCAGGATTTTACACCTACACCCATGACCGTGGCGACTGAGATCTACTATACCGGCTATCACCCGTACACGGGAGAGAAAGTATTCACCGCCCGCACCGAGAAAGAGAAACTCGCCCAGAGGCAGTTCTTCTTCTGGTGGAAGCCGGAGAGCCGGCAGTCAATACTCGCCGAGCTGAGGAAGATGCACCGGCCGGACCTGATTCAGGCACTTTACCCCCAGGGCGGAAGAGCCGCGACAGGCGGCAGGTATAACAAGTCTGACAAGTCTGACAGGTCTGACAGGTCCGACAGACCTACCAGCCGGGGAACAAAAAAGAATGAAATAAAACATAAGTTTAACCGTAATACCAAAAAACACTAAAAAGATCATGAACAAAACAGGATTGAAAATGTGTGCAATGTTATTGCCATTGGCTCTGACTGCCTGCTCTGACAAGAGTGGTGGCGATGCCAAACTGATTGAGAAGCCGGACATCAAGATTGAGAACGGTATGCTCACGCCCGAAGTGCTCGAAGCCTTCGGCCGCATCTCCGAGGCTATCCCCTCGCCCGACGGTACAAAGATTATCTTCACCCTTACCTACGAAGATATTCAGGAAAACAAGGGCAATGCGGAAATCTACATCATGGATGCCGACGGCCAGAATATGACTCGCCTCACCAAGACCGTAGGCTCCGAGTCGAACCTGCAATGGATCGAGGATGGCAAGAAAATTGCATTCCTGCGTCACGACAAGGAAACCGACGCAACCCAGATTTTCAGCATGAACGCCGACGGCACCGGTGAGAAAAGACTCTCAAGCGAGGCCAACGGAATAGAATGCTTCAAAATCAGCCCCGACGGCAAGCATGTGGTGTTCGCATCAGCAATCGACGACTATAACAAGAACGACGAGGAGCTTTTCAAAGACCTGCCCAAGACAACAGGCCGTGTGGTCGATGACCTCGGTTACAAGCACTGGGATGAATGGGTGACAAAAATCCCCCACCCCTTCGTGGCTGACCTCGACGGCGAGGTAAAGAATGCAAAAGACATCATGCAGGGTGAGCCTTTCGAGTGTCCTGTCCGTCCGTTCGGCGGTGCCGAGTCGTTCGCATGGAGTCCCGACGGCACGAAGCTCGTTTACGTGAGCCGCAAGCTCAAAGGCATGGATTACGTGTTCTCGACCGACTCCAACCTCTATATGTACGACCTCGCGAGCGGTGAGACCGAGACCCTTACCAAGGGTGAGGAATTCCCCGGCTATGACACAGACCCCGTGTTCTCGCCCGACGGCAACACTCTCGCATGGCTCTCGATGCCCACTGCCAAATATGAGAGCGACAAGAAGCGCCTGATGGTGATGGATATGAAGAGCCGTCAGACCCGTGACCTCACCGCCAACTGGGACTACTGGCCCGAGCAGATAGCATGGGCGAAGAACGGCAAGAGCATCTGGTTCACCGGATACTATCAGGGTGTGGCACCCGTCTTCACAATCGATGTGAACACCTGCGCCATCGACACAATCGTGACCGGACAGTATGACTACGCAAGCGTGGTGCCCGTGGCCGACAACGCCGCAATCGCACTCCGCCACTCAATGCGCGAACCCAACGAGATCTTCGCTGTAAGCAAAGACAAGGCCGACCAGCTCACCACAGTCAACAAGGAACTTCTCGACCAGCTCAAGCTCGGCGAAGTGAAGAAAGTCATCGTACCGACCACCGACGGCGGCCAGATGACATGCTGGGAGATTCTCCCCCCCGACTTCGACCCGAACAAGAAATATCCCGCCATCCTCTACTGCCAGGGTGGTCCGCAGCAGGCTGTGAGCCAGTTCTGGAGCTACCGCTGGAACTTCATGATCATGGCCGCACACGGATATATCGTGATCGCCCCCAACCGTCACGGCGTGCCCGGCTTCGGCACCGCATGGAACCGTCAGATTTCAGGCGACTACGGCGGCCAGAACATGCAGGACTATTTCTCGGCAACCGACTACATCAAGAGCCGTCCCTATGTTGACGCTGACCATGTAGGTGCAATCGGCGCAAGCTACGGCGGTTTCTCCGTATACTGGCTCGCCGGTCATAACGACGGCCGCTATGCCGCACTCGTGGCTCACGCCGGTATCTTCAACGTAGAGGCCCAGTATCTTGAGACAGAAGAGATGTGGTTCGCCGACTTCGACCTCGGTGGCCCGTACTGGGAGAAAGAGAACGCGACAGCACAGCGCACATACGCCAACTCACCCCATCGCTACGTGAACAACTGGACAGCCCCGATGCTCATCACCGTCGGAGAGCTTGACTACCGCATCCTCGCATCGCAGGGTATGCAGGCATTCAACGCAGCCAAGATGCATGGTCTTGAGGCTGAGATGCTCGTATTCCCCGACGAGAACCACTGGGTGCTCAAGCCCCAGAACGCCATCCTCTGGCAGCGCACATTCTTCCGCTTCCTCGACAAGCATCTGAAGAATGCCGCACCCGCTGAAAAGACAGCAGGAGAAGAGGTAGACTCAGCACAGCAGAGATAATCAGAACCGATTATTTCCGGGTAACCCGGAACCGGCATACAGACGCTGCGCCCCGCACGGGACGCAGCGTTTTTTTGCACATGATGTGCGGAGCAATACCCTAATAAGGGTATTTTGAGGGTGCGCATTTGGCTGCGCCGATAATTGGTTGTAATTTTGCGGTGACAATTATTTTTTCAAGCCGTCGGCTCCGGTCCGCATTGCGACATACGGGGACGGCGGAAATCATCCAAGTCAAATTTATGCGACTGTCAGATCTTAAGCCGGGACAAACCGGCGTCATTACAAAGATATTCGGTCACGGGGCTTTCCGAAAGCGCGTGATGGAAATGGGATTTGTGCGCGGGCGCGAAGTGAGCGTGATACTCAACGCACCGCTGCAGGATCCGGTAAAATATGCGCTGATGGGATATGAGGTATCCCTGCGACGCGCCGAAGCCAACCTTGTGGAAGTTGAACTTTTAGAGGATTGGAACGCATCGTCCGACCATGCCGACCGTGCAGCTGACACTTCGGAGCACACCGAAGTAGGACACATCGGCGACCGCCTGCGCAGCGACAAGATTATCAACATAGCACTGTTGGGTAATCCTAACTGCGGCAAGACATCCCTGTTCAATATGGTGTCGGGCGCGCGTGAGCATGTGGGCAACTACGCCGGGGTGACGGTCGATGCCAAGGAGGGAACACTTCGTTACAAAGGCTACCGGCTTAACATAGTGGACCTGCCCGGAACCTACTCGCTGTCGGCCTACTCGCCCGAGGAACTCTATGTGATGCGTTATCTGCGCGAGGAGACACCCGACGTTCTCGTGAATGTGGTGGTAGCCTCGAACCTGGAGCGCAACCTCTACCTCACCACAGAGCTGATCGACATGAACCTGCCGATGGTGGTTGACCTCAACATGTACGACGAGCTTAAGAAATCGAACGCCAAGCTCGATTACGAGTCGCTCGGCAAGATGCTTGGTGTGCCGTTCGTGCCGACCATTGCCTCTACCGGATGGGGAATAGACAAACTCCTCGACACCGTGATAGAGGTCTATGAGATGACCAACCCCGACACGCGGCATATACACGTCAACATGAACCCGGAGATAGAGCAGACTGTGTCTATTTTCAACCGTGAGTTCAAGAATGACCCGACCGTGTCAGACCACTTCTCACCCCGCTTCCTTGCAATCAAGTTCATAGAGCGCGACCCCGAGGTTGAAAAGATGCTCAGCGACAATCCGAGCTACAGCAAATGGAGCGAGTTGCGCGACCGTGAGGATGCCCGCATATCGGATAAGCTTCAGGAAGACGTGACCTCGGCAATATCGGCCGACAAATATGGATTTATCCAAGGTGCATTGCGCGAGACCATGGATGGTTCGCTCGAAAAAGAGGAGAAGTCAACCAAGATAATAGACACCTTCGTGACCAACAAACTCTTCGGATTCCCGATATTCCTCATAGTGATGTGGGTGATGTTCTGGGCCACGTTCCAGTTGGGAAGTTACCCGATGGAGTGGATCGAGAGTCTTGTCTCATGGATTTCAGGACTGATCGGAGAATACATGACCGATGGGCCTCTCAAAGACCTGCTGCTCGACGGAATAATCGGCGGCGTGGGCGGCGTGATTGTCTTCCTGCCGAACATCCTCATACTTTACGCCTTCATCTCATTTATGGAGGATTCAGGCTACATGGCACGAGTCGCGTTCATCATGGACAAGCTGATGCACAAGATGGGGCTTCACGGAAAATCGTTCATACCGCTCGTGATGGGTTTCGGCTGCAACGTGCCGGCCATCATGTCAACGCGAATCATCGAGAGCAAGTCGAGCCGGTTGATAACAATCCTGATCAATCCGTTCATGAGTTGTTCGGCGCGAATACCGATCTACGTATTGTTGGCCGGAGCATTCTTCCCGCAATATGGAGCGTGGGTGTTTGTCGGCTTGTATCTGTTGGGTATAATCGTTGCTGTGCTCACGGCCAAGATAATGCGCAAGTTCTGGTTCAAGGCAGACGAGACACCCTTTGTGATGGAGCTGCCCCCCTACCGTATGCCGACCTTCAAGGCCACCATGCGCAACATGTGGGGCAAAGCCGAGCAGTATCTCAAGAAGATGGGAGGACTCATACTTGTAGCCTCGATCATAATCTGGGCACTCTCCTACTTCCCCCACTATGTGCCCGAGGATGTGCCCGAGACATACCGCACCGAGGCATTGGCTGAGATGCCGGCTACAACATTAGCTGAGAATTCTGCCGACGACATAGAGGAACTTGTGACCACCGAATACCAGCAGGAGCACTCAATCCTTGGTTATGTCGGCAAGGCTGTCGAGCCGGTGGTACGTCCGATGGAATTCGGTTGGAAGACCTGCGTTTCGCTTATAGCCGGAGCTGCTGCGAAAGAGGTGGTGGTCTCTACACTCGGCGTGCTTTACGTAGGCGATGACGATGCCGAAGCACTCTCCACTCGACTCAGCACGCCGTCGAAGATAACAGGCGAGACACCCTTCAACGAAGCCTCGGCACTGGCCTTCCTTGTGTTTGTGTTGCTCTACTTCCCCTGCATAGCGACCTTGGCGGCGATAACCCGCGAGACCGGCAGCTGGAAATACACAGCCTTCTCGGTGCTCTACAACACAGTACTGGCCTGGGTACTCGCCTTCGCCACCTTCCGCATCGCCTCACTGTTCATCTGACACAACAACCTTTGCAAATGCTGAACACACCCCGATAATTAGTGCCTGCGCACTCAATTCACCAAACAAGGCTGCTGACCAACGTCGGCAGCCTTTATTCCTATACTGTAATCCAATTATCACTAAATTAAGGATTGTGATTGTTAAGTCAGGAAAAATTAGTATTTTTGTGGATGATGGTGAAACTGTTGATATTGTCAAACAAGAACTTAGATTGGATGGAACATGAATACGGGGCTGATTTCTCCGGCTGGAGATTATAAAAGATTATTGAGTTATCAGAAGACTAATGTTGTCTTTCTGATAACCTGCTATTTCTGCGAGAAATTTCTGCGGCGCGGAGACAGGACTATTGACCAGATGGTGCAAGCCGCCCGTAGCGGAAAGCAAAACATTATAGAGGGATGCGCGGCGTGTCCGACTTCTATCAAGACCGGTATCAAATTACTTAATGTAGCCAAGGCAAGCCTTAAGGAATTGGTGGAGGATTATGAGGATTTTCTAAAGGTGCATTGCAATCGTCAATGGGAAAAAGGAAGTACTGAGTTTGAAACAATGCGCAATTTGGGTGCCACACATAATGACTATGAATTTTTCCGGCCGATTGTAGAGTCCAGACCGCCTGAGACAGTCGCTAACATGGCTATAATTCTCATTAATCAGGCGGATTATCTGCTTTTTAAGCAGATAGGGCGACTCGAAGAGAAATTTCTCGCAGAGGGAGGTTTCTCTGAGAAGATGACAGCAATGAGAAAGAAGCAACGGGGGTATTGAAATTGGGGAAAAGCGGGGAGATAAGGTGGATAAGGTTTTTAAGGAGGGGTAAAGTTGTTAAGGGGATTAAGGGGATTAAGGGGATTAAGGGGATTAAGATGGTTAAGAAAAAGTAAATAAGGACCTTCACTACTTTAATCACTTTAATCACTTTAATCACCTTAATCACCTTAATCACTTTAGCTACTTTAATCACTTTAAGAACCTTATGAGCCTTAACTACTTTATGGACTTTTAGCAAGTTGGGCAGAAGTTGCGGTGGGGTGACAGTAATTTTGGCACGGGGTTTGTTATATAGTTGGTAGGCCGGCGGTGATTTGTTTTTGGTTGCCGGCTTTAATTTGATTTGAGATTAATGAAGAACGATTTTTCCAAACAGTTCAGGCCCATGCTTGAGATAGCTTTCAATGAGGCCAAAAGATTCGATTCCCCTGTCATAACGTCCGAGCATTTCGTGCTCGCCGCGCTACGTCAGCAGGATGGCTATGCCTTCAAGATTCTTAGCCAGCTCAATATTCCGATCGACAAGATTGTAACCGAACTGGAGGAGTATCTCGCCGAACCGCATCAGACCGGCGAAACCACTACCCTGTTCGAACAGCAATATAAGATAAACCTCGCGGCTATACGCCACCTTCAGCTCTCTACATCCGAGGCACGCAAGATGAACGCGCATGTCATCGGCTCGGAGCATATCCTGCTCGCGCTGATTCATGACAAGCGCGCCATGGACTCCTCGATTCTCCAACATATAAAGGAGGAGTATCTGAATTTCGACATTTCGGTGCAGAGCTTCGGTCCCGGCAGCGAGATGCCGCAGATGGGCAAAGATATCGGTAATGACGATGACGACGAGGATTCGGACGTGCCGGTTCAGGACAGTCCGCTGGCAGGCTCACAGCCGCGCCAGGGGGCGCAGAAACCGCGTGGCGACAAGAGCTCGCGCAAAAGCGACACTCCGGCTCTCGACAAGTTCGGCTACGACATGACCAAGGCGGCAGCCGAAGGTCGGCTTGACCCTGTGGTGGGGCGTGAGAAAGAAATCGAGCGACTTGCACAGATTCTGTCACGACGCAAGAAGAACAATCCGGTGCTCATCGGAGAACCGGGTGTCGGCAAATCTGCCATCGTAGAAGGATTGGCGTTGCGAATCACGCAGCGCAAGGTGTCGCGTGTGCTTTTCGACAAGCGCGTGATAGGACTCGACATGACCGGAATGGTGGCCGGCACCAAATACCGGGGACAGTTCGAGGAGCGCATCAAGACCGTGCTCGACGAACTTTCCAAGAATCCCGACATCATACTCTTCATCGACGAGATACACACCATAGTCGGTGCCGGAGGCTCACCCGGTTCGATGGACGCGGCCAACATACTCAAACCCGCACTCGCACGCGGTGAGATACAGTGCATCGGCGCAACAACCCTCGACGAATACCGCCAGAACATCGAGAAAGATGGCGCGCTCGAACGTCGTTTCCAGAAAGTGATGGTGGAACCCACCACCCCGGAGGAGACACTTGAGATACTGCGTCAGGTAAAGGAGAAATATGAGGACCACCACAACGTAAGCTACACCGACGAGGCTCTTGAGGCATGCGTGAACCTCACGGAGCGTTATGTGAGCGACCGCAACTTCCCCGACAAGGCACTCGATGCCCTTGACGAGGCCGGTAGCCGCGTACACATCACGAACATCGTTGTGCCCGAGGAAATCGAGTCGCTTGAGAAGCGTATCGACGAACTCACGCAGCAGAAACTCGCTGCGGCCAAAGCCCAGGATTACGAGAAAGCGGCCTCACTCCGCGACGAGGTTGTCAAAGCCAAGAGCGAGCTTGAGACGGCCAAACAGAAGTGGGAGGATAGCCTGAACAGTGACCGTCAGGTAGTGGATGATGAGAAAGTGGCCGAAGTGGTGGCCCTGATGACAGGTGTGCCGACGCAGCGCATCGCTCAGGCAGAAGGAGCCCGGCTCATACAGATGGGCGACTCACTCAAGGGTGCCGTAATCGGTCAGGACGATGCCATCAAGAAAGTGGTTAAAGCCATACAACGCAACCGCATCGGACTCAAAGACCCTGACAAACCTATAGGCGTGTTCATGTTCCTCGGCCCGACAGGTGTCGGCAAGACACTGCTGGCAAAGCGCATAGCGGAATATCTGTTCGACTCGGCCGACGCGCTTATACGCGTTGACATGAGCGAGTTCATGGAGAAATTCACAGTGTCGCGACTTGTCGGAGCACCTCCGGGATACGTCGGATACGAGGAGGGGGGCCAGCTCACCGAGAAAGTGCGCCGCAAGCCCTACTCCGTGGTACTTCTCGACGAGATTGAGAAAGCGCATCCCGACGTGTTCAACCTGCTGCTTCAGGTCATGGACGAGGGACGCCTGACCGACTCGCTCGGACGCAGAATCGATTTCAAGAACACGATACTCATCATGACGAGCAACATCGGTTCGCGCCAGCTGAAAGACTTCGGCGGCGGCGTAGGTTTCAACACAGCTACGCAGACCAAGGAGCAGGCTCACAGCGTGATTTCAAAGGCACTGAACAGAGCGTTCTCGCCCGAGTTCCTGAACCGTGTGGACGACATCATCATGTTCGACCAGCTCGACAAGGAGGCCATCTTCAAGATCATCGACATAGAGCTCCGCGACTTCTTCTCACGCGTGGAGAAACTTGGCTTCCATCTCGACCTGAGCGACGGAGCCAAGACGTTCATCGCCGAGAAGGGCTATGACAAGAGCTTCGGTGCGCGACCGCTGAAACGCGCCATCCAGAAATATCTGGAAGACGAGCTCGCTGAGCTTATGCTCAAGCTTGGTGCTGACGGACAGCTCGGCGGCACAATATCGGTGACCTACAAAGAGGGAGACGACAAACTCATGCTCGACTACCATCCTGTGGAATAAGCCGTAGCGGCTGACACCCAGCTTAAAAATGGCCGTTCAGCGTAAGATACGGTAATAGGGGTCGCACAGAGACAGAAGGCGGATACAGACCTGCGGGTTGTATCCGCCTTCACTTTATTTATCCGGCATTTTTTAAGTGTTTTCAAGTCATAATTTGGCTGAAAATGCGGGAAATGTCGATATTTTTTTGTAATTTTGTCAATTGGAGTGCATGAACGTTCCAACGCTTCGTACACCCCTTTCGACAGACAATAATTACAACAGAAATAATGCAAGGAGACGACAAGATTATTCCGATTAATATCGAATCGGAAATGAAAAGCGCCTACATCGACTACTCGATGTCGGTGATTGTATCTCGTGCCCTTCCCGATGTGCGCGACGGTTTCAAGCCGGTGCACCGCAGGGTACTGTTCGGAATGAACGAACTTGGAAACACATTCTCGGGCGACACAAAGAAATCTGCACGTATCGTCGGAGAGGTGATGGGTAAGTACCACCCCCACGGCGACTCGTCGATCTATCTGACCATGGTGCGCATGGCTCAGGAATGGTCGCTCCGCTACCCTCTTGTGTTCGGACAGGGCAACTTCGGTTCAATCGACGGAGACTCTCCCGCCGCCATGCGTTATACGGAGGTAAAGCTCGCCCGTATGGGTGAGGAACTTCTGCGCGACCTCGACAAAGAAACCGTGGACTTCGTTCCCAACTTCGACAATACGCTCAACGAACCTTCGGTGCTCCCGACGCGCATACCGAACCTGCTGGTCAACGGAGCCTCGGGTATCGCGGTCGGCATGGCCACCAACATGCCCCCTCACAACCTCACCGAATCGCTCAACGCATCAATCGCCTTGATTGACAATCCCGACCTTACAATCGAGGAGCTGATGGAGCACATCAAGGCTCCCGACTTTCCGACAGGAGGTGAGATTTTCGGACTTCAGGGCGTGCGCGACGCATTCGAGACCGGTCGCGGCCGCATCATAGTCCGCGCCAAGGCTGAAATCGAGACAGAGGGGAACCATGACGCAATCGTAATCTCAGAAATACCCTACGGCGTGCTCAAGGGTGAGCTTGTGAAATCAATCAACCAGCTTGCCGAAGAGAAGAAAATCGAGGGCATCGCCGACATAACCGACACCTCGGCACGCGGCAAGATCAACATCGTGATCGACATCAAGAAAGATGCAAATGCCAAGGTGGTTCTCAACAAGCTCTTCAAACTGACACAGTTGCAGACTTCGTTCAGCGTGAACAACGTGGCACTTGTGAACGGACGTCCCAAGACGCTGAATCTTAAAGAGATTCTCTCGGCGTTTGTGGACCACCGCCGCGACGTGGTGCTCCGCCGCACACGCTACGACCTGCGCAAGGCTGAGGAACGCGCCCACATACTGAAAGGTCTGATGGTCGCCACCGACAACATCGACGAGGTGATAGCCATAATCCGTGGCAGCGAGACCACGGAGCAGGCACGCCTGAGACTTTCGGAGCGCTTCGAGCTCGACGAGATACAGACCCGCGCAATAGTTGAGATGCGACTCCGCCAGCTCACCGGACTCGAAATGGAGAAACTCCGCAACGAGTACGACGAACTGATGAAGCTCATAGCCCATTACAACGACATTCTCAACAACGAGCATGTGCTCCGCGAGGTAATCAAGGAGGAGCTTGTGGAAATCCGCGACAAATATGGTGACGAGCGCCGCACGAAAATCAACCCCTTCTCTGGCGATTTCAACTCGGAAGACTTCTACTCCGACGACAAGATGATCATCACCATCTCGCACTTGGGCTACATCAAGCGTACGCCGCTGAGCGAGTTCCGCGCACAGCACCGCGGAGGTGTGGGTGCGAAGGGAAGCTCGACACGCGACGAGGACTTCATCGAATACATCTACCCCGCCACCAACCACAACTACATGCTCTTCTTCACCCAGAAGGGACGTTGCTACTGGCTGAAGGTATATGAGATTCCCGAGGGTGCGAAGAACTCGAAGGGACGCGCCATCCAGAACCTGCTCCAGATTGACCAGGATGACCGCGTGAACGCGTTTATCCGTGTGAAGGGCCTTACGGATCCGGCATTCAACACGACGCACAACCTTGTGTTCGGCACGAAGCGCGGTTTCATCAAGAAGACACAGCTCTCCGCATACTCGCGTCCGCGTGCAATCGGCGTGAACGCGATTGTGATCCGCGAAGACGACGAAGTAATCAGCGTACGCCTCACCGACGGAAACTCCGAGATAATCATGGCCAACCGTGCAGGGCGCGCCATCCGCTTCAATGAGAAGACGGTACGCAGCATGGGCCGTATGTCGCAGGGTGTTAAAGCGATGTCACTCGACGAGGGAGACGAGGTTGTAGGCATGATCACGATGAGCGGCGAACCCGACGAGACCGTAATGGTAGTGTCGGAGAACGGCTACGGCAAACGTTCAGCACTCGATGACTACCGCATCACCAACCGTGGCGGCAAGGGTGTGAAGACACTCAATGTTACCGACAAGACCGGCGCACTCGTTTCGATCAAGAACGTTAACGACTCGAACGACCTGATGATTATCAACGAGAGCGGAGTGGCGCTCCGTCTGCCAGTGGCAGACATCCGTGTGATGGGCCGCGCCACACAGGGCGTGAAGCTCATCGACCTTGGCAAGCGCGGTGACACCATCGCTTCGGTTTGCAAAGTTGACTCGCAGCCTGAAGAGGAAGTCGAGAACGAGCTGGAGGCCGAGAGCGAGGAGAACCGCGTGGAACGTGCCGAGAACCGTGTGATCCGTGAGGCTGAGGAAATACTCGACGCAGACCGGGAAGAAACGGGAGCTGACGAGGAGACTGAGGAAACCGGGAATTAATCCGCACGGTTAATTTACACAATCGAAATACAAACCAAAAACATAAAGCTATGAAGAAAATTCTGACCTTGGCTCTCTGCCTTACGGCTGTAGGTTCGATGAGCGCCCAGAAGGAAAACGTTGACCAGGCTGCGAAAATGTCGGGAAAAATCGATAAGATTGCCGACGCACGCGCTCTTATCAACCAGGCGAAGGAGAATCCCGCCACCGCCAACGATGTCCGTACATACTACGTTGCGGGCAAACTTGAATTCGATGCTTTTGACGAGGCATTCAAGAAACGCGCAATCAACCCCGATGATCCTGCTGTCAACACCCTCGACATGGGCACAGAGCTGATCAACGGTTACAATGAGTTCCTCAAGGCTCTCCCGCTCGACTCAGTTCCCAACGAGAAGGGTCAAATCAAGCCGAAGCACTCCAAGGATATGGTATCCAAAATCAACGGACATCACAACGACTACTTCAACTATGGTGGCGAGATGTTCAACAACAAGCACTACTATCCCGAGGCATACAACGCCTTCATGATCTACGGCGACATTCCCTCTCAGCCCTGGGCTGACAAGGCTGTCAAGGCAGTTCCCGACTCGATGGTTGCCCTCGCGTACCACTACGCAGGTATCGGCGCGTTCTCAGGCAATGACCTGAATGCCGCACTCAAAGCATTTGAGAAGGCACGCAATGCCGGCATCACCGACCCGCAGAACTACGTATATGAAATAGCATGTTGGCAGAACCTCGTGCTCCGCGACTCAACACTTGAGAATAAGGCAAAGACTGAAATCGAAAACGTGGCACGCGACGGTTATGAAAAATTCGGCATCTCGAATCCTCTTTTCATCAACAACCTCGTGAATTCTCTGCTCCAGCAGAGCCGTTACGACGATGTTGTGGCACTTATCGGCAACCAGCTTGACAAGACTCCCGACCAGGCATTCCTCTACGGTCTGCGCGGATATGTGTATGACCGCAAAGGTGATGACGAGGCATCGCTCGCCGACTACCGCAAGGCAGCCAGCATCGAGACCGCCGACATCGAGACCCTGAAGAACGCCGCCAAGAAAATCTACACCACCGGAACTGAGAAGTGGAACGCCATCGAAGGCAACCAGCCCGAGGCCCGCAACGATGTGAAGGTTAACTATTTCGAGGCAGCCAAGGCAATCGCAGAGCGCGCACAGCAGATGGATCCAGCAGATTCTGATGTACAGTACATCCTGGAGAACATCAACTATGCACTCGAAACATATTTCTAAATAACCGGAGGAATGTCACCGACCGTGACATCCGGTTTACAGCAACAAGAGCGGAGTCCACTGCGGACTCCGCTCTTATTGCTGAAACGTGGGGAACTAAATGATTAGAAGTGGGGAACTAAATGATTCTATGAAATGAAAGATGATTCTGTGAAATGCGTTGCCGCCGAAGTTGTGGCCACATCCGACACTGTTAAAGAGCGATTGTGGAACAGCGAGTATCTCAAGGTAATGATGTGCAATTTCCTGCTCTTTTTCGCCTTTTATCTACTTACCCCACTCTTGCCAATTTATCTTGACAGCCAGTTTCAGGCCGACAAGGATATGATTGGCATAGTGCTTTCGGGTTACGTGGTGGCCACACTGCTGGTACGTCCGTTCAGCGGTTTCTTTGTGGACAGCTTCAACCGGAAGAGGGTGCTGACAATCTGCTTCTTCGCGTTCTTCATCTTCTTCGCCGGCTACATAGGAGCTGCCACGCTGCTGATGTTCGCAATTGTCCGCACGTTGCACGGCATACCTTTCGGTGCGACCACCGTAGCCAACAGTACAGTGGCCATAGATGTGCTCCCCTCATCGCGCCGCAACGAGGGTATAGGCTACTACGGACTCAGCAACAATCTGGCCATGGCCTCGGCACCGACAGCGGGAATATACATATATAATATGACCGGTAATTTCTCGCTGCTTTTCTGGATTTCTCTTGTGTTGTCCTGTCTCGGATTTCTTTGCGCTTGCCGCGTAAGGCTGCCGGAGCGTGAGATTGTGAAAAACAAGCCGAAACTGAGTCTGGACCACTTCTTCCTGGGTCGTGCATGGCTCTTGGCTGTCAACATCTCATTGTTCGGACTCTGCTGGGGTGTCATGAGCAATTATGTGGCCATATATGGGCAGGAGATGCTCGGAATAACCGACGGCACAGGAATGTTCTTCCTGTTGCTAAGCGCAGGCCTAATGCTCTCGCGGGTGTTCGGCACGCGGTCACTGCGTGACGGTAAGATAACGCGCAACTGCACGCGTGGTGTCCTGATTTCTCTTTTGGGATATACACTGTTCGCCACGGCATGGGGTGAATGGTCGTTCTATCTGTCGGCCCTGCTTGTGGGACTCGGCAACGGCCAGATGTACCCGGCATTCATGACAATGTTCATAAAGATGGCACGGCATGACCAGCGCGGCACGGCTAACTCGTCGATACTCATATCCTGGGACCTCGGCATGGGGGCAGGCATATTGGCAGGCGGCTTCATAGCCGAATATGTCAGCTACGAAGCCGCCTTCTGGGTAGTGGCCGCGATGCAGGCTACGGGAGCGTTGCTCTTCATCCTGTCAACGCGTATGTTCTTCACGCGCCGCCGGCTCGACAGGGAATGAACCGGAAGCGTTGAAAAGTGACCCTAATAAAAGGTCGCATCGGTCAGAAGACGATGCGGCCTTTTTTTGCCTGTTCGAGCATTTTCTTGCCCGGCACAAGATAGACCTCCAGACGCCGGTTGCGCATACGGTTGCTCATGGAGTTGTTTTCCACCAGCGGCATGTCGTCACCGAAGGCATAAGGGAAAAGATAAGTCGTGTCGCAATCCTGGTCGGCAAACCAGTCGGCCACGGCCTTGGACCGCTCCTCCGTGAGATGATCGCGGTAGACCTCCGAACCTGTGTTGTCGGTGTGCATGACCATAAGCACACGATACATGTCGGGGTCTTTCAGATAACGCTTGAGAGGCGCGAGGAGTGCCGCCGCGTCGGAACGCAGCTCCGTGGCGTTGGGCGCGAACAGACTCGCCGCAGGAATGGTAACAAGAAGCACCTCCTTGTTACGGAAAGTCTCGACCGTGCAATTGTTCTTCGAATTGTATTCACGGCTGAAAAGACGGTTGCGTCCCTCCTTCTCCTGAAACTTCCGGATGAGTTCGGCACTCTTGTTGTCGAGCGGGACAGAGTTGACCATCTCGATAAAATTGAGTTCATCGAGGTCATCGGAAGTCTCGGCCTTGGCGGCTTTGTCTGCGGATACCACTTCCTCCGCCTGACCTGAAGCACCGACTTTGAACGTCTTCTTGCTCTGCGCGAAGGCAACCGCCGGAGAGAGCGAGAGTCCGGCCGCGAGCAGGAGCAGACTAAAATTCTTCGATAGACTCTTCATATTGCAATTCAGATTTTACAATCATCTCAACGTCGTCGGGAGTGATGTCAAGTTCTTTGGCACGGCGCAGCTCCTTGCAGACATATGCCACAAGGTCGTCAACACGCAACTCCTCCTCGTCGGTTATATCGGCGTTGATGTCGAGATAGCCGTTTTTCTCATACCAGTCCCATATTGTGTCGATGACATATAGAATGTCGTCGTCGCTTATCTCCTTGTTACGCTCTTCGGGGAGAGTCGCACGGATGAACTTTATTGCCTCATCCTCATCAAATGTTGTCAGCTCACTCATAACTTACATTTTTTAATTGTTAAGGTCAACCAGCCCGTCCGGGAGGGTTGTCTCGATTACCCGGCGGCTGTCGTCAACCGCATTGATGAATTCCTCGGCCACCGGCACATATACGCGGTCGCCCGAAGGGGTGTCCACAATGAAAAGTACGTTGGCTGTGGAGTCATCCACATCTACCACCTCCCCTATCTCGCCGAGACTGCTGTCAACCACCTTATAGCCCACGAAATCATCTTTGAGTTCAAGGTCGGGGTCATCGTAATAATCGACGAGATTCGACCGGAGACCATAAATCTCCTTGTTGACAAACTGCTGCGCCTGTTCCTGCGAATCAACGCCGCTGAGTTTGACAAGATATGATTCCGAACCCTTGGGACGCACAGATTCGGCATAGAATGGCACATAGATGCCATCGACCGCAACAACCAAAGCGTTCCCGTCGGCAGCATAATCGCCGTCGATGTCGAGAAGAGCGTTCAGCTCCCCTTTCAGCGCATGGGTCTTCTGGAATTTTCCTATTTCTACTATATCCTCTTTCTTTATCACCTTTTTCAAGTCTTATCATGCATGGGGTATGTGCAGTGCCGCCATGTCACGTTGCTAATCTTCTATTCTAATGATTTTTGCGCCCAATTTGTTGAGTCGTTGGTCGATATTTTCGTATCCACGGTCAATCTGGTTGATGTTCTGGATACGGCTCGTGCCGCGTGCCCCCATAGCCGCGATAAGCATGGCTATGCCGGCGCGTATGTCGGGCGACACCATGTCGGTGGCACGGAGACAATTGAACTTTCCGGCCCCGATGACCACAGCACGGTGCGGGTCGCAGAGAATGACACGCGCACCCATGTCGAGAAGTTTGTCCACGAAGAAAAGGCGGCTCTCGAACATCTTCTGATGTATGATGACCGACCCGACGGCCTGAGTGGCAACCACCAGGAAGATGCTTAGCAGGTCGGGCGAGAGACCGGGCCATGGAGCATCGGCGATAGTCATTATGGATCCGTCGATAAATTCGTCGATACGGTAGATTTCCTTCTGGTCTATACGTATGTCGTTACCCTCGATCTGAAGGTTGACGCCAATACGCTCGAATGCAGACGGCAACATGCCGAGGTCAGCCGCACCCACATTGCGGAGAAGCAGATTGGATCCCGTCATAGCGGCCATTCCTATGAAACTGCCGACCTCAATCATGTCGGGTATAAGCGTATGGGTTGTACCTCCAAGCTGATCCACACCCTCGATACGGAGCAGATTTGAACCTATGCCCTCGATATGAGCACCCATGCGTACAAGCATCCGGCAAAGCTGCTGGATGTATGGCTCGCAGGCGGCATTATATATGGTGGTGGTGCCCTTGGCGAGTACCGCCGCCATGACAATGTTGGCCGTACCGGTGACCGATGCCTCATCAAGAAGCATGTAGCAGCCTTTCAAACCCTCGGCTGGAGCCTCGATGCGGTATGTATGGCTTTCAGACTCATAATTGAAATTGGCCCCGAGATTCCGAAGACCCACGAAATGTGTGTCAAGACGGCGACGGCCTATCTTGTCACCACCCGGACGCGGCATGACAGCAATCCCGAAACGGGTAACCAGAGGCCCCATGACCATCACCGAACCACGCAGCGACTCTGCCTTCTTGCGGTAGAGGTCGCTGGTGATATAGGCGAGATCAATCTCATCAGCCTGAAATTCCACTTCTGAAGGTGTAATATATTTCACCTTTACACCCATTTCGGAAAGGAGGTTGATAAGATTGCGCACGTCCGAAATCTGAGGAAGGTTCGATATAACGACTTTCTCAGATGTAAGCAGGGTGGCGCAGATTACCTCAAGGGCTTCGTTTTTCGCACCCTTGATACTGATCTCGCCATGCAGGGAGTGACCTCCCTCTACTATAAAGCTGCTCATTTTCTTTTCTTTCTTTTATTGTTGGCGCGTTGCGGCTGAGGAGCCTCGCGGTATTCGTGAAGCAGATAGGTCGAAGGATCGAGGTTTATCTTTCCTCCGGAATATAGAGCGAGGTCGCGAAGAATCTTAGCATCGTCCACTCCCTCCTTGTTATGCTGGAGCATAAGCTTCTTCATATGGTGGGCAAGCATGGAAATAAGCACCTCCTTTTCCTCACCCTCCTCAAGCTCGGCCACAGTCGAGATCATCTGCTCGATGTTCTTGCCATAGTGACGGAATCGCATGGCCGACGATGTGTAAGGAAGTTTCTCGGGAGTGGGATTCATCTTCTCTGCCGTGATTACATCGCAGGGGAAATCAATGTCGAGCTCGAAGCGCGACATGATATTGATCTGGTCCCAGATCTTTGAGTAATCTTTGTTGATACCGAGAAGTTCAGGAAACATGCCGGCCATGGTGTCGGCGATGGCATAGGCGCAGACCGTGCGTTCCTCGCGGTCGGGAATGCCGACGCAATAGTCAACGAGTCCCTGGAGGTGCCGGCCATATTCGGGAAGGAGCACAGGCTCCATGTCTGTATTGTATGGTAACATTTTGTTTCGGGTTAGATTTTTGATTTGGGCATTGTTGTCTGATATGCTTTCAGGTAGTTTGGAACAGAGTAGGCGATGTCGAGGAAATCCTCCTCGCGCAGTGCCTTCTCCGAAAGCGCCAACATATCCTTGGCTTGCGGGAGCAGGCCATCTATCCAATGCGCGTTGGGGTGATTTATTACACTTTTGGCTTTCTCGGCACCGTCGCCGATGAAATACAGCTGCTTTCCGGAGTCAAGAAGCGAGGCAAATGAGTTCTCGTCGAGAATCATCGGACCGGGTGTCTGGAGAGGATTGAGCGCGAAGTCGTATGGAGCGGTGAAGACCTCCATGCGGCGTGCATCGACCATCGGCACGAGAATCTCCTCGCCTGTCCAGTCCATGTTACGGAACATAGCCTTTACGGCAAGAATCTTGAGGGTATCGACACCGATGAGAGGTATGCCGAGACTGAACGCAAGCCCTTTGGCGAGCGAGAGTCCGATTCGAAGTCCGGTATAGCTTCCGGGGCCCATGCTAACGGCCACGGCATCGAGTTTGAGTTCCTTGCGGTGAAGTTCCTCCATGCAACGCTCCACAAACGGCGCGAGTCGGTTTGCGTGCTGCATACCCTCGCGGTCGTCGAGCTGCATCTCAAGAGCACCATGGCGAGTGAGCGCCACGCTGCATATCTTTCCGGATGTCTCTATATTAAGTATTGTCATTTTTCTGTTTTTCTTATTCTTCAACAACCGTATTTGCTTCGGCTTTCTGAAGATTTGATTTGGCGGCTCTCGCACAGCGTATGCCGTCGATTGCCGCAGATACTATTCCACCTGCATATCCTGCGCCCTCGCCTGCGGGATAAAGACCGGCAAGCGACACACTGCCGAGGCTCTCCGGATCGCGAAGCACACGCACAGGCGATGACGTGCGCGACTCAAGGCCAATCATCACTGCGTCGTTGGTCAGAAATCCGCGGGCCTTGCGTCCGAAGTCACGGAAACCTGCGGCAAGCCGGCGTGCGATGAACGGAGGCAGCAGTGTGTTGAAGTCAGCCGACTGCACACCGGGTGCATAAGAAGTAGCCGGTAGTGTTTCCGACACCCGACCCTCCACGAAATCAAGCATACGCTGTGCGGGTGCGACTATTGTCTCTCCGGCCGCGCGGAACATAGAGCGTTCGAGCGATTCCTGAAGGAGCAACATCTCAAGCGGTCCGGCATCGGCAAACTCAGGGAAATCGCCGGGATGAATCTCGACAACCATTCCGGAGTTGGCAAGACGGCCTGAACGCGCCGAGGCCGACATGCCGTTGACCACAAGCTCGCCATCGGTACTTCCGGCCGGCACCACCACCCCACCCGGACACATACAGAATGAATAGACACCACGTCCTTCGGCCTGGGTCACAAAACTGTATTCAGCCGCCGGGAGGTATTTTCCGCGACCTGTCTTGGAATGATACTGTATCCGGTCGATAAGCTGCTGCGGATGTTCAAGACGCACACCCACGGCTATGCCTTTCGGCTGCATCCCGACACCTGCATCGTGCAACATCCTGAAGGTATCATGAGCTGAATGACCGGTGGCGAGAATAACGGCATCGCCAGATATCTCCCCCTTGTCAGTAATCACACCCCGTACAGCCCCCGACTCGGTGAGAAGACCCGTGACACAAGTCTCGAAATGAACCTCTCCACCGCACCGGATTATGGTCTCGCGCATGGCGCGGATAACATGGGGCAAGCGGTCACTGCCTATGTGCGGATGCGCTTCGACAAGGATGTCGGACGACGCTCCATGCTGCACGAAAACCTGAAGCACCTCCTCGACCGAGCCGCGCTTCTTGCTCCGGGTGTAGAGTTTGCCGTCGCTGTATGCACCGGCGCCACCCTCTCCGAAACAATAGTTCGACACGGGATTGATTTTCTTTTCACGGCTAATCTGCGCGAGGTCCAGACGGCGGGCATCGACATCGCGTCCGCGTTCAATCACAATCGGGCGCATTCCGAGACGGATGGCCTCAAGAGCGGCAAACAGTCCCGCCGGTCCGGCACCTACTATAACAAGACGAGGTGCCTCGGTCGCCACCGGAAGATACTCCACCGGTTTGAGCAGCGGCGCGACTTCATGGTCATCGCCGGTGGCTATGCGGACGTTAAGGTTCAGCATTACCGGTTGTTTGCGGGCATCGACCGAGCGACGCGTCACGCGCAAAGCGTTTATATCGCGCACGTTGATGCGTGCGGCACGCGCCGCAGCCTCCGCAAGCGAAGTGCCAGAAGCCGCGCGCGACGGCTCGATTCTCAATGATATATCACTTATCACAGGCTCTTACTTATGTTTCAACCTACAAATTTACCTTTTTTTCTCCTAATTAGCAACAACAAAACCCGATTCGTTTGTTCACACACATGAATAATTTGGCCATGAGTGATTTTATTTGTAAATTTGAAGACAATTGTACACAGTTACTGCACAGGCATCCAACCTGTGAATATCAGAGACTATAAGATGAAAAATTTAGATACATGTGACAAAGGCTTGCAGCCGTCCGGTCATGACAGACAAAACTGTTGTGATAAAACAGAGGCTACAATCGGATTTCTGTTCGACCTGGACGGCGTGCTGATTGACAGCGAGACCGAATACACCCGCATATGGCAGGAAATCGACCGGCAATATCCGACCGGGGTTGATAATTTCGCAATCAAAATCAAAGGGCAAACACTTCCCGAAATTTTAAATAGGCATTATCCTGCACATCTTCATCAAAACATCATAGACATGCTAAACAGCATGGAGCAGAAGATGCGCTACGAGATGCTTCCCGGAGCGCGTGAGATGCTTGAGGCGTTGCGTGAGCGAGGCATAGGCTGCGTGCTGGTGACGAGCAGCAACGATGTCAAGATGCGGCACCTGCGCGAGGAGCAGCCGGAACTTGAGGGATTTTTCGCCGACATAGTGACCGCCGACCGCATAAGCCGCTCGAAGCCGGATCCGGAGGGATACCTTTTGGGTGCGTCATTACTCGGTGTCGCGCCGGAACGCTGTGTCGTTTTCGAGGACTCAGCGCAAGGCGTACGTGCCGGACACGCGGCGGGAGCGTATGTGACAGGTCTGACCACCACCCTGCCGAAAGAACAGCTCGAACCATACTGTGACCTGATAACCGGAACATTGGCCGACGTAGACCTCGACAGGCTTATAACCATTCTTGAAAACAGATGAACAGCAACATCCCGTTGGCCGAACGCCTGCGTCCCTCCACACTTGAGGACTACATAGGACAGGAACATCTCGTGGGTCCTGACGGCATAATCAGGCGAATGATCGAGTCAGGCCGTGTGAACTCGTTCATACTCTGGGGCCCTCCCGGTGTCGGCAAGACCACACTCGCAAGAATCGTGGCAGCGATGACCGAAGTGCCGTTCTACACTCTTTCGGCAGTAACATCTGGCGTGAAAGAGGTGCGCGAGGTGCTTCAGCGCGCCGAGGCAGATTCACGCAGCATGTTCGCGAAGGGACGACCCATCCTGTTTATCGATGAAATCCACCGCTTCAACAAGTCGCAGCAGGATTCCCTTCTCGGAGCCGTAGAACGGGGCACAGTGACGCTGATAGGAGCCACGACAGAGAATCCCTCGTTCGAGGTCATAAGGCCGCTCCTGTCGCGTGCACAGGTCTACACTCTTAAGTCGCTCGATACCGACGGCATGGAGCGGCTGTTGGCCCGCGCACTTGAGAAAGACGCGATACTCGCTGCCCGCAAGTTCGACATACGCGAGAAGACGGCCCTGTTCCGCTTTGCAGGAGGCGATGCACGCAAGCTCCTGAACATACTCGACCTGATAGAGCAATCAACGCCCGACGGAGAAACCGTAATCGTGGATGACGAGAGGGTGACACATAGCCTCCAGGAGAATCCTGCGGCCTACGACCGCAACGGAGAGATGCACTACGACATCATATCAGCCTTCATAAAGTCAATACGGGGCAGTGATCCGCAGGCCGCGGTGTACTGGCTGGCACGGATGGTGGCCGGTGGAGAGGACCCTAAATTCATAGCACGCAGACTTGTGATACTTGCCTCGGAAGATATCGGGCTGGCAAATCCGAATGCCCTGCTGCTGGCCAACGCCACATTCGATGCAATCAACAAAATAGGCTGGCCGGAGGGAAGAATCGTTTTGTCGGAGTGCGCGGTGTATCTCGCGAATTCACCAAAAAGCAACTCTGCCTACCTCGCTATTGACAATGCGCTCGAAGCCGTGCGCAAGAGCGGCGACCTGCCCGTACCCCTCCATCTGCGCAATGCTCCAACCAAATTAATGAAAGAAATGGGCTATCATGAGGGTTATAAATATGCGCATGATTATACAGAGAATTACGTAAAACAACAATACCTTCCAGACGGGCTGGAAGGTATCGAGTTCTGGCATCCGGGCAACAATCCTCAGGAACTGAAGATGGCCGAAAGGCTGAATCACCTGAACAATCTCGGCAAGTAGTCGGCGAGGTATCTTCGCCAGTTGGTCCACTCGTGGCCGAACTTGCTTTCCTTATATATGTATGGTATGGAATCCGCGTCGAGTTCGGCGCGGAATTTTTTGTTATCCTCATAAAGGAAGTCGTCCTCTCCGATGGCCAAATAGTAGAGACGCACACCTTGCCGGAACTGGTCTTTAATCTTCACGCGACGGTCACGGTAAATTTCCGGAAGACCGTTTTTATTGAACTGAGTCGGATCAACTGCCGGCGAAAACAAGCCCACATAGTTGAACAAACCGGGATAGTTTGCCGACAGATACAAGGAGTGAAAACCTCCCATCGAAAGACCTGCGACCGCCCTCGACTCCTTGGCCGGGATGGTCCGGAAGGTGGAATCGACGTAGTTCACAATCTCGGGAAAATAGGTTTCGAACACGCCGTCCATAGTATGAGGCAGGTAAAAATTCGGCTGGTCAAGACCGAGCGGGCCATGCCCCGGAGCAGCATCAAGAGCCATGTTTCCATTAGGCATCACAACAATCATCGGCTCAGCCTCGCCACGCGCAATGAGGTTGTCGAGTATCTCGGCCGCACGCCCCTGGTCGAGCCATGCGGTCTCATCTCCACCCATTCCGTGGAGCAGATACAGCACCGGATAATACCGGTCTGAGCTGTCGTATCCGGCGGGCAGATAGATGCTCAGACGACGGTCCGTATCTCTGAAACCGGACCTGTACCAAGAGGTATGCACGGACCCTCTCGGCACACCGGCTGCAACAAAATCTTTCGATTCCTCACCGGGAACGAGAACCATGTTCGAGACCAATGCAACGTCACGGAGCACGTGCGAATTCAAAGGATCGAGCACCTCGATTCCATCGACCACAAACTTATATGTATAGAGATCCGGGGCGAGAGAATCGAGCCTTACCTCCCATAGGCCGCCATCATTTTTCATGGGAACAAGTCCCTTTGCCTGCTGCTCTGAAGGGTCAAAATCGCCCTTGTTGAAACGTGTAATATTTCCAGTTATATATACTTTCTTTGCATAGGGAGCATTGAGCCAAAATTGCACCGAACCGGCCTCTGAAACCACCGGAGATTTAATGTCACGCATCCCCGGCATGATTGCCTCCTGTGCATGAAGCGGAGAGGGGAGCATACCGGCGAGGAGACATAGATTCAATATCAGTTTCTTCATTACTCTGAAATTTATGTTTAGTTCATATTATGAAAATAACGGTCAGGAGCTAAAAGCCAAAATATGAATATTCCATATTGACCAGTCTAACTTTGATTCAAGAAACCTCGGTTACGACTGAGGAGTGAAGGTTTCAAAGGTCGAATCGTCATAATAGACCGTGATATGGGTAACTTTTCTCGGATTTTTCCTCATTTTTTCTATTTGCGTTTGCAATTCCGCAATTCTTTTTTCAGCCTCAACAATTTGCTTTTGTGCAAGTTGCATGGCTTCCGAGGGGGTATTTAAGGCTCTGAGGTTTGAAAATTCTTCCGCGCCCGTCCGGTTGGAGGGAAATTTGGAATCGTTAACTCCTGAAAACTGTGCCTCATCGCCATCTCCCGACATAGACGCACCCGTTCCGGGTCCAAATTGAGCTCCAACCCCAAATCCAAACCCAGTGACACCTGCCGACTGACTTTCCGCCCCCAGTGCACGCCCATTGTCAGCACCAGCTTCGGATCCGGCCCCCTCATCACCTTGATTAGACACTGAAAGCATGGAGCCTTCTCCAAACAGAAGCCACATCACCGACAAATCCGGAAAAGCCCGATGTATCTGCCCTATGATAACGTCGCTTATTTTCTTGTTACGACCGCTAAGTATCTGGGAAAGACTCGGACGAGGTATTCCGCACTTGTCAGCGAACTGAGAGTGGGAGAGACCGCACGAATCGATGAACCCTTTTAGACGAATCGCTATATTATCATCCTCCATTTGCAAAATTTCATTTTATAAATCAATGTGCAAATGTAATAAATAATTTGCAAACTTCCAATTGTTATTAACAAATTAAACTATTTGCATTTTAAAAATTTACCCAAATTATCTCCAATTTCCCATTTTCAAAACTAAATTACAAAATTAAACTTTACTTGAGACATCCTACAGTAACTACAGATAATATGATTGTTATGCGCTCACATCCCACCAGAAGCCCAAAAGCCGCATTTATCGCCATGTTTTATGAATGTAAATGCAAATTCAAAGCTAATTATCTAATTATTTGATAGTTATAGCATATGTTACAGAATGTTAAAGCTATATTTTCAGATACGCAAATTAGACACATTTGTAAATTTGTATTATCAAATCTTTCGTTTACATATATTATTAATATCAGATTATTTACAAACATATCAAATCACATTTGCAAATAGATACAAACGCAATCTTTCAATTTACAAATCAACAAGGCAACCCTGAACGATGCTTACATGACACAGAATGAATAATCGAGTATGTTCCAATCTGACCAAAATTACAATTTTACAGATAAGTGAAATAAAAATTAAACTTGCGCCCCTGCCCTCTTTCACGCAGATTTACTTCGAGGCTCCAGTTTTCACGCGTAAACGGACGAGTTTTGAATTTCGAACGAATCTCAGGGCGTTAGATTCAATTGAAAACAGTCTTAAAATACGAAGAAAATAATGAGTTAGCTCTAATTTCAAGTTACGTCTTACTGTTTCAAAATAGAGAAAAATGGCCTCAAAACCGATATTTTCATGCATCATCCACAAAAACAGCAACCCCACTCCCCCGTCGGTTATATAAGAGCTTTTGCGAAACAGCAACGCAATCAAAAAAAACGGCCGTACCCCTCGAAGATAATTTTCAGGGTACGGCCGGAGATGGCTTTATATAATTGTGTTGTCAGGACTAATCCTGCGGAGCGTTAATCAGGATCCGGAATCCGGATTAGGATTAACAACTGCGTGCGAGAAACATGTTATCAATCGAGCATAAGACAGATTGAGGCGTTGATCGACGGAATGCCGAATGCCTCGGTTATGAGGTTATCGGTATCGCGTCGGCGGAACAGAATCTCCCCTATGTCGCGCTTCGACATGACATGCGCAGTCTGAGAATGCGTGAGACTCTCCGCATCGAGTTTTTTAATTCTCAGCTTGCCGTCGCGCACATCGATTTGCTCAAATCCCTCGTTGTCGTCAGCTTTCGCGAGAATCGAATATTTTAAATCGTGCCTACCCTCGGCCTGAAATTTTAAAACCTCAGGAAAGTCGAGAATTCTCACCATTCCGTAAACTTTGGCGTGTGCGGCGAGAGAATACACCCTCTCGGTAATTGAGACCGCTCCTGCCTGCGGGGCATCTTTCATAAATGATCCATATGTACGCATCCAAAGAGCCTTCCTGTCCATTTCGATTGAAGAGACATAATGACGGATAGCCAATTCAGGTGACGCCGTCTTGACTGAACCGAGAGCTTTGAATTTACTCGCCACGTCGGTCGCAAAAAGTTTATGGACATCGACAGCAGAGTCGGAAACTGAAACCGAAGTGAATGCGGCGGCAGTAACACGACCCGACGAATTGCAGACATAATGAATCTTGCCTCCACTTATGCAGTTCTCCAGGATGAGGATGTCTATGTCTCGGTCCGAATGTATGAGCTGGAGATCCTGCTGGCCATCCTCAATACCCCTTATCAGTGTCCGGATACCATCCCGGATTGCTCCGTCAGAATCAGATTCAGGGCTGTAAATTCCCGTTTTCAGAGATGCAAAATGACGTCTTTTCAACTCCGCGACTTTCTCTTTCTGGTCCATTAGAAACGATTCATAGTCCCTGTCGAAATCGTGTAGAGATGTATAATTATCAATCACACGGTAGAATCCGTTTACGTATTCCCGGTCATGATAATACTTGCGCAGCCCCTCGTCGGAGGGAATCAGAAAAGTGAAGGCAAACCCTGCCTGACGCGCCTTTTCGTTGATCTTTGCAAGCAGTCTTGTCATGATGCCACGCGAGCGGTACTGAGGCTTGGTTGCAAGCCCGCAGAGATACAACCCGCGTATATTGCGCTCGGCATTTCCGAAGCTGTATGGCACACCCATGAGAGCGGCGGCAACGTCACCTCCTATTTCTTCTATCTCAACAAGTTCCGGATCGAAATAGCTGTTGAATATCAGCGATACATATTCATCAGAATCGTGAAACGTCTCTTTCCAGAGACGCGCCATTTTCTTCTTGATTTCAGTCACTTCCATAGTAATTCTAATTTACCCCAAAGTTACAAAAAAGAAACGGAAAAATTGTTAAATTACAACAAAAATACCTGTTTTTAGGCCGTTTTAAAGTCGTGCGCAAAAACTCTACTGAACCATCCGGAGAGCTGTGCGTTTAATTCATGAGCGGATTTATGTCCGTATTGTTAACACACGCATATGTCTGAGACGGCAACTTAGCTGAGTTGGCCGGCATAAAATGGCGAGGATTCCTGTCCCGTCTGATGCGAATTCAGGCGTATGAAAATGACTTGCAAATGAAACTGATCTCAGCTATATCAATCGCCATTCTGGCCGTAGGCAGCCTGTTTTCCACCCAGGGAGGATTCTCCTTCGCCACCAACATCACAAGTGCCGAGGAACAGACAGAAGATGCCATTTCCGACTTCGAGAAGGCGGTTCAGATAATCAAAAAGTACGAAACAATGCACCAACCGAAGCACTGGCCATTCGTAGGCTATGGCCATAAGGTGCTTCCGGGAGAGAAATTCAACCGAAACAAGACCCTCAGCGAGAGCGAGGCTGATGCACTGTTAAGAAAAGACCTGCTTAAAAACTGCGCGCAATTCCGTTCATTCGGCGCAGATTCCCTGCTTCTGGGTGTCCTGGCCTACAATATCGGAAGCGGGGCAACGTTACGTTCATCGGTGGTCAAAAAGCTCAAAGAGGGAAACCGCGATATTTACGAGAATTATATTGCACATTCCCGCTTCAGAGGCAAGGTTCACTCACAGATCAAGCAACGCAGAGAGGAAGAATTCGCATCTCTTTTCATAAAGAATCCAAATCAAAAAGCCCTCTCTCCTATGCCGCTGAGCGCACCCGTCACGACATCGCCTGCGACAATAAAAGGCCTTAGCCGATACGGTCTGCCGGCAGAAGAAGACAAATTAAAGTTTCACACCACAAACTCCATGATGGCATGTTTATCAAGATCTCAACAATATTATTGGCTCTGACAGCCGGTCTCGCATTGCCCGGCTGCGGAAAACAATCAGCCACCGAAAGCAATGTCGAAGCCATCGAACAAAGCGATTCCATACCCGAAGGTGTAAAGCGGCTTGTGCGCGCATTGGCCGACAATGATACCGACAGTTTTGCCGAAATGGTAAGCTATCCGCTTCAACGCCCCTACCCCCTACACGACATCCACGATGCCGCCCAGATGAAGAAATATTACCGCGAAATGGTTGATGACTCATTGCGCAACGCAATCATTAAATCGCGTCCCGGACAATGGAAAGACCATGGATGGAGAGGATGGAGTCTGGAAGATGGACATTATATCTGGATTGACGAAACCGTATATGATGTGCAATATATTTCACAAAAAGAACTCAGAAAAATAGACAGTCTGACCAACGAGGAGGTCAAGAGCATTAATCCTCGTATCCGTGACGGCTGGCGTCCGGTGCTCTGTCTACGCGACAGAGCGAATGGTCGTGTTTACCGGATAGACACACGCACGAAAAACAAGGAAAACACCCCTCACCTGTACCGACTGGCAATGTACGGTGACAATGCGGATCTGCGTGGTCTGCCGGCACTGCTTCTTGAGGGCGTAATGGAGAGCGAGGGAAGCGCAGGCACTGTCCTGTATCGTTTTCAGGACAAAGAAGGCAAAGAGCTGATATTGGAGCCAGATGCGCCCGACTCAGGCTATCCCATCCTGATAGAGCCTAACGACTCCGTAATAGAGCTTAACCGCGCCTACTGGCACGAGCTCATCAACACCCCGCGCCAATAACCGCACCCTACCCCACACCACATCCAACGTTTAAGCATCCTTCACAAACCACCACCACCCCGACGACACCAATCCCGGGGTGGTGTTCTTTACGCTTTACTTTTACTTCACTTCAGTGAAGTAACCCTCCTCAACTTTCCTCAAAATTCCCCAAAATACCCCCAACAGGCCTCAAAATCATAACAATTTTGCCATATTTTGGGACGAAAATTTAGGTGGATAATTAAAAAAAATAAGCTCGGAACCGGTTTGTATTGACCTGATTCCGAGCGAAATAGCGTTTCTGATGTTGATGTTGTTCCTTACGTGGAGCATACGAGACTCGAACTCGTCACCTCTTGACTGCCAGTCAAGAGGAATTGTCGGAAATATCAGATAGTTACGGAGCCTTATTTCAATGAGTGAAGCAAAAATGAAGCAGGTTAATACATTACTGTGAATTGATTCGTTTTCGGGTCAGACTGAGCTGCCTCTTTCATGCGCCCTCCTTGGATTGAGGGATATACAGGCTGTTCTTCATTATTGTTATATTTTTGTTGTTATTTGATTTCCACACCGATTAATGGGTGCGAATATTTTGGAGAGAGGCATAGCCACAGCACTTGCGGCCATATTACAGAGACATGAAGAACCGCTCCATCTCGTCGAGGGTATTGAGCTGGACAATCTTTACATCTCCCGAAGGATACACTCTCGGTCGGCTGCGTCCGTTACGAACGACGGTGAACATCATCTCGACATCTCCGGACATTCCGGAGACATCGAGATTATTGTAATCAACGAGGACATTGCATATCTCATCCGCTACGGAACGAGATATGAACACCACATCAGTAAAATCCAGCACGACGTTATCCGATACTTTCTCAATCAGCTTATCTATATCACGCCTGAAAAAGGAACGTGTACGGATGTCGCGGCCAATATCGGCCGATATTTGTATTGTCTTCATTTTTTCAGCTAATATAATTATAAATATTAAATTGAGGAGGCATAACCGTTGGAATTTTAAGGAGTGCTATTGTGCCGTTCCACCTTAAATCCCCCGGCAAGTCTGCAATTATTTCCCCTCCGGCATCATGACGTGCAAATGCTGATCCCGACAATAAAAAGAACTCACCTCCAAGACCATTTACCACAAGTTCTCTTGTTTTGGAAATTCCGTAACCACGGTTTTCACTTTCCGGTCTATTTTTCGTAGACTTACCACTCAGTGCCAATAATAGTGCAGATGATTCACTATTATCAAGCTGTTCCATATATCTTGGGTCTGACGCATAAGAAGAATAAATAGACCGTCCGACATCAGCAATAAAAACGTACAATATATTCTGACGGGGAATGGTCTGACAGAATATATAGCCTCTGGGACTGTGTGAATGATCTGTTATATTATCTATAAGTTCACTAAGCATATAAGACAGTACGCTGTGCATATTCCCGCCAAGTTGATTTCTTACGGTGGACTGCACCAACTCCTGCGCCTTAATTGAAGATTTGTCTTTAGGATTGAACTCACATATCGGCAAGTAGGTTTTGCCGTGATAACGATTCCATAGGTCATCATTATTGCAATCATCAATCACAGACAAAGGCTCATGGAAATATATAACGTTGAGATAATCGACAATATTTGCCGGGATATTTCTGCATACTACCACATCCCCATACATTCTTTTCAAGACAGATAATGCCCCAAGAAGGTAAGGATGAAGAAAAGAACATTTACCAAAGTCCCATACTATGCGCCGATTTGACTCGGTATTAGTATTTTCCATCTGGTACATAACTTGACAAACATGATTAAGCACGCTTCCAATACGTTGTTCTCTTCCTATGGCAGGTATAGTCAATACCACTTCAATGTCATTAGTGTTCATTGTGTTCATTGTTTTACTTTTTTATTATTAATATTTACATTATTATTTATTATTAAAGAATCAGCTCCTTGAATCAGAGTACTGTTTCAGTCAGTTTATTTTATTTCTTCATCAAGTTCCCGTTTGGCCGGAGTTATTTGTCCGTTATCGACTTCCCGGCGCATGTACAGGTCGCGCAGATATATTGCCATTCCCACTTGAATATCGGTGGTGGAGAACTGTATTTCCTCCCCGTCAAACTCTATTGACGACGGAGAGTTGTAGATGAAATTCTTCACTGAATTTGTTATATCCGTCCTGAACGAATCAATGACAATGCCAAGCGCGGAACGCTCAATGTCGAATGGAGTTGTGTGGGGTTGTTCATCCATTTGCGCAAAGTAATGTTCAAGATTGCGGTCTATGCAATCCTTACCCATGCTCTTGACAAGAATAAACTCCCCGAAAGGAGTGAGACGATACGGACTTGACTTTCTTGCCGAGTTTGCTCCCGACAGGGCGAGTTCCATCATCTTGTCATCCCACCGCTCCAATTTTGACTCTATCGCCTCCAGTCTGCGTGTATGGGACAATATATTGGAATCCGATTCCGCGAAGTGTCTGTCAAGCTCACTTTTGTTTGATGCTATTTCGGATTTATGATTCTCGCATGGCAGCTTGCTTATAAACTCCGACAGCCGTTTCAAATCGGCGTTTGACTCAAAGATTGATTGTCTCCGTTCCTCGCATGGCAGTTTGCCTACTTTGTCTTTCGTATCGGACATATCCTTAGTCCATCGTGACAAACGCCATGAAAGAACGGCCACCGCCACGGATGGTATAATCCACGGAGCGTTAGGCCAAAGCCAATTCAGAAGTTCCTTTACTATTTCCATAATGCAAAGTTAGCCATTTTCATTCTTAGTCCAACCGTCAATCCTAAGCCTACGGATTGCCGGGTTATTTGGGAGAGGATGCGGGATTAGTCGAAATTTAAATCACCATATATATCACACTCGACTGGCTTTTCAAATTTAGACCTATCTGAATAATAATAGTTTGACGCTATAATCTCATTTTTATACAATTCTCCCGGAAGTTCATTAAAGAAATAATACTTTTCATCCTCACTTGAAATGTGAATTGAATGAACATCTCGGTAAACCCGTAGTGAATCCTTGGCGCGAGTCAAAGCCACATAAAGGCATCGGCGTTCTTCTTCTATGTTGTCCTCTCCATTGAGAATAGCCCTTGGGGTCGGATAGGATTTTGTGGAGGCATTCAACAGATAAACCATATCTGCCTCCAATCCTTTGGCTGAATGGATGGTTGATAATACGACCTTGTCATCCGTCTTTGCTGCCACCTTTTCAGTAGTTTCAAGCGAAGGGTCTAAAACATATTCAGATACAAACTCAGATATGGATCCCGTCTTCTTTGCTACATCACTGAGAATCTGAAAATCTTTCTTTCTTGTATTCCAATTTTCTTTTTGATAAATCTCTTCAAGCCTCTTAGACATGACACGAAGTGCAGCCCTGATAGCTTTGGATGGATTATATTGCAGATCGCTTATCTCAAACAATGTTTCGTATATTGCCGTATCCAACTGGCGGCTGGATATGGAATCTACAAGAGCCATAAGACTGTCATCGAGGGTATGTTTCTCAATAACCTCACCGATGATTTTTGCCGCAGTCACCGGACCGACTTTATTCCATATCTGCAAATATCTTGACCAAGCCAGTTCATCAAGATAATTACTGACAATTCGCATCGGAGCCACAACATCCCTAATGTGACGGCTTGACATAAGGCTGTTGCCGCCAAAAATAACATAGGGGATTTTATGCTTGATAAGGCAACCCTCAACTTTTTTCATACCCCAAGCAGACCTCGAAAGAATCATATTGTCTTTCCATTTCTTACCCCGATGTTCATTGGCAATCAAGATATTCTTTGCAATGTCATTGCCCTCCTCCCATTCGTCGCCCCAATGAACAAACCTCGGCTTCTCACCTGCGCCTCTAAAAGCAGTCAGTTTTTTATCATATTGAAGAGGGGAATTTGCCAAAACCCAATTTGATAAGTCAAGTATCTCTTGTGTTGACCTGTAATTGACTGTCAGCTTACAAACTTCCGAATCCGGCACGATATTTACAAAGTTATGTATCGTTTTAAAATCAGCTCCACGGAATCCGTATATTGATTGAGCATCATCGCCCACACAGAACAGACTGCAATCTTCATAAAAAGATGACAATAACTCATACTGGAGAGGATTGGTATCCTGCATCTCATCTATAAGAATATGCTCATAAAGTCCTGCGATATTCTTCCTCAAATTCTCATCTTTCTTGAGGTATTTGCTTACAATCAATAATATATCATCATAATCGATATATTTTCTGCTCCGTTTATAGTCATGATACATCTTTAACACTCCTTGCAACACCAGGAGGTCTGCCTTAACATCGAGAGTATCAAGCGCATTGTCATATATCTTCATTCTTATAGCGTCTGACAAGGAACACCCGACATTCACCCAATAAGAATATACTTCTGATATAGTTTTGGGAGCTATTTTTTTATTATCAATTCCTTTGTACGACCAGTCTCTTCCGCACAACAAATTGAAACAACTCTCTCTGCCGTCCTCGTCCAATAGAGTATAATTTGCCTCGGGAAAAACATTCGGATGATTCTTTATTATAGACATACACCAAGAATGAAATGTTGCTCCTTGAAGCCCCTCTGATTGCATGTCTGGAAGTTCTGCGCTAATTCTCTCGACAATTTCTTTGGCAGACTTACGGGTAAAGGACAGAATTAATATGCGTTTCGGATTAACACCCGATTTTATCAGATGCGAGGCACGCGCTATTATTGTATGGGTTTTACCCGTTCCAGCTCCTGCCAGAACAAGCAAATGTTTGCCACTGAATGTTGCTGCGTATCTTTGTTCTTCGTTCAAATTATCCATATTCTATTCTTTTGCGAACTTTAACTTCTTTGTGCTTTAAGTCTCTTTTTGGTTTCAACCAATTCATTCTTGACTTTCTTCAACTCTTCCTCCTTGTCGAAAAGCAGGATCTTAAGCCTATGAATTTCTGCCATCAGTTTTTTGCCTGACGACTTTTCTGTAAGCTCTACCACCTCTTCATCGACTTTCTCTTCTAATACAAGCGAATCATTGTAATTTGTTCCATCTCTTCCTACAAATTGATAAATACCTCCTTTATCATTACAAATAATCATATCACCCTCCCCCGTCAAAAGCCACTGCTCATTTAGCCGAGGATGATTTTGTTTGATACGAGCAATCATACCGCGAGAAAGAGGCCGCTTTCCCGAAAGAATTTGACTCATTGCAGATTGTGATGTTTTTAGTTCTGTTGCAAACTCAGTCTTGCTGATATGCAAAGATTGTCTAAAAAAATCAAGTCTTTGATTTACAGTATTTAGCATATAAACAGCACTGCCTTAAAAGTTAATAAATGTTAAATCTGACAAATATTTTTGGAATACTTGTCAATTTGATATACCTTTGCAGTGTCGTTTTCAAAACGTCAACAGAAAAGACAACACAAAGGCGGGTCGCTCCTCGGAGCTACCAATCACATTTTCAATGGCAAAGATAGCGATTCGCCCTTGTTTTTCCAAATCTGTGGGAATAAATTTTAAAACAAAATGAAGATAACAAAGGAATACGTAAAGAATCTTCCGCAGGGAGCGACGCTGACAATGCGATGCACCGACGCAGCCAATCTCGACTCGGTGTACCAGACCTCGCTGAAATCGCGCAAGGAGCTTGGATTGACAGCTGAGGACATGCGTGTCACGCGGGATGCCAAAGGGCTACGTGTGGAAGTGGAAAGGAGGGAAAACTTATGATAACAAAAGACCAATTTTTACAGCTTGACAAAGATGTTCGTCAGCGTATAATAGAATATTATTGGGGGAACTGGCAGGAGGGTACATACGGCTATGACTTCTATGCACAAGGAGTAGTTAATGCGCTTGATTATCTCTTCGGAAAAGGCAATCTCAAAGAATGGAATGAGGATCACCAAAGAGAAATAATAAAAGAAAAAAAAGAAAAAGAGGAAAAGGAAGAAAAAGCCAGGCAAGCCGATAACGCCCAGATAATCCAACGCATCGAAGTCCTTCTTCAAAAGTTGCGGTAAGGTGCGGATTCTGAAAAACGGAAAGAATATGAGAAAGTTTATTGACCGCCTAATCGGCAGATATGTGAAATGGTACATATACAGACACATAAAAGAAATGCCGACAAACTACGAAGCTTTCGCTATGTGCTGTCAGCACCGCGCAAGGGCTGGTACCGGAGACTCCGGTACATCATGGAGTCACTTCTTCCTATGCGAGCCTATGCGGATTGGGCCGAGACGCTGGAAAAGATTATCTCTTATGAACCTTTCTCAGAAAAGCGTCAACATCTGTCTCAACAGTTTGCAGAATCTCGCCGGTCAAGAGATGAAGCATAAGGACAGGTGCACCCTCAACCTTTTTGATGTACGCAATTGAATCGACATTAAGCGTCAGCTCAAAATTTTCCTTCCCTTTATCAAGGCATGTGATTTTAATAAATTTACTCATGTCTTTCGATTTTTGGTTTTCACCACAAAGATAAAGAAAATAAACTTAGCAAGCAAACATGGCTAACAAAACTGAAGATACAGCAAAGTCCCGCAGAGGGATGATACTCGACCTTGACGTTGGCGAAAGCATCGACTTTCCGATGTCAGATTTGCAGACCATTCGCACAGAGTGCTCCCGGAGCGGACTGCAATACGACAGAAAATTCTCAACAAAAACTAACCGCGAGTCCCGGACAGTGACCGTGACCCGAAAAGCGTAAAATCAATAGAACCATGAGTCAAACAATTTCCTACACACGTCCCTATGAGGAGGCACATGTTACTGCTGACCTCTCGGCAAAGGCAATGCTGTGGATTACTCTACTCTGCGACCAAGTGGAGCAGAATAAAAGTTACGGCGAGCTGATTCAAACAAAGGATGCCCTATCCAAATTCGGCCTATACAACTCGCAGAACGCAATGTTGCTCGGAGAAATGACACCGCAGATGCAACAGTACACCGAGGCCACAAACACACTCGCCTTTATGGAGGAGGTATGGGAGAAGTTCGGCAAGGAGGTCATGGTTGTACGTTACGACCACTTCTTTGAAATCCTTGAAAAGTACGACATGGTATGCGGCTCTTTCAACCGCTATATGGGCGCGATACCACAGGAAGCCATCGACACCCTCAACCGTCTTGACGAGATGTGGAGGCAAAAGGAGTTCAATCAACGATATGGGCTGACACTTGGATATGCAAGCTTCTATCTACTTAAAGATGAGGATTCCGGCATACAACCATTGATAAACCGTATACGCATACCCTTTAGGGTCAGCGACAGGGGTATCATGAAGCAAATAAGCAATCTTACAGGAATAAAGCTTAACGCTACTGAAAATTCAGATTTAGGAAGTATTACGGAGGCGCTCTTCATCGCAGCTCCAGCCGCCGACATGAAGCCGTTGGAAATGAATGTGTCTTTAGCGACTGATAAATTGGGAAAACTACGCAATGCGGAGCCGTCAACACCAGAACCCTCCCCGCATTTATTCGCGGGATACGGGTTACGTTTCAGCGGACAGACGCAACAACTCTCAGAGTATGAGATTAGAATGTCTAAGCGGCGCGAGGAGATAAGGTCAATCGAACAAGCCGTCAAAGACGAGGAAAACCGCCTGAAAGACATTTTCCGCACCTCCGACATCAACCGCTACGCCAAGATTGACTTCATCAGCGAAGAGCCAAAGATTGTCCGCATACTGCGAGACCCATTTATCTGTTCGCTAACGCCGCACGGAGTGTTGATACACGCCAAATGGGGAGCGGAAGCCGAGGATGCTACAATCAAACGTTACGAGCAGCTGCGCGACGCTGTAATGGGAATGTAAACAAGCAAGAGTCATGAACAAGAAACTAAGATTGGTAGTCACTGCGGAATGTCACAATAAGTGTCCGATGTGCTGCAACAACCGTATCGACTTGGCAGCATTGCCAGTGGTTGACAGATGGAACTACGACGAGATAATGATTACCGGTGGCGAGCCATTAACGCACTGCGTCGATGTCTTGTGCTTGATAGAAGCCATTCGCTCTATTTGTAGAGCCTCGGGATGGGAAAGTATGATATATGTCTATACAGCCATACCATCTGTATTCTCAACGAGGAATACAATACTTGCATCAGACGGGATAGTCGCAACTCCTCACACAAGGGCAGATTTGGAACGCTTCTGCAGCCTGAATAAGGCATTATTGAATAGACAGTATGAAGCATACGGAAAATCATTAAGGCTAAATCTTTTTCCCGAAGTAAGGAGTTGGCTTCCGAAAGACATTGACCTTTCGCTTTGGAAGATAAAGGAAATGGAGTGGATGAAGGATTGTCCGGTTCCCGATGGCGAGGATTTGAGGAGAATTAACACGCTGTTCGCACGACGCAACCCATAATTTCCTCATCTCTGGAGCGGCAAGCTCTTGTCGCAAACGGAGTATTGAAAGTTAGCATCTTTTGCCGCTCCCGAATTTACCAACCGCCGCAAGGCACAAGCATATGAAGCATATGACAGGACTTATGATAACAATCTTCTGCCTCGGCGCGATAGCCGGAATGACATTCACCTTCTTCGCGCAGTGGTACATCGGAAAGAAAATACAAAGACCATGGCAAGACCGATTTTTGAACACCCGGACTTCTCCGAGAGAGGCTGGTACCGCATCAAGAAAGCTGCCGAGATGCTGGGGATAAGCAGAAGGACTGTGCTCCGGAAGGCCAAGCTCGGACGCCGGGGAGGTGGCCTTGACTACAAAGTTGGTCAAGATGGATACAAGAAGTTCCTCGGCAAGGAACTGCTCAGGTTCTACAACGAAGCGTAGGACTTGAATCAAGGGAGCTGAGACAGTCGGGAAATGCCGCCGACAGAGCGCGTAGGCCGAAAGGCTGGACACTGAGGTTCTACGCGTACCTGCCAACGGTTGCGGGGTCGAACCCGCCGCTCCCACCACAACAAAAGAGTACATTGACAACACGGGTGACGCAATCGGGAGGGAGTTCCCCTCCATGCCAAACGAGAACGTCATGAGGCACACTCCCATGCAAGCCAAGAACAGAAATGGGATAAAGGCAGGACGCGGGCCGATAAACACGCGTATGAGGTCTGCAACCGAGAAAAGAAAAGGCAGTGAGGCCGAAAGCGCACGGCCAAGAGCAGGAATAAGCGCACAGTCTTTAACAATCAGAACGCCGATGGGTGGTGACGCAAGCGACGGCCATGCGACATAAGGCACGCAGGACATAGAAAGTAAGTCCCAACCTATATACACCTCTCCCTGTCGCCGGGTGACTGGCGGCGGGGAACAAATAAAATACTACCGTATGAAAATCAAATTATTCTCTCCGCTTATCGAACGGATATACGGAATGGCCGGAGATATGACAATACTCCAGTTCGATGTCACCGAAATCAAGCGTCACCTCCTTCGAACCAGCCGCATACGATTTGCCATAACCACTTGTATAAGAGTTGTGGCAACGGTGTTGTTGCTAATACTGATATTACAAGTGAGGTGTATGCTGCGACTGTTGCGTGACGGTTGCATTTGACACTTGCCGATTGTTTCCGATTGTTTCAAGCAAACGGATCGACGCTCTGAGAATTTCTCTTTGCATATTTTATTTCTTTTATGTTTGGCAACGCAAAGATAATAAATCCATCCGTATTTCGGAAGCAACGGCATGAGACAGCCGGGAGAGACCGGCACACGGGGTGGAAGCTCACGATAACGCAGCACGTGAGTGGCTGTCGCTCTTGAATGACGCTGACAGGACGTGCTCTGCTCAGGGTTGGACTCCCTGCCGCCCCACACTGCTTTAAGTTCTTTTTATGGTTAATACATTTTATTGATTTTAATATTCGTATTTTCAAGTCTCCGCGCAGTCCGTGAGGATAGCGCGGTTTATCACAAGGCTCCGAAACAGTCGGGAAATGCCGCCGACGTTACGCGCTACGCTGAGATTAGTCGGAAACTGACAAGTACAAGCGCGAACTTTCCACCGGTTGCAGGGTGCGAACCCGCCGGAGCCACAAAATCATTTACTATGGCAAGAAACAGATGCGAACTGACCCACGACGAGGCGTGCAGGTTGGTCGAGGACGCGCTTGAACGCGTTGGCAAGGCTCTCGCATACATCCGTCTCCGGCTTGCGGAAGACCCCGATTATACGGAACTCAGAGGCAAGGAGACGGAAATACGCTCGACAGTAGACCAAGCCAACCTGCTCTGCAACATCAATTATTACGGGGCATATCTGCAAGGCGCGAGGAGAATGGCACTCGCTCTTGAAGAGTGGGATTTGCTGGACTTCCCGTTGAAAAAAACGGGTCATGGCAATTACAAAAGCACGGTAAAGAGAGCCGCGAAAGCTGTCAACAAAGCGTACTTCGACCTCTTCATAGCCAACACCCGCAACCTCGAATGGTGTCTGCACGGTCTGCCCGATGGTGTCGAGTTATTCGCCAGAGACAAGGTTGACAGCAAGGGCAAAGTGATTGGCAAGGAAGCCTGTTTTGCCAAGAAGCAGATAAAGTATCAGGCGATATGACATAAAAGCCTCGCACGTCGGACGTGTTCTCTGTGCAGAGAGTAGAGAAAGACGGAAATAAAAAACCCACGCACGGCAGCGGCTCCACGCTGACGACATACACCTCTGCCGCGTGCGCTACTCGAATACCGTCACTTATGAGGCTTTTTAAGATATTGGGCCATCCGTGAGGACACCCGTGCAAGAGAGCGCGAAACCGGAAACAGATGACAAGTTCATTCAATTTATGTTAAGTAAGTTTTCATTTCCGTCTCCCGCAAGCAAGCAAGCCAAATAGTCAATCAGCGGGAGACAACCGGGACAGTAGCTCAATGGCAGAGCGGACAGCAATTCTCATAGTCAAATCATATAGTCGTTTCAGGTTACCCAAGTACCGCTGTCAGATGCAGGTTCGACTCCGGCCCGTCCCACAATCATAAACATTTTAATTTCATACAATATGGCAAAGAATATCGAAGCCGCTGATGTAGTCAGCGCAATCTCCGGATGGTACAAAGATGACGAAGACAAGAGAGGCGTGTTCTTCGTAAGTTACGAGAACAGCGAAGTCGGCACAAAAGTCAGAACCAACACTGCCGGAATCCCGTTGTTGCTTATCTATACCCTGTTCCAGGCCGCTTCTGATGACGCAGCCGTCAAGGACATCATAGTTGATGCCGCGGAAGCCCTGAAAGACGAGAAGAAGGCCACAGTTCTCAAACTGACCGCTTCATTTGCGGCGATGGCAAACGGGAAATCCAACGCCGGAGATTCACTCTTCGACAAAATCAAGAGTGCCCTCGGCATATGATACGGCGACTCAGACAGCTCATCGTACGCGCCGCCGACGAAGCCTACATGTTCGTGGCAATTGTCGGCGGTGCGGTGTGCGATGACACACCTTATGAGAAAGAGGAGACTAAGGACAAGAAACAAAATCCAATAAAAGTAAAGATACATGTCTATTTTCAAAAAGCCAAGCGAATTGCAGCCCAAATACGCAATCTCGGCTCTGATATACGGTTCGCCCGGTTCCGGTAAATCCACACTCGCATGTTCCTCTCCGAACGCAGTCCTTCTTGACTACGACGGTGGCGCGACACGCATTCACGGAGCACATCAGATTCCCACATTGCAGGTATCATCATGGGAACAGACGCAGGAGGCCCTGAATGAAATCAAGCAATCTTCCGAAATTCAGACGGTCGTCATTGACACAATCGGGAAGATGCTCGCTTTCATGGAGGACTACATCAAGCGTTACCCGACAAAATCCAAGAGCGGAAGCCCCATCGAGATGAACCGTGACGGGTCTCTCTCGATGAAAGGTTTCGGGCGACGTAAACAGATGTTCCTCGACTTCCTGAAACAAGTCCTTGTAATGGGAAAGCATGTCGTGTTCGTAGGCCACGACAAGGAGGAGAAGCGCGGGGAAGATATTATAATCCGTCCCGAGGTCGGCGGCTCGTCGGCCAACGACCTCATGAAAGAGCTTGACCTCGTGGGTTACGTCGAGATGGTCGGTGACAAGCGCACAATCAGTTTCACCCCATGCGAGAAGTATTACGCGAAGAATACCTGCAACATGCCCGGCAAAATCGAGATTCCGATAATCCTTGACCAGTCCGGCAAGCCGATACCATACACAGACAGCAACGGAGTGGAGCATGAGAGCAACGACTTCATGGTAGGCGTGATTGCGGCATATCAGCAACGACAGGCTCAGAACATCGCCCAGACCACGGAATACGAACGCCTCTGCGCGGAAATCGAGGAGAAGGCAGCGCAGATACAGAACGCCAAGGACGCGAATGATTTCCGCGCATGGGCGTTGGAGCAGAAGCATATCTTCAATACCGCCGTAAAAGTCAAACTCGCTCTGGCGGCTAAGGCCAAGGAACTTAATCTGACGCAGAACAAATCCACCAAGGAGTATGCAGACCCGGAATAGGTATTGCTTCACACCGAGTCAGCTCGACGCGTTCCAGGACTACCTCGACAGCGATATGCTGTGGGAGCGGTTCTGGGGACGTTTTGAGTCTCCACCTTGCTCTCAGGAGGAATACGCGGCGAAATGTGAGAAGAAACTCATTGACCAGATCAACCGCTGCCCCAAGGAATCAATCGAGGCGGCCGACAAGGGAACGGCGTTCAACGCGGTAGTCGATATGCTCAACGGCAATCCGGTGGAGCCGCCTACGGTCATACTCCGCAACGATGACAGAGTTATAGTAGCGGCTATAAACGGCTCCACATTCACATTTGCGACCGCCCTCTGCAAATCGGTGGCCGGACGGTTCAAGGGGGCAATCTGCCAATACAGGTGCGAAGCTCCGCTGCATACCGGAAAGGGGGACGTTACCATCTACGGCTTCCTTGACGAATGGGTGGGCTGCAAAATCTCTGACATCAAGACAACCGGGCAATATTCTTTCGGCAAGTATTCACGGAAATGGCAGCGTCACGCCTACCCCTATGCCGTGGTCGAAAGCGGAGACTGCACCGAGATTCAGGAATTTGAATACACGGTGGTAAAGTTATCCAAGCCGTCAAAGAAAAGACCGGTAATGACCGGGATGATATTTCCGGAGTCATACTCATACAACCATGAGCAATCCCGACAGTTGTTGCAAGGGATATGCGAGGCATTGATTGATTTTATCGAATGCCGGAGACATCTCATAACCGACCGACGCATATTCGGAGAAGAAAATCCTCCGGGATACGTAGGCAGTCCGGTGGATATAGCATTGCTTATGTGATACTGAATCTCCGGAAGCTCACCGAATACGAGGAAATGAACTGATCTTTTTTCTGATTTTACTTCCCGTCCCGTCCGTGAGGATAGGACGGTTTCTTTTACCTTACATCACGCATGACATATGAAACAGCTGTCCGACTCCGACCTCTCCACGATATGCCGCTGCCTGTCACGCGTGCTTGACACGGCGGCTTTCAACCCGACTGACGCACGCTCGCTGAATGCCGCGCGGCAACTGCGCAGACTCATGCCGAAACTCAACCGAATAAACGACCGTAAAGAATGAACGATACCCGATACAACCCTTTGCAGGAGCATCTGACCACAGTACTCTCCGACCTGATACGTGAGCGCGAGGAGAAGAGCCTCACGCCGCTCTCGGTATCGATGACGGATATTCAGCACCGTCTTGTCTCCGACGTAAAGGAAGAGCTTAACCGCATGGTGAAAGATGGCATACTGACGTTCCACCGCACCGTCAACGACGTGACATTTGAATTTACTCCACCGAAATAGAACTAAACAATCTTACCCATCATGAAATCATACTCTGACGCAAGGAGGCTGGCGCAGGACATCCTGCCTAATCTCCCGTTGCAGTTCTCGCACGACCGGATAACATACCGCCTGAATCTGTACAACGACGATGACGGTTGCTCGGTGGCCGAATATGCCGCTTTCAACAACCCTCCGATATTGTCTGTCAGACTCGACAGCAGGGACATATGCCGCGCCGCCACAATGCTTCTCGCCGATTACCAGAGACTGCGCGACAAACATCCGCGATTGAAGAAAGTAAATATAATGACATGAGTGAACCACGCAACGGATTTGTATTCTACCAAAGCTGGTGGACTGCAATCGTGAATCTGCCGAGAGATATTCAGGGAGAAGTGCTCACAGCCATAATAGAGTATGGCTTATACGGAGAAACAACTGATAATCTGAAGCCGATTGCGAGAACAGTGCTGGAATTGGTGAAGCCACAGATCGATGCAAACAACACGAAATATGAGAATGGAAAGAAAGGTGCTGAATACGGGAAACTTGGTGGCAGACCGAATAAGTCAGAAACCCCAGCAAAACCCCAAGAAAACCCCAGAGAAACCCCTAAAGAATAAAGATAAAGATAAAGTAGAAGATAAATCTTCTCCCCCCATACCCCCCGAGGGGGTTGGCGGCGGTTGCGGCTGGAGAGAGGAACTGTCGGGAAAATTCTTTTCAAAAAAAGTTGCCCTCGAAAGTTTCTGTATGAGTAACCGGATAGATACCGAGGAGCTGCGAAAGCTCGCCTCGGAGATTTTTGACGAATGGGAACTTGCCAGCGAAACCGACCTTACGGAAAGACACCTCATCAACTCTCTACGGGTTAAAATTAAAATCAAACATGAAACTGACCAACGGAAACAAGACTTCAAAACCTCCGGAGCTTCGGGAGGTTTGCGCTCAAAACTGCCACCAGCCCCCGGTTATGGACTTATCGAGGATTAACAGTTACAAGCAGATGTTCATGCAATACGCCCGGACGGAGTGTCCCGGCTTCACTGTGCAGCCCGAACTGCGTGAGACAATCAACGACATTTTCCGCTGGTGCATGATGCTCGAAGGGCGGCTTGACCCCGACAAAGGTTTATGGCTATACGGAAACATCGGTACGGGAAAATCAACAATACTGCGGATTGTGAAGCAATTCTGCAAGGTCGTGCGTCCAAGATGTCAGGATGGATGGCCGTATTCATTCGCGATATTCAACGCCGTTGACATCTGCTCCGTTTTCGCGGGCAAAGGGTTTGACGGACTGAAAGAGTTTGTCGATTCCGACCGTCTCGCCATAGACGAGCTTGGCAGCGAAACTATACCGACCGGACATTACGGCACACCGCTCAACGTAATCCAGCACCTTCTCCAATCGCGGTACGACAAACGACACCGCTCGTTCACACATGTAACTACCAACCTCTCGATCGAACAGATTGCAGATATATATACACCAAGAATCTACGACCGCTGCAAGGAGATGTTCAATTTCGTGGAGTTCACGGGCAGGACATTGAGAAAACAGTGATTAAACCAAAACACAAACATCATGCAGACAACCAGACGTAAAGACTACGCCGAGACCCCGCAGCTAATCGAGGAGGCGGAGACGGCAACCGAGGGTGTGCCCCAGCGCGGCATCCGTGTATCGGGAACGCACAAGGGATTCAAAATCGAGAAGACCGCATGGGCACCCACACAGAACTTCGACCTTGCAGCCGAAGCATTGCACCGGCTGGCTTCTGGAAGGTACGCACATGAGGTGCGCGTGTTGGACGGGACGGAAGAGCCACGCGATTATGAACTGGACTAACCGCCCTGCCCCAAAAACAATTAAAACCATGAGCGAAAAAATAAGCATTCCGGCACACGATTTGGAACTGATACGGGAAGCATGGAGAACATCGACGAGCAGACCCTACATAGACCGGCTGCGAAGCCAAGCTCAGTCAGACATCGCTAAACAGATTCTTGACTACCATGTCGAACGCGTCTATTTCCTGTACGAGGAACGTGCCGCCGGATATGACTGGAGGGATGAGATATGACACGACTTGAAAGATACAAAGAACAATTAGCCAAACTCGAACACAAGCGCGGCGAGTTCATGCGCCGGGGCAAATACATGGAGATGCAGAGGCTCGCAGCCGACATCGACGAGGTGAAGCGGCTCATCAGCGAGGCCGAGCCAAAACCAGTGACAGAGCTTTTCTCGCCGGAGCAACTGAGGGAGTCCGGACTTGTCCCCGCCATAGTGGAGGTGCATCTCGCCGCCGACTATCTCGCCGCTTGCTGCTACACGGTCGAGGACATCGTAAAGAAGCTCGGAGGCGTACCCGTCTCGGTCATCCCGGAGCTGAAAGAGATAATCAAAAAAAGCAACGCCTTCTGCTCGTTTTTATACGAGAAAGACGAAGACCTGCGCAATCTCATAACCGATGACGAGACGCTTATGAACGCCCTTCACAAGAAGAGCCTGAGCTATATGAACCAACGGCTGAGGAAGAATGACCATTGACGAACTGTCCCGCAGACTTGTTGACGAAGTCACGCGGGCTATCAGAAAACTCTCAAAAATTCTATCAAATGATAACGAACCACACCCTTATCGCCGCGCTGGTGGCCGGAGCCATACTCGGCGCATGTATATCCGCTCTGCTGCTTTCAAGAGCGCACAACAAGGCGTTGCGCCGTCTTACCCAAGAAACAAGCGCATGCCTCGAAAACGAAACCGCCAGAGCCGATGCCGCAATCAGACAGTTGACTGACATCGCATTACTGACGGCACAGACCAAGGACACACTCGCGGAGAACACGAAGCTGATGCGCATCCTCCGAAATATTGTTGACCCGACTGCCACAAGCCACAGACGCACGATGACCCGCCGGACTCAGTCCGGTAAACCGAACGAGGTATGAAATCGGGCAGCGTTAGACCGGGTGTCAGATTCAGCGACCTGACACCCGAAATTCAGAACGACCTCAAAGAGGGGAATTACACCGTGTACACCCCTCTGAGTCTACGGGAGCTTATGGATATTGCTCTCAGAAAAGTTGAAAAAACTGTGTGTTTTTACAGCCTTTGCAGACCGCTTTTAGAAGGCCGTCACCCGGTATGCCTTCCGTTTGAGGATGTCCCTCCGTCAGAGTGGCTTCCGATGGCATAGCCGGGAGAAAATATGGTTTATCCGAAACGATGTAGGACGAACCGCAGAAGGGACATGTCTTCCCTTCCATGAGAGTCTTGATGCTCTCGTAGCGAGTTTTGTTTAGCATAAAGAATTTATTTTAAACGTTGGCAATTGCAAAATTAACGAAATAATCGGGAGCGGCAATATTTCATAAAGAATTTACAAGATGGTTGGCACTGTCTGCCGCTTCCGGTTTATTCAAACCGACAATAATCTATCAAAATGAAAATATACATTTCAATCCCCATCAGCGGACTCGACCAACAGAAAGTCCGGGAACGCGCCGACATGATCAAGGCGCGGCTCTCTCGTGAGGGGTACACCCCGGTCTCCCCTTTCGAGATTTACGCCGGGACACATCCGACCTACGCCGACTGCATCGCTGCCGATGTCCGCGCACTGATGGACTGCGACGCGATATACATGTGCCACGGGTGGCGCATGTCATGCGGATGCACAATCGAGCACGGCACGGCGGTTGCGCTCAAACAATTCAGAAACAAGAATTTCAAGATATTATACGAACAGTAACAAAGACATTATGGCAACATGGTATGAGACCGCCGTCCGCTTCGACAAGATGATGGAGAACGGCACGGTAAAGAAAGTGACGGAGAAGTTCCTCGTGGACGCGTTGAGCTTCACAGAGGCCGAGCAACGCACGATAGAGAAGCGCACCCCATTCATCAGCGGCGAGTTTGAGACCCGTGCAGTGAGACGCACCTCTATCTCCGAGATATTCCGTCCGGAACACGACAGATTCTATCTCGCCAAGCTGGCGTTCATTCTCCTCGACGAGAAGTCAGGAATGGAGAAGCATACGATAACGCAGATTCTTGTCGGCGGTGACAATTTCGATGACGCGCTCGATGCACTCAAAGAGGGCATGAAAGGCACCATGTCCGACTGGGAGCTTCTGTCGCTGGCAGAGAGTCCGATTCTCGAAGTCTACGGTGCTGAACTGAATGTGAACGAATGACAAACCGGACTAAACACACATCAGCATGAAAGCATATAAAGGATTCAATCAAGACATGACCTGCCGTGGATTCCAATACCAGGAAGGCAAGGAGCATGAACACAAAGGCAAGGTCGAGGCGTGCGAGAGCGGCTTCCACGCATGTGAGAACCCGATTGACTGTCTGAAATATTACGAACCGGGCAAATCCGTGTATCACGAGGTGGAGCTATCTGGCGAAACCGACCGCGATTCGGCTGACAGTAAAATAGCAGCCTCGCATATACGCATCGGTGCAAGGCTCGACATCGCCGGGCTATGCAAGGCCACATTCGAGTATGTGCGCTCCAGATGCACCAACGAAAATAACGCAGAGCCGGGTAAACCTGCCACAGCGGGCGAATGCGGAGCTGCCACAGCGGGCAAATACGGAGCTGCCACAGCGGGCAAATACGGAGCTGCCACAGCGGGCAATTACGGAGCTGCCACAGCGGGCGAATGCGGAGCTGCCACAGCGGGCAATTACGGAGCTGCCACAGCGGGCAATTACGGAGCTGCCACAGCGGGCAATCGCGGAGCTGCCACTTCAAGAGGCAAATCATCAACCGGCACCAACGGTCTGTCCGTGGCACGCGGCAACAACGTTATGGTTCGCGGCGGTCTCGGCGCAGTCCTTGTAGTCGCAGAGGAAAATTCCGATAACTACGACATCAAAGAGTGGAAAGCGGTAGTCGTGGACGGCGAACGCATCAAGGCCGACACATGGTACAAACTCGTAGACGGGCAATTTACCGAAGTAGAACAATAACCCAAACGGTGGCGCACTCTCCGCGCCACCGGAAAACCAAATAATCATGAAAACAGAATCGACGTTCAGCTACATCATGCGCAAAAGTGGCCGCAAACCCACCGTGTGCGGCTGCAAACAATGTCAATCGCAATGCCACACGCCTTGCCTCGGCACACCGGAAGACATCGGCAAACTCATAGAGGCCGGATACTCCGACCGACTTGCATCGACTGTCTGGGCTGTCGGACTCATCAATGGAGTTACCGACAAGGCCGTGAATATGGTACAGGCGAGACAGGAAGACAACGGATGGTGTACATTCTACCATGACGGGAAATGCGAGCTTCACGACAAAGGACTCAAGCCTACCGAGGGCAGGCTCAGTCACCACTCTCTGAGACAAGACAACTACAATCCCAAGAAGTCACTCTCATGGCTCATAGCGAAAGAATGGCTGCCACTTCAAGACAAACTCAAAAGTTAGAACAATGACCGAGTCTTTACAACGTAAAGTCGATTTCGCAATCAAGCTGCTCCAATCCATCCCTACCGACAGCGGAGCGATTGAGGTGTCATATTCCGGAGGCAAGGACTCTGACGTAATACTTGAACTTGCTAAAATGGCAGGAATCAACAGGTAAATTATTATCGCGTCCCAATCTACTGTAAATCGGGGAGGGTCTTAATGTTAACTGGTGACACTCCTCGCGAGGCCTACGCCGCCCTGATAGACCGCATCTCCGGTAAAGGAACGTGGGACTCCAACCCTTATGTGTTCGTCTACGATTTTGAACTTGTAAAATAATACCACGATGAAAAAGAAACAACGCGCAATAAGCGGCTATCAAGTTCGGAGTGCCGACTTGGAGGGCATATCCTTTGAACACCGCGACCTTGAGACATGCAAGCGATATTGCCGCAAAGGTTATGTCATAGTCAGCACGTACCGCAAGAAAGGTGCGTTTAGAATCAGCTTGACACTTGGCAAGCGATACAAGTGGTGGTATTATTCCAAGTATGGCAAGTCGTTGGATATTGCTTGGCTCAATATCCGTTGGGAGTGGATTTATTTTGACAGACCTCTTGAAATAGTATATCGAAATGAATAAACCAATTATCAACCCCTCGACCCTGAGCGAGGTGCAGAGAGAAAAAATCAGAAAGTTATACGCAAATTGCATTAACAGCAATGCGTTGTTGGAAGAGCAAGAGAAAGCCAATCTTATCAAAAACAAAGTGGTTGCATTCCGCTCGACTTTTGCTTGTGGTATGAATGACGGAGCTATGGCGGCTATGATTAAGCTTTTCGGGGTTGAATTTTTCAAGGAAGGAGAATGAATCAATATGGCAAAGACGCTAATCAAGAACTTTGAGCTAACGGACGAGTGGGCGCGAGTTCCTATATACGGAGTATCAGTCAAGTATTATGTACATCTTGACGGCACCGTTATAAGTTTGCCTAATAAAGAATACATAGAGCGGTTGGAAAGTTACGGACGAAAGGTGGTGTATACCACAGCTAATGTAATTCAAAATGCACCTGCCAAGAAAAAGACCCATGGCGATCGCGTTACGCTTATCATAGGTTCTCGTAACGGTAAGCCTCAGTATGCTTCATATTTGCGGCAGAACGTGGTATGGGCGAGCTGGCGCAACAAACCGGAAATGCTCATTACCAATGCAATCAAAAATAAGCCGATTGAATTTATAGATGGCAATATTCACAATTGCGCATTATCCAATCTTACGGAGAGGTACGACTATTGCTATTGCCCTGAGCAGGGGACGATTGCTTACAAGCGCGAATATGGGTGGATAGCAAACCAGCTGCGACAGATGGATTATGGCGTGGAGTTTGACACCATACGCGATATTGTCGGAGAGAGCTTTGTGCTGACACTTACGCGATTGTGCTACGGGAATAATGACAGTCACCGAATAGGGATATTTTGGTTCAGGATAGCTAAGCAGTTGTTACTTGATGTAGCATTAAAAAAGATGTCTGTCGATTGCTACACAAGGAATCTAAATCTGAAATATTCCCCAATATCGATTTAATTCAAAAGCAGAAAAGTGAAAGATATGGCATTTTTAGCAACAGACAAAGATGGTAGCGAGTGGATATTTAACAATAATCCGTATCGGGATTTAATGCGTGGCATTTGGCGAAGAACTGTCAGAAACGACAATAGTAGTTATATCCAACTTCCCGCCGGCTCAATCCGCAAACTAATCGGCCGAGAGCTGACATGGGAAGATGAACCCGTAGAACTGAAAGGAGAATGACGATGAAAAAGACGATTTACGTAGTGGCTGAATCCTATTGGAGTGGTTCAGGCTACATGCTGGGGGATGTCAGTGTATTCTTCGACAAGGAAGAAGCGGAAAAATATTACAAGGAGAGCAATAATGCCGATTGCAGTTGCAACCTTTTCGAGAAAGAGATAGATATTGAAATCACCCTTAAAGAATCTGAGGAATGAAAGCAAAATTAGCAGGAACAACTGGTATGCCTTTTGAAGTGATAGGGGTATCTCGCCACGCTTATGAAGAACTTACAGGTAAAGAGGCAACCCCTTTCATTCAGTACTATGCTGATAAGGAGGGAAATTTCTACGAGGACATTGAACTCGACTTCGACCTTAATCCACCGCAGCCCGAAGCGGCAATCAGCGGATGGATGTGCAGAACAAAGAGTAGAAAATTAATTTTCTCCGACAAACCTCCAGTTGGTAAAAGTAATGTTATATGGCATTATAGAGAAGGTACTGATGTAAGACTACTGTCAGAATTGGAATTATTCGGAAATGATATATTTCCCTCCCTCACATGGCAGGATGAACCAATCGAAGTAGAAATCACAATCAAACCGAAGAAAAAATGAAAGAATCCACTAAAAACGCAGTGGCCAGCGCACTATACTATCTGTTCCTATTAATCATGATTGTCGGTTGTCTGATGGTGGTTTTTCAGTTCGGCATGGCCAAAGGCATGGCCGATGCCTACAAGACGCAGCTCAAAAAACAGATTGAGATGCTGGAGGAAGAGAAACAAGAATCAATGATACGTCAAATCTTAGAAGAAAAACAATGATAGACCAAAAACTACAGCAGCTCGCACAGACAATAACAGAAGCATTAGCAGATGATTGTCATCTTCCACTATGTATGGTAAATGAGACGGAAGAAGCAAAATTCATTCCTAAATTTCTGAAACTTCTACTCCGTACCCACTGCATCGTCAGCCGGGAGTTAATTCTCAGCCAACACGCATGGTACATGCAACGGATGAAAGAGGTTTCATCAGCACGACAGACCAACAGAGCCAAGGCTATTGCACTTGAAGCCGCATTCGGCAAATCCACATTCGAGAACCCTAAAGAACACGAGATATGAAACTAAAACCAATCCCCCTGAACACCGTAGTTCACACCCCGACCGAAGAGGAAGCCAAGGAGCTGCTTGCCATCCTGCATGAGAATGGATGGGATGTCAGTGAACCATTCGACGGCATAATAAAAGAGACTGAGGGCATATTAGTACGTCCAGAACATGATTTGGGATGGTGGGGAGATATACACTTCGCAAAATCAATCGGGCACACCATCCTCACCCTCGCCGAGTTCAAGGATAAATATGTAGACTTGGACGATATTTGCACAGATGATTGTATAAGTATTGTTCATGGCGGGAAGATTCTGCCGCTGCTTAGCGTGGGAGACAAGGTTGAAATCCAAGAATCTTATTACAAAGAGGAGTTACGCGGACAAATAGGTATTGTGACAGGCAGACCCACTCCCTTTTCTTACTATGTGGAAATTGACAAAACAATTTACCAAGCATCTGCTAAAGACCTCGAACCTTACCCCGAACCCGAAACAAAACCAACCGAAGACATGGAAACAAAAGAGAAAGAATCGGGAGAAAAAGGGAATTATTCGGAAATTTCCCAATCCAACAATTTATCGCAAGATGTCGCAAATTGCGATAAACCGGAAGACAAAGAGCTGAACCTCAGCGAGCTGTTGAAAGGGCATGAGGGCGAAACATTCTATTCACCCATAGTTGGAGATTGCACCCTAAAAGCAATCACTGATTATATCCATATAGCTGTCAACGACCACCCAAGTTATTGTTTCTTTCTTGATGGCCGTAGAGAGAAATCGGGAGCAGTTGTATTCTTCCCCTCCCGCGCCCTCTACGAGCAATACCCGCTCGACGCTTACACCGCGTGGAGTGTATGGGACGATAAGCAATACATTCACCGGCTCGCAGTCTCGCTTTATACCGATGACGAAATCAAAAAGGTGCTTGCCACTGAGGGCAACGAGAAAGTAAGCGGGCGGCTTACTGCCATATGCCGTTTCAAGACCCCCGCCGACCGCGACAAGTGCCTTGGAGAAATCCAAGCAATAATCGAAAAATACAGCAAGAAATAGCCTTGGGCGGCTTGGTAAAACCCGAAAAGAATCATGGAAGTAACAATAACAGTAGACCTTGGTGACATAGCTTACGAAGTCTATGACAGAGAGGGTCGCTTTAAGGATGAGTTCATAAAGCAAGTGAGATATGACATTGTGTCTGAGCTTAAAGAGAAATGCAGCGATGAGATAATGAAGGAAATCTCAGAGCCAGTGACGGCTCAAGCTAAAGAAGTTGCTGAGAATATAGCAAAAGAGCTTCTTGAAAAAGACCTTACTACACACCGGTTCAAAGTTGACAGCTATTCAGATAGGACGTCTACAATTCAAGAGCTGATTGAGAGACAGGTTGGTCACTTCCTTAACTCAAATCTCACCGATTATCTGAATAGAAAAGCTAAGGAATATGCGACCGAACTTCGCAACCGCTACGACTTGGCTTTCGCCTCTCTGATAGTGCAGAACATGAGAGAACAGAAGTTACTTGCAGATGACAGAATAGCTGAACTTCTCGCTCCAAAGAAAGACTAACCAACCATTCGGGAGGTAGCTCTCCGCCTCCCGAATAAAATACAGTAAGAAATGAAAATAGAAACTACCAAATCCATGCTACTTTCAGCGGAGATACTTGAAATCCTCGCAGTGGGGAAAGTTGTGAAAGGCCTTGAATCAACCGCTCAGAAGTGGGCTGAAGAACTCACCAAGGATACGATAGAATCAGCTTTCAAAGCTCGAAAATACTATCACGACGACAATGTTCAATTCTCAGTAATCGTGTCAATCGGCACACCCGATGAAGAATCATGAAAGACAAACTAACCCCCGAACAATCCCAACACCTGATAGAGCTTGGTGTTGCCCCGAGCAGGGCAAGCATGTGTCAAATTCAGCATAGTGCAGACGGAGAGACGATATACAGCATAGTTGAACATGACGAGTTCTGCTATGAAATGTCATGCCTTCATCCCAAGCCAATCTTCGACCTCTCCGACATTCTCTCGCTCCTGCCGAAAAGAATTGACGACCTTATTCTATCCATATTTGGAACTATGGTTGACGAATTAGCCAAAGCAGCAAAGGAGGGATGGATGGTTTCGTATGTGGATGAGCATGTGGAAGCGGAAAGCAAAGATACAATTTTTCAAGCCCCCGAACTCATCGACGCGCTTTACGAGCTGCTTTGCTGGGTTCTCCAAAATCACCCCGACAAAATCAAAACACTGAAAAGATGACCACAGCAGAATGTATAACACTGACAGTTGTTCTCATTGCTTTCATGGTCTTTACCTACAAGCTGAACAAACTAAACAAGAAGAAATGAAACAGTCAGAAGAACCCCAACGCTTCCGTGAGTGCAAGCACTACCTGCAATGCAGATTCTCGAAGTTCAGTCACGGATGTGCATACAATAAACCGAATATCCACCGCTGCAAGATTGCATACCGTGATTGCAGGTGCGGATGGTACAAAGCTGAAGAACAATGACACTGAGACAACTCAAAAAGTTAGAGGCCGAACTTGAAAATCGCGGCTACCGGAAATGGACTAAATGTCTTACAAGTTCCGAGTCATGGGCGTGGTTCAAGACCTTTGAGAAAACGGTTGACGAAGAGGGTGAGGCAGTCTCCGGCTACCAAGTTGCCTTCCGCGTGTGGGATTACACCGAGTTCTGGCAGACCGGAGCAAACTCCTATGGCCTGGACGTTTGGTCTTCTCCTTTAAACACTGAATGCCGCATGGATTTTGAGTCTTCATGGGAACCGTTCGAGAATATCGATAAGTTCGAGGCCATGGCGAAAGATTTTTATGAACTGACAAGGAAATACAAGACATGAGAGAGAAAATAATTGACATCAACATTTACAGACGCTCTGTGGCGTTCATGCTCGGTACAGAGGATGAAATTGCGTCTCGGCTCGCTGAGTTGAAGGCGTACGACCTTGCCGGGCGTGTAAATGAAATGGACTGGGATAATACGCTTGCGTTGACGCTCTGCGATGGCTCGGACGTGTATGTTGTAAGCGTAAAGCCTATGACGTTGCCAACGCTGTGTCACGAACTGACCCATGTAGTATATAGGATATTCCAGATAATAGGCGCAGACGACCCTATTAACGAGGAAGCCTACGCCTATCTCTACGAATACCTGCTTACGGAAATCACTTCTGCTTCGGACGAGTTTCCTTTACAGTTGTTTTCGGATGCTTGTCAGCATACTTCTCAGTGACGAATTTTCCTGTCACCGCACTGCGGCAAATCTTGCGTGATGTGCTTTTCTTAGCCATACCTAAAACAATCTATAAAAAGAAATCAACCCCAAACAGTAATTGCAATATTGTGGCTCTCTGCAATTCACTATCCGAGGTTGAAAATATCTTACCTTGTGAGAGAGCCACCAATCACACCGCAAATATAATAAAATCCCCGAACATGAACAAAGATAAGATGATAGAGTGGATAGTCACCCACAATACTGGAATATCGTCAAGAACCATGTGGACAGCCTTGATGGGAGTCCAGCCGAAAAGCGCGAGTCCCCTCGTCAGTTTCGATATTCCCTATGATTCAGCAGATTTCTCACGCTGCTACGACCTTGTGTCCTTCTGCGGCATTAACCCTGCCTACGATTTTCCGAAGATAACTGCCGTATTCCCATGGTATGCGCCGATACTCGACCGATGGGAAACACTGTCGTTGCTTTACGAGCGCAAGCAATGGGGCAAATTCACGGAGATTATGTATGAGGCAATCAGTGAAAGCCGCAATCTACGGGGCATTAAAACTTATTGAGGAGGGCGAGGCATGACACGAGAGCAGATGATAACCGTCTTTAAGGATGAAGCCCTTAAAGACATGATGATTGACTACTCCGCTATGACCGAAGATGATAAAGCCCATGTCGCGGAAGATATTGAGAGCGCGTATCGAAAAGGTATAAGAGATGCGGACACAAATCTTGTATGGAGATTGTGCGCGGATGAGATGCCTGCCGACCCTTATCAATCATATTGGGTATATGCCAAATGTTGTGGAGAATGTTGTGTGGCGTATCTTCAAGAAAAAACAAATATCTTCTATGATGAAGGAGGCGAAGAGTTAAGCGGAGTTGTCGCATGGCTCCCGCTGCCGGAATATAAAAGCGAGAAGAAATAATATGGCAGTAGATATTAAACAACTCAGGATAGGGTCGCACGTAGAGGTGAATGGCGTGCGAAGAAAAGTACTCGGGTTAGGTTGTGGTAGAGTATCATCCCTACCGCATCCGGTAAACACCGAGGTTAATCCAATCCCAATCACGCCCGAATTGCTTGTGGAGTTGGGGTTTGAAAGGGGAAGTGGCGAGCGTGAATGGCATAAGGAGATTGGCGAGACATGGATAGGCATTCACTTATTCCTTGACCGAGAGAGAATTAGAGTCTATGTTAGCGATTATAGTGCTGATTATGGGAATATGATAGTCCGCTATCTCCATGAGCTTGAAAACTTCATATACCTAATACTTGGCAAGGAACTGATTGAGGAATGACCACGGGTACAATTGAGGTAAGCAAAGTGGCACTTGTGCAGTATATCGTTAAAAACTGTCCCCACTACTTCTACAACTTTGCAGAGGGCGAATGTTGTAGAAGAAAAGTAAACAATGAAACTTGCAACCTGCATGTATTCTCGGATGAGCTGCATTGTCCTGATAGCTGTCCGAGATTAAACACGAAAGAATATGGCTGCGACAAAGGGAGATGTCCCAAGGTCAGAGCTATAATAAAGAAACTTAGGGAATAACATCAAGAAGGTACCTGCCCCTAAAAACCGACCAATGACGCATCGGAAAGACGATGGGGCTTGCGAAGTTCACGATACGGAAGCCGTGGAGGTGACTTAGAAACCTGCCAGCGCATGAGGGTTCGACTCCCTCCGCAAGCACTAACTAAAAATCAAAAAATATGACAGACGCAGAAAAAGACGCGGTATGGCGGTCGCTGCCCGATGGTTTCAAAAAGGAAGTCAGCCGACATTATAAAAGCTGGCATAACACCCTTGCATTTGGAGGCGAATGTGCGGTATTGGACTATATTTTCGGCAAGCATAACCTCACCGCGAGCGAGGAGGAGAAGCCGAAATCCGAGTTGAAGCACGGTGAAATCGTAATCCCCGTGAGAGCGGAGTATGACGATAGCATTTGGCTCGCTTGCCGCATGGAGTTGGCTAAAGAGTTGGCAGTAGCCGCAATGAGCCGCAAGGGGTGTATCGACATCAACGAGCTGATGGATGATGTTGACGGCATCGTCGAGCGGCTGAAAGGAGGTAAAAATGAAATTTCGTATAGTTGAGCGCAAAAGATGTGATGGGGAAGTTTATTTTCTTATCCAGCGGCGAATTTTAGGCTTCTGGTGCCACTTCCCGATTACAGAAGTCAGTGACAGTCCTATCGGCGGAAATGTAGTCAAAAGGATATTCGCATTTAGCAATGCGGATAACGCTATAAGCACATTAAACAGAGTGCGACATACGAAGTATACCCACAACGGTATCCCTATATATCCGACCATCAAACAAGATGTATTTTACACTCCTTGGGGTGCGAAGGAGCATAAAAACAAATACTTATCCTTGCAGCTGTCAGGATATTGGTATAAAAGTTTGATTCACGGTTCATATGAGAGTTGTTGCAAGCAGATAGACAACAGAATCGAGGAAATGCAGAATCTCAAACATAAACGAATAATTAAATTATGACCGACATAGAGAAGAAAGCGAGAGAGTATGCGGAGGTGCAAATCTCTGACATGGATTTCACCATCGATTACGAACGCACTTGCGAACTGACTAATCATAAAATAGATTTCCTCGCAGGAGCCGCCTACGCCCTCGGCAACCAGTGGCGCGATGCTGAGAAAGAGAAGCCGGAGGATGGTCAGGAATGCCTATGCGCATTGCGGTTTACTTCGCACATTGAATATTGCGTAATGATGTTTATTGCAAATCCAAAGGCTTGGGTTAAAGACCATGACGATGATGGATTTACTGAACACGTTATCGCATGGCTACCCATCCCCCAATACGAACCGAAAGGAGAATGAGCATGAAAGTTTATGTATTATACTTCCGCGACACCTACGTTGACATCGACGGCAGCGAAGAACCCGATGATGTTGTTGGTGTATTTTCGTCAGTAGAGAAGATAGCGGAGTTTATGAAACAAGAAGATGGCTGGCACTGCCTATTCCGCAGACAAGGTGAGGAGTGGATAAGGACAATCCAACATGACTATCCGCACGATGTGTTTTTTTATTACAAAGAATTTACACTTAACGAAGTAGAGCCATGACCCACCTCCAACTACAACATCTTCCCTGGCGGTTTCAGAGTTCGCTTGCTATGGAGCACGAACATGCCACAACATATCAGGCAGGGATTGGCAATAAGCCTATCAGCAAGTGTGTGCATACCATCAAAAAGGCTGACGGCACTTTCGGGCGCAGTTACACCCACTACCTCTTTGACGGCAAGGTGTATAAGTCGCATAGCAAGGTGCTGGAGGCGATAAATCAACATCTGAAGCAATAACAACCAACCCACATAACAACCAATATGGAGATAACAGGAATTATCGAACAAGTGCTGCCCGTACAAACGGGCGTGAGCAAGTCATCAAACAAGGAGTGGCGCGAGGGTGGCTTCATCCTCAATACCGAGGGACAGTATCCCAAGAAAGTGTGCATAAATATCTTCGGCAAGAAACTCGACGAGATTTGTCCGGTTGTCGGGCAACGCGTCACGGTGCATGTCGAGATAGACTCACGTGAATGGAAAGGCAAGTGGTTCACAAAGGTCTCAGCATGGAAAATGGAGCAATCCGGCCAATCGCCCGTTTCCGTCCCACCCGCGCAACCTCAGCCAACGCCCTCAACCACCCCGACACTTGACGCGATGGGTGTCACCGGACATCCCGCCGCAGACTTCGGTACAGCGCAGTCAGCAGGAGACGATGACCTGCCGTTCTAAATTTAAACGCCGTGTGAGTCGCAGGATTCACACGGCGTTTTTTGTTTAAGGCTTTCATTTCCGCAACTTCACGAAAACAATCACGGCGGCGGCGACGGTTGCCACACCTCCGCACCACAACAGCGCGGTCTCCCACCAGCGTCGCTTCCGCTCCACCTCGACGGTCTGAACGTCCGTGCGCGTCCGGTACTCGGTCAGCGTGCGGACTTTCTCGACCGTATCGACGCGGAGGCGGTCGCGGTACTCCGTGTGCCAGCGGTCTGTCAGCACCGTGTCGCCGCGTATGACGGTAATCACCGAGTCGCGGACATGAACCGAGTCAACGCGGAGCCGCACACGCTCCACCGTGTCGCGGAGCGTGACCGTGCGCACATCCTCCACCGTGACCGGCACGCATTTTCGGGAACAGCTGTTGGCGAACACCATCGCAACCACAATGGCCGCGAGATTGACGGCCATCCACGCCCACCAACGCCAACCTTTAAGGTCTTTGTACATATCCATCATTGATTGTCTAAAAATGTCGCGACCTTGCCGTTGTTATACGTCAGACTGCCAAAGTTGATGCTGTCAAGCCTACGGAGCCATCCGGCGCGGAACACGGCCTGTGACGGCGTGCGCTTGATGATTGCCTCTATGAACTGCACCCGACGCGCCTTGATGCGGTTGAAGAATGTGCGCGGATCCTGGGCATTGAGGGCCGCCAGTGTCTTCGGACCGACAATGCCGTCAGCGGTCACTCCGAGAAGCTGCTGCGGAATCTTGATGCCGTGCGCTCCCGAACCCCATACCCAGTCAACAAGGATATTCGCGAGGCTCTGCGACTTTATCTGGTCAGCTTTCCATCTATCCCAGTAATGAGGTTTCATCACGCGGTTGACCACGTCCGCGTCGGTCAGGAGCTTGAGGTCATCTACGTCGATGTCTCCGTCTCCGTCCTTGTCATAGCCTACCTGCCGCCATGTGGCGATGGTCACGCCTTTGTTTGTCGCTCCTCCCTTGTCGAGAGGATGGTTCACATATCCACCCTCGAAGCTGAGGATGAAAGGTGAAAGTACTTCAATCTTTGCCATAGTCGTTTTTGTTTACGTTTATTTCTGTTTCAATTAATTCCCGCTCTTCCTCGACTTCCTCTCCGGTGCCGTCGGGCTTGTCCTCCAGCAGTTCCTCCTTGCCGATGAGCTTAAAGAAGTTGAACCGCTTCTTCGTGCCCTTGTATTCGAGGTAGTTGTTCACACAGCTCGAAAGTTCTATGCCGTAGATGATGAACAGCACCGCGAGGCTCACGACCGGAACGCCGATTGTCACCCCGAACGTCCGGCTGCACACCTCGGCCACCGTTACCCAGCATAGGTAATCGACCATCTTGTTGATGGTGCGCCGCATCGCCCGTGAGGTACGGATTGTCTCGCCGCGTGTCTTTGCGGCGAGTATTCCATACCTGAGGTCGGTCAGCACCAATACCATGCCAAGTAAAAGCCATGGTGCGAGGTGTGCGTAGAACCCCGCGATGGTCGCTCCGATGGATGCCATCATCGATGAGAATACATTGTTAGTGGTCTCTTCCATTACACAACACCTCCTTCCTGCGTCGCGTCGCGTGGCTGTGACAGTATCTCGCGTGCCTCGGCCTTGCATTGCTCGGCGTAGTCGTTGTACTGGGAGAGTTCGACGATGACAGCTTCGGCATGGCGGTCGCGTGCGTCGCGCTCCTCGTCGGTGAGGTTAGCGGTGGCGGGGAGCATGAGATCGGCGAACTTGCGGAGGATTGCAATCTCGTCATCCTGCGAGTACTTCCGGCGTATCAGCTCGACGGTCTTTGCGGAGTATTCGGCCTCGGTGTACTTGGGAACGTCGGCGAGCGGTATCTCCTCCCATTCGGCGGCGAGGGCTTCGGGGACGGTCACGTCGTGGATTTCGGGGTACTCTTTAGAGCCGACGCGGTGGAGATAATGGTTCTTGTCGCATGTGATGCGGATGAATCCGGGGATTTTTGAAGTCGTTGTTTCCATATTGGTTTTGTGGTTTGTGGTTTGATGTTATGCCGCTACGAACGTGATGTTCTTTTCGGCGGCGAGGGGAATGAGCTGCATCCATTCGGCAAGCTCCTCCTCGGTGAGGGCTGCTGCGGCGGCGTTGGTGGTGTCGCCGGTAAGCTTGGCGTAGACGGTGGAGGGGACAGTCCATGTGACCGGTGCTGTGGCCGTGGAGTTCTCCACCCAGTACCGCCAGCATCCGGCTTTGAGGGATAAGAGCGAGTCGCCCTCAAGATTTGTGTGGATGCCTTTGAGGTACAGTTCGGTCACGTTTTTGCTGCCAACTCCGAACGACGGGTAGGTTCTGGATTGCGACATATCAAGAATTCCGATATATTTTTTAGCTCCAAATGTGTAATGAGACCAGCTGTCATCAGTTCGTAAGGAATTATTGAGGATCTCACGGTAGCTTCTGACATATGTCACATTGCCGAGTGTATCGGATAGGTTGACTACCTCGGTAATTGAACTTGAGAATCTTGTCATGAATGCTCTGAATCTACTTATGTATCCAAGTCCCGAAGCTCTTTTCGCCGGTATGTTGGTCCGGATTTTATTGTCTGTAAATCCGAACACAAAAGGAGAGTCTCCGAGCAGCGGACCGTATGCGAGGATTCTGACGGCCTCAGCATACGTGATGTCTGTGAGTCCGTTCAGCTCGAAGTATCCGGTGGCCTCGTTGTACCGTCCCCATATACCGCACGCGGCATTCCACTGGTCGATGAAGAGCTGCGGCGGCCGCGTCCATGCCTCGGCGGCGGCTTCGAACTTGGCGCGTTCGGCGGCTGTTACCTCGCGGAAGTCGGAGGGGGTCTGTCCCTCGGCGAGGAAGCGGCGCATGGTGAATGTCGGGAACATGGTGGGCGCGGCCTCGGTGATGTATATTTCACTTTTACCCCCCCATTTTGGTCGCTGTAAATCTCTGTGAAATTGGCTATTGTTCTTGTCTGTATCATATTTTCAGGTGTTAGGCTGATGCGAATGTGATGTTTTTGGAGGCTGCGAGTTCGAGGAGGCCTGACCATTCGGATTCCTTTTCTCCCTCGGCTGCTTCCACGATTTTGTTGTAGACATCGGCGTGGAGGGAGACTGTGAACGCGGTGTTTTCGGGATGTCGTGAGTTGACAAGATACCTGATACTTGTGGCGTTCAATTTCGGAGCACCAGATAAATTCATGTTGTATCTTGCGAGGTATAGCTGTATGTCGGTAAGTTCAGGCAGTGAGCCGAGACGGAAGTTCTTGCTTGCTTTCCCGATGTCAATGCGCCCGATGACCTTTCTGAGCTTTGAAGAATTGAGGAATGCCGAGTATTCCATCCAATCATTGCCAAGACAGAATGAGCTGTCATATGTTCCTGTCTTGACCATAGAGAGGTTTAGTATCTCAATCCCTGAACCATAAATAAGGTTCTGCCATTGCATGAGTGGTGCGGTTGAACCGTAGTAGAAACTTGTCACGCGCGGCGGCAGGTTCGTGCGTATCTGCGCATTCCAATATCTTCCCGTCGCATCCCGTGATGTGATGGCTCCCCAGTCCATGACTGCCACGGCCTCCTCGTATGTGAGCCAAAGCTCATTCAGGTAGTATGGAGAGGGCTTGCCGTCCTCGTTGAAGTGGGTGTGGTCGATTGTGCCCCATGGGCCGGCGGCGGCGAGGAAGAGGTCGTCGAACACGGCGCGCTTGGCGCGGTCGGTGAGCGAGAGATGCGGGGGTACGCCGTCAGGTGTGGAGATGGTGACATCGGCCGAGTCGGCGAGCTGATTCTGCTTGCCCTTGACGGTGCCGGTGAGTCCGGTGAACGCCTCATCAAGGTTGGTGCCGCCTGGCATGAGCACCTGCCGTGCTGATGTCTCGGGGTGCATGACAGCTCCTGTGTCGCGGTCGTGAAGCTGGTAGTATTTTACTTTGTCGGTCATGTCGGTTATGTGTTTGGACGGTAGGCCGCGGCGTGCCGCGACCCTACTGTCAGGCTGATGCGAATGTTATGTTTTTTGATGCTGCGAGTTCGAGGAGGCCTGACCATTCGGAAGCCTTTTCTCCCTCGGCTGCTTCCACGATTTTGTTGTAGACATCGGCGTGGAGTGTGACGGTGTAGGCGGCTGTGGCTGCGGAGCCGATGCGGTACTTGTTTTCTATCAGGTATCTCACGGATGCGGCGTTCAGCTTCGGGAGTCCGCAGAGGTTGAGGTCAGACTTTAGTGAATTAAAGTTCACGCTCTCAAGTGATGTGGAATAGAAGTAGCATTTATTTCCGTTGAGATTCCCAATATCTATTGTCCCGATGATTTTTGTCAGACGTGCAGGATGAAACAGAATGGAATCTGTGCCACTGGATGATGGGTTGATGCAGAACCGGTCTGACTTTGTGGTAAGATTCAGCACCTCTATTTTTGAGGTACTGTCAATGAAGTAGTAGACATCGAACTTGGGGGCGGTTGAACCATTGGTGATTCCTCCGCACAGCGGGGGTATGTTTGTGCGCATGTTCACTCCCTTGAACATGTAGTTGCAGTTTGTGGAATTTATGTGGGGTCCTTCCATGACCGCCACGGCCTCCTCGTACGTGAGCCAAAGCTCATTCAGGTAGTATGGCGAGGGGGTGCCGTCCTCGTTGGTGTGGGTGTGGTCGATGGTGCCCCATGGGCCGGCGGCGGCGAGGAAGAGGTCGTCGAACACGGCGCGCTTGGCGCGGTCGGTGAGCGAGAGATGCGGGGGTACGCCGTCAGGTGTGGAGATGGTGACATCGGCCGAGTCGGCGAGCTGATTCTGCTTGCCCTTGACGGTGCCGGTGAGTCCGGTGAACGCCTCATCAAGGTTGGTGCCGCCTGGCATGAGCACCTGCCGTGCTGATGTCTCGGGGTGCATGACAGCTCCTGTGTCGCGGTCGTGAAGCTGGTAGTATTTTACTTTGTCGGTCATGTCGGTTATGTGTTTGGACGGTAGGCCGCGGCGTGCCGCGACCCTACTGTCATGCTGTTGCGAATGTGATGTTCTTCTCTGCGGCGAGTTCTACGAGTCCCTGCCATTCCTCGCCGTCGCCGTGGAGATTTGCGTATGTGTCGGGGTGGAGGGTGACGGTGAACGCTGAACCGCTTCCCCGGTTCTCGCAAAGATAGCGCAGTGACTCGGCGGTGATGAGGGGTGACGATGCGAGTGAGAGGTTGCGCGCGAGTCCTTTCATGCGGAGGTTGGTGAGCTTCGCGCAGCCGGCAAACATGCCCTCGACGCTTGTGACGGATACCATTCCCTGTATCTCGCATGTGTGGAGTTTCGTGCAGAGATAGAATGCCTGTGCGAGACCCGCGACCTGAACGTGGGGTATGACAGCTGTCTCCAGCGACGCGGCCTGTTGCGCGAAACGGTTGTAGGTGCCTGACCACTGTGTATTGCAAGGCATGTTTGTGCGTGCCGAGGTGCGGGCGTATGCCTCGTCCTGGTTGTAGTCTGCGCGGAAGTGTGCCATTACGGTCACCGCCTCGGCGTATGTGAGCCATATGCGGTTGAGGTAGTACGGATGCTGTGGGTCAGGCGCGTTTTCGGGGTCGTACTTGCCGTATCCTCCGAAGCGTGCGGCTGCGTTGAAGAGGTCGATGAACGTGTCCTCGCGGAGCTGGTCGCGGGTGAGGGTCTCAATCTCAGGGAATGTATCCGGTGTCAGCATCTCCTCTCCGTAGACGTTGCTCAGCTCAGAACGGTCTGCCTTTGTGTCGAGCATCGCGCCGTAGGATTCCACGACCTCCTCGCGCTTGCGCTCCGCTTCCTCACGGTCTGCCTCTGCCGTCGCTCTTGCTTGCTCGGCTTCCACACGTGCGGTCTCGGCTGTCTGCCTCTTTGTCTCTGCTTCGGCGCGCTCTGCCTCGGCACTGACGCGGGTCTTCTCGTTGGCGACACGGTTGTCTTCCGCTGTCACACGGTTCCGTTCGGCCGTCGCGCGTCTGGACTCTGCGGTCGCTCTCTCGTTCTCCGCGTCATCAAGCCTCCGTGTGGTCTCGGCCTCGAATGTCTTCAGCTGATTCGCGGCCTCGGTGGCGGGTCGCTGCAACTCCACAATCTGCTCCGGAGTGAAGTCCGCGTAGGTGAACGGATCGCCCTTGATGTAGGGGAGCATCAGCTCGACCTCCGCGTCCGTCGGGCAGGTACCTCCATCGCGTACAAGTCTTATATCAAGGTCACATTGCCGAACCGTGCGACGGTCGCCATCCGGGTACTCGCCAGCGGGGAGTATCGCGGTGAACTCCATCTGGAGGTCTCCGGCACTCAGGCCGTGGTCGTCGCAGTAGATGCGTATCTGTCCGTTGTCGTTGCGGCAGTTCCGGCACACGCCCCCGATGCACGACGCCTCGTAGGCCGACATGCGCGATGCCGTCCAGATACGAGCCACCCAGTCATATTCCGGCCAGCCCGTCACCTCACCCTTGCAGTCGTGAAGCCGCAAGATGAAGTCAAAGTCCGATTTGTAGTTTACCTTTCTCATCTCTTCGTTGTGTTATGCAAGTTTTGTCCATGCGCTCCATGTCCCGGATACGCAACAGCGCGACCACACCACGCAAGGGGAGCTACATGTGCGCAACTCCTGCAAATGGTTATTTTGATTGAATGTCACGGTCTTGACAGCATAGAAGCGCGTTCCGGCAGGTGCTTCGGGGAGGGTATCCAGCATGAGATCGAGGGGATCCATAACAAAGAAATAAACTCCGGGAGAATCTCCCACTGCGTCGTTCAGTGTGTCCGAGCGTTGCGTCTTCACTGCGTCGGTCATCACTATGTCGGCCGTACCGCCCGAAGAAGCCGACAGCTCCTCTATCTTCTCCTGAAGTTCGGCGATTTCATCCGTCTTCGTCAGCTCCACCAGATTGTCGCCATCCCACCAGTACAGACTCCGCGTATTGGTCCGCACATACAGCTGACTACGCGGACCGTCCGGACCGTTATATACAGATGTGGAATCGGGACTGTTTGTGAAAGACCACGCCTCGTAATACTTGCCGTTGAAAAGAAGGAATCTCTTGCGGGTGGTGTCATAGACTATCTGGGTAAAAAGATTTGTCTCGCCCATAAAACCGACCTGTTCCACTGTCACATTATCGACGATACCCGAGAACGGGCGTATTGTCACTGCATGAGACATATCGTTTATGGCTCCGGCGTTTGTTTGGTCTGCCTGATCCACATAATCTTGCATGTCGCGGAACCGCGTGTTCACATCATCGCGGAACCTGGCGAACTCCTGCGAGTCGGCGAAATCTCCGGACAAGTCTTTGATGCTGTCAATGGTTTCCCGGAGTGCTTTTATATCATTCGGAAGTTTCTCCTCAAGAAGGCGGACCTTGTAGGGCGACATAGCACCGGCCACGCCGTCGTTGTCGCCCGGCCCGTTCCAGACCGCGATCGGAATTTTGGCCGTCGCGGTCTTGCCATCCCCCGTTTTGAAGGTGAACGTCACCCCGGAATCATCCCGTGACATTGACACCGACTCGAACGAACCGCCGATTTTTCCCAGCCGGGTGTTTATCTCCGCTGTCGTATAATTGATTTTTCCCATATCGTTATGCGTTTATGTAACATGTTCCTTCTATAATCATCGTCTCTGCCGCGACTCCGGTCACATCCTCGCCATCCTCGTTGTAGAGCTTGCTCCCGGTCAAATCGGTCAGCACCGAGTCATCCGAATCTGTCAGATATATGCACCCTTCGAGCGTGTAGAGCGTGTCGCCCGTGCTGTCTGTCAGAATTGATCCGACCGAATCATAGAGCGGCGACAGATGCGCCCCGGCTGTTGTCATGGTCTTCCGGAAGGTCAGCCGTATCGCTCCCGGCGTGTGCGTGACGTTTCCCTGCTCATCACGTTCCACGCCTATCTGCGCTTCCGTCAGATGAAGGGTATCGGCACCTGTCGCGTGTGCGGCGTTGAAGGCCGCGTCGAGCGCGGCGGTGTCCTGATCAGGCCGCACCGTCTGTTTCGTCCAGCTCGATATGGCCGGAATGCTCAGGTGCGGTATTATCTCCTCCGTGCGGTCGTGGGTGTACACATGAGGGATGACATCCCACGAACCATCCCCGTTGCGTCTGGTCTCGATCTCCACAATCAGCGTCGGGAAGAAGTCGGTGAACCGCCACGCCGGAGACGCGGGCCACGGTTCCGCCAGGGTCCCGTCGTAACCGCACCGCCAACGGCACGCAAGGTTCCAGGCCGTGTGCCACTCGTAGCGGGTGGTCTCCGGATTGTAGCTGCGGAAGAGATAGGGGAGGGCGTTCCCGGTCCACGCACCGCGCTCCACGGTCACGGCATGGTCGCGGTCGTTGCCCGGTTCATAGTCCCACACCACAGGATCAGACACGGCACCCGCCGCGTGCTCCGGCATCCTGAACCGGTAGCCGTAAGCGTCGGCCGGACGCACGCCCGCACGCCTGAGCCGCACGCTCCGGCACGCCGCCGGAGTGACACGCGTCACCAGCCAATATGTCTTGCTTCCTGTCGCCATATCTTTCAGCTGTTGTAATTCTTTGGGTCAAACTCAAAAGGGTAGAGGCCATCCGGCTCCCTCCTTGGTTCATCATCCGGTTTGGAGAACCAATAATTCCCCGTAGTTCCGGTATTCTCCGCCGAGAATGTATCAGGCAAGAGCTCCACAATCTTTAATTCCTCGGTGCCGTCAATGGCGCTGAGCGTCGAGCTCTGCATGATGAAAATACGGTCTCCCATGTTAGGGTCACGATATACCGGAAACTCATCGGCCACACGCTCCTCCGCCTCTCCCGATAAAGTCATGCGCCTTGGCTCATATTGCGAGAACAGCGACGCGACGAGCATCTGGTCAACCGATCCGATGTGCCGCGAGCGTATCATCGACCGCGCCGCGTGTTTCGCGGTGCCTATCCGGTACAAACCGAGCATCGACGCGTCCGGATGGACACAGGAACCGCACTTTGCAGTTATATCGAGTGTTTCCCGCGTATCGCTCACGATTTCGGCCTCTGTCACCATGTCTTCGCTCTCTATCGGATTGTAGGGGGCTGTTACCTGAACAATCTCGACCTTGAAGTCCGCGAATGCACGCCAATCGGCGGCCTGCGCCGCTTTGCGGCACTCTTCGATAGTGAAAAGTGAGGGCGTTTTAGCCGCGACTCCCTCTTTTAAATACTGAGCCAGATCATCTGTGTGCAACACCACGCCGTCAAGAACACCGACTTCCAGAATACCGCCGCAAGGAGGGTAGGGTATAAGCATCCCGTCGGGCAACATGCTGATTCTTGCGTTTATCTTCTCCGGCATATTCTTTATGCCGTATGTGTGCCACACACCGATCGTGTGGCGGTTGGCGGTCCATCCGTCGAGCGCGGCCTTGCTTTCCTCGTCGTTATAGAACTGCGCGAAACAGCATCTTGTGCTTTCCAGAGCATTCCACCGTTGCCATGTGCCGAATTTTATATTATTGGGGTAATATACTGCATTTATATCGTAATCTATCACGGTCTTGTTGGAGTAGTGATAGAGCGGTGTCCCGTCGAGATCAAGCATCCGGATTTGCAGCGGCACGACAGCCCACCGCATCTTCCCCCAGTCCTCTTCGCTTATATGGGAGGTGTTCACACAACCCTCTATATCCGGTTCAAAATCCTCAAAGGGATTGTAACGCGGATCAAAAAGCATGTCAAACGTCAGCCGCAGGAAATTCCCTCCGACCGACAGGTCGGACAGCGGCGGAGCAATCGGGGTGCTCCTGTACCTGAGAAGAGTCTGGAAATAATGTGCCGATTCGTCCGACGCATCCACACCGGTGAAACCGGGTGTGGCATTGCAGATTATACCCGTGCGTTCCTGTGCGGACCCCATCAGCGGTGTAATTTTGAAATATCCGCATTTTGTGTTGTCAATATACGACGGGCCCTCACCTTCCCCCGCGCGGCTGAGGTCAAACGAGGGATAGCAATTGGTCGCGCCTTCCTGAGTCCATGCGGCGGCGCCCCCCGGCAACGTGGCAGCCCGGTACACCATATAGCGTGTGCTGCTTATCTTGCTCTCGTCGTTGGTCAGCGCGGTGTTGTCTGTCAGCACCTCGGTACGGGCATACGGTGAGAATGTGACCTCGATATTATTGTAGGTCTCGGCTGTCCCGAGTGTCTGCGTGTCAGCCGTCCAGTGTACGAACGGCGGCTTGTCGGCTGTCCCGTATCTGTGACATAACCATGAGGTGTCGTATATCTGGAAAATTCCGGCGCGTTGCACCATATGCAGACCGAGAGGTGCGAGACACATCTCGATTGCATCGCGCCAGGTGGTCGGAGTCCCCTCTTCGTCCTCGAAATTACCCCACGGCAATGAAATGGCCGTCAGGTCGCCGACTCCGGCAATTTCGCCGAAGAAACCGACCAACGCGCACCATGTATGCACCGGGGAGCAATATAACGGGGATGATGGTGAATGTTCGCTGATCCAGCGCGACGCGTCATCAGTCAGACCCGCGTCGTGCAGTGCAGCTCCGATTATCATCAGAACCGGGCAGACGTCATCCCCGGCGCGCTCCGTCTTGACCCGGTCGAAGTCGAGACGGTCGAGTGCGCCGAAGTCGGAGAAGGTCATCGACACGGTGTAACCGTCGGCACGCTCATATGGCTCCTCGTAAAACTCCGGATCGAGAGCGCCGCGCCACACCATGCACCATCCACGCGGCTCATCGGCCGGATGTGTCTCCTGCCATCCGCGGCGGTACACCTTGATGTAGATGTTCCCGACACGGTTTGTGTAGAAGTTGATGAACTCGCGGTCGGTCATCGATTCGATGTTGAGCGTGAGCATCGAACCCTGAAGCGCGGTCTCAGGCCGCCACTCCTCCCACTCTATGCGCAGAGGAGAATCAGCCGGAAATATCAGCTCGCCGACGCGTGCCGGACGCTCATCCAGCTCGCGCCAGAGCTCCACCATCCAGTCCGTGTCACGGTCAGGCCGCGCCGTGCGTCCCGTGAACGTTCCCCGATATACACAATACATCTGTCCCATCACATTCTGTTTTTGCGACGCTTGCGGCGTTCCATTACAAATTCAAGCTGCTCGCCGGTGACACGTGCCACCAGACGGCCCCCGTCCCCGTCCGTCTCACCGATCAGCGAACGCAGACGGTCGAGAGGCGCCACGACCTCCGGATTGTTCGACGCTCCGGCATACTCGCCGAAGAGTCCGACCGTAGGACCGTAGGCGATACCACCCGCCGCGAACTTCGGAAGGCTCGCCATCATCGCGATCATCGCCGCGATTGCCGCTGCCGCCATCACGATTCCGACAATCGGGATTGACGAGTTCGCCTTCATGAAGCCCGAGGCGGCCGCGCCGAGGTTGGCGTTGGTCTCCGATTGTGCCGCCGACACGTTCGACGTTGACGCGGCCATCTGGGCAGCCGCGCCGGCTACCGCCTCGCCCGTCTGCTCCTTCTGCGAGGCGGTAAGCATCTTGTTGACCGCCGTCAGAGTCTGCACAAGCTGTATTATTCCCTGTATCCCCTCGAATACCTGAATCGCGCCATCGACCAACGCCGAGAACTTCTCCCAGGCAGTGCCGTTCCCCTCCAGCGCGCTCTTCATCGACTCTATGCCGCTCACCACACCCTTCACGTTCGACCACCCGCTCTTGACGGTCTGCGCCGAGTATGCCGCCTTCTTGGCATATGCCGCATACTCCCCGGCTGCCTTCCTGAGGCTCTCGCGCTGCTGCGCGGTGATGTCGCCATCCATTCCCTTGAGCACATTCTCAATCTGACGGTACTGCGAAAGAAGAGAATCCACGCTCATCCCCTTCAGCGGGGAACCCATCGAGGCAAACTTGGCCTTTGAGCTCTCCACCAAGTTGTCGATATACTGAGACAGTTCGCTCGGTCCCTCCGGCCGGGGATTCAGGGCAATGTCCCAAGCCTCGCGGAGTTCCTCCAGCTTCTTGATCGTCGTGTTTATCTCAGCGCGTTCCTCCGGCTGTGCCTGACGCAACTTCTCGTTGTAGTGGCTCAGAGCCTTCTCGAGTTCATCATATGTCTTTATCGTGTCGATCTGCGGCGGCGTATAGTCCGGGGTCTTGGTTAGCGAGTCCTGTATCTCTTTCAGCCTGTCGCGTTGCGCCACAAGTTCCTGAGTCTTCGTCCGGAGTTCGGCAAGTTCGGTCGCGTTGGCGGTGAGCGCGGCCTTCTGGTTCGCCCGGATCTGTTCCTCTATCTGCTCCAGGATGTCTTTCTCGCGCTGCGGCGGCGTGTTGGTCGTGCCTCCGCCGCCGTTGAAGTTCGGAGGTGTGGGCGAACCGAGAACGGGCAGTTTTTTGCTCTCTTCTTTCAATTCATCCAGACGCTGGTAGTACTTTTCATTCTCATCCTCCAGCGTGGTTATCATACCATCCGCGATAGCTATGCCCCGGTTGGCAACAATACGGTTCGTCGCGTCTTCCAAGCTGCCGACATCATTGAGAGAGTATTTCCCGTTTTCATCCTTTGGCGCTCCAATGGACATGCCGCCCGGAGTAGTCCCCGCGTTAGGGTTGACTGTCTTATCGTAATCGGCTTTCTGCGTCTTGAAGTTGGCTATCTTCAGCTTGTTTTCTGCAATCTTGTTGGCGATAAGTCGCGTCTCGGCCTCGATTACCATCTGGTCGCAATAAGCCTCGGAGTTGGCGACAAGTGCCTTGTACCAGTCAGCCACCGACGAGAAATATTGCATCGTATCGCCGTAGCGGTTGTTTAGTTCCTGGACCAGTTTCTGTTCCTCCGCCTTCGTGCCGTTGAAATTCTTCGTGGCCGCTATGTCGAGTTCTATCTGTGCGCGGACGTTGCGCATGGTCTCCTCTGCCTGTTGCTGCGCCATCTTCGAGCGGTCCATTGCCGCCGACATCTCATCGGTGGCCTGTGCCGCCTCCTTCGCCTTGCCCGTGAACGCCGACACCACCGCCGATATGGCCGATATGACCAGAGTGACGGCGGTCGCGGCCATTATCATCCGCAGACCGGCCGCAAGGAAGCGTGCCGCTGTCCCCGCCGCGTTCATGCCGAGTGCCGACGCTACGCTCTGGGTGCTGAGGAACTTCAGCGCCCCGCTGCTCCCGAATACGCTTGTTGTGAGCGCACGCACTTGCGTTACCGCTTTGCCGGTATTGGCGGCAAGCGTCACCATCTGCGAGGCAACGCCCGTGTACGGAGCTATCCCCGCCACTACGGCGCCCATGTTTTCCTTGAGGTCGCCCATCGCGTCGGCAACCTGCTTTGCCTTGCCCGCGTCGGTCTTGGCAAGTGCCTCGTTCATGTTGCCTACGTTGTCGGTCACAATCTGTGCGAGCAAGGCGGCACGCTCCATTTCGTCCGCGTTTTCCAGAGCTTTTTTCTGCGCGTCCGAAAATGAGATCCCCACACGGGTGAGGGCGTTTGTCTGCCCTTGCATCACCTTGCCGAAAAGATTGCCTATCGTCACGCAGTCCTGCTCGGTGACGTTGAGTCCTTTTTTCTGCGCCGCGAGATTGTTCATCGCCGGAATCAGAGATTCAAGCGCCTCCTTCTGGGTCAGGAACGTCGCTATCTGCTGTGCGCCCGCAAGCTGAACCTCGTCGCCGATAACGCCGATTTCCTGCTGTGCCGAACACAGGTCCTTTATCTGCTGGATGTCCTCGGCGGTCGCGTCCATGCGCTGACGCATCACGGTCTCCAGCTTCACCTCCGCCTGCTGCTGTATGGCGTAGGCGTTCACAAGATCCTGGACCACGTCGTTCAGACCCTGCACCGAACTCGCTATGTTGTCGAAACACTGCGAGAGCTGATTGAAGTTGGTAAGCGAGGTGTGCAACTGCTCGGCGGGCTGGATGCCGTCGCGGAACGCCTGCTGCATCCGCTCGACGTCCGCCACCATGTCACGCAGTCCGCCCGCGTCACCCTTGAACTTGTAGGTAAGGGATATTGTGCTGTTGCCGTTACTCATATCCGCGTTGTTTTTTCAATTGCTCGAATCTCGCTTTTTTCTCCTCTTTTGAAAGTTGCTCATGCCCGGCGTTCAGCTCCGGGTCTTCATCTACCGCCGGTATCTGCCAGAGGTCGCGCGGCATCAGACGCTTCTTCACGTGCGGCTGCACGCAACATGTGGCGTGTACGCGTATCGCCGCCAACGTCCGCGAATAGCATTCCTCCTCGTGGTGCCGCCATGCGTCAACCACGGCGCGGAACTCCGACGGGTGAAGGGTGTCGAAGTCGGCGAGACCCATGCCGATCACGCCGACCGCGAACCCTGTTAGCTCATCTATGCCGGGACTCCCTTTTTTTTTGATTCCCCGCCCTCCGTGTCGTTCCCCGCGTCGCCTCCCGCTTCGGGAGTATCCACGTACCATGCCGACACCTCGTCGGGGGTCACACGGTCCAGAAAGTCATCGCAGCTCACGTTGAACTCCACGCCATCCACGCGGCTCTGTGCCGATATGCAGCACCAGAGCAACACCGCAAGTGCCTCGGCCGATACCTCGCCTTCGGTCTGGAGCTTCAGGAAGTCCTGACCGGTCTCCCGGCGGAACCGGCGGAGCGCTCCCATCGACATACGCGCCGGGAGCGTCCTGCCACCGAAGTTAAAACTCTTCGCTTCCATCAGGCCGGAATTTTGGGTGTCCATGTCTCGGGCGCGCCGGTCATCTTCAGCTCACCGTCGAACGACGCGTCATCTTCGGCCGTGGCCGACTCGCTCAGCTTCGTGATCACGAACTGTGCCTTCAGGTAGGGTGAGCGGTTGCCGTCGGTCACTCCGTTCTGCGGGCGACGGAAGCACTCGGCCGTTACCGGCTTCGCCTCGCGCCATAGAGCCTTAAGCGTCTCGGCATCGAGCTCGGTCTCGTCATAGACCTGCAGACCCTTGAAAGAGATTGTGATCGAGAGGCCGGTGATGCTTGTCTCCTTGAAGAGAGACGACGACATCCCCTGGATCTCCGGGGCCTTGACCGCACGCTCCTTGGTCGTGGTGTCGTAGGTTACAGAATGCTCCGTGCAATGGCCGATAGCCTTGTCGAATACCGCTAACAGCATGTCGGAGCCGTTGATATATCCTTCCATATCTTCAGTTATTAAATGTTTTTACTTTGAATGTCATGATCTGCACGTAGGCCGGAACCGCGCCGTCGAAATTTTCCGATGAATCCATCATCGCGCAATAGCGGACCCGGTCGTCGGTGAAACCGTCAATGGCCTCGAGCATCTCCTCCGCGATTTCAAGACCCTCGCCGTATCCGGCCGAGAATACCTGGAACTGGATGACCGTCTCGCGTGGCCCCGCCCCTGGGGGCTTAACCCCGGTCTCGGACGTTCCGGCGCGGAAGTAGGTCACGAACGGAAGCTGCTCGTCAACCGCGCTGACCACCGGGAAGATCCGCGCCCCGTGCGCGGCCACGACCGGTTCCAGAGCGGCGCGGAGACGTGTCCCCGCCGAAAGTATCGTCTTGTCATATGCAGCCATAATTTCTTGCTATCCTTGTCATCTCCTCAATGAATTTCTCCTCAAGCATGTCGGTCACACGGCCTTCAGTGCTCCGGTTGGCGGTCTCCAGGAACTTCAGCGGCGGGAGTGTGCCCCTCGCATATCCCTTCTTGGTCTGCCGTGTCCCGGTTCCATCCTCCAGCCACCGGGAGAGCGGGAGGTCTCGCTGCCTGGCGGGGTAGGGGTGGGCGTTTCCGGCCACCGTCACCCGGAATCCGACGGTGCGAGAATAGACCTTGGTCCATATCGTCTTGCGCATCGCCGTCCGGTTCCTGAGGCTCCGGAGCTTTCCGGTCAGGACATCAAACGCCCGGCCCTTCAGGTCGTTCGCGGCGCGTCTCAGCGTGGAACGCATCACACGCACCCGGGCCTTCTGGTCCATCGCCTGCAACAGCCCCCAGAAATTGGCGGCATCCACATCGACATCAATCATTGACCTTGGTGCATCTCAGGAGTTTCAACTGCTTTTCCCGGTTCGGCTCGACCACCACGTCGTAGATGTCGCCGCCGCGCTCACGCACGCGCCAGCCATCCCTGACCGGGTGGGCATACCTGATATGAAACACGGCATCGACACCGACCACAAGCTCTGCGGAGTTGTACACGTGCCGTGCGGTATATTTCACCCGCTCGGCGCGTATCTCCGGAAGCTCCTCCCACACACGCCGCGCCTCGCCCGTCACGGCATCGTGCGTGACGGTGAGGTGCATCGGTGTGATGAAGGTGTTGAGTCGTCCCGCTTTCATATCTTCTGCAAGTGCCGCACCATCGCCATCCAGTTGCACGGCTTCTCGGTTCCCTCCGGATCGGCGAGATTATGAGCCACGACCATGGCCATGGCCATAAGCACCTCGCCGGGCAGATTCACACCGTCGCCCATGTCATACAGCTCCTCCTCGGTGCGCCCGAGCGTGCGCATCACAAGCCCTTCGGCGGCGTTGCCGTACGCCTCCAGCTTCAGGTCGTCATCGTCGTAATCGACGTTGCAGTGCTGCTTTATGAAGTCAAGTGTCAGGAATCTCATTGCCGTGCTGTGTCAGGTTTCAGGCTTTCTGTTTGTAGAGCGCGAACACCTCGGGGCGGAGTGTGGCCGTTCCGAAGTCCACGTTGAGCGCGAATCTTACCGTGTTGGCGTCCGCGCCGGTGTACGGGTCAACTATCATGTAGACATCGCCGAACTGCGCGCACACCTGATAGGTGAAGTCGCCAAGTCCGATTATGCCGTCGCCTATCGCCTCCGAACAGAACACCGGAAGGCCGCACAGACGGTCGTTCTCGATCACCATTATGCCGCTGCCCGCGTCCTTGGGTGTCGCCTCAAGCTCGGCCTTGGTGGCCTCGGTCATAACGAACACCATGCGGTCGGAGCGCACGCCCTTCTTCAGGAGCTGGGCCTTGGCGGCGTTGAGTCCCTTGAAGCTGTATTCGACAGCCGTCGGGGTCAGGCCGACGAACGGACCGGTAATCACGCAGTCGTCGGTCACCTTCTCGGTTCCGGTCATAATCTGGTTCACGGTCTCGGCAACGGCTAAAGGAAGCTGCTCGTTGATGATCGACTCCAATTTACCGTCAGACTCGAAGAGCGACTCACGCGAAGCCTCCACGACAACCGCGATCCTCTGCTTTACTACCGGCACCTTGCTGAGGTCGATTTTCTTTGCGGCCACCTTCACGGCCTCACCGGCGATTGTGGCCTTGACAGCCTCGACAACCGGCCACTCGTACACGCCACGGCATCCGGTGGGCACCTGAATGCCGATCTTGTTGTAGATAAGATTCTCGCGGAGCGGCTTCACCACGTCGCCGATGGTGACGGGCATCAACGCGCCCTCGGCCACATCCTGACGCATCATCGTGGGCGACATCTCGCCCGCACCCTCGGCGCGGAAATGAATTGTCATTGTCTTCTTGCCGGCGTTGAGCTGGTCGCGCAGATACGACTTGATTGTCACCTTCTTCTCCGGCTCGCCGGGAAGAGAGAACGCGCGCGACTGGAGCAGGATCATGTCCTGTTCACGTTCCAGAGCCTTCAGCTCGCGCTTCTCGTCATCGTTGAGGGCGCGCTGCTCCTTCTCGATGGTCGAGTGCATTTCCTTGATGCGTGCCACAATCTCCGACACGCGCTTGGCTTCTTTTCTCATGTTGCTTATTTTATTTAAAAGTTAATATCACGTTTCATCAGAGCCTCTATAAAGGCCATGTCGGCTTCTCTCTCCGCCTGTCGGTGCCGTTCCTCGGCGGCCAGTTTCTTAGTGCGCTCATCCTCGGCTCGCTCCGCGTCGCGCAACGATGTCGCGACCTCCGTGTCCTCGTAGGCCGGGCGCGGGCAGAGCGTGAAATCGCACACGTCGGCAATCTTGCGCACGGTGTAGATGACCTCCTTGCGGCCATCCTCGCCGGTGCGTTCCGTGCGTGTCTGCGCCTCCGCGTCGGCCATGTCCATGAAGAAGGCGAACGAACACCCGGACAGCTCGCCGCGTTCCACAAGGGCGGTCGCCGTGCGGCCATCCTCCGTGTCGGGCGGTGTGAACCGGAACCGCACGCCCTCCCCGGTCACGTCGTAGCTGAGCGTGCCATGCCCCGAACGGCTGCGGGCGAGAATCCTGTTGTTGTCATGATAGAGCGTGGCGAGTATGTCGGAACGGTCCAGGAGTTCACGCGTCACGGCCTCCGGGGCTATCACTTCCCGGATCACGAGCGTGTCATCCTCGTAGAGAGGTACGCTCTCGCGGTTGAATACTATTGCCATGCCCTCTATCTGACGGCTCTCGCCCTCGCCGCCGGGTATCTCGGCCAGGGTCAGCGAACCCTCACACGGGGTCTGCCTGAGCTGCATTTTCTGTCTGCGGTCCATTTTCGGTGCTTGCGTTATATTCGTTTATGCTCTTGAGGTTCGCGCTCATGAAGACGGTGTCGCCATTCTTCACCGGGGGCATCCCTTCGGCGGTGCGTGCCTCGTTGATTGTCATTGTTCCGGTCGCTATGCGCTTCTCGATGTATGCCATGCGCCCTGCAAGGTCGGTCGCGTAGAGGTCCGACCGGCGGAACGACACGCGGCCCCCCGTCGGCACATGCGGCAGGATTTTCCGCTCTATCTCGTTCTCGATCTGGCGGAGTATCGGGTTTAGGGTGTTGCTCAGGAACGCCACGTTGGCCATCTCCGCGCTCTTGTAGTTGTTCGATGTGTCGTCAAACACGAACGACGGATGAACGCCGAAGAAGCGGCATATCTCGCGGCTGGTGAACTTGCGCGTCTCCAACGCCTGCATGTCGGCGGCGGTCATGCCTAACGGTATGTACTGCCATTTGCCGCCCACCGCCGCAAGCCGGTCGTTGCGCCGTATTGCGGCAGAGACGCGGTCGGCCGCTCCCTGAAGGGCTTCGGTCTGCATCTCGCCGTAACCGGGCACACCGTCGGGATTGGTCAGGATACCGAGCGTCGTGCCGCCGTTGGCGTAGGAGTTGAGCGTGTTCACGTCCGATGTCGCCGCGAGGCTTGTGGTGCGTGCCGCGAAACTTATGACCGACAGACAGTGCACGCCGTCGAGGGTCGCGCCCTTCAGCCGGATAATCTGGTGTTCATCATACTCGCCATTGATTCCCTGGTCGTCGTCGGTGCATAGATAGCGGCCTAACACGGTGGCCGGGGCAGTGGTGCCAGGACGCGCCAGCACGAGACGTTTCAGCTCCCCCGTCGCGTAATATTGCGGCACGATGTAGGCGCACCCGTGAAGGAGCTGCACCTGTACGGCCATGCGCCAGAAGTCGAAGGCGCTTGTCCACTCGTTCGGCTCCACGCTCAGAAGGTGCGTCAGCGCGTCATCACACGCCATGTACGCCCCGCGCTCGCGGCTCACCTCGTGGATGAGCGGCAGCGTGGCCACGCTCTTGCTGAGGAGTTCCACACAGCGGTACACGGTCGAGATTGACAGAGCCACGCGTGCGCTGTCGGTCGCGACCGGTGCCGACGACGCGATTGCGGGCACGTCGCCCGCCTGAATCACGCGGGGTGCGGTTGTGCTGCGTTTGAAAAGGTTGAAAAATCTTGCCATTTATGCGTTCCGGAGTGGTTGCCTCCTATAAATCGCGTGCATTTTCACCCCTTTTGGCGCCAAATGGCGCCAATTGTCACCAATTTTTAAGAAGATTTAACAAATCGCCCCCGCCCAGTACCACCGCGCCCCCGTAGGGACGCACGGCTCGTGCGTCCGCAAAAAAATCACTTTTTTTTATGAAAAATTTTCCCCGAAATACTTGCGTAATAAATAAAAATTTACTAACTTTGTAGTGCCAAAGGGCAAGAGAACTTTAAAATAATGTTTAACTTCTAAATCTAACAAAAATGACAGATGAGGAATTTGAAAAAGAGGTTCAGGACTTGGCCGACATGATTCGGAACCTGCGCCGGATTCGTGATCGGAGGTTGAGAAAATGGCTGCTCCACGAAATCAGGAGGCAGTTGATTGAAGTAACCCGATTGTAGAAACCGCCTCCCCTCGGAAACGGGGGGAGGCTTCAAAAAAACTTTATATGTCACCAGAAGAATTTAGAGAGAAGCACAAGAATGATCCTATTCTTTCAAAAATTGAGGATCTGAAGCAAGGGGATATTTTGCGCATACTGAATGCCTCCTATATCGCTGAGCGCTTTTTCGGGAAATCGGGGAGTTGGTTAAGTCAGAAAATCAACAACCATCTGAAAAACGGCAAACCTTGCTACTTCACGAAAGAGGAACTTGAGACCCTTTCGAATGCGTTATATACGCTTTCGATAGAGTTAATGGACGTTGCTGACGATTTGCGCGTTTAGAAGTTAAACATCATCTTCATCCTGTCATTTTGGCGCGAACGTCAGCCACGGCGCGGAGGTCTCCGGACTTCCGCGCCTTCTTTGTGTTGCGGACGCACGGGCCGTGCGCCCCTACGGCGCGTTTACAATACGGGCTGAAGCGAGTCGGCAAACAGCTTGTGTGCCATCAGCATCGTGATCACGCCGTCGATCTTGCCGTTCTGGAACTTCTTCTGCGGCTTGCGGTTCCTCATCGAGTCCTCGTCAAGATAGGCGTTGGCGAAACAATACGCGTTTATAGGGTTGTCATCGATGAATATCCGCCCCGTCCTGACCCCCACCTCAAACGACTCGCACGCGCTCGTGAACTCCATGTAGGTCTGACGTATGCCCCGGATGACCGAACCGGCCCCCGCTGTCGATAACATGTTGATAAGTTCGCGGCTCTTCGCCGGGTCATAGCCGATCGCGATGGTGCGCGTCGGACCGTTGAGCATCAGTATCCGGTTCATGATGTAGCGGTAATCAATCACCTCGCCCGGGGTCAGCTCCAGGTGCCCCTGCTCCGCCCACCGGCGGTAAAGCCGGCGGTTCGGGTGCGTATCGACCGCCACGGCCGGCATGAAGTAATATGTCTTGTAGTAGAACTTGCGCTGCCTCCCGTCGAAAATCCCCATCGACACCGCCGAGAAGTCATCACGCACCGAGAGATCCACCGCAATCGTCGAGTCATAGCGCGCCGCCATCGCGCTGACATCGACGTGACGCGTCGCGGCCTGTATGCAATCCGAGTCGAGCCACGCCGAACGCTCGTTAACGCAGAATATGTTCAGCAACTTCGTGCGGAACGCCAGAAGATTGTCCGGGCTGAGCTGGGCGTTGGCCCACTCGCGCTCATAGAAGTCCTCGCGCACGGTCACGCCCATGTGAGGCTGCACCTTGCGCCACGTGTCGGGGTCGTCCTCGCGGTCATCGACATCGGGCTGGAACATGCTCGCAAACATCCGGTCGTTGTCGAGCTCCCCGCGCAGAACCGACCGCGCACCCTCCAGCTCCTGGGCGAAAGGACCGTCCACAACCTCACTCGCCGTGCTGATTATCACCGTGAGCGGTTCGGCCCTCGTACCCATCGAGGAGGTGAGCACGTTTTTCAGATCCGCGCCGTTCGCCCCCGCCGTGTTGCGTGCCTGGGCGTACTCGTCCATGATGACCAGCGACGCGTTCAGACCGTCACGCGTGCGGGCGTTGGCCGCAAGACACTCCGCCTTCGAGTCGCGTGTGCCGTCGGTGAAGCATATCAGCTCGCGGTTCACCTTGATGTGCCGCCCGTCCGGGTCGATGCCGAGCATGATCGCCCGGATCTCGTCAAAACATATCTTTGCCTGCTGGTAGGAGTTCGCCCCCACGTAGCTCTGTGAGTTGTTGTCGCCGAAAAGAAGGTCATTCACCGCCAGCGCGGCCGCGCTCGTGGTCTTGCTGAATTTTCGCGGCACGAAGATATAGGCCAGATGACAGAGCCGCAGACCCTGCGAGTCGTCGAAGCCGAAGATGCTGCCGAACTGGAAGCACTGCACCGGGGTGAGCCGGTACCGCCTCCGCCCGTTCGTGCCGTTGAACTTCAGGAACTCGTAGAACCGGAAGAAACGGCGCACCCTCCGGCGGTTCCAGGGGTAAGAACCCAACAGCCGGAAGAAGCGCGTCACGCCTAAGATTTCGTAAAGGTTATGCGCCCGGGGATTGCCGCACACATCCGCGCAATATTCCCACAGACGGGGGTCGGTCGCGTCGAGTGTGGCCCGGTGGTCGCGCTCCATCCGCGCCATCAGTTCAGGCAAACTGGCCGTTACCGACGCTTTCAGCTCCCGGTCGCGTGTGCGTTCCTGCTCAGTCATCGGCGTTGAGGCGTTCCATCAGTTCCTTGAATCCGTCGTGCTCCGGCTCCGCCACCTTGGCGTCGAAGTTCAGCCCGAGCGATTTCAGCACACCGGTCAGCGTGTCGATGTGCCGGCGCAGATTCTCGAATACCGGATTGTTGATATTGCGCGTGTCCCCCTCGCGGCTCATCTCGGTGAGCACCGGCGACGACTGCGTGGCCTCCTCGCCGAGTATCGACACGGCGAGCATCAGCTTGGCGGCGGCGCGTACCTGAGGCTCCACCCATGGCCGGTAAAGGTTGCGGTCGCGCAGGGCGGCGCGCAAGTCCTCGGCAAACTGTCCCTCCTGAGCGGCGCGGAGTGCCGCCGTGTCGTCGTCGGGAATGCCCCCGTCGCTGTCAGAGATGCCCGCTGTGGCCGTTTCGCCCCCGTCGATGATAAGTTGTGCCTCCGCGCACCTTGCGCGCCGCTCCTCGCGTTCCTGCTGTTTCTTCTCGCGGCGGCTCGCCTTGCAGCTCCCGATTATGATGTCGCACTGTTCGGCGAAGTCGGGCGACTGCTTGCGCCAGTAATAGTACAGCTGCCGCGTTATGCCGACACGGTCGCACGCCCCGGACACGTTGCCGGAGCACTCGCCGAGCTGCTGAAGGGAATGAGTCTTCTTGTCGTCCATGTCGTTTTTACATTTTACAGTTTTCAAATTTTGTCAAGTCCCCCGGTGAGTTTGAAAAACCGGCGCGCGTGAAAAAAACTCGGGGGATGGATATGAAGGGACCCCGGGGGTCTTAAAAAATCCCTCCCCCTTTCTCGACCTTGCGCCAGAAAGCCGCCGCCTCCTCTTTGGCGCGGCGGCGTTTCTCGCTCGCGCTGTGGCTCCGGAGCTGCCGGTGCCGCTCCGTGTGGCACGTCGGGCAGAGGCTAACCAGGTTGCCGGGGTCGTAGGCCAGGCGCGTCATCCGCTCACGGTCGCCCGCAGACTCCACCGGCACGACGTGGTGGACCTCCGTGGCCGGGATGATGAGACCCATCTTCATGCAGTCCTCGCACAGCGGATGACACGACAGCTGACGCGCCCTCAGCTCCCGCCAGCGCGATGTGTTGAGAAGGCGGTGATATGCCGATCCGTTCCGGCTCATAAACGCCCGTTGATTGCAGCGCGGTTGCGCGGGTCAAGTTCATCCCCCGCATAGCCGTCAACCCACTCCGACAGCTCGGAGCAGTGACGCGCCACGACTTCACGCTTGTTTAGAAACTGGACCACAAGACAGCGCACCAGCATCGAGGGCGACGGGTAGCCGGCCATCGCGGCCACCTCGCTGATGCGGGCGTACATATCCTCGTCAAACCTTATGGAGAGCCTGTGTGACATAATGGGTAATTCTTTGTGCAAAGATAACATATTCCGTTCGTCTGTCAATATTTAACGCCGTTTATCTTTCGCAATCTGCATGGCCAGCCGTCGCACCACGCTGTCCTGGTTCTCTGTCTTGCCACGCAGCGCGTCGCACATGCGCTCGTCTACCGTTCCCGTGGCCACCAGATTGTGTACCGACACCGGCACCGTCTGCCCCTGGCGATGAAGCCGGGCGTTGGCCTGTTGGTACAGCTCAAGGTTCCACCCGGTCGAGAACCACACTATCACGTGCCCGCCGCTCTGCATGTTCAGCCCGTAGGCCGTCGAGGCCGGATGTGCCAGCAGCAGGTCAACCTTCCCGGCGTTCCACGCCTTCAGGTCCGCGTCGCCCTCGTACGCACGCACGCGCAGTCCTTTCGGCGCGGCCCCCATGATGCGCCGCAGGTCGTGACGGTAGGCATAGAAGCAGAGCACCGGCGAGGCGGCCTTCTCCACCAGCTCCATCAGCATGTCGAGCTTCGCGCGGTGTATCTCCACCTCGCCGCCCTCCTCGTCATACACGCACCCGTTCGCATACTGGGCCAACTTGTTGACCAGTGCGGCCGCGTTCTGCGCCGTCACCACTCCGTCGGTCGTAGCCTGACGGAACACCGCCACGCGGTCACGCTCAAACCGGCGGTATCCCTCGGCCACTGTGTTGTCAAGACGCACCGCCACGTCGGTGAACGTCACCGGAGGCAGATCCAGATAGTCTGCCGCCTTCATCGAGAAACAGATGTCGGCTATCTTGGCCGTTATCTCCTCAGCCGCTCCCGGCTTGGGCCACGTCTTGATCGGGATGTTGTTATGGATGATGCTGTTGAAATACTTCTCGCGGTACTTGGTCACGAACCTCCCCAGACGCTCACCGCCATCCAGGCAATAGATCTGCGCCCAGAGGTCGAGCATGCCGTTGGGCGCGGGCGTGCCGGTCAGGCCGACCACGCGCACCACCGAGGGCAACAGCCGCTTCATCGCCTTGAAGCGTTGCGAGCCCGACGACTTGAACGACGTTAGCTCATCAATCACCACCATGTCGAACGCCGGCCGCTCCTTGCCCGCTTTCAGCCCTTCAAGCCACACCACCGAGTCGCGCCCCGTCACGTAGAGGTCAGCGTCGGCGCGCAGGGCCTCGCGGCGTTGCGCCGGAGTGCCCATCACGACCGACACCGTCAGGTCCAGATGGTCCCACTTCGCGGCCTCGTCGCTCCATGTCGATTCGGCCACCTTCTTCGGGGCGATGACAAGCACGCGCCCCACCATCAGATCATCTTTAAGCTCCTGGATCGCCGTGAGCGTGCACACGCTCTTTCCGAGTCCCATCTCCATGAAGAGGCCGCAGCGCGGATGCGACAGCACCCAGTCGATTGCCCGCCGCTGGTAGGGGTGTGGTTCAAACTTCATCGGCCGCCCCCTTTCTTTTGCGTGTGCCCGGTTCCTCGTGGCGCGGTTCGGTCGATGACCGCCACATCAGGCTGCGGAGCTTCCCGGCGCGGTTGGTCTCGATGATGAGCATCCGGTCGATCTTCGCTTTGGTGTCGCAGGTATAGACCCGGTGCCCTAACTCGCGGAGGCAGGCGTGGCGGTGGGACTGGAGCGGCTTGGGTCGCTCACCCTTGCTCTTAAGCTCCACCCACACCACCAGGCCGCCGCCGAACAGCACGATCCGGTCAGGCCATCCCGTAGATACCGGGTTGTAATACTTCAGCGACCTGCAGCCGCACGCTTTCGCCCGCTCGGTCAGGTACCGCTCCAGGCTCTTCTCGCTCTCCTCACTGTGCTTGGTCTTAGGCATAAAAAAACAGTGCAAAGTTGATGAAAATATTTGATTTATTTCTTGGATAATTCAAATATTTTTATTAACTTTGCACTGCAATCAAGAGAGATTGCGGTCAAGCCCCGAAGCCTCAGCAGGGGTTCATCTCAAAAACCCGATACGATGAAAACAACCATCTCAATCAGTTTCAAAGTATGGGGCATCAGAATCAAGATAGAAATCAAGTTCTGACCGCCGGGGAGAGGGTAGCCGCCCTCTCCCGAAGCGGCGCGGGGCTTAAAAGATACGCAAAGTTAAACCAAATATTTGAATTATGCAAGAAGAGATTAAACCCAAGTCTCGGCGGGGCGGTGCCCGCGCCGGAGCCGGAAGGAAGGCGGCCGACAATCCGCGCAACGTCCGTGTGTCGTTCTCGTTCACGGCCCTTGCGGCCGACAACCTCCAGCGTGCCGCCGACGCGGCCGGTGTGAGCCGCAACGACTGGATGAACACCATGCTTGAGCGCCTGTCAGAGACACTTCCGGAGCATTAAAACGGTGTTGTCGTAGTTGGATGTCACCTCATGATAGCGGTTCCGTAGATACCAGTCATAGACCCATCGGGGGGAGTCGTAGCTGATCCATTCGAGATGGACCGTGCGCTCTCCCGCCGCCCGGGCTATCTCCTCGGCCTTCTGGAGAAGCCGGCGGCCTATTCCTTGGCCACGGCTCTCCTCGTCCACCCAGAGCCGGTAGATGAACGCCTTCACGTCATACGGCCTCTGTGCTTTCGGGTAGATGTCGAGCTGTACCGACGAGCCGCCGATCGTGATGATCCACTTGTGGCCGTGATACCACTTCTGCGCGAAAATCCGCATTTCCTCATTCTCTCGCATTTCTTCTTTCTGTTCCATATCCTGTAATTTTAAGGTTTGTCGCAATTCGCGATAAATTGCGATAAATTTTATTTATTTGTTTGTTTGCTTTCTGTGGGGGGTGATGAGCCGGATTGAATAGAATGGGGAGGGGAACGGCCACCGGACTTCATTCACCCGGTATGCGAAGTGGAACCTGTCCGACAGATCCAGAGAATCTTTGCACGTCACCTCCCCGATCATCCCGTTTATCATCATGTTCAGAGTGCACATCTTGACGCTGATCGGGTCGAGGTCCACGCATTTGTAATATGGCGGACGCGTTTTGTCCGCTTGCTCCCAGTGCGCAAGGACATTCCGTCCCGAACCGCACGACGGCTCCAGAACATCAGGATCCTCACCCCCTGTGCATTCCGCCATCACCTGACTCAGTACCATCGGCGTGAAGAACTGGCCCATGGCCGAGGCTTTTGACTTCCCGAGAAACAAGCTCTCGTACAGTTCGCCGAAAAAGTCGCATATCCCTTTCCGGGCTATCTCTTCCTCGGCCGTCTCTATCCAGTGCCGCAACAGATTGAATAGAACCGCGTCATCCTTTTCTCTTTCGGCGAAGACCGCGGACATATCCCCTTTGTGGGCGATGAATCTCGACGGCTCAAAGGTTTCGAGAAAGAAATCAAGCATGTTCTCGAACAGCGTCGAGATGTTCACCCCGCGTGCGTTGCTCTCTTTGTTGAGAGTCTTGATTAATGTTTTCATTCCCCTTTTACGTTGTGTGTTTGGATTCTGTCATTACCAATTGATGTGTCGGTTGATTTCCCTGCGCTGCTCTTCTTTGGAGCGTAGCAGATATAGTCTTGTAGTATTTACGCTCTCATGGCCAAGCAATTCGGACAACTGAACTACATCTTTGCACCTCGTAAGATATTGTTTGGCAAAAAAGTGCCGGAACGCATGACAATGCGCCTTCTCCTTCGGGAATCCGGCTTTTGCAGCGAGAGATTTCAACCTTTGGTCAAGACCTCTTGAAGAATATTCCCCACCACAGCGAGAACAGTCGATTAACTTTTTGTCGGGTTCTATGCCGGCTGTCTTGAGGTACTCCCGTACCTCCCGGGTCAATGATTTGGGGAAATAGATAATTCTTATCTTTTTGCCTTTGCATTTCGGAGATGCCTCGCCTTGCAGGATGTCAGAGAATCTGATCTGTTCAAGCTCTGACCGTCTCATCCCCGTTTGTCCGAGCGCGCGGACAATCCAATAGAAACGCATCTCACCGTTTGCCTTAAGCCATTCAATGAAATTGTTGTACTCAGTCAGAGTCGGCACATTCTCAACAGAGAGTGTTGTCGGAACACTAATCTTTTTCAACTTGACGGGCTTCTTTATATAATCTCCGTATTGCTTCAGTGTCAGCATGTAGACATTGAGGGTCTTTGGGGAACGCCCCTCCGCCTCTTGGGTTGATATGAAGCTGCGGCAATTGTCTACGTTGAACTCAGTGAAGTATCTGAAGAATTTCTTCATATTTTGGCTTTTTATCTTTATCGATGACGGTGAATAATCGTATTGCTTCTCACACCAGGAGATAAAGCCAGACACCTTGAGCTTATTCGCCTCAGACAAGACTTCAAGCGGCTTGACGATTTTTCCTGTCTGTTTTCTTACCTTGCCGAAACTGATGCCATAGAAATATAAAAAATCCAGTAGCAACTCTTTTTGCGCAGTGGAAAGCACACACTTGTTTTGAGAGATATACTCTCTGCATGCTTTCTTATTCAGGCCTGTGCCAGACTCTAAAAATCTACATATAACCGCCACTCTCTTCCCACTGAATGGTCTCTGGGTCGCCGGAAGAGACAGTAGATAATGGCCCAGGAGTTTTGAATTGTCCATAGTTGCGAACACCTCGCGGCGGCTCTTCTTGCGTCCCGGCTGTGTATCCGCGCCGCCCGGTTCCGGGAATAATGTCAGTTGGCTCATGTTCTGTTTGGTTTATTGGGGATTAAAGAAATATCCGGGAGTCAAAGGTGCCAGATGCGGTATGGTGTCTTTTTTTGATCCGGCAATAATCTTAGGCCGTCGCGATGGTCATACCGGTATACCCGGTAAGGACTGAGCGGCCTGATTTCCGGATTATCGGAGGACGTTGGCGTTCCGTGAGACTTCTTGCGGAACAATCTGTTGTATGCCCTCCCCACGAGTTTTGTAATTCTGGCCTTCATCTTTATTTGTTTATTCTTTATTTTGGCAACCGTGCAACCGTGCAACCGAAGATCCCTATAATAGGGTTGCTCATGCAGAGGGGTCGCGCGCGCGTTCATATATATGTAATATATTTTTGCGTGTTTTCGCGAAGAAAATGTTATAGGGATTCGGTAGCATAGTAGCACACACTATATATTATATTAGTAATAAGTTTATTAACCATGCTACTGAGTGTGCTACTGGACGGTTGCATGGTAGCTCTTTCCGGCACTTTTTATAGATTTTACTCCCCCTCGCACCTCTTCGCGTATCCACCGAAGCGGGGGAGAGGCATCTACGCGTCAACGATGTTGGCTGTTCCGTAGCCGTAGATGTTCCACATCCCGGAGCTGCGGGAGTAGTAACCCATGCTCACGCCGTAGGGGCAGTGTACCAATACCGTCTCCTCATCTGATGGCATCACCCGCTCAGGGTCGAGCCAGCTGTTGTCAATTGCCGTAGCGGTTGTTTCTTCTGTTCTCTTCATGTTGGTTGTATTTTTGAAATAATTATTGTAATTTTGCTTCCGACTCGGAGATGTGGGCCGGGAACGGGCCGCCCCCCACCGCTGATGCAAGAGGAATCTGCCAGTCGGCATACTTTGTGGCCGGGAGAAAACCCCGTGTAGGCAACCGAGAGAGCCGGTAAGTCCGTGAGTCCGGCACAAGTCGCGTCGAAAGGCGCGGCTTATTTTTTCTTGACTTTAAGTTGTCCATGCTTACGATAAAGGGCGTTAAACTCGTAGTCACACAATATCGTGTCATAGATTTGCTCATACGTGTATTGAGGAAGATTCTCGGCTATTTGAGGAATTGTCAAATCCTGCTCAATCAGTCCAATCACAATCTCACGAGGTAACTCAATATTGCAATATTCATCATCGTCCTTATATAGGGACTTTCGATGTTGAGTATCTCTTTTGCGCCGTTGCTCCTCCTCCTTTTTAAAATTCCGTCCTGATTTGCAACCCCAACGTGTGAGCCATCGGTCAACAGTGTTCCTATCCACTTTGAAGTTCTCGGCGAGTCGGCGCAAAGGGACTCCCCACTTATACTGTTCGATGATTTTCTCCTTTGTCTCTTTGTCACACCTTGGTTCGGTCTTCGTTCCCAATGGTCTGCCTACAAGCACTCCCATTTTGACTCTCAACTGCAATCCTTCTTTCGTGCGTTGTCGTATCATCTGACGTTCGATCTCAGCTGACAGCCCGAACGCGAAAGCAAGCACCTTGCTCTGGATATCGGAACCCAGCACGAAACGGTCTTTGACCGTGTAGATGATGCAGCCTCGCTCCATGCATAAGTGAAGTATATCCATCACCATGTAGAGGTCGCGACCCAATCGGCTTATCTCGGAGCTGATAATAACATCGTCCTTATTGACGAGCTTAAGCAAAGGCCCGAGGTTGCGTTTGTCCGGATCCTTACCGCCGCTCACTCCTTCGTCTGTAATAAACTTGTCGATAGTCCAGCCCTTATCCTTGGCAAACTGCTCAACACCCTGCTTCTGCGAGCTCACATCCTGTTCATCGGAACTGACTCTTAAATATCCGTATATCATTATCCTATGAATTTCATATTATACCTGTCTTTTAAAAGTTGCGGTGCCCAGTCTGGAGCCATATTCCTATACGGATGCTCCTTGTCGGTTTCATCGAGCTTATGTGCTTCCTGATAATTCTGCAATTCTTTCACATACTTCTTTAGCAGTGAGTGAAAATGGGCTTCGGGAGTTCTCATTTCTATCAGCCCGAAACGATGCTGTATGTATTCTTTATCAGCGAGAAATTTCTGATTGTAGGTAAAGCCCTCGTTGTTGCCGTACTCCATAAGTACCGCCATCAGTCTGGCTGCGGTATCGGTTGAAATTGCCGGGATATTCACTTTTCGGCACGATTCAAGCCATTGTTGATATATTTTCATGATAATTTCTTTTTTACAGTTAAATCACATCCTCCTCCTCTTCACTCACGTTTTTCCGCCATCCTTTAGGTCTGCCGAATACAGAATCACGAAGTATGCTATACACCTTTTCCCACTTGCCGGCATACTTGCGGTCCATGTATGCGGCCACCTCGCGGGCGCGGCTGTTGTATTTCGGATTGTCCTTGCGCATGTCAAAGCACTCGGTCAGGATCTCCTCGCAGCATACCTGACGGCGCGGCTCCAGGTCTGACGACACGCCGGCGGGCCGCTGTCCGGCAAGCCACTGACGGCGCGTGGCCCGGTCGAGGCTCCGCCAGTTGTCGGGCAGCTCCATCTCCAGATAGCGGTCCAGGTCGTCGAACATCGCGCAGTTCTGGTCTAACGAGTGCTCCGACCCGATCCGCCGCGCCTCCCGGTCAAGGTGGGGCGGCAGGAACAGCCTGAAGCCGCCGCGCCATAGCGACACCGCCTCCGCCCACAACTGGTCACGCCACTCGCCCACGTAGTCCGCCACATCGACATCCATACGTCGCCGCTCCGGATTGACCTCAACCACCGGGAAGCGGCGGTTGTCGCCGAAACCGCGCAGACAGTAGCGGTCGTTGGTCGTGGCCACGAACACGCACTGGCGCGGAACCTCCACGTCATGCCGCGCGTAGGCCGGACGGTACACATCCGATTGCGACGATATGAAGTTTTTCACCATGTCAAGATCCGCCCGCTTGAGCGACGCCATCTCCGCAAGCTCCACCATGAGCCGCCCGCGCAGAGCCGACATGCCATCCTTCTCGCCGATCCTGATAGCCGAATCGACGAACCAGGGGCGCGACATCGCGCCGATGAGCGTTGACTTGCCGCACCCCTCGGGACCGAACAGCGTCACGCAGATGTCATACTTCACGCCCGGCTCATGCACACGCGCCACGGCTGCCACGAACATCAGGGCCGTGAGCGTGCGGTTCAGCTCCGTGTCGTCCGCGCCGAGAAGGTTGACCAGAAGGCCGTCAAGACGCGGCACGCCGTCCCACTCCAGCGCGTCCATGTACTCGCGCACCGGATGGTAGGCCGTCGGCCCCTTGATCATCTGCATCGCGTCGTCGAGCTTCTCCTTTGGCGCGGCCTTGTAGGTCTCCTCAAACCATGCCCGGAGATAGGCCGTGTCGGCATCGTTGACCAGCGCGCCCTGTATGCGCCGCCACGGCAGCCGCCCGTGAACCTCCATCTGGTCGGTAAACTCATTGAAGCGCAACCGCCCCCGGAACTCCGGATGATGCAGCAGCACCGTCCGCAGGTTCATGCGCGTCGGCTCGAAGTCACCCTTCTTGTTGCGCAGCCGCGCCTCCCGCTCCGCCCAGTCGTCGGAGTCCGACCTGTCCGACCGGTCTGACTGGTCTGACTGGTCTGACCTGTCTGACTGGTCTGACCTGTCTGACTGGTCGCCGTCACTGTCAGTCAGCTCCACGTCCGCAAAAGCCTCCGCGGCCCGCCGTGCCGTCTCTTCGGCCATCAGGCGGCTCACGTCCGGGTCTGCAAGCGCGAGCTTCACCATCTCGGCCGACGAGGGGAGGGCCATCACCGAGGCGGCGCGGTGGCCACGGTCGAGCGTGCCGAAGAGGCCGAGCCGCACCGCGTCCCAGGCGTTCAGCTCGCGGCCGCCCAACGGGTCGGTCGCGTGGTTGGAATACATCCACCGGTCGTCATAGACCACCACGCCCCCCACGGTCGATCCGTTGAGGTAGGTCCAGCGTCCCGGGCGATATGGCTTGTACATGCCGCCTAAGAACCGCTCTATCGCGGCCGTCATGGTGTAGGTCCGGCAGAACGCGCCCACCACGCCCTCCTTCTTCGTCGGGTCGGCCATGCCGCTTCCCTGGCGCGTGGGCTTGGCTCCGGCACCGACGGCAAGATTGCGCCAGATCTCCAGCGTGCGCGGGTCGGAGGTCGGCACGTTTGCGGTGCTGAAAAGGTCGGCCTCGTCGGCGGTGCGCGGCCACTGCGCCGGGTCGCGCCAGTCGTCGTAGAGGTTGAGCAGCGCGTTGGGGCGGAGCAGGTCGCCGGTGTCGTTGGCCTCGGCCACGTAGTCGGCGTCGCACGAGCGCGACGGCCAGAACATCATCCGTACCGGCTCGAAGGTGGTGCGGTCTATGCCGGCCATGCCTATCATCTCGGCCACCTTGCGGCTCAGCGCCTCGTACTTCTCCGGGTCAACGTCCTCGCTCAGCGGGATGACCACGCGCACGCGCCAGGCGCGGGCCGTGTGCTTGTGGGTCGAGTAGACCACCCAGCACACACCCGGCAGCGCGTCGCGCAGCTTCTCCAGCTGTCCGGGGCTGAACTCATCATAATCGAGCGTGACGACGCTCCGCGACTCCATGTGCGTCTTCTTGCGGATGCCGTCGCGCAGCGTGCCTCCCACGAAACCGCCCACGTCCTTGACGGCCGTCTGGCGGTCGCGGGTCATGGTGACATACTCGTCGTAGGTCTCGGGCGTGACGGCGAAATCGAGCAGCCGCCCGCGCAGTTCCGGCCACGTCAGCTGCGTGCGTGCCCAGAGCTGCGCCTTGCGGCTCTTCGCGGTATAGATGGTGATCAGTCGGTCCATGTTCTCGTTTTTACGTGGTGGGCCGCGACATGTCGCGACCGTACCGTTTTTCAGTTTTTATTGTAGGGTCGCGGCACGCCGCGGCCCCCCCCGTTTTAGGGTTTATACATCCTCATCATCATCATAGTCGTCCATCTCGGCCAGTGTCACGCCCGAGAAGGCTCCCGTGCCGTCGCCTCCGCCGCCGAGCGGCTCACCGTCGGCCACCTTCAGCACGGCGTTCAGGCCGACACCCACGCCGTTGTTGCCCGTCACCGAATAGGGGTAGAAATTGACCGACAGTATCGCCCACATACCCGAATAGACCTCCTCCGGATCGGTGATGGGCTGTTTGTCGCGTCCCATCACGCCCGGGCGGCGTTTCGACTTGCAGTTAAAGTAGACCATGCCGGCGTATTCCTCACGCTCCTTGTCGTCGCCATCCTTTAGCGGGGTGGCGAGCTTGCGCGGCACCGTGCCGCCCCATTTCTTCTCCTTCCCGGCCACGGTAGCGGCGGCAATGGCCGCCTCGATGGCCTTGACCGTCTCCGTGTCGTTCTTGTCGATGAGAAGGGCGCATGAATAGACCTTGTCGGCGTTAGGGTTGTTCTGCGGCGCGGCAGCCGTCATGATGTGTTCGTAACTCACACGACCCTGCACGAGCAGCGCGGTGTCGCTTCCATTCACTTTCTGTGGTTTGAATAATCTTGGCATAATTATTAGTTTTTAGGGGTTAGGTTTTAGGCTTTAGACTTTTACTTTTACTTTTACTCATCCGTCAAAGTGATGCCGTCAAAGTCGGAGACCGATTCGGCGGTGGTCTTGTGGCGGATGAAGCGGGCCGCGTCGCGGGCACGCTGTGCTGCCTTCTCGGGGTTCAGGCGGTCACACATCGGGGCTACCTTGCAGAACTTGCACCAGTACCCGCACACACGCTCACCGATTCCGCGGTAGGCCACGTCGGCCAGCGGCCTCACGTAGTCGAAGCCCCATTCCAACAGCTCTTCGGCGGTCATGCTCTCGGCGTTGACCAGACACTCGCGGCGGGGCTGACAGATGAAGTCCGTCACCGTCCGGATGTCGCGCTCAAGCCCGAACTCGTCGAGGGCACCGAGCGCGTAGAGGCGCATCTGGGGGTTGCCGGCCGCCTTGACCTCCACGCCCTGGCCATACTTGAAGTCGAAGATCATCAGATTGCGGGGGCTGACGATAACCGCGTCGGCGGTGCCGAACGAGCCGGGCGCGTAGGCCCCGAGGTCGAGCGGCAGCTCCACATGCAGCTCCGTGGCCCCGACCGGGAACTTCGCCCGCTCCTCCGTGTAGAGGTTGGCCACGAAGTTGGCGTAACGCCTCACGGCCTCCATCATCTCGCCGGTGATTGGCACGCGGATCTGCCTGATCTCCTCCTCGGCCCTGGAGGCGTCGCGGCTGAACATCTTCAGCAGCTCACGTTCCGCCACGGCGTGCGCCAGCGTGCCCTCCAGGGCGTAGCGGCTCCCCCGGTCCTCGACCTTACTCTCGGCGACGGCCGACGGCGTGCAATGCAGCCAGCGGTGGGCCGACGACGGGGACAGCAGCGCATGTTTACGTTCCGTGGCCATGGTCAGAAGGCGAGCACGTTGAAGGTTCCGTCGTTGACCGACCAGGTGATCTCATGAGCCAGGCGCATGAACTCCGCCTGGTCCTCCTCGGTCTTCAGGTCGATGAGCTTCTTGTTGGCGGGATTCTTGGTGACATCCTGGATGATCTTCACGACCGCCTTGTTGAGGGCGCGCCACTTCTGTTCCTGGTCGGGGTCACAGTCGGCCTTCTTTGCCGGGATGTTGAACCGCTGACGCAGGAAAGCCAGCGTCTGTTCCGGAGTCTCGCGGTAGGCGGCCGGCTGCGGTGCCGGTGCCGCCGCTACGGGCTGAGCCGCCGCCGGCTGAGCCGCCGGTGCCTGTGGCTCCGGTGCCGTCTGTGCCTGTG
>OFFB01000068.1_pt1 | contig 116309 bp, 102 predicted proteins | sample 1521281 | NCBI WGS metagenome assembly OFFB01 (sample SAMEA3504109, study PRJEB24116) | mouse gut metagenome | biome: mouse gut; feature: mouse-associated habitat; material: faeces | place: Denmark | collected 2011
CTCTACGGATAGCGACAGCAGAGATAATCATTTCCCCCAAAGAAAATAAAAATTATGAATATTATGCGGAAATGCTCTATACTCAGGGGGATTTGCTTATTTTTCCGTTATTTCCTCAAGGACTTTTTTCGTTGTTTTTTGTTTTTGAGGTTTTTCAAAAATAAAATCCGGATGTTCGGCTTGGGGAGTTTTTGCAATAATCTTTACTTTGCCGCCCTTTGTAAGTTTGCCAAAAAGCACTTCTTTTGCCAGCACGTCTTCAATTTCTGTGCGGACAAGGCGCTGCAGGGGTCTTGCTCCCAATTTTGGGTCATAGCCTTTGCGGGCAAGCCATTCACGTGCAGAAGAAGTCAATTCGAAAAATACATTTTTTTCAAACAATCCGTTTTTAAGGGTGAGCAAAACCTTATCTACAATGGGGTGCATCTGCTCAATGGTCAGACTGTTGAAACCGATCATGGCGTCAAGCCTGTTGCGAAATTCAGGGCTAAAGGTATTTTCAACAGCTTTGGTGCTTTTACTGCTTGCCTTGTTTTTATCGACAAATCCAAGGGTATTGCTTTGCATTTCATTTGCACCGGCATTGGTCGTCATAATAATAATCACATGGCGAAAGTCTGCCTTATAGCCGTTATTATCTGTCAGCGTTGCATAATCCATAACTTGGAGCAGGATATTATAGATATCCGGGTGAGCTTTTTCAATTTCGTCCAGCAAAAGAACAGCATGGGGATTTTTGCGAACAGCATCGGTCAAAAGCCCGCCTTGCTCATAGCCCACATAGCCGGGAGGAGAACCGATAAGCCGTGCGACCGTATGCTTTTCCATATACTCGCTCATATCGAAGCGTAAAAAGGGAATTTGCAATAATTCGGCAATATTTTTAGCCAGTTCCGTTTTACCCACACCGGTAGGTCCATGGAAGAGAAAACTTGCCTGCGGGCGATTTTCGCCATTCAGTCCTGCACGTGCCCGCCAAATTGCATTGCTGACCGTGTCAATAGCCTGTTCCTGTCCAAAAATTCGAGCCAGCAAATCAGATTTCAAATGACGAAGTTTATTTTTTTCATTGATACTGACTTGGGATGTGGGGATATTTTTCATGCGGGCAATGGTTTCTTCAATATGTTTGACAGTCACGGGCAATGCGCGTTTTGTTTCTGCTTTTGTATTATGGTAAAATCCCAGTTTTACGGAGGCAGCCACTTCGTCCAATATATCAATGGCTTTGTCAGGCAGCAGTCTGTCCTGCATATATTTAATAGATAAATCAACGGCAGCTTCCAGTACGCCTTTTCCGTATTTTACATTGTGGAATTGTTCATAATATTTTTGCAAGCCCTTTAAAATGGCAAGACAGTCATCACGGCTTGGCTCTTTTACGTCAATAACCTGAAAACGGCGGGATAAGGCTCTGTCCTTTTCAAAGTGATTACGGTATTCTTCATAGGTGGTTGATCCAATACAGCGTAAATCACCGCTTGCCAGAATGGGTTTTAATAAGTTGGAGGCATCCATCGCTCCGCCGCTTGTGGCACCTGCACCAACAAGGGTATGGATTTCATCAATGACAAGAATAGAATGGGGCAGTTCCTGCAATTCTTTAACCACCTGCTTAAGACGATTTTCAAAATCACCCCGGTATTTTGCTCCTGCAAGGAGCGCTCCCATGTCAAGAGCAAAAACCTGACAATTTTTAAAATCTTCGGGAACATTGCCGCTTGCTATGGCAAGGGCAACTCCTTCTGCAATGGCAGTTTTCCCTGTTCCCGGTTCGCCAAGGAAGAGCGGATTATTTTTTTTGCGGCGGGAAAGTACTTCCAAGGTGCGCTGCAATTCATTTTCCCGTCCGATAAGCGGATCTATTTTTCCCTTTTTGGCTTTGGCAATAAGGTCAACAGTAAAGAGTTCCAAAGCGGACTGCTTTTCTGCATTGGGATCTGTCTTGTCCTGAGCCTGTGAACATTTGAGTGACTGAAGATCGCTTTCGCTCATTTCACTGATATCACTGATGATAACGTTGTCAATCAGAGCCGTGTTTTTAGGTTTTTCACGGCTGACAATATCTTTGATATGCTCAAGGATAACGCCTTGTTTTTTGATAAAATAAACAGCCCATGAATCCTGTTCAGCAAAGAGGTGAATAAGAAAATTTCCTATTTCCGCCTGTCTGTTGGTTTGTGCCTGTTCGCGCAGGCAGCGTTCCAAAACCCGTGTCACAGCGGGGGTTTGTAGGATTTCCCCCTTGTCTTCAGGAGAAACAACTGTCATATTTTCATTGAGATATTGTTCCAGATTTCTCCGCAGTTCATGAACATCGATATTGCAGGCGGCTAAAATCCTTTGTCCTGTTTTTTCATAGGTAATAGCAAGGAGTATATGTTCAAGGGTCATAAATTCATGACGTTTATTTCTGATTTGCAAGACTGCCAAGGCAAGGGCTTGCATGAGTGAGCGTCCCATATTTTTTTCCTTATGCGTTATTTTTTCTACACTTCTTCCATTGTGCAGACTAATGGAAAATGGGCATTTTTTGCCAGCTGGAATGTTTTAAAAATACGAAATTCGGCAATTTCACGCGGGTAAATTCCGCAAATTTCTTTGCCTTGTGTGTGGATTTTCATCATAATTTCAGAAGCGTCTTCCACACTTTTATGGAAAACATCAACAAGAATTTGCACAACAAAATCCATGGTTGTGATATTATCGTTATGCATAATTACTTTATATAATTTAGGTTCTTGAATATCTTGGTCATTTTCAAGCAAAGGTTGATTTTCTGATGGATTATTACTCATAATGATACCTCATCATAAAAATAAGCATGGAAAATAAACTTGCAAGCAATTTTATGAAAAAAAATATGCGTTGTTCCAGTATCAGGTTGATTTTATCACTACAAAATATAATTATAAAATTTTTTATGGGGGGAAATGATTATCGCTGCTGTCGCTATCCGTAGAGCTCGTTCACTCGCTAACGGCTACCGCTCCCCCAATCCCCCTCAAAGCCCTGTTATGGACAACGTCCATAACAGAGAATTAATATTCTTGATGTTAACAGGAATTGCTCCAGTATCAACCTCTTTCTATAACAAAGCGACAAAATAAAAAAGAGCTATGAAAGACAGCTCTTCTGAAGAAATGGTTGAGTATTGCTTTTATTTTTTAAGCACAAGCTTTGCAAATTCCTCAAAAGAATAACTTGCTCTTTTTTCAGTACTGCCTGCAAGGCGGAAAAAACAATTGGGAATTTCCTTTTGCTTTAAATTCTTTTGGATACAAAGGGAACATCCTTTTTCGTGGTTTGCAGGATTGAGAGGACAAGTTAAATCTCTGCATGTGCAAAAGGGGCTGATATTGTTCATTATTTGCGCCTTGTTTGTTTGCAGGAATTTTTGTGCATTATAATTGTTAAAGATTTTCTGCCTTGAGTTTTTCTGCCTGGGCATGGCTGGCAAGTTCATCAATCATGCTTTGGATTTCGCCGTCCATAAAGCGTTCCAAAGAGTACAGGGTCATATTGACCCGGTGATCGGTTATTCTGCCTTGCGGATAGTTATAGGTGCGGATACGTTCCGATCTGTCGCCGCTGCCCACCTGTGATTTCCTGTCCGCAGCCTGCTCTGACTGCTGCCGTTCCTGTTCAGCCTGCAAAATACGGGAAGCAAGGACTTTCATGGCACGGGCTTTATTTTTGTGCTGGGATTTTTCATCCTGACAGGTTACCACAGTGCCTGTGGGAATATGGGTAATACGCACGGCAGATTCTGTTTTGTTAACATGCTGACCGCCGGCACCTGAAGCTCGGTAGACGTCAATACGCAAATCTTCGGGACGGATATCCACGTCAACTTCTTCTGCTTCGGGCATAACGGCAACGGTTGCTGCAGAAGTATGGATTCTGCCCTGAGATTCTGTTGCAGGAACACGCTGAACTCGGTGGGTGCCTGATTCATATTTTAAACGGCTGTACACGCGGTTTCCTGTGATAAGGGCGATGACTTCTTTGTAGCCGCCGTTATCCGTGGGGTTTTCGCTCATGATTTCCACTTTCCAGTTCATGCGTTCAGCATAGCGGAAATACATACGCAGCAGGTCACCTGCAAAAAGGGCAGCCTCTTCACCTCCTGTACCTGCACGGATTTCAAGCACAATATTCTTTTCATCCAGCGGGTCAGGGGGCAGGAGCATAACTCTTAATTCCTGTTCCATTTTGGGAAATTCATCATGGAGCAGGGCATTTTCTTCTTCTGCCATGCTTTTAATTTCCGGATCCCCATCGTGCATCAGCTCTTTATTTTCTTCATATTGCTGTTTTGCACTTTTATATTTTCTAAAAAGATGAATAATATCATCAAGATCTGCGTGGGCTTTGGCAACTTTGCGGTATTTTTCCTGATCTTCAAAAATTTCCGGTTTGGCTAATTCTTTTTCCAAATCAAGGTATTGTTTTTCTAAGGCTTCTAATTTCTCAAACATGGGTTATCCTTTGTTCATATCATCAAGGGTTTTATATGGTACTGTTTCAAATAATTGCGAATAATCATGCGCAACTTCTTTTAAGGCAATAACTGCCACTTCAAGTTGTTCTATGCTTGGTTCTTTTGTCGTCAGAATTTGCAGTACCAAGCCGGGAAAAGAAAGAAGTTTCAAGCAAATTTTTAAAAAACGATTTGTTGTCCCCTTTGCAGATGCCCGGATTAATTCATAGGCACAGGCACTTATAGGAATAATCAGAACAATCTTAAAAAGAATGACAACGCAGTGCATAATAGCATTATTTTCCAAAAGAGGAAAGAATAAAATAAGAGGGATAAAAATACTGTGAATAATAATGGCAAGAAATAAAACAAAAAGAATAAAACTGGTGCCGCAGCGCGGATGCAGGCGTGAACAATGCTTTGCGTTTTGGGCACTTACAAGCATTTCATTTTCATAGCAGGAAATAACTTTATGCTCTGCGCCATGGTACTCAAGCACTTCTTTTATGGCAGGTATAAGGGAAATGGCATAAATATAACCTAAAAAAAGAAAAATTTTAAAAAGTCCGTCCCAAACATGGAAAGAAAGATTTTCTATTGTACCGCCAAAACCGAAATATTCCATGCTTAGAGCAAATAAATGCGGAAGAACAACAAATAAAAAAATTGCCAGAAACAACGCAACTGCAAGGCTCAAAATAGTTTGCAGAAGGGAGTTTTTTTGTGCTTTGCTGTCCACAAGTTCCGCAGAACGGTTTAAAGCCTGAATACCGTTGATGAGCGTTTCCAGTAAAATCGGAAAGCCGCGGACAAAAGTCTTTTGTAAAAGGGAATGTCTTGAAAGGGAATACCATGAATGGTGTTCTACCAATATCTCCTTTTTATCATTGCGAATGACAAGGGCATAATTATTGTAATTGCGCATGATAAGACCGCCCATAACCGCTTGTCCGCCAATATGGGTTGAGAATTTGCAGAATAAGGCAAAAAGAAAATAAAAAAATTTCATATTTACTGTGGACTAAAACTAAAAAGACCTCCCGGAAAACCTAGGAGGTTATTGGGGAGGTAATGGAAATAATTTTTATATCCGTATAAAACGAAACTATTTATTTTCAAATTTAGCGTATTTTTTACGGAAACGGTCAATTCTGCCGGCGGTATCAACAAAACGTTGTTTACCGGTATAGAATGGGTGGCAGTTTGAGCAAATTTCTGTGTGAACAATTTCACCTTTTGTAGAAAGTGCTTCAACTTCAAAACCGCAAGCACATTGAATTTTTGCTTTATAAATTTTTGGATGTATGCCGTCTTTCATGCTTTTCTCCTCATTAATAACAAGATAAGTATAAACTGTTCTTAATTGCCATGCAAGTTTAATTTTGAAGGTATTGTAAAAAATCCTTTGGGAATAATTCCATAAGGCTGAGTACGCAATCTTTTGGAGGCATAGACTTGGCGTCTAAGGTAATATTTGCATACTTTTGATACAATAATTCCCGTTCAAAAAATAACTCTTCAATGGTTTGTCCCGGTGCAATAGCAAGACCCCGTTCAGGATTTTTTGCTATTCTTTCCAAAATAAGATTTAAGTCTACTCTTAAATAAACACAAATTCCCAAGTTGGCAAGATGTTCCATGGTTTTTTCGCGATAAACCACAGAACCTCCGGTAGCAATAACAGTTCTGTTGAAAAAACAACTTTGTACTATTGAAGCTTCAGCATCTAAAAATTCCTCTTTAGAAAGGCTGTCTGCAACATTTTGCAGCTTTGTTGCATAGGTTGCTTCAATAATATGATCAGTATCAACATATGCCCAGTTGAGATGATGAGCCAGCGTTTTGCCCACAGTGCTTTTGCCTGCACCCGCCATGCCTATGATTGTGATACAGGGAGTAGGGGATGTGGCACGGATAATAGTATGTGTGGACATGGAAAACCTGCTGCGACATCATTCAATTCGGCAGAAAATGCCCCTTAAAAAAGGGGCATTCATATTGAGAACTGAAGAAAGAAAGTATTAACGTTTTGAGTATTGGTAGCGGGCACGAGCTGCAGCCAAGCCGTATTTTTTACGTTCTTTCTTACGTGCATCACGGGTTAAGAAGCCTGCACGTTTTAAAATGCCGCGAAGTTCGGCATCTGCCTGCAATAATGCACGGGAAATACCATGACGTACTGCAGCTGCCTGACCTGCCTGACCACCGCCGCTGACATTAACTTTAATGTCAAAACGTTCTGTATTTTTCGTCAGAACTAGTGGCTGACGGATAATCATCTGCAAGGTTTTACGTGGGAAATATTGTTCCATCGGGCGACCATTGATTTCAATGTTGCCACTTCCTGCATATAAACGGGTACGAGCAGTAGCAGTTTTACGACGACCAGTACCGTAATCAAATTGAGTTGACATGGTTACTCCTAGCGTTCAAAAGTCAAGGTCTTAGGTTCTTGTGCCTGATGAGGATGTTCTGCACCGGCATAAATTTTTAATTTTTTAAGCATTGCACGGCCAAGTCTGTTTTTAGGAAGCATGCCGCGAACAGCAGTACGGAGTACTTCTTCCGGTTTTTGCTGCAATTGCTTTTCCAGAGAAATGGATTTTAAATTACCTACATAACCGGTATGGTGGTAATACTGTTTCTTTTGGAGTTTATTACCGGTAACTTTAATTTTTTCACAGTTTACAACAACAATAAAGTCGCCATTGTCCATGTGCGGAGCAAATTCCGGTTTATGTTTGCCGCGTAAACGGTGAGCAATTTGAGATGCTAACCGACCGAGAATTTGATTTTGTGCGTCAACCAAAAACCATTCACGATCAATGTTTTCTGGTTTTGGACTATAAGTTTTCATGTATATCGCTCCTGTCTCGCTTTAATCGCAAAGCTATAATCGCAAAGAGGGATTAATAGGTTTTTTTTGACTCTATGTCAACAAAAAAGAAACTAAAAAAATAAATTTTTTAGCTTATTCCACATGGTTTAAAAGGTTTTGTCTTTTAAATCTGCGAGTAACGGGATAGCAGAAATAAAAACAGAAAACTTTTATATACTATTTTAAAAAAAAATGCACGTCTTTTTTTATAAAAAAAAATTTTTTTACTCTTGCTTATTTTTCTTCATTATTTTAATATTTGCATGTGAGGTAAGTATGACAAAAATAAGAAAAAGTTTTTTACAATTTATTTTTTCCGGTTCACTCATGAGACGGTGGAATGACAAGCTTCGCCCTGTTGAGCTGTATGAAGTGGATAAGCAAGCCCATAAAATGATTACGGCTTTTTTGCTGTATAAACTGAAATCCCGTGACCTTGAAGACGATATTGCCCTTGATTTGGGAGCAGAAATTATTGAAGGCTGTCTTTTTGATTATATGTATCGCCTTGTTATTACTGATATAAAACCTCCTGTCTTTTATCAAATCCGTGAAAATCGTGAACATTTTGCTGAGCTTACCAATTGGGTTTTTGAAGAACTGGAACCTATTGTTAAACCCATTGATGAAGATTTCTGGAAACGTTTTGTTGCCTATCATGTTGATGCTCTTGATCATCAAAATGACAGTCCGGCAAAACGTATTTTAACTGCTTCTCATTTATTTGCCTCAAAATGGGAATTTAATTTAATCCGTTCTTTAAATTTTTTTGATGAGGAACTGCGGGATATTGACGCTTCCTTTACAGAGCAGCTGCAATCCATGAAAGATGTGCAGGGAGTTTCTGATTTGCTTATTAATGTCGGCAATAATCCTTTTGCTCGGGTGGCAAATCTTTGCGGGCAGTTGCGTTTTCAAATCCGCTGGTCACAAACTGCCCGCGTGCCGGAAACTTCCGTGCTTGGGCATATGTTTATTGTGGCTGTTATCGCGTATCTTATGTCTATTGAGCAAAAGCTTTCCAAAGCAAGAGCTGTCAATAACTTTTTCAGCGGCTTATTCCATGATTTGCCTGAGCTTCTTACTCGGGATATTATCAATCCTGTGAAAAAATCTGTAAAAGAATTGCCGGAAATTATCCATCAATACGAAAAAGATGAATTAGAACGCCGTATTTTGGATCCTCTGCGCAGCGCCGGCTATGAAGATATTGTTGACTGCCTGTCCTATTATTTGGGAGTTGGCTATCAGTCAGAGTTTTTGGAACAATATCAGGACGAGCTTGGCATTGTGCATACTCTGGACACTTTTGAAAAAATGAAAGAATTTAATGATGACAGGTACAATGGCAAAGACGGTACATTGATTAAAGCCTGTGATACGCTGGCAGCCCTTTTAGAAGTGTATACTTCCATTTATCATGGGGTGTCTTCTGCTCATTTATATGATGCCATGGCACGACTTCGTACGGAATGTAAGCAATATCAGTTTGGCGATTTTGATTTAAAAGCCTTATTGGCTGACTTTAATTAGGAGAAAGTATGGGCATTGGCATTGTCATACCTGTTTGGAATTTATGGGATAAAATGACATTTCCGTGTTTGCAGTCTTTGCTGAAACATACAAATCTTAATGATATCCATGTCTATTTAGTGGATAATGCTTCGACTGATAAGACAGCAACCCATGCAGAAAAAATAGGACAGTCCCTGTTTGGAGCCAGCCGTTTTACGTATATCAAAAATCAGGAAAACATGGGCTTTGCCATAGCCTGTAATCAAGGGGCAGAGCAGGCAAAAAAAGACGGGCATGCCTATATTTTATTTTTAAATAATGATACCGTTGTGACGGCTGCTTGGCTTCCTCCGTTAGTGAATGCTCTTGAAAATCCACGTGTGGGCATGGTTGGTCCCCTGCTTTTATTTCCGGATAAGACAGTGCAGCATTGCGGTGTAACGGTAACGCCTATTCAGCAAGTTGGGCATATTTATCATGGTTTTTTGCCAGCGCATCCGGCTGTTCTTCGGAAAAGAAAATTCCGAATTATTACCGGAGCCGTGCTTTTATGCCGGACAGAGCAGTTTTTTGCATTGGGCAAATTTTTTGAAGGCTATAAAAATGGCATGGAAGATATTGACCTGTGCTACACCTACGTGGAACAGGGCTTCATGCATCAGGTTGTGTCAGAGAGCATAGTTTATCATTATACTAGCCAGACAGAAGGACGTTTGGACGGTGTTGCAGGCTTGCAAAACGGAAAACTGCTGCTGGAACGCAAACCGCAAATTATTCCCGATGCCCATTTATATTATGTTCAAGACGGCTATCTTCCTGCTTTAACAAAAGATTTTGTTTTTTATCCTCGTTTGTCTGAAGAAAAAAGAAAGGAATTGAATAAAGCTGTTTTATCCTCCTATTCCGATGAGCTTTGTAAGGAACTTCTTTTAAAAGAACCCTTTTGGCATGACGGATACCAAATTTTTATCAAAAGCTTATTGAAACAAGGAAAGGTATCGGATGCGTTTGCGTATTGTCAGCGGGCGATATCCTATTGTTTCTCAGAGCGTAATTTAAAACTTTTGCTGGAGTTAGCACAAACATTAAACGATGAAAAAATTTATGAAGATGTCAAAAGTGTAACGTTAAAGCAATTAGCTGAAATGAAAGAGAAAAAAATAATTCATGAACAGAAATTCCATCAATTGATGCAAGGCAATAAATGGCATGATAAACTTCTTGCCACCCGGGAATTAGATACAGACGAATTTGGGATATATTAGCTTTTATTTTTATGCAGGGGAAAAAGTTTATCTCTGATGTCCATTTCTGCAAGACTCATGCTTCGTCTAGCAGAAACGGTTACGCGACCATTCGGTGGCTGAAAAAGTTTCTTCTCCTGCACTCCTTTACAAAACTTTTTAACTTTTATAGCAAAAATGATGAACGGTATGCGGGAATGCTTTAGAGCATTTCCGGTTAATATGAGGAATAGAAAATATTTTCCCTGTTATGAAATAGTATTCATAACAAGGCATTGAGGGATATTGGGGGAGCGGCAGCCGCTGCTAACTTGTTGATTTACGGATAGTGACGGCAGGGCTCATCATTTTTCCGTGAAGAAAAAAGTCCTTTTCCATAAAGAATGAAAAAGGACTTTTTTTCTTTGTTTATAACTTATGCACGGTCAGCAAGAGCGGCAACAGAAGGGAGCGTTTTTCCTTCCAATACTTCTAAAAATGCACCGCCGCCTGTGGATAAATAGCCCATTTTGTCCTGAATGCCAAATTGTTCAACAGCTGTCACACTGTCGCCGCCGCAAACGAGGGTATACGCTTTTGCATTGGCAAGGGTATTGCCAATAAAGCGTGTTCCTTTGTCAAATGGTGTTTGTTCAAAAACGCCGAGAGGACCGTTCCAAACAACAGTATTGGCTTTTTCAAGGATTTTTGCAAATTCTTTGCAGCTTTCTTCACCAAGGTCAAAAATGGATTCCTCTGCTTTAATATCATTGATTGCACAGGTTCTCAGTCCTTCGCCTGTAGCTAAATCCTTTGCCACAACAACATCTTTTGCAAGGGGCAAATCAACATTTTTGCTTTTTGCAAGCTTGATAAGGGCTTTTGCCTGTTCAACAAAATCTTCTTCCACAAGGGATTTTCCGACATTGTAGCCTTCTGCCAAAAGGAAAGTATTGGCAATTCCCCCGGCAACAATTAATCCGTCAACAAAACCGAGGAGGTTTTCCAGAACTGTTACTTTTGTGGATACTTTTGAACCGCCAACAATGGCATAAAGCGGACGTTTAGGTTCTTGCAGAATTTTGTTTGCAGCTTCCATTTCTGCGAGCATCAGAGGACCTGCCACGGCGACTTTTGCCTGACGGATAGCAGATTCTGTAGAAGAATGGGCTCTGTGAGCAGCCCCAAAAGCATCCATAATATATACATCGCCCAAGGAGGCAAATTTAGCCCCCAGTTCAGCATTGTTTTTCTTTTCACCGACAAGGAAGCGGACGTTTTCCAGCAAAACAACTTCGCCGTTTTTAGCCTCAACCTTGAGTTCCGGATCGTAGGCGTGGAAACGGACTTCTTTGCCTAAAAGTTCACCAAGACGTTTTGCAACAGGAGCAAGGCTGAATTCTTCTTCAAAGGTTCCTTCCGTGGGGCGTCCCAAATGGGATAAAACAATCACGGCACAGTTATTATCAAGGGCTTTCTGAATAGTCGGAAGAACTGCACGTATTCTTTTATCGCCTTTGATAACGCCGTTTTTCAAGGGAACGTTCAAGTCACAGCGGATAACAACGTGTTTATTTTTCAAATCAACATCATTCATGCTTAATGCTTTCATCTTATGCTCCTAAAAGTTCTTTGGATTTTGCTAAAAGGTTTTCAAGGCTAAAGCCATAATAAGGGAAAAGTTTGCTTGCCGGAGCTGATTCGCCAAAACTTGTCATGGCAATAATTGCTCCGTCAAGTCCCACATATTTATACCAAAAATCAGCACTGCCGGCTTCTACGGCAATACGGGCACGGACTGCTTTTGGCAGTACTTTTTCTTTATAGGCATCATCTTGCCTGTCAAAAACATCGGCACAGGGCATGGAAACAACGCGGACAAATTTTCCTTGTTCCGTGAGTGCTTTTGCTCCCGCCATGGCAAGTTCCACTTCGGAGCCTGTGGCAATGAAAATAATATCAGGTGTTTCGTCGCTGTCAAAAAGAATGTAGGCGCCCTTTGCAATGTCAGCAAGCTGTTCTTGGGTGTGGGGCTGCGGTTTGAGGTTTTGACGGCTCATGGCAAGACAGGTCGGACCGTCTTTTTTCTCAATCCCGGCTTTCCATGCAATGGCGCTTTCAATGGTATCACAAGGACGCCATATATCCACATTGGGGGTAAGACGGAGAGCGGAAATCTGTTCTATGGGCTGGTGAGTAGGACCGTCTTCTCCAACGCCTATGGAATCGTGGGTAAGCACCCAAATACCGCGGATTTTTGAAAGAGCGGCAAGACGGATAGCATTTTTGGCATAATCGGAAAAAACAAGGAATGTTCCGCCATAGGGGATAAAACCGCCGTGAAGGCTTAAACCGTTCATAATGGTACTCATGGCAAATTCACGAACACCATAATGAATGTAATTGCCTTCAAAACTATCCAAATCAAGGTCTTTCGCGTTTGCATGCTTTGTTCCCACAGAGCCGGTCAGATCGGCGGAACCGCCTAGAAGTTCCGGCAGGCACTCTGCAACGGCATCAAGGACTTTTTTGCCGGCGTTGCGGGTTGCAAGCTCTTCCTGATTTTGCAGAAGATGAGCAAAAAGAGTATTGAATGCTTCTTTGTATTCAGGAGAAAATTCACCTTTCATGCGGCGAGTAAATTCTTTTGCCAGTTCAGGATAGGCTTTTTCATAGGCTGAAAAGGCGTTATCCCATTCCTCATTGGCATTTTTTCCTTTTTCGACACAGTTCCAAGCCTTATAAATATGGTCTGGAATTTCAAATGGCGCATAGTTCCAGCCAAGAGCCTTTTTCGTTGCCTCATTTTCTTCTGCACCCATGGGTGAGCCATGGCAGGAGGACTTTCCTGCTTTATTCGGTGAGCCATAGCCAATAATGGTGTGACAGATAATAAGAACCGGTTTATCGGTGCTTGTCCGGGCTTTTTTTATCGCGGCGTCAAGGGCTTTTGGGTCGTGACCGTCAACATCTTTGATAACAAGCCAGTTGCTTGCTTCAAAACGTTTGGCAACGTCATCCGTAAACCAGTCTTTGATATTGCCGTCAATGGAAATGGCATTGCTGTCATAAAGGGCAATCAATTTATTCAGTTTCCATGTTCCGGCAAGGGAAACAGCTTCTTGGCTGACCCCTTCCATAAGGCAGCCGTCACCAAGAAATACCCATGTGTTATGATCAACGATTTTATGATTTTCTTTATTAAATTTTTTTGCAAGGAGTTTTTCCGCAAGAGCCATACCCACAGCCGTAGCAATGCCCTGCCCTAAGGGTCCGGTTCCGATATCTACGCCTTCAGTCCTGTCAATTTCCGGGTGTCCGGGAGTTTTGGAGTGAAGCTGACGGAAATTTTTAATATCGTCCATGCTGAGATTATAGCCCGTTAAATGTAAAAGGCTGTAGAGGAGCATAGACGCATGTCCATTGGATAAAACAAAGCGGTCACGGTTTACCCACGCGGGATTTTTTGGATTATGCTTATAAGCATGGAGCCACAACGCTTCAGCCATATTTGCCATACCCATTGGGGCACCTGGGTGACCGGATTTAGATTTGTCAATTGCGTCCATGGTTAAAGCACGGACAGCATTGGCACATTCTTTGCGAAGTTCCATGGTAATTCCTTATCAAGTTAATTTATATTGCTTCCTTTTGAAAAGCCTTGTGGCGTTCATCAAAAGGAGGATACGCAAAAAAAGCGGAGCCGGAAACGAGGACGTCAGCCCCGGCTCTGCAAAGTTCTTTTGTGTTTTCAGGGCATACCCCGCCGTCAATTTGAATATGGCATTTTCGGCTGCCCAGCATTTTGCGGAGACTGCGGATTTTTTCATAGGTAGCGGGGAGAAAACTTTGTCCGCCAAAACCGGGGTTCACACTCATCAGTAAAATCATATCCACATCATCAAGCACATATTCACAGACATGAAGGGGAGTAGCAGGATTTAAGGCAAGTCCTGCCTGCATGCCAAGACGGTGGATTTCCGCAAGTGTGCGCTGAATATGCCGGGTTGCTTCTGCATGGATAACCAGCATATCCGCTCCTGCTTTTTTAAAATCTTCCAAATAGCGTTCAGGTTTTTCAATCATTAAATGTACATCAAAGTAAAGTTTGGATTTTGGACGGAGCAGTTTAATGACATGCTGTCCAAAGGTAATGTTAGGGACAAAGAGCCCGTCCATAACATCCCAGTGGACCCAAGATAGTCCTGCTTTTTCAAGGTCACCAAGTACTTGTTCAAGATTTCCGAAATCAGCTGAAAGCAAGGAAGGAGATACTATCATAGTTTTCTCATTATTTTGTTTCTAAAAGATTATGTAATTGTTTTAATTCACAAAATACTTCATGGAGTGTTTCTTTGTACGTGGAATTGTTTTCAAGAGGATATTCTTCAGCAAGCAGCGTATTTTGTTCTAAGGGCAGGGTAATTTCGTTGGCAAGGGGAGCAGCGGAGCCTTTTAATGTTCTTTTTGCTCCATTGATTGTCATGCCTTCCTGATAAAGCAAGGTATGGATTTTTTTTAAAATTTGCATGTCTTTTTCAGAATAATAGCGCTGCCCTGTTTCTGTCCTTTTGGGGCGGATTTGAGAAAATTCTGATTCCCAAAAGCGTAAAACACTCGTTTTTACATTGAGAATTTTAGCGGCTTCGCCAATTCTGTAAACTCGTGACGCCATAAAATTTCCTTTTGTTTTATTGCTTTTATTTTATCTTATTTTTTTAATATTTACCAGTAAAATTTAAGGGGTTTTCTGCAAGTTTTTAAAATAAAAAAACAGCAAACAAAAATGCTTGCTGTTTTGTGATATGTTTTTTTTTTAGAAGTTAATTCGTTTGTGTAAGGAATTTACATTCTGATACCAAGAGTTTTGATAACTGCTTGGGTGATTTTTTCTCTTTCCTTATCCACTTCTTTATCTTCCAGTGTTTTATCCGGGGATTGGAAGGTGAGGCGGAAAGTCAGGTTGCGTTCGCTGCTGTCCTTGGGGATATACAAGTCTCGGAGCTCTGCCTCGGTGAAGAATTTGCCTTTATTTTGGTAAATTGCGTCAAGAACAGTCTTAATTGGCATGTCTTGCGGGCAAATAAAGGTGATATCACGGCGCACAGCAGGATAAACGGCAAGCGGCGTAAAGCCGGGTTTCCTGCCAAGGCTGAGCTCTTCCAGCGTATCAAGTTCCAAATCTGCAATCCAAACAGGCTTTTTCGCATAATATTCATCTGCAATATTTTTTTGTACGCGTCCCATGACGCCAATGACTTGTCCTTGTGCAGCGGAAAGTTCCACAGCAGGGCTAAGGTAAGGGTGAGAGGCACATTTTTGTACCTGCATGGCGTCAATGTGCAGAAAATCAGCAATGAAATGGTCAACAAAACCGCGAAGATCCGCATAATCAACTTCTTCTTCGCCGTTCCTCCACGCATCATCATATCTGTTGCCGTACAAGGCAAAAATAAGGTGCAGGCGTTCTTTTACTGTTGTTTCGCTTTGGCTGTCCTTATGGAACGTGTGGGCAATTTCAAAAAGACGCAGTCCGTTTGCACCATGGGCAATATTTTGGCGAACGCTTTGTAAAATGCCCGCAGCAAGGTGGGTTCGGAGCACATCCTGCTCAGCACTGAGAGGATTGATAATGTTAACCCTGTCTTCCTGAGGAAGATTGAGAGTATCCAAATCCTTATTGCCGACAAAGCTGTAGTTAATGGCTTCGTTCATACCAAGACCGGCAAGGAAATTTTTTGCCCGCATGATAAAATGGTGACGTCCTTCAGGGTCACCGCATGTATCAAGGGTCTGGGAAAGTTTCGGCAGTGTTGCAGGCATATTGTCAATGCCGTTGAAAATAGCAATTTCTTCTACCAAATCTGCTTCCCGGGTCAAATCATAACGGCGTCCGGGAGCGTAAACAGTCCATGTGTCTTTGCTTGTTTTTTCAATTTTACAGTCAAGGGCAAGCAAGGTTTTTTCACAAAATTCTTCGCTGACAGGCACACCAAGCACAAATTCCGGACGGCTCGGGCGGAAAATAATTTTTACAGGACTGAATGGTTTTGGTTCAGATTTACAAATTCCTTTGCGAACAGTCCCTTTTGCATAGATTTGCATAAGATAGGCTGCTCTATCGAGGGCAAATGCCATGCCTTCCTGATCTACGCCCCGTTCGTAACGGTAGCTTGAATCCGAGCTAAGACCCAGACGGCGGGCAGTTCGGCGTATGCGTGCAGGTTTGAACAACGCACATTCAAGGAAAACTTTTTTACTTGTATCGGAAATTTCTGTGGCAAGTCCGCCCATAACTCCGGCGAGGGCAATGGCATTTTCTGCGTCACAAATAAGCCCGTCACTTTCTTTGAGTGTGCGTTCCTGTCCGTCAAGGGTGGTAAATTTCTGTTCTTCTTTTGCTGATTGGACAATGATTTTGCTGCCTTTCAGCGTTTCAGCGTCAAAGGCGTGCAAAGGCTGACCGAGTTCCATGAGAATATAGTTGGTAATGTCAACAAGATTGGAAATAGGGCGAAGTCCCACAGCTACCAGACGATAACGGATCCAATAAGGAGATTTTTCCGTAATACAGTTTTCAATGACACGTCCGGAATAGCAGGGACAAAAATCTGTGTCTTTAATCTCAATAGGATATTCATGGGAACAGTCTGCTCCCTGTTCTGCAAGCTCAATTTGCGGCAATGTTAAAGGAAGCTTATAGCTTGCAGCAACCATGCGGGCAATGCCAAGAACGGAAAGACAGTCGGCACGGTTCGGGGTAATGCTGATATCCAAAACTTCGGTATCCATTTCCATGGCTTCTACAAAGCTTGTTCCTGTTTTAAAAGGATTGCCGTGTCTGTCTGTTTCCGGAAGAACAAGAATACCGGAATGATCTTCGCTCAGCCCCATTTCCCGTTCAGAGCAAATCATTCCATGGGAGGGGACACCGCGAAGTTTTGCTTTTTTGATTTGGAATCCGCCGGGCATGGTGGAGCCAACAGGGGCGACAACAACAAGCTGCCCTTTTGCCACGTTCGGTGCACCGCAAACAATGGTTGCCGGTTCTTCAGTTCCCAAATCCACAGTGCAGACGTGCAAATGGTCAGAATCAGGGTGATCTTCACAAGTCAGAACGCGTCCCAGTATCATTTCTCTGATTTCATGGAAAGGATGGACAATTTCTTCCACTTCCAGCCCAAGCATGGTAAGATGATCGCCAAGTTCTTCCGCAGTACCTTTATACGGCACAAATTCACGAAGCCAATTCAAACTCAATAACATAGCAAGTTCCTTATATTAAAAGAGATTATGCACCCGTGAATTGGGATAAATATCTCATATCATTTTCAAAATTAATACGTAAATCGGTAATGCCATATTTGAGCATGGCAATGCGCTCAACCCCAAGTCCAAAAGCAAAACCGGTGACTTCGCCGGGGTCATAGCCGACTGATTCAAAAACAGCAGGATCAACCATGCCTGCACCTAAAATTTCAAGCCAGCCCGTTGTTTTGCAAATACGGCAAGGACTGCCGTCAGCTAAATGCCCTTTGCCGCCGCATTGTGTGCAGCTCATATCGACTTCAACACTGGGTTCTGTGAACGGAAAAAAGCTGGGACGAAAACGTACTTTGGTTTGTTTGCCGAAAACTGATTGCAAAAAGGCTGTCAGGGTACCGCGCAAATCCGCCATGGTAATGTGCTTATCCACCACAAGACCTTCAATTTGGTGAAACATGGGAGTATGGGTCAGGTCAGAGTCTCGGCGGTATACCTTCCCGGGAGCAATAATGGCAAGGGGCGGTTTATTTTTGAGCATGGTTCTAATCTGCATGGTGGAAGTGTGCGTACGCAGAACGACTTTATCCTGAATATAGAGGGTATCCTGCATATCGCGGGCAGGATGTTCCGGAGGCATATTGAGAGCTTCAAAGCAGTGGAAATCGGTATCAACTTCCGGACCTGAAACAATTTGATAACCCATGTTTTGGAACACAGAAGTGACATCCTGCATGGCGCGGGTAATGGGGTGCAGGGAGCCCTGCCAAGGTTTTCTGCCGGGGATAGTTGCGTCAAAGCTTGCAAGAAGGGATGCTTCTTTTTCCTGTTCCAAAGAAATTTTGCGTTCTTCCAGCATGTTTGTCAGTTTGTTCTTAACAGCGTTGGCAGCCTGACCAAAGGCTGGGCGTTCGGAAGGATCAAGTTCCGGCAGGCGGGACATAATTTGTGCCAAATGTCCTTTTCTGCCAAGGAAATTAACCCGTTGTGCTTCAAGATCCTGTAAGGAATTAATTGTTTGCAGTGCTTTTTCTAATTCACTTGCGAGGTTATCAAGTTGACTTTGAATATCCATTATAAACTCTCGTCTGATAAATTTTTGGGATAAAAATGAAAAAAAGGCAGAATAAGCAAGAGCTTACCCTACCTGAAACATTGCATTAAGTGTGGGAGATTAAGCAAGTTTAGCTTTCGCTAATTCCACTAAAGAAGCAAAGTCTGATTTTTCACGTACAGCTAAATCGGCAAGCATTTTGCGGTTGATAACAACACCGGCAAGTTCTAAGCCGTGCATAAAACGTGAATAGGAAAGACCGTTTAAACGTGCACCAGCGTTAATACGCATAATCCAAAGTTTACGGAAATCACGTTTACGGAGTTTACGTCCGTGATAAGAATAGACTAATGAACGTTCAACAGCTTCACGGGCAGTGCGGTACAAACGGCTGCGTCCGCCACGGAAACCTTTTGCTAAATCTAAATATTTTTTATGTCTGCGATGACTAGCAAGACCTCTCTTTACACGCATGGAAAACCTCCAGTCAAACTTCACGAGGCGGAGATCGTTATAAGCCAGTGAAGTGTTTAAATATGTTACAATAAATTCAATAACACCGCCATATTATGCATAAGGCATAAGACGGCGGACAGCCTTTGCATTTGTTTTGTCAACTAATGCTCCTTGACCTAAAAGCATGCGGCGTTTTGCACATTTCTTTGTTAAAATGTGACGTAAGCCTTGGCGGCGGCGGCGGATTTTACCGCTTCCGGTCACGCTGAAACGCTTTGCGGCAGAGCGACTCGTTTTCATTTTAGGCATGAGTTCTCTCCTTTCCTTAATTCCTCTGCAATAAAAATTGCATGGTTACAATGTTGAGAAAGTTATTTTGCATTTTTTTAAATTAAAAGCAAGCAAAAAATATCAAAATTTAATTATTTTTTTGTTTTTCTGAAAGAAAAACAAGGGCTGCGGAGGGATGAGGGAACTTGGTTCCCCATGAAAAGAAAAATGAAGGTTTAGAATCTGTTACCCTTATATCTTGCAAAAAAAATAACCGGATAATACTGCAAAGCAATTAATTTTCATTATCCACAGAAAGGGCTGCTAAAAATGCTTCCTGCGGCAGTTCCACATTGCCCATACGTTTCATGCGTTTTTTGCCTTCTTTTTGTTTTTCAAGAAGTTTACGTTTACGAGTAATATCGCCGCCATAGCATTTTGCGGTCACGTTTTTGCGGAAAGCGGAAACTGTTTCCCGGGCGATAATTTTTTGTCCAATGGCAGCCTGAATAGCCACTTCAAAAAGCTGCCGCGGAATGGTGCGTTTGAGCTTAAGAGCAAGATTTCTGCCATAATAATAGGCTTTATCCCGATGGACAATAACTGCCAGTGCGTCAACAGGGTCACCGTTTAACATAATATCCAGCTTGACAAGGTTGGAAGCTCGGTAATCAATGGGCTCATAATCCATGGACGCATAGCCCTTTGTGCCGGATTTGAGCCTGTCAAAGAAATCATAGACAATTTCTGCAAAAGGAAGCTCATAGGTAATAATAACCCGTGAAGAGGTCAAATAGCCCATATTTTTTTGAATACCGCGTTTTTCTTCACAAAGCTTAAACACATTGCCCACGTATTCCTGCGGAACGTGGATATCCATTTTAACATAGGGTTCATAGAGAACTTCAATTTTCCCCGCGTCCGGAAGCTTGGAAGGATTATCAATGGAAAGTTCCTGTCCGTCTGTGGTGCGGACTTTATAAATAACAGAGGGAGCAGTGGCAATGAGTTCCACCTGAAATTCCCGCTCGAGGCGTTCTTGGATAATTTCCATGTGTAAAAGTCCGAGAAAGCCGCAGCGAAAACCAAAACCCAGAGCCTGTGATGTTTCCGGTTCAAAAGAAAAAGCCGCATCGTTTAGCTGTAGTTTTTCCAAAGCCACTTTTAGGTTTTCATAATCAGCGGAATCGGTCGGATACAAGCCGCAAAAAACCATGGACTGCACGTCTTTAAAGCCGGGTACTGGTTCTTGTGCAGGATTGGCGGCAAGGGTAATGGTATCGCCGACTCTTGCATCGCCCAGTTCCTTGATATTTCCGCATAAAAAGCCTACTTCGCCTGCGCCCAGTTCATTCATATCCCGGGAAGTGGGAGAGAAGACCCCTAAACGGATAACTTCGTATTCTTTTCCGGTTGCCATGAGGCGGATTTTATCCCCTTTTTTGATTTTGCCGTCCATAATTCTGAAAAGAACGACAATTCCTTGATACGAATCATACCAAGAGTCAAAAATAAGAGCTTTTAAAGGCGAGTCCAAATCCCCATTCGGAGCAGGCAGACGTTCAACAATAGCTTCTAAGACTTTATCAATATTAAGTCCGGTTTTTGCAGAAACCGGCACAGCGTCAGTACAGTCAAGTCCAATGCTTTCTTCAATTTCATGGGAAACCCGTTCCACATCAGCACTTGGCAAATCAATTTTATTGAGGACAGGGATAATTTCATGGTTGTGGTCAAGGGCTAAGTAAACATTCGCAAGGGTTTGCGCTTCCACACCCTGCGTTGCATCAACAACCAGCAAAGAGCCGTCACAGGCAGCAAGGGAACGGGAAACTTCGTAATTAAAATCCACGTGTCCGGGCGTATCGATGAGGTTTAAAATATATTCTTTGCCGTGCTTATCCGTATAGGGAATACGGACAGTCTGGGCTTTAATCGTAATGCCGCGTTCCCGTTCCAAATCCATATTATCCAGATATTGGTCCTTTTTTTCACGGTCGCTGACAAGATTGGTAAATTCCAAAATTCTGTCAGCCAAAGTGGATTTGCCGTGGTCGATATGCGCAATAATGGAGAAATTTCTGATATGATCTAAATTTGAATTTGCCATAGGGTTTATGAATTGGCTTTACCAAAGCCGGGTATATAGAGCTTGCGCTCCAGTGCATGAAGAATCCATGTTGCCAGCGTGACTAAAAATAAATAGTAGCAGCCGGCTATTAAATAAATTTCTGTTGGTCTGAAAGTTCGCGAAACAAGAATTTTTGCCTCTCCTGTCAATTCAATGTGGGTGACAACATAGGCAAGTGAGCTGTATTTGATAAGGTAAATAATTTCATTGCCGCAGCCGGGTATTGCTTTCCGAAAAGCCTGTGGAATGATGACTGACCAAATAATTTGGAATTTTGTCATTCCAAGGGCTTGTCCTGCTTTGATTTGCCCTTGTTTGATGGAAAGCAGTGCCCCGCGGATATATTCCGATTGATAGGCTCCGGTACAGAAAATAAAACCAAGCAATGATGCCTGATAGGGGTCTAAATATATTTTAACAAAAGGCAGATACGGCAAACCGAAATATAAAATCATGAGCTGGATAACAAGAGGAACACCGCGGACAACAGCAACGAAGCTGTCGGCAATTTTTTTGATCCATTTGGTGCCAAAAACACGCAGTACTCCCATAAATACGCCAAAACTTCCTCCAATCAGAGCCGCAGGGATAATGAGCCACAGGCTTTCAATCAGTCCCTTATTGAGTTTGGGAATAACCCGTTCCAAATAAAATGTTAAATCAAAAAGTTCCATGCTTAGCCCTCATTACTTGTGTTGGTAATGATATTAAGTTTTGTGCAAAAATCAAGAGTACGGGTTTTTGCTCCTTCTGCAAGCAAAACTTTCGGAGTGTCTTTTTCAATAATAACACCGTGTTCCATAAATAAAACTTCTGTGGCAAGGGAACGTACAAAATCCATTTGGTGCGTTGCCATAATCATGGGCATGCCTCCGCGGGCAAGGTCTTGGATAACGGTCATGACTTCGCCCACCAGTTCCGGGTCAAGGGCAGATGTTGGTTCGTCAAGCAAAAGAATTTTAGGCTGCATGGCAAGGGCTCGTGCTATAGCAACACGTTGTTTTTGTCCGCCGGAAAGCTGGGCAGGATAGAGACCTGCACGGTTGGCAAGTCCTACGCGTTCCAGTTCTTTTCTCGCGCGTTTTTGTGCTTCGTGTTTAGACAGCTTATGGACTTTAATAAGGGCTAAACAAATATTATCCAGTGCAGTTAAGTGGTCAAATAAATTGAAATCCTGAAAAATCATGCCCACATTTTGACGTAAATGGCAAAGCTCGGCATTGCTTTGGGTATTGATTTTTTTTCCTTCCAGATAAATTTCCCCTTCATTGGGAGGGATAAGGTGGTTGATACACTGTAAAAGCGTACTTTTTCCTGCACCGGAAGGACCAATCAGAACTTTGAGTTCCCCTGCGTGAATATCTAAAGAAACATTATCTAAAATTTTTCTGTTTCCTAAGGTGAGAGAAATATTTTTTACACTTAAAAGAGCTGTCATAGGGTATCCTTAAATTATACGGAAATCATACGGAAAGCGTATAGCCGGGAATGGCAAATCTGCGTTCTACAGAGCGTAAAATCCGTATCCCCACAAGGGTAATGAGAAAATATAAAAAGCCTGCAGTAATATAAAGAGGCAAATATTCATAGGTACGGGAAGCGACAAAATGGGCTCTTGCCATAATTTCTGAAGCTCCGACTGCAAAACAAAGGGCAGAGTCCTTGAGCAGAATAGAAAATTCATTGGACCAGCCGGGAATGGAAAGGCGCAGAGCTTGCGGCAAAATAACATTTTTAATAATTTGGCCATCTGTCATGCCAAGGGCAGAACCTGCTTTAAATTGCCCTAATGGAAGGGATTGAATGGAGCCGCGGAAAATTTGTGACTGATAGGCGGAACTGGCAAGTCCCAGCACCAGCCCCGAAGCCGTCAGGGCATCCAAATTTAAGCCAATAACATTGAATAAACCGAAATAAAAGAGAAAAAGAAGCAATAAAATAGGAACACCGCGGAAAAACCATACATATAAGCCAACAATTCGGCGGATGAAATTGTTGCCATAGACTTGTAAGACAGCAAGAGGAACACCGATGCAAAAGCCGAGAGCGAGCGCCCCCACCACAAGCAAAACCGTAATATAGGTGCCCTCAAGGATATAGGGTAAATTGATAATAATAGTTTTTATGGTTTCCACGATTTTTCCAGTCTGGTATTCCGGTGAAATTAAAATAAAAAGGGCAAAAAAAACTTTTTGCTCGATAGATGGGCGTACCTGTCATAAGGCACGCCCAAGAAATAATTAATGATTGCTCAAATATTTTGTATGGAGTTCTTCCCAAAGAGCATCTTTCTTCAGAAGTTCATAGCCATCGTTGATTAACTTCAAAAGTTCCGCATTGTCCTTGTTCACGGCAACACCAAAATCATCGCCTTCTGCATATTCGCCAACAATTTTGATAGCTTTGCCGTTGCGGATAGCATCTTCAGCCGGAGCTGAATCAATAGCGATAGCGTCAATACGTCCGTTTAAAAGGTCTTCAACGCTCATGGGAGGGCTGTCATAAAGACGAAGGCTGACAGCTAAATTTTCTTTATCAATACGGGACTGCAAAAGATCGTGTTCATTTGTACCGCGCTGTACACCAAGAGTAAATTTGCCTTTAAAAAGTTCTTCAACTGTAAGGTTTGAATCATTTTTTACCGCAATATATTTTTTGATTGAGTAGTAAGGAGTTGAAAAGTTTACAGCTTGTTTTCTTTCTTCTGAAATACTCATGCCGGAACAAATCATATCAATTTTTTTTGCCTGAAGAGCAGGAATAATTCCGTCCCAGTTGATAGGGGTATGTTGAACTTCAAATCCCATTTTCTTTGCAATCCAGTTCATGGATTCAATGTCAAAACCTGTCGGATTTCCTTGTTCGTCAATATAGGAAAAAGGAGGATAGTTTGCATCAATACCGTTAACATAGGTTTTAGCTTGTGCAAAAGGTGCTAAAGCTAAGATTAAAAAAGTAACAACCAAAGCCGAAAAGCGTTTCATAGGTGCTCCTGCGTTATAAAGGTTAAAGGGATGTTCACATACCATTTTGAAATTATCAAGAATTTCAAACGCTGTTACTATAGAGTAAACTACGAAAAATTGCAACTTGTTTATTTTGGCGAATAAGAGTAGGTTATACAGAAAATTTTGAAGGAAATTCTATGCGCATACAACAACTATTAAAATATTGTATTTTTTTTCTTCCTGCAATTTTTGGAACAGTGCTTATTTTGTTTGCAGATAAGGGCATAAGTGAAAGTCGGGATATAGAAACAGAACTTTTTTCAGAAGAAGAAAGTCTGGTGCAAAAAAACAAAGTCAGGGTCGTGACTGTGTATGACGGGGATAGTCTTGATGTTGCAGGGAAAAATGGAAAAAGAATTAAATTGCGCTTATATGGTATAGACGCTCCTGAAAAAGGGCAGCATTTTGCCAATACTGCACGAGCTTTTTTAGAAGATTTGACAGATAATTCTTTGTATACGCTCGATGTTTACTATAAAGATAAATACGGTCGTTATGTTGCTGTTTTGTATGATGAAAATGGTATTGCCGTTCAGGAGGATTTAATCAGAAACGGCTTTGCTTGGGTATATCCGAGATTTTGCGATGATATTCTTCTTTGTGTGGGCTGGCAAAGTGTGCAGGATGAAGCAAAAAGTTCCCGCCAAGGTTTATGGCAGGAAGAAAATCCAATTACCCCTTGGGATTTTAAACATCATAAAAAATAGAGTTTAAAATTGAGGGATAGATTATGAATGAAGAATATACGAAAATGGCGGAAAAGGAATAGTTACAATCTGTTCCTGACATGGAAGAAAAAATTATTGAAGGTTTAAATACACCGATTGAAGAATGTATTAAAGAAAATGAGGTTATTTGGTAGGATATTTGTGAGATTATATTAATTTTATTTGTTGTAAATTTCATTTAGTTAAATAAAAAAGAGCCTGAATTTCAGGCCCTTTTTATTTATTAGCAGAAGATATATTAATCTCTTGGTTCACGGTCACGGCGTGGTCTTCTGTCATGACGGTCACCGCGGTCGCCTCTGCGTTCTCTGTCACCGTGATCTTTGTCGCCGCGGTCTCTTTTTTGAGGACGGGCAGTATCTTCAGGATTCCATTCCACGCCTTGTTCTTCCAAAAGAACAGCCTTACGGCTGGCACGGATTTTATCACCATTGATTTCAATAACCTTTACGCGCATATCTTCGCCAAGATGGGCAATGTCTTCTGTTTTTTGCACACGGTTGATATCAAGCTGGGAAATGTGAACGAGCGCTTCCACATTAGGGAGAACTTCAACAATAGCACCGATTTCCAAAATACGGCGAACTTTAGCTGTATAGTTTTTGCCAAGTTCCGGTTTTTGGTCGTAATAAAGCACCATTTCCTTCGTTTTTGCCATAGCTTCACTGGTTGGCGCAAAAATACTGATTTCGCCGCTGTCGTCAATATCAATGGCTGCGCCTGTTGCAGCAGTAATTGCTTTAATATTTTTGCCGCTGGGACCGATAATCATGCGGATGGTGTCAGGATTTACCATGAGTTTTTCATGCTGCGGTGCGTACGGTGATAATTCTTTGCGGTATTCCGGAAGGGCGGTAAGCATGGTTTTCAAAATATGTAAACGGGCTTCTTTTGCCTGAGCCATGGCGCGAGCCATAACATCGGTAGGAAGACCATTGATTTTGATATCCATTTGTACAGCGGTGATACCGTCAGCACTGCCGGCAATCTTGAAGTCCATATCGCCAAGGGCGTCTTCATCGCCTAAAATATCGGTAAGCACAAGATATTCATCATTTTCTTTGATAAGTCCCATGGCAACGCCTGCAATAGGAGCTTTGATAGGTACGCCTGCGTCCATAAGGGACAAACAGCCGCCGCAAACAGCCGCCATGGAGGAAGAACCGTTTGATTCCACTGTTTCAGAAACAACGCGGACGGTAAATGGAAATTCCTCTTGACTGGGGATAACAGCTTTGAGTGCGCGTTCAGCAAGGTGTCCGTGTCCAATTTCGCGGCGTGAGATACGCATGGGTTTTACTTCACCAACGCTGAAGGGTGGGAAATTATAGTGGAGCATAAAGCGTTTTACTTCATCACCGCTATTGATTCCATCAGTTCTCAGCTCGTCAGAGCTTGCACCCAAGGTTGTGACAACAAGAGCTTTTGTTTCCCCGCGGGCAAAAATAACGGAACCGTGTGTTCTTGGGAGCACGCTTGTTTCAATCTCAATAGGACGAACCGTCTTTGTATCACGGTTATCAATGCGTGTGCCTTCTTTCAAAATACGCTGACGGACAATTTTCTTTTCCAAATGTTCCAAAATAGTGTCGACTTCTTTGAGAGCTTCTTCATTTTCCGCATAAGCCGGATCGTTTTGCATGATTTCACGGACAGCATCTTTTACTTCTTTGCGGGCAAGTTTGCGTTCTAATTTATCGGGAACACGAAGCGCTTTATCCATACCGGCGTCAAGAGCCAATTTTTCAACATGGGCATAGAGAGCTTCATCGTCTTCTTTAGGAATAAAGACAACTTTTGTTTTGCCTGCTTTTTGGGCAAGTTCTTTTTGAGCGGCAATAAGAGGCTGAATGGCTTTATGCCCCCAGTCAAGAGCTTCAATAATAACATTTTCAGGAACGAATTTTGCTTCGCCTTCCACCATGACAACAGCGGTTTCGGAAGCTGCAAAAACGATATCCAAATCACTTTCTTCAAGTTCCTGTACAGTCGGATTGATAATGAACTGACCGTTCACACGTCCGAGTCTTGCTCCTGCAATGGGTCCGTCAAAAGGAATATGGGAAACACAAAGGGCAGCAGAAGCAGCCGTGATGCACTGCACATCCGGCATATTTTTGCCGTCAGCAGAAAGAACCTGTGCTAAAACCTGCACTTCGTTGCCGTATCCTTTTGGGAAAAGCGGACGGATAGGGCGGTCAATCAAGCGGGAAATAAGGGTTTCATTATCGCTTGGGCGACCGATTTCACGGCGGAAGAAGTTGCCGGGAATACGTCCTGCGGCATACATTTTTTCAGCATATTCAACAGTGAGAGGGAAAAAGTCTCTCGGGGTTTCAAGAGGGGTTTCGCAAACTGTTGTCAGACAAACGGTTCCTTCGCATTGAATCCAGACAGCACCGGCAGCTTGACGGGCAATTCTGCCGGTTTCCAAAATAATTTCTTTACCGCCGACATGGGCAGTAACGCGAGTACAATCTAATAAACTCATTTTTTTCTCCTGTGTAAGGAGATTCCGTGAAAAATACTAAGTAATTAGTCCTTCTCACGGACCCTCCGTTACACGACGACTTAAGATAAAGGGGAAGAAAACTTCCCCTTAAAATTGCTTATGAAAATTACTTACGCAATCCAAGTTTTTCAATAAGAGCACGATAGCGTTGGATATCGGTTTCTTTCAAATACTGAAGAAGTTTACGGCGATGACCAACAAGTTTCAAAAGACCTGTACGGCTGTGAAAATCTTTCTTGTGTGTTTTGAAGTGTTCGGTAAGAGCTTCAATACGAGCTGTTAAAAGGGCAATTTGAACTTCCGGTGAACCGGTGTCGCCTTCATGTTTTGCGTGAGCAGCAATAACTGCTTGTTTTTGAGCTGTATCCATAGCCACAGCAATATCCTCCTGTCCATGTAAACATGGAGTTATAGGGTTACAAGTCCCCTTAGTATTTGCCAGGAATTTTTCTTTTCAAGGATTTTTCCCTCGGCAAGTGCGAGCAAATTTCCTTGATAGCGCAGAAATACTTTTTCATTTTCCGTAAAATTTTTGTCAGTGGCTGTAATGGGATTTCCATTTTTCACTGCTTTTACTTCCTGTTCGCATAACTCAATTACTCGCCAGTCGGGCAAACCTTTTTCCAAAGAAATAAGTTTTTCATTGAGTATTTCCGGATTTTCCTGCAATTCTTCAAGCGTAATCGCATCTTGAAGATGAAAAGGGTGACTATACTCGCGGGTAAGTTCTGTGAGCATTGCTCCGCATCCTAGTCGCATCCCCAAGCTGTGGGCGAGGGACCGTATATAGGAGCCAGAACTGCACGTTACCCGAAAACGCATGCATGGCAAATTCACCCATTGAATGTCCGCATGCGAAATATAAATTTCTTTTGTTTTGACAGGCGTTTCTTTACCTTCACGAGCAAGTTTATACAAAGCTTGCCCGTTATGCTTTGCTGCCGAATAGGGAGGCACTTCCTGAACTGAAGCTCCAAGCCAATTTTTGACGGCATTTTCCAGCATTGCATCTGTAACAAAGGAATAATCGCTTTCCGTCAGGATTTTTCCTTCAGCATCCCACGTATCTGTGATTTTTCCCAGTTCCAGTGTGCCGGAATAGGTTTTTTCGCCATTTTCCAGCAGATAGCCGGATATTTTGGTTGCTTCCCCTAAAAGCACAATGAGAAGTCCGGTCGCCATGGGATCCAAGGTGCCTGCATGTCCAATTTTTTTTTGTCCAAATTTTTTCAGGCGTCCAACGGCAAAGGCGGAACTCATGCCTTTAGGCTTATTTAATAAAAGAATACCGTGTTTTTGTTCCATACATAAAAAGCGTGTTATAAAATCAAATTGTTGCTCATTATTTGCCGTATAACAATAAAATTTTGACGCAATAAAAAACACGTTTCTTTAAAAACGCTTTTTCCTTTTAGCCTATTTTTTTTTGCTTGTCCAGTAAAAATAAGGGATATTTGGGAGTTTAAAGCTGTTTTTCCTTTTTACAAAAAAGGGGATTGGCAAATACATTTTGCGGCAGCAGAGATAAGCATTTTCCCATAAAAGGATTGACAGGTAATTTTTATAATTATATCAAAGCATTATAAAATCAACTGTATCCTGTAACAAAGCATAACTTTATCACAGGCAGAGCAAGATTAAAATAAAAACGCTTCGGAATTTATAATCCGAAGCGTTTATAGCGGTTATGCTTCCTTATTTTCCAAGGGATTCAATTTTATAATTTAATTCATTGGAAATGGCTAAAACGCCCTTTAAGTCTTCGTTTGCTTCATTCATAAGCTGTAATGTTTCTTCTGCAACCTGACCGACAGATTTAATACCATTTGTTACTTCAACACTGATTTGGGCTTGTAAGTGGCTTAAACCTGTAATATGTTCCACTTCGGAAGCATTGCTCTCAACATTGTTGACAATTTCCACAAGAGCTTCTCCTGCCTGTACAGCAAGTTCCGTTGTTTGTTGAACAATAGCAACAGTCTTGTCCATAACAAAAATATTATCATTGGTGCCGGTTTGGATTGCTTTTGCCACTTGGGCAACTTCCTGTGTTGCCTGCATGGTTTTTTCTGCAAGTTTGCGTACTTCATCAGCAACAACGGCAAATCCCCGTCCTGCTTCTCCTGCACGGGCAGCTTCAATGGCAGCGTTCAAAGCAAGGAGGTTTGTTTGGTCGGCAATATCCGTAATAACATTTAAGATTGCTCCGATACCTTCAGCTTTTTGTCCTAAATTATTTAAGCTTTCTTTTAAAGAAACGGCACTTTCACTTACTTTAGAAATGGATTCCGTAACACCGGAAACAACACTTTGTCCATTGATGGCTGTTTCCCGAGCATGTTTTGAATTATCAGCTGCAGAGGTTGCGCTTTCTTCAACAGCTTGTACTTTTTCGTTTAACGTGTCCATATCGTTGACGTTTTCGATGGAGCTTTGGTATTGTCTATTGGCACCGTTTGCAGCATGTTCCAAACGAGTACCCAAGGTTTCGATATGACCTACCAGATTTTGAATGAGAGAGGTGAGTTGTTTTGAAGCATCTTGCAGTCCTTGTTTGCGTGAAATCTCAGCTTGTTTACGGCTTGCTTCTGCTTCTTGCATAGCTTTTTCTACTTGTTTGCTTTGTTCAACAGCCTTATGTTCGTTTTGCTGGCTTGTTTTAATGATTTCTTTTAAATTTTTCACCATGTTCTTTAATGCACAGATAAGTGTGCCCACTTCGTCTTGGACTTTAACATTGATGGGTAATTCTTTGTCAAGGTCACCATTGGCAACAGATTCTGCAAAATCTACCGTCTTTGCCAAAGAGGATATAAGAACATGAACAACAAGGAAGATAATAACAGTAAAAACAATAATGGAAATGACCATTGAAACAATCGTACATTTGGTCATATCTGCAATACCTGCAAATACTTCATCTTTTTCTGCTTTGATAATGGTCGTCCAGTTTGTTTGTTCGTCTGTTTCAAAAATTGTAATCCAGTCTCTGTCATCCATAGTATATTCATGAATGCCGGTACGCCATTTTGCCAGCTGAGAAGTTAAAGAAATATCTGTGCCGGCACGCATTATTTTCTGATTGTCAGGGTGAGACATAAATTCACCTGTTTCTGTGACAACCATAACATAGCCCAATTCGCCAACTTTGATAGGAGTAATGTATTTTTCTGCAATTCTTTCAAAGTTGACCATGGCAATCATGGAGCCATAAACTTTATTGTTGATAACAACAGGCACAGAGAAAGGAACAAGGGCATTATTATCGGATCCGGGAACAACTTGACCGATAGATTCTTTTCTTTCCATGGCATTTTTGAATGGTTTTGAAGCTGCAAGGGAAGTTCCTACACGGCTTTTGTCTGAGCTGACAAGGATAATTCCATTTTCATCGGTAATATCGATATAGATATAGGTACCTGTATTCAAAAGAGGACGGGTATTTAAAAACGTGTAGACCGTAGCCATGCTTTCTTCATGTTTGGGTACGGAAAAAAGTGACCGTACAGAAGGTGTAGAGCTGTTATTTTCTAAGTCCTCAAAGATTTTTTCTTTATAATCGCTCAAACCTAAACAGGCGGAACGCAAATTTGATTTAAGGTTGGTTACAATGGCGTCATGGAGTGCATTTTTTGCCTGTGTGTAAGAATCCCAGCCGGAGAAGCTGAGCGTTAGGATAAAGGTGACGATTGCGGGAAATAAAATTTTTGTTCTTAATGATATTTTCATGGCAGTCTCTCTCAAGATGTTCCTATTTTTAATAGATTAACTATAGTATCTGTAATTATATCTCTTATCGGCATATTTTTAAATAAAATAGGTCAAAAAAAGATTTTTTATATAAAAGTTAAAGTAATAAGGACATACTCCGCTCTTTTCTAATAGTCAACAAGTTCAATGTCACTCCATGTCATTTCTTCAGCACAAATTGCTTCCATCATGGCAAGGCATTTATCCATGCGTGAGCGCAAGTGCCGTTCTTCATTACTTAAAGAAATAACTTGCAGACGGAGTTTTGTCAGAGAATTTTCTGTCCCGATTTCAGCTATGGCGACATTGAACGTATTTCTGACTTTTGTTTTCAGACTATTGGCAACACGGCGTTTGGCTTTGAGATTGTCATTGCCATGGAGAGTGTATTCAACGGTTAAAACCGCAATAAGCATGGTATTTCCTTGTCAGCCTATGAGCGATAATCGGAATTGAGGGAAACATAATCATGGGAAAGGTCGGAAGCTTTTAACCGTGCTTTTCCCTGTCCCTCTTCGAGGCTTATATGAATATCAATATCTGTATTTTTGAGAAGCGGGGCAAAAACGGCATCGATATCCATGGCAAGAGGCTGCCCTTTTTTGAAAATTTCTATTCCGCAAAGGGTTAAGGTGAGTTTGTCGGGATTGAATGCAGCCCCGGCTCGTCCGGCAGCGGCAACAATGCGTCCCCAGTTGGGATCGTTGCCGAACATGGCTGTTTTTACCAGCTGAGAATGTCCAATGGTGCGGGCGATTTTTTCAGCATCTTCGTTTGTTTTTGCCCCGTTTACCGTAATATGCATAACTTTGCTTGCGCCTTCCCCGTCTTTAACAAGCAAGTATGAGAGTTCTTGGATAATTTCCGTAATAATGCCCTGCAGTTCTTCTTTGGGAAGACATATTCCGGACTGGCAGCTGGAAAGAGCAAAAAGGCTGTCATTAGTGGATGTATCCCCGTCAACGCTTACTTGGTTAAAACCATGGCGGACAGCATTTTTGACAACGTCTGTCCATGTTTCTTTATCCACCTGCACATCAGAAAGAAGGACACTCAGCATGGTTGCCATGTTGGGGCAAATCATGCCTGCTCCTTTTGCAACACCGGCAAAAATAATTTCTTTCCCGTTTTTTTCAATTTTTTTATAGGAAATTTTGGGGAAAGCGTCTGTAGTCATAATACTTTTTGCATAGTCTTCAAGACTTGCCTTGCCGAGATTGGCTTTGAGCTCATAGCTTGCTTCTTCCCATTTTTCCATATCCATATGTGCACCGATAACGCCTGTTGAAGCGGTAAGGATAGAATGTTCGGGCAGAGAAAAGATTTCTTCCAGCAAGGCTTGACTGGCAAGACAGGCTTGCATGCCTTTTTCGCCGGTACAGGCATTTGCTTGCCCAGAATTAATGACAATAGCACGAATTTCTTTACTTTTCTCCAAATTTTTTTGGGAACAGAGGATAGGGGCGGCTTTGAACAGGTTTGTGGTAAAAAGTCCTGCCGCGATAGCAGCTTGATTGCATAAAACCAAGGCTAAGTCATTTCTGGGGAGATTTTTTCCTCTGAAATTGGCATTTGCAACGGCTAATGAAAAACCTTGGGGAAGTGTGTACATAATTATCCTTCATGGCGAGGTGAGTGGGAAGTTGAGCATTTTGAGCCTGCTGAACCTTATTGCTGCCTGCCCAGTGTTTCTTTGGCAATTTTTTTACTTTCTTCTACGGCAGGCTGGTCATAGGGATTTATTCCCAGAAAATGGGCGGTTAAAATCGTCATCATGCATAATTCCCACATGATTTTGCCGAATTCATATTCATCTGTTTTTTCAAAGTTCATGCTGCAAAGGGGAATATGGTGATTTATCATGGACTGTTTTGTTGCATTTGCTTCTGCATGAAGAATATCGGAAATGGTTTTTCCTGCAAGCCATTGCCATTCCGGTGGAAGATTTTGCGGAAGAGTACAGTTATTATCCGTATTTTTTTCGGAAGAGGTTAAAAATATGGCTGACTTATTCGGTTTGCTGTCTAAAAACAGCTGCAGGATAGAGTGTTGGTCAACAGTGCCAAGTGCAATAATCGGGGTTGAGCCTTTGCCGCTTTTTCCCAAACTTTCAGACCATAATTGTCTGAACCAGTCATTTAGACTGCTCCATTTGGGGATATAGTTGAAAAAGATAAGGTCGTCATACCCGTTTTGCATGGTACTGTATGCAAAATTAGCCAAATGAAAAAGGCAGGGCAAAGGCGATGTGGTATCTTTTAGGTATTCTGCGCACTGCATGAAAAATTCTTCTTTCGCATCAAGAGCACCTTGGATAAAGGCTTTGTAATCAATATCTAAAAAGAGGGCAGGCACTAAGCCGACAGCACAAAAAACACTGAAACGTCCGCCGAGAAGGGCAGGGACGGACAAGGATTTATAGCTGTGTTCAAGAACTTCCTGACGCAAAAAACCGTTGTTTTCATCTGTAATAACAAAAAAATTCTTTTGCCACGTATGCGGAAAATGCTGCTGAAAATACTCTTTGCAGATAAAATATTGGGCAATGGTTTCGAGTGTTGAACCGGATTTGCTGATTGTCAGCACAAGAGTTTTTTCCAAGGGGAGCTGTTCCAGACATTCTGCCAGATGCACAGAGTTGACATTATCAATAACCCATAAATATTTTTGGGAATTTTGTGCAGGAACAGAGAGAATGGATTTATCCTGAGGATGAAAGGCAGTTTGGAGTGCATGGGGACCTAAGGCAGAGCCGCCAATTCCTAAAAGCAAGAGGTGGTCAAACTGTGCAAAATAATCTGTCAGGTTTTCAAGCTCGCTGAAAAGCTCAGGAATGAAATCAAGGGTGACAAAGGGTAATTGCTCTTCCTGTAATTTTTCAATACCTTCCCTGATAACATGGATTGCAAGAGGATCTTCGGCAGGATACGAAAATTGTTCAGAATTATAAAATTTCATATCATTGATAAAGGGCTTTTTTGATTGCAGTGAGTGCTTTTTCTAAAACTTCATCGGAAACCGCATAGGAAATTCTGATGCAATTGGCTAAACCAAAGGCATCGCCGGGCATAACGGCAACTTGAGCTTCCTCCAGCAAATAGGAGCAAAGTTCCTGCGCATTTTTGTATTTATCGCAAAAAAGTGCACTGACATCGGGGAAAAGATAAAAAGCACCTTCCGGTTTTGGACAGATAACGCCTTTCCATGTACTGATTTCCGCATGGGCAAAATCACGGCGCCGCATAAAAGCCTCGCGCATGGAGTTTATGCAGTCATAGGAAGAAGTAAGGGCAGCAACCCCTGCTTTTTGGCTGATGGAATTGACGTTGGAAGTTATTTGTCCCTGCATTTTTGCCATTTCTTTAATAAGATCTTTATGGGCAACAGCAAAACCCAAACGCCAGCCTGTCATGGCGAACGTTTTGGAAAAGGCATTGATAATAGCAATTTTTTCGGGATATTGTTCCCGGAATTTGCAGGCACTGGAGCGATAATTCGGGTTGTAAACAAGCTGTTCATACACTTCATCGGCAATAACAAAGATATCTTTTTCCATTGCCCACTGCAAAATTTTATCAAGTTCTTCCTGAGAATAGGTTACTCCTGAGGGATTGCTGGGGCTGTTTAAAATGAGCATTTTTGTTTTTGGTGTCAGGCTGTTATTAAGAGCCTCAAGGGAAATCCGGTATCCATTGTCCGCACCGGAAGGAACAAAAACAGGGTTCGCTCCCACAAGGGCAACCATATCAGGATAACTTGTCCAGTAAGGAACAGGGATAAGCACATCGTCACCATCGTCTAAAAGGCAAAGCAAAACATTATACAGGCATTGTTTGCCGCCATTTCCGACAATGACGTTTTCACTTTGCAGTGTCACATGGTAGTTTTTTTGGTAATACTCGCAAATTGCAGCACGAAGTTCCGGAATGCCGGCAACGGCGGTATAGCGTGTAAAATGGGCGTCAATAGCATCTTTTCCTGCTTTGGCAATATGATCGGGAGTAGGAAAATCAGGCTCGCCTACAACAAGAGAAAGAATATTTATTCCTTTATTTTTCAATTCCAATGCTTTCGCATTGACAGCAAGGGTTGCTGAGGGTTTTATTTTGGATACTCGTTGTGCTAATTTCATATCAACTCTCTTTCTTTTTATGGATAAATTTTATGCATAATGAGAGGAACTGTCAATATAATCTTATGCAGTTTTATCCTTACGATCATTTTTGAAAATTCTCAAGGCAAGCTTGGCATAAATAAGAATACAGACAACATTAAGACTTGATAAGAAAAGGAAAGAAAACTTCATGGACTGCAAGAAGGCAGGGATAGTTTCGGGATTGACTGCTTTGTTGCCCACATAATGAGAAATGGCAAGAGAAATAATGATTTGACTGCCTAAAATTCCCATGCTTCGTGCTGAGGCAATAATGCTTGAAGCAACAGACATTTCTTTTTTAGGTACGTCCCGAAGGGAAGCAACAGTACAAGGGGAATGGTAAATGGCAATTCCTACCCCGGACATCAAAAGCGTGGCATAAATATAGTACATGCTGGAGTGTTGGTCCAAATAGGCAGTTCCCACCAAACTCGCCGTGCAAAGAATAAGCCCTAAAATAATGATATACTCGGGGTGTACCTTGTCAGCCAGACGTCCGGAAAGCGGTGCAACGCTGAATTGTGCCAGACTTTTGAAAAGCAGGAAAAATCCGGCGGCTATGGGAGTAAATCCCCGTACCTGCTGGAAATACATGGTTGAAAAATAGACAAATGCTGTTGTTCCTCCAAAATTAATCATCATGGAAGTAAGCCCCAAAGAGAAACTTTTTACTTCTGTGAAAATATCCATATTAATGATAGGATATTTGGTGTGTTTCTGCATATAGACAAAAACGCCAAGGAGAACAAAGCCAATAGGTACAAGCCAGACAAGGTTAAAATATAAACTCATAAGCCCTGCACCGACGGAAACAGCTCCGGAGCCTAGCCCAAGCATAATGGCTCCTTTAGTGTTAAACTGTTCGCCATCTAAGGTACACCATTCAAGACGCAGAGAACTTCTGAACAGAAGGAAGCCGACAACATTGGGCACAAGGAGGAAAATAAATAAATACCGCCAGCTCAGATAGGTTGCAATGGCACCTGCTATGATAGGTCCCAGAGATGTTCCTAAATAAGAAGCGGAACTGAGCAGCCCTAAAATGGTTCCGCGGCGGTAAAGAGGAGTAATATTGACAGCAATGGCGGTACTTGTGCAGATAAGAAGGGCAGTTCCAATACCCTGAAACAGTCTGCACAGGGTTAAAGAAAGCAAATTCGGAGAAAGAAACAGTCCGATTAATGTGATAAAGCAGATAATAAAGCCAAGTATCATCATGCGGCGCAGCCCAAAAAGGTCACTGAGCCGTCCGCCGATAATTCCAACGTAGCCTTGAGAATAGGCAAAAAGCATAACAATAAGAGAAAGCGTGGCGGCAGATGAATGAAAATCAAGGGCTATGGAGGGCAAAATTGTTGTAACGCCGCTATAGAGCAAGGGAGAGAAAAAGTTTGCAATCCATAGTGACACGTAAACCCAGAACATTTTTTCCGGAGGTGAACATTCGGCTGGCATAAAAAATCCTTGCTTTAACCTCAGCAATGAAAGGAAGTTAAACGTATGTTGCAGTCAGTATAGGCATTCTCTTGTTTTTGTCAAACCCTATCCGCAAAAAAGTATGGATTTTTATGCATAGAGCATTTCCGGTTATCAGGAGGAATGAAAAATATTTTCCCTGCTATGAATATTATTCATAACAGGGCATTGAGGGGGCTTGGAGGAGCGGCAGCCGTTAGCGAGCGGACGGGCTCTACGGATAGCGGCAGCAGAGATAATTATTTCCCCCAAAGAAAATATTATAATTCTTATTGGCGTATTCTGAATGTCATACGGAAGTGTTCTCAATAAATTTAATGAACGTATTGAAATTATTTTATGTGCTGCCGTAAAAAACTTATTGAACACATAACGTGTTCCTGTATAAAACATGCTGTGTTTTTTTCAGAAAGACAAATGATGCAAGGGTATGAAAGAACGGCAGCCGTTTTTCAGCAACGGCTGCCGCTTCACCATAAAAAGTGTGTAAAAATTGTTGTATTGAAGTTGTTATTTAGCTAGCCCAGCATGGCAAGGGCGTCTTTTTGTTCAGCAAGAAAACGGTTTTTAGCTGCCTGCTGCACGGCAACTGTGGAAGAGCCAAATTTATTTTTTCTGTTCTCATAAATATTTTTGATAAATTCAGCCTGATGCTGTTTTGAATCCGTTTTTGTTTCCTCTTTTTGAATAGTGTCGCTTTTTTCTGTAAAACCTGCCATGAGAAGCTCGTTATTTTTTTGTTCCAGCTCCGGCGACACTGTATTTTTTGAGGACATGCGGGAAAGAGCCTGATCAATGACCCGCTTTGCTCCTGTCACCCCATGTTGGACAGCTGTGCTGAAAATAACTTCTTTGAGCGCGGGGGAAATCTTGTCATTCCATTTTTTCTGTACATAGTTAAAGACAGGTTCATAGTGACTTTGGACGATAAAAGAATGTTCCAGTTCTTTCATCCGTTCAGGATTTTCTGCACAAAGTTCTTTCCATGCATTCGGCACCGCACCGGATCGGCTTCCAGTGTTGGCATTGCCTGCTTTTTTGAGGGTCTTTGCCCATTCAGGTTCTTCTTTTTCCAAAAAAGTCAGAAAGTTGTCAAAGGTTCCTGCCCGTGAAGAAAGCTGATAAGTTCCGTAGGATGTTCCCCCGTTTCTGTCATAGCCAATAACTTGACTTCCTTTTTTTGCAGATTCAAATTTTTCTGCTAAATTGCCGAGGGAAGAGGTATCCGTTGTTTCTTTCTGAGGTTGGATAGTTGTTTTTTCTTGATTTTCTTTGCGTTTTGCAAGGTGTGACAAAATAGTTAATGATCGGGTGTCCAATGACATGGCTTGCAGTCCGCGCATGGACAGCGTGGAACTTTTATTCAATTCCATAGCATGATGCGTTTCTAAGGGTATTCCCTGTGTTTCCTCGTAAACAGCAGGGGAATTTTGTTTGGAAGAAAGGCGGATATTGCCTTCTTTATCAATTGTTGCTCCCCGTTCGGCAAGGGTTGGAGCAAGTCTTTGATGTGCAGATTGCTGCTGTACTGTTGCCATTGCCCGAACAAGGTTTTGAGAGTGTAGTTCAGATGCAAAACCGGAAACCGTATTCATCAGCGATTCCTTGGAAAAACCCTGTTCAACCTGCTGCAGAGCAGACTGCGGATTATCCTTATTTTGCATTTTTGCCAGCAAATATTGATTATAACCGCCGCCATGAAGCGGTTGTGACAAGCTTAAACTATCATATGCCATAACAAACTCTCTTCATTGAAAATTTATACTTGTCTTTTTATCTGCAAAAAGTATGCCTTTGCTATATTTTATTGAAATAATTTATAAAAAATATTTTTGTCAAAGACATGACATTTTTTCTTTGAAATTATCTGGTTGCGGAAAAAGCATTTTATCGCTATAAGAAGTTTGTTTAATAAATTGTGCAACGTATGGAGGCAGCATGTTTGTATATCTGATTGGTGCAGGTCCCGGTGACCCTGAACTTATTACGTGCAAAGGTTTGGACGCATTAAGCCGTGCCGATGTCATTGTATACGATTATTTGGCAAGTGATGTTTTATTGGGGTATGCACGTGCTGACGCAGAAAAAATATATGTGGGAAAAATTGCCGGCAATCATGCCATGAAACAGGAAGATATCAATGCCTTATTGGTGAAAAAAGCCAAGGAAGGGAAAATTGTTGCTCGTTTGAAAGGCGGGGATCCCTATATTTTTGGACGCGGCGGGGAAGAAGGAAGAGCCTTGTTTGACGCCGATGTGCCTTTTTGCGAAATTCCGGGAATTAGCAGTACCATAGCCGGTCCTGCCTATGCGGGTATCCCGTTGACAGACAGAACCGCTGCCTCTTCCGTGACCATTATTACCGGGCATGAAGATCCAACAAAGCCTGATTCCGTGCATAATTGGGACGCTCTTGCAAAAAGTGCTTCAACCCTTGTTTTTGTCATGGGTATGAAGAATTTGCCGGAAATTTCAAAAAATTTAATACATGCAGGCATGGACCCGCAAACTCCTGCTGCCCTTGTGCATTGGGGAACTACCCCCATGCAGCGTTCTCTTACGGCAACACTTGCGGAGCTTCCGGAAGCTGCAATCCGCGAAGGCTTTAAAAATCCTTCTGTCATTGTGGTTGGGCATGTTGTTGCTTTGCGGGATAAATTAAACTGGAATGAAAAACGTCCTTTGTTTGGAAAAACCGTTGTGGTGACACGTTCACGTGAACAGGCAAGCAGTATGGTTGCCATGCTGATGAGCTTAGGGGCAAGGGTTATCCAGTTTCCAACCATTAGCATTGAAGCCATGGACAACTATGCTGTTTTGGATAATGCCCTTGATAAAATTGATACCTTTGACTGGATTATTTTTACTTCTGTGAACGGGGTACAGCATTTTGCCCGCCGTTTACGGGAAAAAGGCAAGGACAGCCGAGCTTTGGCACATGCAAAAATTGCAGCCATCGGACCTGTAACACGGAAAGAAGTGGAAAAATTAGGGATAATTCCTGATTTTGTGCCGGAAACCTTTGTTGCAGAAAAAGTGGCGGAAGGACTTTGTCAATTCGCTTTGCAGGGAAAAGAAATTCTTATTCCCCGCGCTTTGGAATCCCGCGAAGTTTTACCCCAAATTTTAGAGCAGGCAGGTGCAAAGGTAACCGTTGCCCCTGCCTACAGAACAGTGAAAGCCCATGCTGACAACAGTGAAATATTAAAGGCAATTGAAGAAAACAGTCTTGACTGTATTAGCTTTGCCTCTTCCTCGACTGTACGGAACTTTATGGAAAGTGTCCCTGCCGATGCGCTCCAAAAAGCAGGAAAGATTTGCTTTGCGTCCATTGGACCCATTACGTCAAAGACTTTGGAAGAATATGGACTGAAAGCTGATATTGAACCCAAAGATTATACTATTCCGGCACTTTTAGCTGAAATTACAAAATATTTTTCAAAAGAAACAGATATTCATTCTCCCTACTATCAGTCACTTTTGAATGCAGCAAAGCAGGAAAAACTATGAGTTTGAAAATTGCCATTTTAGCGTCAGGAAGCGGAACCAATGCACAAGTCATTTTTGAAGCTGTGCAGCAAAAAAAGCTTGATGCACAAATTTGTCTTGTGCTTGCCAACAGACCCGATGCAAAAGTGCTTGAAAGGGCAAAAAATTTTGGTATTACCCATTGTCTGCTTGACCATACTCTTTTCCCCAGCCGTGAAGAATATGATAAAAAAGTTGTGGAAACCATCAAAGCGCATGGGGCAGACTGCATTGTGCTTGCAGGGTATATGCGTATGGTGACGCCGTATTTTCTGGCAAGTTTTCCGCAGCGGGTTATCAATATTCATCCGGCTGTCTTGCCTTCATTTCCCGGGGTGCATGGAGCAAGGGACGCTGTGGGGTATGGCGTAAAATTTTCCGGCTGCACGGTGCATTTTGTCAGCGAAGAAATGGATGCAGGTCCGATTATTATCCAAGCCGTTACGCCCTGCCTGCAAAGTGATACTGAAGAAAGCCTGCAAAACAGAATACATTGTCTGGAGCATAAAATTTATGTACAGGCTTTGCAGTGGCTGGCTGAAGAACGGCTTGAAATTATCGGACATACTGTCCATCTTAAAGGAATGGACAGGCAAAAGGCAAATTGTGTGGATGTAGAAAGCGGAGGTCTTTCCATGAATGCCCTGATTTATCCGCCTCTGGAAAGAGAATAGGCATTAACGCTCTGTTATAAAAGCGGTTAATAAATGTTATCCCTTCATGAGTAAAACATGCTTGCTTATTTTTTCTGAAAGAAAAACAAACGATGTGGGCAATGGGGATATCATTTCCTCCATAAAAGCGTAATCATAATTTTTGTCAGTAAATCTAACTATTATAAAATCAGCCGTATACTGTAACAAAGGAAAAATAAAAGAGAGAAAGGGCGAGAAATCGCCTTTTTTTACAGGTGAAATATGGAAATCTCAAAAGAAGAAAAAGCGTATCTCTTAAAAATTGTCGCCCTTGTTTTAGAACAATGTGTGGGGCTCGGGAAAAAGCTTGAAGAACTTTCTTTTCCTCCTGTGCCAAATCCAAAACTTGCGGAAAAATGCGGGGCATTTGTGACTTATCATAAAGGACATGGGCAGCGCAAAGAGTTACGGGGCTGTATTGGCTATATGGAAGGAATTTTTCCCTTATGGGAAACTGTTGCCCGCATGGCATATGCGGCGGCATTTCAGGATACGCGCTTTTTGCCTCTGGAAAATGCAGAATTGCCTGAAATTAGTTATGAAATAACGGTTCTGACTCCTTTTGAACCCTGTGCGAGTGTTGATGATATTGAAATAGGCAAACATGGCATTTTAATGGAATGTGCAAATCATTGGGCAGTTTTTTTACCGCAGGTTCCTTTGGAACAAGGCTGGAGCAAAATCCAAACCTTGGAATTTTTAGCGTTGAAAGCAGGACTGTCTAAAAATGCATGGCAAAACAGCGATACCCGATTTTTTGTTTTTACCGGAATTGTGCTTGAGGACAATGCTTTTTAGGTTTTTTCCAAAAAAGAGGCAACTTGCTAATTTTTTTGATAACGAGTATACTTTTTTCGTCTTACTAATTCTTGGTATCTTTCATGAGGTATTTTATGAAAACAGGAAAATTTCTCGCAAGCCTTTGTTTGTGTTTTTCTTTAATAACAGGTGTACAAAATTTGGCTGTTGCAGCAGATCCGGTGCCTAATACTCCTCAAAAAATCAATCAGCGGCTCAGTCCTGTTATGGTTGAATTTGAGGGCATTGACAGTATCGGATCACGCCTTGCGACACGTTTAAAAGAACTATATAATTCCAGTAATTTATTTCTTCTTGAAGGAAAAGACGTTCCAAAATTCAGGGTATTGATTTCTTCTGCTCCTGAATTTGAAACCCGTCCTCAAATCGGAAGTGCCTATTCTGTTGTTTGGCTTTTTTCTTTGAGTGATGCAACCTTGCGTCATTATCTTTCCATGGAGGTAGGCGTTGTTTCCGGCGATGATGTCAATGATTTAGCAGCTAAAATTGTTGAAAAAACTGATACTATTGCCATGAAATACGCGTATCTTTTCCCTGAAAAAAAATAAAATATCGGGTATTAATATGCAAAAGCAATCAATCCTTGTTTTAGGCGGAAAAACAGGAATGCTTGGGCAAGCTCTTGTTAAAGAAGCAAAAGCACAAGGGCATGATGTTGTCACAATAGGGCGTGAAGATGGCGATATTACTAATTTTGAATTTTTAAAAGAAAAAATTAGCAGTATTAATCCTGATGTTATTTTTAATGCCATTGCCTATACTGCGGTTGACAATGCCGAAGATGATGAACAAAATGCCGTGGCCATTAATAAACGTCTTCCGGAAATGCTTGCCAGTATTGTGAAAGATTCCTCTATTTATCTTGTTCATTACAGTACGGATTTTGTTTTTAACGGAAAGCAGCATATTCCCTATACGGAAAAAGATGTTCCGGAGCCAAGTTCTGTGTATGGGGCGACAAAACTTGCAGGAGAACAAGCTTTATTAAAGCTTGATAATTGTGCCATTTTACGGACTGCATGGCTTTTTGGCGAAGGACGGAAAAATTTTGTCAGCACCATTTTAAAATTTGCTCAGGAACGAGATACGCTGCGTGTTGTTTGTGACCAATTCGGTTCTCCTACCTATACAAAAGACTTGGCTGAAATGAGTTTTCTTATTATGCAGCATCGCGGCGTAGGTATTTTTCATACCGTAAATACAGGACAGGCGAGCTGGTGTGAACTTGCCAGTGAGGCTGTGAAAATGCTCAATTTGACGACTTTTGTAGAACCTATTGAAACAAAGGATTGGCCGCAGAAAGCGCTTCGTCCGCATTTTTCTGTGCTCTCAACACAAAAATTACAGCAGGAATATGGTTATACCCCAAGACCGTGGATACAGGCACTGCAGGAATATATATTTGAAAATTTAGAAACATTAAAAATCCAATAACAGCAGAGAAAAACATGTTTAAAATTCATTTGATGACGCAGGGATTGATTGCCAGCATAAAAGACGGTGTTCTTGTTTGTAAGCGTTTGTTTCCCATGATTATCTCTGTTGTTGTTTTTGTAAAAATTTTATCAGAATTGAATTTAATCCAATATGTTGCCATGCCCCTTGGTCCTGTTATGGAAACCATGGGGCTTCCTGTGGAATTTGGGCTTGTGTGGGCAGCTTCCATGCTGGTGAATATTTATTCGGGACTTGCGCTTGTACCCGGTATTCTTCTCATGGTTCCGACCATGACTGTGGAGCAGATGACTGTTTTAGGATTGATTATCCTTATTGCCCATAGCCTTATTCTGGAAACAAAGATAGCAGGGCAATGCGGGCTTTCTATGACATTTCAGGTTCTGCTGCGGCTTTTTTCTGCTTGGGCTGCGGGAGTTTTTGTGCATTATTTCTGCATGACCCTCGGGATTTGGCAGGAACCTGCAGCCATTCTCTTTGAGGCAAAGGAAACAACGCCGACTTTTTTAGGCTGGGTGCTTGGTGAATGTTATAATTTAGTGCAGATATTTGTTATTATTTGTGCCGTGATGATGTGCAACAGGCTTATCAATGCGCTGAGAATTTCCGAGCTTGTCGGATATGTTTTATCTCCTGTTCTCCGTATGTTAGGTATTTCAAAACAAGCGGTCAATATTGTTATTGTGGGGCTTGTCCTTGGTATTTTGTATGGCAGCGGTGTGATTATTCAAGCTGTAAAAGAAGGGAAAATTTCCTCTGCCGATGCGTTTTCAACCATGAGTTTAATGAGCCTTGCCCATGCGCTTATTGAAGACACCATATTGCTTTCTTTGCTTGGCGGATCTTTTTGGGGCTTGCTGGGGGTTCGGCTTGTCTTTGCCATTATTATCGGTGCGGGTATTAATGCTGTTTATTCCCAACGGCACCATTCCGTAACAGCAGAAAAGGGAACAGCCTAGTGCGTAAAATTTGGATTAATTGCGGAGAACTTTCTGGAGATATCCAAAGTGCCGAATTGGTAAAGGCACTCAAAGAAAGCGGAGCGGATTTTGAATTTGTGGGAATGGGGGGCGACAACTTGAAAAATCAAGGAGTTCGTACCCTTTTCCATATTAACGAGCTTTCTGTTATGGGTATTTCAGAAGTGCTTGAGGCATTGCCCAGAATATTAAAATTATTAAAACGGATAAAACTTGCACTGATACAGGAAAAACCGGATGCACTTCTTGTAACGGATGCGCCTGATTTTAATTTTCGTATTATCCGCATGGCAAAAAAGCTGGGTATTCCTGTTTATTATTTTATTCCTCCTAAAGTTTGGGCATGGCGGAAATACCGGTTAAAATTTTTGAAAGAGAATGTAAAAAAAATTTATTCCATTTTACCTTTTGAGGCGGATTTTTACCAAAAAAATAATGTTGCCATTAAATATATAGGCAATCCTCTTGTTCAGGTTGTGGACAGAAAAAAATATCAGCATATTGAGCCCGTTTCTGCTCGGATTGGACTCATGCCCGGAAGCAGGAAAAAAGAAGTCGGCGCCTTACTGCCTGTTTTTGCAGAAATGGCAGAAAAAATGGTGCAAAATAATCCTGACTTTCAATTTTATCTTATCAAAGCACCACAGTTCAGCGAAGAATATGTACGTTCTTTGTGGAAAAATTCTGTGCCCCTGACTATTGTTTCTGCTGAAAACCGGTATGAGGTTTTATCAGGCTGTGAAATGGTTGCGGCAGCGTCAGGGACAGCTGTTTTGGAAACAGCGCTGCTTGGTATTCCTACCCTTGTGACGTATAAGGTCAATCCGTTTTCTTTTTTGATAGGAAAACTTTTCGTGCATGTGCAGTTTGTGAGTTTGCCTAATCTGATTTTGGGAAAAGAGCTTTTTCCGGAATTATTGCAGGGTGACTTGCAAAGTTCCCGGCTGGCAGAAATTCTCCAAACATGGCATAGATATCCCCGGGTGCGGGAAGAAATAAAAAAAGGCTGTCATTGTATTCAGGAAAAATTAGGCGATGAAAACAGTGCAAAACGCTTTGCAGAGGACTTTCTTCGTGAAATTGTTTAGATTTTTTAACTGTCTGTGACCTTGACTTAACGCGTATTCCAAGCTATTAAAACAAAAGGATTAATGATTATAACTGAGTATGAAAACGAGGTAATAATGTTTTTTAAAAATTATCAAGTCTTTGTTTTTGATGAAAAAACTGGTAAAAAGCATAGCTTTACAATAAAATCAAATTTCTTTGCCTTTGCAGGTCTTGTCGTTGTGGGGATTATTTCTCTTGTTATTTTTGCCGGTTACAGCTTTACCCAATATGCAGGGACAAAGGATTTGCGCAATGAATTAAAACTTGCCGAAAATGAAATTGAAGCAAAAGATAATCGTCTGGTGGGCATTTTGGCGGAATTGGAATTTTTGCGGGAAGATATTAACAGAATTCGTCAATTTGATAACCAAATTAAAGTTCTTGTCGGCAGCAAAAGCACTGCAGAAGAAAGTAATATCGGCGGGATTGAAACCGATGATTTTAAAATAGATATGCTTCCTTTGCACAGACAAGAATTGGCTTCCCGGAAGATTTTGAGCTATATCCGCGATCTTAAAAAGGATTCTCAATTAGAAGAAATTGCCCAGCAGGATTTGATTGTCTATATGAATGAAAGTGCGCAGAAGCTGGCTTCTATTCCTTCCATTGTTCCTTCTCAGGGCTTTATTACCTCTCGTTTCGGCTATAGAATGTCACCTTTTACCGGTACAAAAAGAATGCATAAGGGCTTAGATATTGCTGCAGCAACAGGTACCAAGATTGTTGCCCCTGCTGACGGTAAAATTGTTTTTGCCGATCGTGACGGAGCCTATGGACTTTGTGTTGAAGTCGATCACGGGAACGGTATAAAAACCCGTTATGCCCATATGTCTAAAATCAGTGCAAAATCAGGCAGTATGATTAAGCGTGGTGAACTTATTGGTTTAGTTGGTAATACTGGTCGTTCCACAGGTGCGCATTTACACTATGAAGTCATGGTCAATGGAGTTCATACTGACCCGCTTGCTTATATTGTTGAACATTAGTTTTGGATTAGGGTAGCATGTTTAGTTCCTTAGAAAATATGATTTTTGAATTTTTTAACATGTATTTAAGAAATTCGGTTTTTGATACTGTCCTTCCATTATTTGAAAGTTCTTTGCCTGTTTTTCTTGTTGCATTTATTTCTCTCATTGTTTTTGCTATTTATTGCAACAGAAAGTATGGGGAAATGATTTGCCGTGTATTCCTTTTTATGGGCATGCTCGGTCTTTCTGCTTTCTTTGCGCATCATGGTTCCCATTTTTTTGCTTTTGAGCGTCCAAGACCTTATCAGGAAATTGCCGGCACAATGTATTTTGATGCAAAAGATAAAATTTGGCTGCAAGCCCAATATGCTGTAAAAGATGAGTATCATCCTGTCCAGCAAATTGAAGAAACAGAAAAGAATGGGCAGGGAGAAAATCTCCATGAAGAAAATTCTATAAAAGGTGAAAATCTGTTAACAGAAGAAAATCAAAATACAGCTCTTACAGCTGATAACGTGCAGGAAGACGGCAAAGAAAATGAAATGGCTGCGCCAAATCAGGAGGAGAATGAAGGAGCAGGCCCTCCGCTGCGCGTGGATTTTGAACAATTACAAGTGAAATGGATTGATGGTTCCGCAAAACTTTTTCCTTCCTCTGTGATAAGTATCAGCATGGCGATTGCTTTTGTTATTGCTCTTCTTATGGCAAGAAGCAGTCCCTATATTTATTTGTTCCCCCTTCTCATTGGCTGGGCGCAAATCTATACGGGCAGTGCCTACTTGTCCGATTTGCTTGTTGGTTGGTGTGTCGGACTATTGTCCGTTGTTGCTGCATGGCTATGTTTTGCCTTTTTCTTTCGGATTACAGGCAAATATATATGATTTAAAAAAAGCGTTACATTAAGTAACGCTTTTTTTTTTGCAATATGGCACCGCAGCATGCGGTGGGAAAAGAATAACCTTTAACAAGGGAGTTTTGTATGGGTTTACATGTTGTTGAGCATCCGCTCGTAAAGCATAAACTTGGCTTGCTCAGGAAAGTTGAAACGTCAACCAGTGATTTTCGCTCTATTGCCAAGGAAATTACCCGTTTTTTGATGTATGAAGTAACAAGGGATTTTCCTTTGCAAAAAAGAGTGGAAAAAGGCTGGGCAGGTCCTGTGGAAGTGGACTATATTTCCGGCAAAATGGCAACAATAGTTCCCATTTTGCGGGCAGGTCTGGGGCTTATGGAAGGTGCTCTCGATATGGTTCCCGGCTGTAAAATCAGCGTTGTGGGCTTGTACCGTGACGAAAAGACATTACAGCCTGTTGAATATTATGTAAAATTAGCGAAAGATATTTCTCAGCGCGTTGCCATTATTTTGGATCCTATGCTTGCGACAGGCGGTTCCCTTATTGCAACCATTGAGCTTTTAAAAAAACATAATGTGAAGAAAATCTATAGCTTAAATCTTGTTTGTGCACCGGAGGGGGTACAAAAAGTTTTGGATTTGCATCCGGATGTTGAAATTTATACAGCTGCTCTCGATGAAGGATTAAATGAAAATGGCTATATTTTGCCCGGACTTGGTGATGCCGGGGATAGAATTTTTGGTACAAAATAAGTCTGCTTTGTTTTTATAACGCTTTATTTTTGATGGGGAAATTATGCAAGAGCTAACCTATAATTTTCGGTTAAAAGATGCAGTCATTGGTGCGCAAATGCTTCTGGTTGCCTTTGGGGCATTAGTCTTAGTTCCTCTTTTAACAGGATTAAATAGTAATGTTGCCCTTTTTACCGCAGGGATTGGAACATTATTATTCCAAATCGTAACACGGGGTAGAGTCCCTATTTTTCTGGCTTCTTCTTTTGCTTTTATTGCTCCTATTTCCTACGGTGTGCAAACGTGGGGGCTGACTGCCACCCTCGGAGGCATGATTGCCGTAGGTTTATTTTATATGGTGCTCAGCTTTGTGATTAAAGTGCGGGGTATTGGCTTTATTATCAATCTCCTGCCTCCCATTGTTACAGGTTCTGTCATTGCGGTTATCGGGCTTATTTTAGCACCGACAGGTATGAAAATGGCAATGGGCATTGCAGGAACAGAACAAGTAATCCCGCAAAATACAGCCCTTGTTATTTCCATGTCCTCGCTGGCAACGACTATTCTTGTGTCCATACTGGGGAAAGGAATGATACGGCTCATTCCTATTTTAGTGGGTATTGTCGTGGGCTGTATCGTATCTGCCTTTATGGGTGTGCTTGATTTATCCCCTGTTTCCAGTGCAAAATGGTTTGCCTTGCCGCCTTTTGTTTTTCCAACGTTTGAACTTGCCCCTATTTTGTATTTTATTCCTGTAGCCTTAGCTCCTGCCATTGAACATTTTGGCGACATCCTTGCCATTAGTTCTGTAACAGGTCGGAATTTTTTAGAAAAACCGGGTATCAGCCGAACTATGTTTGGGGACGGTATTGCCACGTCTTTAGCCTGTTTCTTTGGCGGTCCTCCCAATACTACGTATTCGGAAGTAACGGGAGCTGTGGCTCTGACACGAAGTTTCAACCCTGCCATTATGACGTGGGCTGCGATAACTGCTATTTTGCTTTCCTGTGTGGGCAAGCTGGGAGCTGTTTTGCACTGTATTCCCATGCCGGTTATGGGCGGAATTATGATTTTGCTTTTTGGAAGCATCATGGTTGTTGGTTTGAATACCCTTGTACAAAGCCGTGAAAACCTTATGGAAACTCGCAATCTTGTCATTGTCGCCATGGTTATTATTTTTGGTATCGGAGGAATCAGTATTGATATCGGCGAGTTCCACTTAAGCGGCATTGGACTTTCTGCTATCATTGGGGTTTTTCTTAACCTTATTTTGCCCGGAAAGAAATATCTCCATGTTGACCCAACCCAGCGGCAATAAATACCCATGTGCGGGAAAAGGATTTGAATGCGGAAAAAACTGTTAAAAAATGCAAATTTTTTCTTGACAAATGCATGGATTTTAGTAAATTGAACTTCGGTTGTTCCCCGATAGCTCAATAGGCAGAGCGGGTGACTGTTAATCACTAGGTTGGCGGTTCAAGTCCGTCTCGGGGAGCCAATTTTTTTTAAAGCTGTCTGCTTATTGCAAGACGGCTTTTTTTGTTTTCTTGTTTGGTTGTCGCTTTAAATTTAAAATACAAAAGATAGTTTTCTTTCTTTTATAACTTAGCCTGTTAAAATAAAAAAGCTCCATAAACTCATGGAGCCGGAAATATTGATAATATTACTTCTCTTAGAAACGAAAACCGTAAGAAATACAATAGGTATTTATTCCGGAATTATGCTCATTTATACCACCATTAGAAAAGTGGGCAAAATCAGCTTGAATACTGTGCCTGAAATCATCCCCAAATTGAATACCGACTGCACCCTTTGTACGGAATTGAAAGCTTATCCCAAAATTTTTATTATAAAATGTTGTTTCTGAAAAAAAAGCTCCGCCAAATGTCAAAGAAGCATAAGGACGCCATATTCCTTCCCGATTAAAAACAGCTAATCCGCCGCCTGAAAGCGTCCCGCTCCAAAAATCATTATTTGAATTTTTCCGTATATAGTTTGCAGAAATTTCTACTAATGGAAGAATGGAAAGCTCTTCATTTTCATAAACAGCATCAAAAGTTCTGCGTAAGGTTAAATCAGCAGCAGCTGATTGGCGGTCACTTGCGCCGCCGCTGACAAAAAGCCACCACTCACCGGAAAAAGCCTGACTTGGAGCTCCAATTAAAACAAATAAACAAAGAAAAATTTTAAAAAATTTCTTCATAACAACTATTTTCCTTTTCAAGTATTCTTATTAAAGCCGTGTAAAATAACCAACCAGAATACTAATCATAACCACTTACAAATACAAAAATCAAAACTATCGAAACTTTTTATCTACGGCACATTCTTTAAGATTAGTTCTTGTCAAATTTTACATATCAATAAAGATAATTTTGTTAATTTGCATTTATTTGATAAAAAGTCAAGATATAAAATAAACGCTTTATCATAGTATTAGGTTGATTTTATAATAATTAGATTTAATTACAAAAATTTACAGTTATACTTTTTTATGGGGGAAATGATGAGCTCTGCTGTCGCTGTCCGTAGAGCTCGTTCACTCGCAAACAGCTGCCGCTTCCCCAAACCCCCACATTATCTGTTTTTCTTTCATAAAAACAAGATTACTTTTTGCAATTGAAAAAATTTATTTGTTCATCAACCTCTTTCCATAACAAAACGAAAAACCATAAAATAACACACTAAGCTCAACGAATTAAAAATAAAGCCCCTCTTATTGTCTTTACAATAAAAGGGGTAAAAGAGTACAAATAAATAGTTATGAAACTATTTACCTGCTGCACGCAAGCGGGTTAAAGCACGTTTCATTGCATTTTCTGCTCTGACAACGTCAATGCCGTCCTGCTGCTTTGCAAGTTGTAAACGTTCTTCTGCTCGAGCTTTTGCTTTTTCTGCTCGTTCAACATCAATATTTTCTGACAATTCAGCAGCCTGTGCTAAAATAGAAACTTTATTATCCGCTACTTCAGCAAAACCACCAGCAATAAAAGCCGTATAATCTTTATTACCAATTCTATAGACTAAAATGCCAATACTAAGAGCAGTAAGCAAAGGAATATGACCAGCAAGAACACCGAATTCGCCATCTACACCAGGAGCCCCGACATAATCAACGTCAGTGCTGAGCACCACTTGATCAGGGGTTACTATTTCAAGACGAAGTGCAGCCATTGCTATCTCCTATGCTTATATTTCCGCCCCTCCCCAACAATAAGGCAGGGACAGAAAACATTATGCTTGAGCTTGACGCTTATTATATTTTTCGATTGCCATTTCAATGCCGCCTACCATGTAAACGTCATTTTCAGAAAGGTAATCGTATTCACCACTCAAAAGACCTTTGAACGCTTTAATCGTATCTTCAAGTTTTACATAAACACCGGGTGTTCCTGTAAATACTTCTGCAACGTGGAATGGTTGAGACAAGAAACGCTGGATACGTCTTGCACGTGCAACAGTAACTTTATCGTCATCAGAAAGTTCATCCATACCAAGAATTGCAATAATATCTTGAAGGTCTTTATACTTTTGCAGAACCATTTGCACTTGACGAGCAATAGAATAATGTTCTTCACCAACAACTTGCGGGTCAAGAATACGGGAGGTAGAGTCAAGCGGGTCAACAGCAGGATAAATACCAAGCTCAGAAATTGCACGGGAAAGAACAAGCGTACCGTCCAAGTGTGCAAATGTTGTAGCAGGAGCAGGGTCGGTCAAGTCGTCGGCAGGAACATAAACTGCCTGAACCGACGTAATGGATCCGTTCGCTGTTGAAGTAATACGTTCCTGCAAACCGCCAAGGTCAGTACCAAGAGTTGGCTGATAACCAACGGCTGACGGCATACGTCCTAAAAGTGCAGATACTTCTGAGCCTGCTTGTGTGAAACGGAAAATATTATCAATGAAGAGAAGAACGTCTTGGTTTTCATCATCACGGAAATATTCAGCACAAGCAAGAGCGGTCAAAGCAACACGAGCACGCGCCCCCGGAGGTTCGTTCATTTGACCATACACCAGAACTGCTCTTTCCAAAACGCCGGCGTCCTTGAGTTCATGGTACATGTCGTTCCCTTCACGGGTACGTTCACCAACACCTGCAAAGACGGAGTTACCGCCGTGTTGTTTTGCAATGTTGTTAACAAGTTCCATAAGAACAACGGTTTTACCAACACCTGCGCCGCCAAAGAGACCGATTTTACCCCCTTTCGGGAAGGGAACCAAAAGGTCGAGAACTTTAATACCTGTTTCCAAAAGTTCAACTTTGGTATTGAGTTCTGTGAAAACCGGAGCAGCTCGGTGAATAGGAAGATATTTATCAGCGTTTACTTCGCCAAAACCATCAACAGCCTTCCCGACAACGTTCAAAATACGACCTACTGCTGCTTTGCCAACAGGAGCCATAATGGGAGAGTTTGTATCAACTGCTTCCATGCCGCGAACCAAACCGTCGGTTGAGTCCATAGCAATTGTTCTTACAATATTATTACCAAGATGCTGTGCAACTTCACAAACAAGTTCCGGGGCATCTGTGTTATTCGGGTTATTAATGACAAGTGCGTTTAAGATGTTGGGAAGCTGACCTTCAGGGAAAGCAACGTCAACAACAGCACCGATAACCTGTACTATATGACCTTTATTACCTGTCATACTTCAAAGCTCCTACTTACTGGCTTTGCAACGCATTTGCGCCGCCTACAATATCCATGAGTTCATTGGTAATGGCTGTTTGTCTTGTTTTGTTGTATAACAAGGTGAGCGAGCCAATCATTTCATCACAGTTATTGGTTGCATTGTTCATAGCAAACATACGAGCAGCGTTTTCACTGGCAAAATTGTCCAATAAACCGCGATAAATTTGAACATTCAAATAACGCGGTAAAAGTTCCGCAAGCAAAACTCCGACATTGGGTTCATATACATACTCAATGCCTGCATTTGCATCTTCTTCTTTTTCAGAAGGCACAACGGGCAAAAGAGCCATACTTGTAGGAACCTGACGGGACATACTCACAAATTCACTATAAACTAAATACACTTCATCAGCATTATATTCTGTATAATTATGAGAAACGGTATTTCCGATAGTTGTAGCCACCTGAAAATTCAGACTTCCCATAACATCAGTCATAGCAGAAAGAACTTGGAAACCGGTTTTTCTTACAGCGTCACGGCCTTTCCGACCGACACAAATAAAAGAAACGGCTTTTCCTTCACTTTCTTTTGCTTTTGCTAATTTTAATGCAGTATTTATTAAATTGACATTAAAAGCACCGCATAAGCCACGGTCGGAAGTAACAAGCAAAATCAGCACGTTCTTCTTTTCCTCATGGTTTTCTAAAAGAGCATGATCCGCCCCTTCAGTACGGGCTGCTAAGTCAGACAACATGGTATTAAACTTATTCGCATAAGGACGGAACCGTTCAATACGTTGCTGTGCACCACGTAAGCCGGCAGAAGCAACCATTCCCATTGCCCGGGTAATTTGCTTCGTTTTTTTAACGCCGGCTATTTGCAGTTTAACATCTTTTAAGGAAGGCATAAATTACCTCCGTGCCACAAAAGATGCTTTGAACTCTTTAATGGCTGAACTTAAACGTTCTTCCAAATCTTTATCAATTTGTTTACGTTCACGGATATCAGCTAAAATATCAGCTTTTACAGTACGTAAATGTTCCAAAAGACCAGCTTCAAAAGGAAGAACATCGGCAACTTCAATATCATCTAAAAAGCCGCGAGCTGCTGAAAAAATAGACGCAACCTGCTCTTCAGTCGGCATGGGTTGATATTGCGGTTGTTTCAAAAGTTCTGTCATTCTGGCTCCACGGTCAAGTGTTGCTTTTGTTGCTTTGTCAAGGTCAGAACCAAATTGAGCAAAAGCAGCCATTTCACGGTATTGAGCAAGGTCAAGACGAAGCGTACCGGCAACTTGTTTCATTGCTTTGATTTGGGCTGCCCCACCAACACGTGAAACAGAAATACCAACGTTAATAGCGGGACGGATACCTGCGTTGAAGAGGTTGGATTCAAGGAAAACCTGACCGTCTGTAATAGAAATTACGTTGGTTGGAATATATGCTGAAACGTCTCCTGCCTGCGTTTCGATAACAGGAAGAGCGGTAAGGGAGCCGCCGCCAAGTTCATCGGAAAGTTTAGCAGCACGTTCAAGTAAACGTGAGTGCAAGTAGAAAACGTCACCGGGGAATGCTTCACGTCCCGGAGGACGGCGGAGAAGAAGTGACATTTGACGATAGGCAACAGCCTGTTTTGACAAGTCGTCATAAATAATGAGAGCGTGTTTACCGCTGTCTCTGTAGTATTCAGCCATAGTACAGCCTGCATATGCGGCAATGTATTGGAGCGGAGCTGATTCTGAAGCAGATGCGGAAATAATGGTGGTATATGCCATTGCACCGTGCTGACGGAGTTTTTCAGCAACAAGAGCAACTGTGGATTGTTTTTGCCCGATTGCAACATAGAAACAATGCACATCAGTATTTTTCTGTGCTAAAATGGCATCGACACATACTGCGGTTTTACCAACCTGACGGTCACCAATAATAAGCTCACGCTGACCGCGTCCGATAGGCGTAATAGCATCAATGGCTTTAATACCGGTTACCATTGGTTCATGAACACTTTTCCGTGACATAAGACCAGGAGCTTTAAGTTCAACCGGACGTGTTTCAGATGATTCAACAGGTCCCAAACCGTCAAGCGGCTGACCGAGCGGGTTTAAAACACGACCTGTAACAGCTTCACCAACCGGAACAGAGAAGATTTTACCCGTACGTTTTACCGGGTCACCTTCTTTAATGGCTCTGTCATCACCTAAAAGAGCAACACCAACGTTGTCCTCTTCCAGGTTGAGCACCATTCCCATAAGACCACCTGGGAACTCAAGAAGTTCCATGGCCATAGCATTTTGAACACCGTAAACACGAGCAATACCGTCACCGACATAGAGCACGGTACCGGTTTCGCTCATTTCGACTTTCTGGTCGTAATTGCGGATTTGTTCTTCAATAATTTTACTAATTTCTTCAGCCTTTATTTGCATGGCCTACTCACCCCTCTTGATGGATTCTCTGAGGTTATCAAGCTGCGCACGTAAACTTGCGTCATAAACAATATCACCCACTTTCAGAACAATGCCGCCTAAAATTTTGGGGTCAACAGCATAGGACAAATCAAGCTTACGACCAGTTTGTTTTTCAAGCTGAGAAATAATCTCAGACTTTTTTGTATTGTCAAGTTCAATAGCTGTGGTAACAAGTCCACGGCTAATACCTTTTGCGTCATCAAGTATTGCCTTAAAATCAGCTATAATTGCAGGAATTAATGCAAGCCTTCCTTTGTCGGCAAGCAGTGAGAAAAAGTTTTTTTCCGTTGTACCTGCCTTGCAAAGTCCCAGCACACCCATGACAATGGATTTTTTTTCATCATGCGTAATGACAGGGTTCATCATTAATTCTTTTAATTGAACATTTTCTTCAATAGCAGAGGCAAAAGCAGTTAAAGACTCAGCAAAAGTATCCAGTTCACCTTTTTCTTTTCCTAAGTTAAATAACGCACTTGCATAACGCCTTGATACTGCATTACCAATCATGAGAACACTACCTTTGATAAGGATTTTTCTATTAAAGCATTGTGTGCACCTGCATCTAAGCGTGACACAATTTCTTTTTCCATTGTTTTGACAATTTCATCTGCCATTTGTGCTTTAATTTTTTGTACTTCACTGTGCACATCCTGTTCAGCAGCAAGCTTTGCCTGTTCGACAATACGTTCAGCCTGCTTTTGTGCATCAGCTATAATGACAGCTTTAATTGTTTCTGCTTGTTTTTTACCTTCTTCAAGAAGTTTTGTACATTCTGCTTCAACAGAGCGAAGACGATCTTCAGCAAGGGATAAATTATGTTCAGCCTGTTGTTTTAAAGCCTTTGCAGTTTCTAAATCTTCTTTAACCTGTGCCTGATGTTTGGCAAGGAAATTTTTGATAAGCTTTCCGGCAGCATACCAAATAATACCAATAAAAATGGCAAAGTTTAAAACTCTTAGCGCAAAGTTTCCCCAAGGAAGCCCGTGCCCTTCTGATGCATAAGCAAAATCAGCAGCGGCACAAAATAAAACAACAAATGCGAAAGAACTGAGATATTTCACGTAACACCCCTAAAAAAGTGATTATGCTAAAATTTTTGCCAATGCTTCTTTGGAAAAAGCAGAAACATTTGCCTGTAAAGCCTGCAAAGCTTCCCGGCTTTCACTTTGGATTTTTTGTGTTGATTCCTGACGAATAACACGAGCCTCATCGTTTGCTTTTCCAAGCACACCACGGGCAGCATCTTCAGCACTTTTCTTATATGCATCACGCTCCTCAGCTATTTTAGAGCGAACGGCATTCAGACGTTCTTCATATTGAAGATTATGATCTTTCATAGATTGTGTGAAGTTTTCAGTATCTTTATTATCAGCGTCAATAATGGATTTGCGGCGGGCAATAACCCCGCGGATTGGCTTAATAATAAGAGAATGAATAATAAGCAGCGAAATAAAAAAGTTAATTAATTGTATTAAAAAAGTAATATCAAGACTTATACTCATATAAAATCCTTTCTCATAAGCCAAAATTATTTTTTATAAAATATACTTTTTTTCGACATGTGTCAATATAAATAACACAACCTAATTTCTTTGCCTATTCTTGAACTTCCGGTTCTTTCTTGAGCATTTGGATAGTACCGTCCAAAATCCCGCCGTCCTCAACAACCAAAGAAGGGCATTGGATTTTACCTTTTAAAATACCATCTCTGTGAATAGTCACATTTCTTTTGGCAACCACATCCCCGGTAAAACTGCCGGAAAGGTTCATTTCCCCGACGTTCACAGTTCCCTCGATTTTAGAATCTTTCCCAAGCATAAGGATGCCGTCAGATTCAATTTCACCAACAAACTGTCCGTCAATCCGAACAGCACCTTGGAAGGATAATTTTCCTGTAAAAAATGTCCCTGCTCCCATAAAAGCATTAATGTCATCTTTAGCCATTATTCTTTCTCCTCTAAGCTTTGAATACAAATCTATTAATCGAAACGCTCAGCACAATTCCGATAAAAATGCAGTTAACCACCATGGCAGTACCCCCATAGCTTATGAACGGCAACGGGATTCCCACAACAGGCATAAGTCCTACCACCATTCCTGTGTTAACCAAAACCTGCCAAAAGAAATAAAAGAAAATCCCTGCACAGAGCGTACTGCTAAATCGATCTCTTGCAACAGAGATAGTACTATAAATAGAAAATAAAAAAAAGCAAAAAATTACCACTACGCTGACACTGCCTACAAAACCCCATTCTTCGCCAAGAACAGCAACGGCAAAGTCCGTATGTTTCTCCGGCAAAAAGCGCAGCTGGCTTTGTGTTCCCTCCTGAAAGCCCTTGCCTGTCAGCTGACCGGAACCAATAGCAATTTGTGATTGGATAATATGATATCCCGCACCCCGCGGATCACGGGTCGGATCCAAAAAAGTTTTAATCCGTTCTTGCTGATAATCATGCAAAGCAAACCAGCTCAGCGGAATTAATAAAGGAATGATAATCAAGCAAATACGCAAAACTTTCCATTTAATTCCATGAAAAAGAGCCATACCTCCGATTAAAAATAACACGGTTAATGCCGTTCCCAAATCAGGTTGTTTTGCAATAAGCGCAAAGGGCACAAGTCCAATAATTAATAATTTAAATAATTGTATCCAGCCCAGACTTTCACCGTCTTTTGACAAATATTTTGCTCCCATTAAAAGAACAGAAAATTTTGCAAACTCACCGGGTTGAATGCTGAAAACGCCCAAATCAAGCCAACGCTGTGCCCCATATACGGTTTTTCCCATTATAGGCACAAGTGCAAGCAAAACCAGCACAAACAAATAAAAAGGAAGAGAAAACGTTTCTAAAACTTTATAGTTAATGAGAGCGACTGCAAACAGAATAACAACACCAATTCCGCCCCAAATTATTTGTCTTTCATAAAAAGGCGTATGGATAATACCGTCCTCAAAGCGGATACTGCTTGCTGAGTACAAATTGACAAAACCGATAGAAAAAAGAATGATAGTGGAAATAAATAATGCCCAATTCATATCAAGGAACATTTTTTTATTGGGAATATTAAAAAGTCTCATTACTTTTTCTCCATGGGAAATAATAATCGGATAATATCCCGTGTGACCGGACCGGCAGCGGAAGAACCACCGCCTCCATGTTCCAGCATGGTTACAATAACATAACGGCGTCCGTCTTTTTCCGCATATGCCCCAAGCCAAGCGTGGTCACGTTCTTTAAAATCCATTTCATAGTTCTTTTTCCGTCTGTCACCGACCATTTTCACTTTAACAACCTGAGCAGTCCCTGTTTTTCCGCCGGTAATGACGCCTTCCGTTTTGATAATTCTTGCTGTTCCGCGGGGTTCATTGGCGGTTGCAAACATATAATCGGCTATCATTTTACAATGTTCAGGACTGATGGGAGTATGCCCGACGATTTCCGGTTCCGCATCTTTAATAAGCTGTGGTTTCAAGAGTTTTCCGCCATTGAGCAAAGAGCTGATATAGACGCTTAATTGTATAGGCGTTACCAGCAAATATCCCTGTCCGATGGACATATTAACAGTATCCCCGTTTTGCCACCGTTCTTTGACGTTTTTTAATTTCCATTCTCTGTCCGGCACATTTCCTCTTGCTTCGTGCGGCAACTCAATTCCTGTTCTTCTTCCAAAACCGCATTTTTTTGCAAAATCAGAAATATAATCAACACCCAATTCCAAGGATTTTTCATAATAATAAACATCGCAGGAATACATAATGGAATGTTTCAAATCAACAGAACCATGCCCAAACTTGCTCCAGCACCGAAACTGTGAATTTCCCAACTTAAACACTCCGCTGCAAAAAGCCGTATCTTTGGGGCTGATACCTTTTTCCAAAAGCGCCCCTGCCATAACAAGCTTCCACGTGGAAGCAGGCGGAAATACACTCTGGATTGTTCTGTTTTGCAAGGGGTGTCTTGGATTATTTCGGACAGCGTCCCACTCTTTTTGAGAAAAACCGGTAACAAACAAATTATTATCATAGGAAGGCAAGGTTACAAGAGCATCAATAGCTCCCGTATCAGGATTCATCACAATAACAGACCCTGCGTAATCCCCCATAATCTGTTCAATATTTTTTTGTAATTCGATATCAATACTTAAATAAATATTTTGCCCGGAATGAGAAGTATTAATAATTTCTCTGTGCAAAGAACGCCCAAAAACGTCAACTTCCATGGCATCCATACCTTTAACGCCGCGCAGTCTGTCTTCCAAAACATACTCAAGCCCTTGACGTCCGACAATATCTCCCAAACTCAGGCGCTCATCATTTTTAATTTCTTCCTGTGTCGCTTCAGCGACATAGCCCATAATATGGGCAAGCGTATTTCTCTGGGGATAATGCCTGCGAGCTTTTGGAATAACATATATTCCCGGCCATAAGTGCACCTGTCCCTGTATGGCAGCTATGGTTTCAAAAGGAACTTCTGCAATAATAATAGGATCAAAAGAACGTGCTAATGATCTGTTTTTATTATAAATACTAATTACTTCTTCATAGGGAGTGTTGGTCCATTCACTGATTTGCGCAAGGGCTGCATACACATCAAGGACATCTTCCCGAACAATTGTTATCGCAAAAGTAATATAATTTTCTGCAAGGGGAACGCCATTGACGTCAAAAATTTCCCCGCGTGCGGCATCAACCCGGGCGATTTTTGTTTTATTCTCCAGTGCTAAACGGACAAATTCTTCTCCCCTGTGGATTTGCAAATACCAATACCGTGCACAAAAGATAACGAACAAGAGTGCAATAAGAAATTGCAATAAAAATAATCCCATTCGAGGCGGTTCATAGGTTTTACTTTCAATCTTGTTCGGCATTTCTGAAACCTTTTCTTAAATAACTAATCCCGTGCCACAAAACAGGTGTAAAAAACATCTGATAAACACACTCATCCTGCAATGCAGTATAATCAATATAAATATCTTGTACAGAGGCAAGCACGCTGACAATAAAATAATGAGAAACAGAAAGAGCAAAACTCAAAAGCAAAATAAACATCAGGCTTTCAACTTCAAAAAACCAGCGCCACGCATAAAAGAAAATAACAGTCAGCGAATACCACAAAAAAACATTCCCGAAAGGCATGGTACCGACACCTTCTTGGATAAGGATAAAAAGGCAAAACACAAGGCTAAACTGCACTTTTTTCTTTTCCTGCAGAGCAACAATAAGAGCAGGAATAAAAAAATCTACTCCGGCACTAAAAATCTGCAAAAAAACAGCAAAACAAATATATACAAGCCACCAAAGAACATTGAGCGCTTTCATGGCTAATTTGCCCCGTTTGCATTAGCTTGTTCGTCAAAAGCCTTTTCGATATCATTTTCTTCACTTTGGACAAGATACGGTGTTGCCATGGGTGAAAACATACTATTAGGTTTAGGAGAATAAACAGGACTGCCTTCCGGCAAAATATGCTCAAAAGGATTTTGCAGAAGCAAAACTTCCTCAAGTTTTTCAAAATTAACCAAGGGCCTTACCTGAATTTCAAACATAAAATTTGAGCTTGATTCAACGCTGACAATTTCCCCGACAGGAATACCCTTTGGGAAACTTAAGTCCAAACCGCTTGTCAGTATCCGTTCCCCGACTTTAACTTCTTCATTTTTTTTGACAAAACGCATGGAAAGAAGCTGATTATGCCCATTTCCCTGCACAATCCCCGGAACTCTGCCGTTTTCCGTAATAACAGAAACACTGCTCCCGGAATCTGTCAGCAAAAGTGCAACGGAAGTATAGGGACCGGCTTTTAACACCCTTCCGATAAGCCCGTCCGCATTAATAATGGGAGTACCTACTTTTGAACCGCTGAAAAAACCTTTGGAGAGCACAAAACTGTCAAAAAAATCATTTGCGCCAAGACGCCATGCCAAAATGCGTACGCCCTCAGCCTTCCAGTCAACAGCATAATCGATGGAGAGCAGTTTCCGTAAACGGTCAAGTTCAGCTTTTTCTTCTTTTGCAGAAGCCAGCTCACGTTTTGCATTAAAAAGTTCTTCTTTTAAGTGTTTATTTTCTTCATTAACACCGACAAGACTGATATAATTATTCCAAAAATCCGACACGGTTGTTGAAACATAAACAACAGACCGTACAACAAACCCGGCAACTTCCAAACCGATATTCGTACTGATAGTGTCAAGTTTGCTTGTCCGTTCATTCCATGTATAAATTCCAAGAAAGAACATAAAAAGTAATACAAAAACAACAATTAATCGTCTTGCATTCATGCCTCACCTAAAAAAATAAATTCGGATTAGAAGATACTAACCCGAATTTATCATACTCTTCTTTTATTAGTCTATACAAACTTCATGGAGTAAATCTAAATTATCAAGGGCAATGCCTGTTCCCATAACAACTGCGGACAACGGATCATCAACAATAAAAATAGGTAAATTGGTTTCCTGCCGCAGGCGCTCATCAAGACCTCGAAGGAGCGCTCCGCCGCCGGTAAGAGCAATGCCCCTGTCCACAATATCAGCCGCAAGTTCTGCAGGCGTTTGCTCAAGGGCAACACGCACAGCCTGAACAATAGCTTCCACCTGTTCAGAAATGGCAACGCGGATTTCTTCGCTGGTAATCACAATAGTATGAGGTATGCCGGTCACAAAGTCACGTCCCTTTACTTCCAGCTGCTGCTCCGGCTCCATCGGAAAGGCAGAGCCGATTTTCATTTTTATTTGTTCAGCAGAAATTTCCCCAATGAGCATATTATATTTACGGCGAATATAGGCTGCAATGGCCTCGTCCATTTTATCACCGCCAACACGGATGGAACGGGCATAGACAATACCGGAAAGGGCGATAACTGCAACTTCGGTTGTTCCCCCGCCAATATCAACAACCATATTGGAAGTAGGTTCCTGAATAGGGAGCTTTGCACCAATACTTGCCGCCATGGGCTCTTCAATCAAATAAACTTCTCTTGCTCCGGCGCTCAGGGCTGATTCTTTTACCGCCCTTTTCTCAACCTGAGTAATGCCTGTCGGCACACAAATCATAATCCGGGGACGCACCAAACGTCTTTGATTATGCACTTTGGATATAAAATGACGAAGCATGGCTTCAGTTACTTCAAAATCAGCAATAACACCATCTTTCATCGGACGGATAGGTTCAATATTTTTAGGAGCTTTACCAAGCATATTTTTTGCGTCAGTACCAACGGCAATAACCTGACTGCTTCCTTTTCTGTCACGTTTCACTGCAACAACAGAAGGTTCACTTAAAACAATACCATGTCCTTTCACATAGACACAGGTATTTGCTGTTCCAAGGTCAATAGCAAGATCATTTGAAAAGCAGCCCAACAACATATCTAAAATTTTTGCCATATAAATTCCTACTTCATTAATCAATAACTTAACAACTTAACCAAAAAATAAGTATACGTATCTTTTTTAATTGTCAATAAAATACTCTACGAAATTTTCGCACCATTGGGAGCAGCAGAGGTCAGCAAGCTGAGGTGTTCCCCTTTTTCCGCCGTTAAAATCATGCCGTGGGAAACCAGACCGCGGAGCTTCCGAGGGGGCAAATTTGCCGCCACAACAACTTTATGCCCTACCAAATCGGCAGGCTTATAAAATTCGGCAATGCCCGAAATAATTTGCCGGGGTTTTTCTTCTCCTAAATCTACTTCAAAACGCAGCAATTTATCCGCATCAGGATGCTGCTCGGCAGCGACAATTGTGCCAACCCGCAAATCCAGTTTTTGAAAATCCGCAAATTCAATGCAGGCAGTTTCTGTTTTTTCTTCTTTTGCATTGTTTTGTTTTGCATTTTTACTATTTTGCTTTTTTCCCGCCTGTTTTTCTTCCACAGGTTTTTCTAACCGAGGGAATAAATTGGAAGTTTCGGAAACAGCCTGCCCTGTGCGCAGGTGAATTTTACAGGAAAGCAAATCATCCATTAATTTCCCATGGAAGGAAAATTCTTTTCCCAGCTGTGCCTGCATTTTTTTACTGCTTTCCGGCATGACAGGATAGAGAATCACGGCAATTTTATACATATTTTCCAGCAGCACACGGATAACTGTTGCCAAACGTTCTTGCTTGCCTTCTTTGTATAAAGCCCATGGAGCCTGACTATCAACATATTTATTCATGAGTCGGATAGGCTCCCACAAACCTTCCAGCGCTTGTGAAAAACGAACCTCTTTAAAAAGTTGAATATAATTTTGCAGCGCATTATCCACACTTGCAAAAATTTGTTCATCATCTTCGGAAAGTTCCCCTAAGGCAGGAATTTCTTTTGCAAAATATTTTGCATTCATAGAAAGGACACGACTGAATAAGTTACCTAAATCATTTGCTAAATCAGAATTAATCCGAGAAATCAAAGCTTCCTCGGAATAGGACGCATCAGAACCAAAATGCATATCACGGAGCAGAAAATACCGAAAGGCATCCAAACCGAAATGCTCAGCGGCAAAACGGGGATCAACCACATTGCCCAAGGACTTTGACATTTTTGTATCTTTAACAAGCCAATATCCATGTACATTTAAGTGTTTGTAAACAGGCAAATCAGCAGCTTTAAGCATGGTAGGCCAGAAAATTCCATGGGGTTTCAAAATATCCTTAGCTACCAAATGTTCCCCGGGCCAATAGGTATTGAATTTGGTTAAATCGTCACTGTTTCCCCATCCCAGAGCAGAAATATAGTTTGCAAGTGCATCAAACCATACATAGCACACATAGTCTTTGTCAAAAGGCAGCTCAATACCCCATTCCAGACGTGATTTTGGACGGGAAATACACAAATCCTCCAGAACATTGCCTTCCAGCATGGCAAGGACTTCATTTTTATACCGTTCAGGACGGATAAAATCAGGATTATCAAGAATATATTGTTTTAACCATTCCTGATATTTGGACATTTTAAAGAAATAGTTTTTTTCACTGATATATTCCGGCTTTGTTTTATGCTGCGGGCAAAGACCGTCTTCCAGTTCTTTTTCCGTATAAAAACGTTCACAGCCAAAGCAATAATGCCCGCCGTATTCACCATAATAAATATCGCCCTTATCATAAATTTTTTGGAGCAGCGTTTGGACAGATTTTTTATGCTCTTCATCGGTTGTGCGGATAAACTGATCATAATCGATTTTCAAATCTTTCCAAAGCGCTGCAAATTCACCGGAAATACCGTCAACAAATTCTTTTGGGCTTTTCTTTTCTTTTGCTGCAGCTTTGACAATTTTATCCCCATGCTCATCCGTACCTGTCAGCATGCGTGCATCCATACCAAGAAGGGCGTAAAAACGTTTCAATGTATCAGCAATAATAGTTGTATAGGCATGTCCTAAATGAGGGCGGGCATTGACATAATAAATGGGGGTTGTGATATAAAAACTAGACATATTTTCTCCTATTCCTGATTTTCATCAAAGGATGCACGTTTATACAGTTTTTCTTTACTGCGATACTGATAATTGGATTTACGGGCATATTTATTATACTGGGGCTTTTCTTCCTGATATTCTTCATCTAAAAGCTTTGATAAATCCATATCCTCACCATAATGTTCATCACTGCCCATAGGCATGTAACTGCCATACATGCCTTGTTCGTCATGTTCGGAATAATCGTCAAAACCTTGTGCTTTCACAGGATTTAAATTTTTCCACTCGTCAACGTCTATTTCCTGCTCCTGTCCCTGCTCATTCAGAACCACAACAATATTTTTAAACATGTTTGTCCGAACAACTTTTAACATGCCGTTATCGGTTGTATACCGTTTTCCAATCTTGGGCGATAAACTATGAAACGCATCGTAGGTATCTTGTTCGTAGCTCAGACAGCAAAGCAAACGCCCGCAAATTCCGGAAATTTTAGCAGGATTTAAAAAAAGATTTTGCTCTTTTGCCATTTTAATCGTAACCGGAGCAAAATTTTTCAAGTAACGACGGCAGCAAATGACCATGCCGCAGTTGCCGAGTGCTCCCAGCATTTGCGTTTCGTGCCGAACACCAATTTGCCGAAGTTCAATTCTCGTCCTGTATTCACGCACCAAGTCTTTGACAAGTTCCCGAAAATTAATACGTGTGGGTGCTGTAAAATAAAAAATCATTTTACTTTTATCAAGCAAAACTTCCACATCTACAAGCTTCATTTCAAGCCCATGCTCTTTTATACATGCTTTACAAAAATCAAAAGCCTGTACAACAAGTTCTTCCTGTTCGGTTGCCTGTATAATTTCATCTTCATGGGCTAAGCGGATAGTAAAAGGATTTTGGGGCTTACAAAAATCAATACTTTCAGAAAGTTCGCTTTTAACCCGCGCTTCCCCGTTTTCACTCTGATTTTTATCGTTTGTCTTGCTCAAAAGAAAATCAGCAGAATTGAGAGAATCACACTGCCAGACAATTCTGCCGAAAAAAATAGAAGTATCATTATAAGCAACAACAGCCTGCCCAAAACAAAGCTTTTGCTCCTGATCTACAATCCCAATACGAACTTGCCCATATTTACTGCATCGAATACCGATATATTGTTTCATAAAAAAGTATATTAATCCTTAAAAATAAGCGAAAATTATTTTTACTTTTTATATGCATTGTGTCAATCTTTTTATACGGTTTTTACAAATTTTATCTATTTCTTCTTGGCAGTAACCACGTTGTACTATTGACATTTTTCATTATAATATATAATAGTTACAGACAAAATTTATTTGTGGAGGAAAATCATGAGTAATTTAAAAAAACTGTATGATAAGAATATCAATATCATGCAATACCTGCGTGATAAAACAAATTCCAAGGAGAATAACAGCGCCGCAATTCTTACATCCTATGATATGCAGGCAGGAAGTTACGTAAAAAATTTTGAAGAAAATAAAATTGGCTCATATTACCATAATGGCAATAAAGAAGAATTATCAGCAAAAGAGTTTCAAAAAATTAAATTTGATTTTATAGGACAGAAGTTTAACGAATATATATATATATATAGAAAACAATGAATTAACCCTATTAGAAGCAGGAACTGGTGAGGCAACATCTCTTATACCGCTCATAAAAACTTTTCCTCACAACATTAATTACATGGGTTTTGATATTTCCTTATCAAGAATACAAACAGCCAATAAATTCTGCAAAAAAAATAATGCCGCACCACAATTGTTTTGTGCCGACATGCTCAATATTCCCTTATCTGACAACAGTATTGATATTATTTTTACTTCCCATGCCATTGAGCCAAATACAAATAAAGAATTAGAAATTTTAACGGAATTATATCGTGTATGTTCACAATATTTAATTCTTATTGAACCAAGTTACGAATTAGGCAATGAAAAAACACGAAAAAATATTGAAAAACATTGCTACATCAAAAACTTAAAACAAGCGATAGAGCAGTTAAACTGTGAAATTCTTTTTCATGACTTATTGCCTGTCAGCACGTATACAAATATGTCAGAAATGTATATTCTCAAAAAGAATACTGTCATGACACAAAACGATACTGCTTTTGTTTGTCCGCAATGCAAAAATAAATTAGTTCTTCATAACAACAATTATTTTTGTGAACATTGTTTAACTGTTTATCCCATTTTAAATAATATTCCAGACCTCAATATTAATCACAGTATATTATTTTCACAATATCTTGAGGATTAAAAAATAAAAATCCCTCTCAAATTCATATGAGGGGGATTTTTATTTTATAAACTCATTTTATTCATCAAGTTTCAAAATACTGCGAAGCAGCGCGGTATTTTGTTCACCGTTATTATGTTTATAGCTGTTATGCAAATATTCCAAGGGTGCGTGGTGGCATTTTTTAACAATGGCATGCGCCATTTTTTCAAGTATATCGTGCAATTCAGGATTATCTACTCCAAGGTGGTCTAAATTTTTCAAAGTTTTTGCCACTTCTTCCGCTGCAATTTTATCGCCTTTCTTTTCTATATCCAAAATAGTTGGCTTTAATTTCAAAAATCCCCGCCAAAATTCAAAAGCTTTTACTTCTTCATCAACAATTTGCGCAGCCTTTGTTGCTTCATGCTTTCTATTGGCAAGGTTTTCTTCCACAACTTCTTTTAAATCATCAATATCATACACATACACATTGTCTAAGTGGTTGACCGCAGGGTCAATATCACGGGGCATGGCAATATCAATTAAAAACATGGGGCGTTTTTTGCGTTTCCGCATAACTTCCTGCATCAGTTCAGGATGAATAATTGCTTCCATAGCCCCTGTGGAACTAATCATAATATCCGTATCCACAAGACACTCTTTTAGTGCATCAAAAGGAAAAGCCAAACCGCCGATTTTTTGCGCCAATTCTTCTGCTCTTGCCAGAGTTCTGTTGACAATTTTCAATTCTTTTATACCGCTATTAACCAAATGCATGGCGGCAAGTTCTGCCATTTCCCCCGCACCAAGGAGCAGGGCTTTATTTTGGTTCATGTCATCAAAAATACGCTTGGCAAGTTCCACAGCAGCATAACTGATGGAAACTGCACTTGAGGCTACTGCTGTTTCAGAACGAACACGTTTTGCCACAGAAAAAGCTTTATGCAGCAATCTGTTGATGAGAAGCCCGGCATGCCCTGCCTGTACAGACAAACGGTACGCAGCTTTGAGCTGCCCTAAAATTTGCGGTTCCCCAAGCACAAGGGAATCCAAACTTGAAGCAACCCTGAATACATGCCGTATGGCTTCCTCATCCTGATAATGATACATGCAGGCGCGAAGTTCATTGATATCAGCATGACGAATATCACACCAGACTTTGAGCAAATCCTCATAGTCCCCGTCATACACAACAATCATTTCAACGCGGTTACATGTTGATAAAATAAGCGATTCTTTAACCGCAAGTTTATCCTGCACAGAAGAAATACATTTTTTATGGCACAGAAAAGGCCATTTCTCAGGACTTGTAAATTCTGTTAACGCAAACTTTTCCCGTATTTCAACCTGAGCAGTGCGGTGATTTAACCCTATAAGATGAATAACTGACATAAACTATACTAAAAACCTTATATATGATAAACTGATATTTAAAGCATTAAAATCCGTGGTGCGTGGGCAAAAACACATTCACGACAAAAAGCGAAAACAGTGTTACTGCAAAAACAATCAAGGCAAGCTTCGCAGTTTTGCGTCCATTTGTACCACGAACTTCTCTTTCATAAAATAAAAATCCATAAAGAGCAAGAATGAGCAGGGAGATAATTTCTTTGGGATCAAAGCTGAAGAAATGTCCCCATGCCATAAATGCCCAAATAAAACCAAACAAAAGCCCGATGGCATACAGAGGAAAACCGATACGGGTAGCAAGATGAATGGTTTTATCAAGTGCCCCGAGAGAAGGAATATTTTTCGGCAAATTCACAAGCTTTGTTTTATTTTTCAGCATATTTTCCTGCCAAAGGAAAAGGCAGCCGGCCCCTGCCGAAACCCCCATAATGCCAATACCTGCAAAAATGAGAAATAAGTGTACAAGCAAAAAGGGTCCTATGACTAAATGCTCCATGGGTTTTTCCTGATGCAGGAAAATAAGAGCAGATAAAAGGAGAATAAAGCAAAGGGGAGCGGCAAACACAAAAACTGTTGTATAGCGCAGCTTGTAATAAACCAAAAAAGAAATAAGCAAAAGAAACCAGCAAAGCGGGATCAAATACCACGAACGCAAAGCAAAAATATCCATGTCACGAATAAAGTTGACGCATAACAAAAACGAAAGCAGTACAAAGCAAACAGCCAAACAGCAAATTGCTTTTTTTTGCAGTGACTGCGGGTGCTTGCCAATAATTCCCACATAGAACAAAAATGTTGCCGCCGCACATAAAAAAAGTGAGGAAAGCGAAAGCGTAACTAACATATTCTATCCTTTTTATTCCTTTTATTTTTTCTTAAGCTTAAAAATTTCATTATCATCAATTTTAGAAACAACACTTTCAGGCAGAACCTGAGCCAGTTTTCTATGCAGTTCATGAAATTTTTTTAATTCAATAATAGCCATTATCTCTTCCCGAAAAGATTTTTCCACCAGTGCCCGAAAAATTTGCGGTCTTTTATGCTCCTCCACATTTTTTAAAATAAGAGGACGAAGGATTTTTATGAGCCGCAAAAAAGGCACATAGCTTTTCGCTATCCAGTTGTTTAAATCATCTTTCAGCGCTTTTGTAAATGCAGGACTTACCCCGGAACTGGACAGGGCAATAACAAGATTTTCATAGTCCAGATGTGCGGGAACAATGAAATGACCGCGCTCCGGCTCTTCAATCACATTACAAAAAATATTTTTTTCTTCGCAAATTTTTACAAAATTTCCATTTACTTCCGATGATGCGGTACAGGCAAAAGCCAAACGGATATCCTCCAAGTCGTTACTTACAAAATCCCGCTGAAGATATGTCACGGCAGGCTCGCAGTCATATTCTTCCCAAAAAGCCTTGTTAAAAACTTCCTGTGTGCAATAGGGGTCGATAACAATAATTTCATGGGCATGCGCTTTTAAAAGCGTTGCAATTTTTCTTCTTGCAACACCGCCTGCCCCCAAAACCAAACATTTATATCTTGTAATATCTAAAAAGAGCGGATAATATTTCATAAGAAAAGTATAAAACTTTCCACTATACTTTTCAAGATAAAATTGCTACATAAAACACATCACGGCTTATTTGCACGAAAAAGGAAAAAATATGAAATCAATCAAAACTACCCCGGAATTTATGAATTTGACAGAAGAAGAAATTACTAAGGCATTAGATGAATTCGAAGATAAATTCGACACAGATGAAGATGTTGATTCTTCTGTTGAACCCGATAATCCCATTGTCACGGAAGTTGCCAGACTTATCAATGAATATACAACAAAATTTGATGAAATTCTTGAAAAAACAGGGGATAGTGAAGACTTGCCTGCTGAAATTTTTGAATACGAACCGGAAATCATTATTGAACGTGTCGCCTATGAAATTTTCATGGACGCTGTTCATGACTCCATGCAGGAAGCTGATGATTTTGAATAACGCCTTACCTCTTCTCCGTATTTCGGAGAAGGGCTTTTATGAAAAATACTTATGAACATTCCAAATGGAAATGCCTCCTATGCCTGCGGTTCTTTTTTACTCATTGTAAAAGAAAAAAATGAGCAGGCTTTTCAGCTGGCAAAAATCATCAAAACATGGCTGGAAGAGAACAAACGCATTGCAACGATAATTCCTGCTTTTCTTCCTGAAGAACAATTATTGGAACATACCAAAAGCCACGATATTGCCGTTATTCTCGGCGGTGACGGTACTATTCTCGGCGTTTCACGCCGCATGTATACAAATCCCCTGCCCCTTATCGGCATAAACTTCGGGAAAGTGGGTTTTTTGGCAGATATTTCTCCTGAGAATTGGCAGGAATGTTTTGCAAAACTTCTTGCCGGCGAATATAAGGTTCAAAAAGTCACCCCTTTGCATTTTGAGCATATCAGAAATACTGCCGTTATCCGTTCCGGCATTGCCATGAATGATGTTGTTATTTCCCGCGGTGCTATGGCAAAATCTATTTTTATTAAACTGCGTGTTGATGATATTTTTATAACGGATTTACACTGTGACGGGCTTATTTGCTCCTCACCGCTCGGCACAACGGCATATACGGCTTCTGCCCACGGACCGCTCACCTTTCCTACCCTTGACGCCCATATCTTGACTCCTATCAGCCCCTTTGCAGGCTCCTTTTCCCCTCTTGTCATGCCTAAGGAAAGCACTATCCGAATCACCTCACTTGATGACAGGGAAACCTTTATTACCGTTGACGGTCAGGACTCCCATGAAGTACTTATGGGTGACAGCATTTGCGTCCAAAGTGCCGAACACAAAATAGCCCTGCTTGTCAGTGATACACGGTGGTTTTGGAAAAGACTGCGGGAACGCGGCTTTATTTTGCCGGGTCCGGGAAAATATACTATTTCCTAAAAAAACTCCCTCCCATGGAATAGTATTGTTAAAAGAAGTTCAAAAAGCACTTTTATCATTTTACTTGTAATTTGCATAAAAAATGACTATACTTTTTTTCTGCAAAAAAATTTTGAGGTGTATGCATGAGTTCAACGTTTAAAAGTGTTGATGAACAAATTAAAATTATCCGCCGCGGTATTGTCGATTTAGTCAGTGAAGAAGATTTACGCAAAAAACTTGCCCGCAATAACCCCTTGAATATCAAAGTCGGTTTTGACCCGACCGCCCCTGACCTTCATTTGGGGCATACGGTTGTTATCCATAAAATGCGCCATTTTCAAGAACTTGGACATAATGTCACCTTTTTGATTGGTGACTTTACAGGCAGAATTGGCGATCCTTCCGGTCGTTCCGAAACACGTCCGCCGCTGACGGAAGAACAGGTTATTGCCAATGCCAATACCTATAAAGAACAAATTTTCAAAATTTTAGACCCGGAAAAAACAACGGTTGCATTCAACTCCACATGGTTTAATAAACTGAGTGCTGCCGATATGCTGCGGCTTATGAGCTGCTGCACTGTTGCCCGTATGCTGGAACGTGACGACTTTGCCAAACGTTATAAAGAAGAACGCCCTATTTCTATCCATGAATTTTTCTATCCTCTTGCACAGGCATATGACTCTGTTGCACTCAAAACGGATGTTGAAATGGGCGGAACAGACCAGACCTTTAACTTGCTTATGGGACGTACACTGCAAAGCCATTATGGACAGGAACCCCAATGCATTATCACTGTTCCCCTTTTGGAAGGTCTTGACGGTGTGAGAAAAATGTCAAAATCCTATGGCAACTATATTGGTATTGCGGAAGAAGCAAAAGACCAGTTCGGCAAAGCCATGAGTATTTCTGATGAGCTTATGTGGCGTTATTATGAGCTTATCTCCGGCAAAACCTTGGAAGAAATTGCCCAAATGAAACAAGATGTGGAACAAGGTAAACGTCATCCGAAAACAGTGAAGGAAGAACTTGCCTTTGAAATCGTTGAACGCTATCACGGCAAAGAAAAAGCAGAAGAGGCAAGACAAGGCTTTAACGCTGTTTTTGCCAAAGGCGGCGTACCGGAAGACGCTCCAAAATTTGAATGTGCCGAAGGCGATGAAAGTATGCCTATTAATTTCTTAGCTGCAAGCGGACTTATCAAATCCAAAAGTGAAGCAAAACGCCTTGTTCTTTCCAATGCTCTCTCTGTCAATGATGAAAAATACACTGATCCTTATGCCCCGCTTTCCAAAGGTGAATATACTATTAAATGCGGTAAAAAAGGATTTTTGCTGCTGACTGTAAAATAGTGAGTATTTACAGAATAAAAAAGACACTCCATTTCGTATGGGGTGTCTTTTTTATTGTACGCTTTAACATAAAACACACCCGCTAAGCGGGTGGTACTTATTGACGCGTTTTTAAGATAAAAAAAACGGACAGGCAGTTTATTTTTTAAACACAAAATACACAGCCAGAATAATACAGAAAAAAGAAGCGAGGTGATTCCAGCGCAATTGCGTTTTAAAAGCAATGACCGAAAAAACTGTAAACACGGTCAAGGTAATCACTTCCTGAATAATTTTTAATTGCATGATATCAAACGGTCCGCCATTTTCTGCAAAACCTATTTTATTGGCAGGCACTTGCAGACAATACTCAAAAAATGCAATAGCCCAGCTAAAAATAATAACGCCGATTAAGGGCAGCGAAGCAAACCATGTAAACTCAGTCCGCATTTTTAAATGCCCGTACCATGCAAGCGTCATAAAAATATTTGATCCGATAAGCAGCAAAACAGAACCAATCCCTTGTATCAGCATATAAAGCTCCCCAGATAAGATATGTACTTCAATAAGATATATAAATACGACATTCTTCTCTACCAATAAAAACTATAAATCTCAAGAAAAAACTGCAAAGTTAATCCTTGCAAAAAAAACAGGCTCTCACTATACTATTTATATCTTCTTGCAAAGGCTTTTTATGTTTTCAAGTATTCTTACAACTATTTTTGTTATTATTCTTTTTTTACTGATATTTTTAAATTTTATTTCTCTGCCCGGAAACTGGATTGCAGCGGTTTTAATTATTATCAGCGCCTTTATTGTTCCGGACGGTACGTATACCTTTTTCTACTGGCTTTTATTCTTTGTCTTACTCATAGCAGGGGAAGTTGCCGAATTTTATTTGCAAATACTTCATGGAAAAAAAGCCAATGCCTCTGCTTCTTCCAATGTCTTTGGAATAATCGGAGCTATTGCAGGCGGTATTATCGGTATGCCCTTTCTTTTGGGTTTGGGGGCAATTTTTGGAACATTGCTCGGTGCCTTTCTGGGCTCTTTTTTAGCGGAAAAATTTATCTCTCATAAAGAAACGGAAGAAGCAGGCAAAGTTGCCAGCGCCGTAGTGATGGGTAAATTTTTAGGAATTTTGTTAAAATTCAGTCTTGGCATTTATTTAGTCTTTTACACTGCACGCACAATTTTTGAAGCACTTTAGCCATGTTTGACTTTTTGCATCTTATTCTTGTTGAAACACGTTTTCCTGAAAATATTGGTTCAGCGGCACGTGCTTCTGCCAATTTTGGCTCTGCCCCTCTTTCTTTGGTCAAACCGGAAATGTGGGATTTAGAAAAAGCAAGTCCCCTTGCCACGAAGCAAGGTATCAAACTGCTTGAAAAGGTGCAGGTTTTTGATACCGTACAGGATGCCATAAAAGACTGTGTTTTTTGTGTAGGAACAAGTGCAAGGGTCGGGGGCGTCCGACGTGAAACCCAAACTCCGAAAGAATGTGCAAAAGAAATTATCCAATATCTGCAAAAAGGCGAACAGGTTGCACTGCTTTTTGGTCCGGAAGACAGAGGGCTTGAAAATCACCATTTGGAATATTGCCACAGACTTGTGACTATTCCCGCTTCACCCGCTTGTGCATCTCTCAATTTAGCGCAGGCAGTTCTTCTTATTTTGTATGAAATTTACCAGTTGACACCGGAAAAACATAAAATGCGCCAAAAGGACAAAGGCGCCATTTCACGCAGGATTACCAGCGAAGAACGGACACTCTTACACGAAAAATTAAAACAAGTTCTGACAAAAATTGATGTTATACAGGAAAGCAATCCTGATTATTTCTTTTTACCCATGGCACGTTTTTTAGACAGAAAAGAGATACGCAGACATGAAATGGATATGCTTTTAGGCATATGCAGGCAAGTGGAACGTTTAATCAAGGCCGGGCAAAATGATTGAGCAAAATAATGTGAAAAATCTTATTATTCAGGCCCAGCGTCTGGGTGATTTAGTCATGACCTTTCCTCTTTTTAACTGGCTCAAAAAACAAGATAATAAAGAAATTTTTGTTTTGGCGGAGGAAAAATTTTATAAGGAGCTGCTGCGTATTTCCCCGCAGGTTACGTATATTCCTACCCGGGAAATGGCATATCTCAAAAAATTTTCTTATGATACTATTATTAATTTAAGCCATAGAGAAGACACGGCAAAACTCACTGCAAGCCTTGAAAAAAAATGTTTGTATGGTTTGGAAGAAAAAAATTCCTGCAGACAAATTTTTGGAAAATGGCAATTATACAGAGCTTCCCTTACCCATAATAACCATTATAACCGCTTGCATTGGGCTGATTTAAATGCTCTTGACCATATCCGGCCTCACATTATCCAAGCTGCCAAATGGGCTGTTCCGCAAGGAAAACAAAACGGCAAAATTGGTTTGTTTGTGGGGGCAAGTGAAGAGGCAAAACGCCCAAGTATTGATTTTTGGGCTGATTTAGCTTTGCAGCTCAATAAAAAAGGATATAATCCCATTTTTATCAGCGGTCCAAGCAAAGAGGAACAAAGAATTGCTTACGCTGCTGCAAAAAAGGCTCAAATGCCCCATGGGGTTATTCCGGGCTCTCTTTCAATAGTGGAACTCATACAATTTATAGAAAGCCTGCAATTGTTTATTTGCCCCGATACCGGTCCTATGCATGCTGCAAGCTTTGCCAATGTACCCACGCTTAATTTATCCCTTGGACCCGTTCATCCATGGGAAACCGCCCCTTACCCCCCTCACCATTATGTTATCCGCTCCAGTCTTTCCTGTTCCGGCTGCTGGCAATGCACAAAAAAAGAACAATTTTGCCGCAGAGCATTTATTCCTCACAGAATAGCTACACTGGTACACAGTTTATTATTACAAAAACAACTTCCCCGCATTCCCGGCATAACACTTTTTAAGACCGGCCGTAATGCCCTTGGACTCTACGAACTGGAAGCTGTTTTCGGGGATAAACCTTATCATTCCAAACAAGCTGATTTTTGGCGTTATTTCTTTTTATATATGCTATCCGATAAAAATGAGCGTTATCAAGCCTCTTACGAAAAAAGTAAAGCCGGCTTATTTTCTGCATTGCCCCAGCTTATACCTCCCATGCAAAAAGCCTATCTTTCCATGATAAAGCAGCTTCTCATCACAGAAAAAACAAATGCCATTCTTGCCCCAAACACATGGAGGGAATTTCCACCGCTTTTCCGCCCCCTTGCAAGCTATATCCAGCTTCTTCTCGAAAATGGGAATTACAGCAAAGAACTGCGGCTGCAGGCAATGGAATTATTGGAAAATTTCAGCAGTGCCTTAAAATAGTTTTTTATATTCCTGTGCTTTTTTATACAGCCATGTATGAAAAAGCAAATTTTCCGTCAGTTCCGGATGAAACGCTGTTGCCACCATATTTTTTTCCTGTACTGCCAAAATTTGATCTTTACGCCGAGCTAAAATTTTTACGTTTTTGCCAATCTGCATGATTTGCGGTGCACGAATAAAGACAGCAGGAAAATTGCAATGCTCCTCCCTATCTTGTTCAGAGAAAATCGGACACGTTATTTCAAGGTTTTCAACAAAACTTTCCTTTTGCCGACCAAAAGCATTACGGCTCACAGCAACATCCAAACAGTTTAAACAAACTTGATTTTCAAAACCAATAATTTTCCTGCTCAATAAAATCAGTCCTGCACAGGTTGCAAAAACAGGCATCCCCATAGTGATAAGACATTTTAATTTTTGAAGCATGGCATTTTGTACAAGCAGCTTTGCCATAACTGTGCTTTCTCCTCCGGGAAGGCAAAGACCATGTAAATTTTCCATATCTTGCAAAGAGCGCAATTCCACCGGCTTTGCCCCCGCAGCATACAGGGCGAGACAGTGCTCTAAAAATGCTCCCTGCAGGGCAAGCACGCCTATGCGCACTTGCTCTTGCTTGGGAGTATTTTCTACAGTCTGTATGGCTTGCTGAAAATGTATTGAAGATAAATGCGTTAACATACAAAACTCCAAATTTTACCAGCCCCGTTCCTGCATGCGGTCATGTGGCGCAATCGCTGAAATTTCAATACCCAGCATAGGCGTTCCAAGCCCTTGAGAAATTTCAAGCAGCTTCTTGGCATCGTTATAATGGGTAACGGCTTCAACAATGGCTTTTGCCTGTCGGGCAGGGTCAGAAGACTTAAAAATGCCCGAACCCACAAAGACCCCGTCACAGCCTAATTCCATCATAAAAGCAGCATCGGCAGGCGTTGCAATACCCCCCGCAGCAAAATTAACAACAGGCAGCCTGCCTTCCCTGCGGGTTTCCAAACCTAAATGCAAAGGAATAGCATGCTCTTTGCAAAAATACACCACTTCATCATCCTGCAAGGCACACAAAGCCCGAATTTCCTCATTAACCATACGAATGTGGCGGACAGCTTCAATAACATTGCCTGTTCCGGGTTCTCCCTTTGTTCTTATCATACAGGCTCCCTCAGCAATTCTTCGCAAAGCTTCTCCCAAATTTCTTGCTCCGCAGACAAAAGGAACTGTAAAGTTTTTTTTGTTGATATGAAACCTGTCATCAGCAGGTGTTAGTACTTCGCTTTCATCAATATAATCAACGCCTAATTCTTCTAAAATTCTTGCTTCCGTATTATGCCCAATGCGAACCTTTGCCATAACAGGGATACTTACACAATCCATAATCCGTTTCACAAGACTTGGATCCGCCATACGGGCAACTCCCCCCTCTTTACGAATATCAGAGGGAACACGCTCAAGCGCCATAACAGCACATGCTCCGGCTTCCTGCGCGATTACCGCCTGTTCTTCGTTTGTCACGTCCATAATAACGCCGCCTTTCAACATTTGTGCTAGGCCGCCTTTTAAAACCTCTTTGCTCATATTTCACCTCATGAGTTAATTTTTTGGGATAATTTTTATCGATACTATGAAAATAATGAAAAAAGTTTTATCTCTTTCTTTTTTCATGAGACAAAAACTATTGCTGTTGATACAATCATATTTCAAACTGATACAATTTATAAAAAATTAATATTATAATTCAATAAGTTATAATTATTACTGTTTAAAAATTCTTGACAGTACTTTAAAAATTGTACTACTCTATCAGTATGAATAGTATGACAATTATTAAAAATGAAATAAAGGAAAACCCTCATCTTCCTTTTTATCTTAATTTTATCAAAGCGCTGCAAAAAGGGATTGAAAATGACACGATAGAAATGGGTTCACGTTTGCCCACCCAAAGGCAGCTTGCCGAAGAACTTTCTCTCAGTCTCGGAACGGTCACACGAGCATATAAAGAAGCGCAGAAACATTCTCTTATTTCCGCTGTCATAGGACGCGGCACCGTTATTTCTCATCCCTCAAATAATATTGACATTGTCACCGAACAAAAAAAATATTATGATTTAAGCTTTATTTCGCCTTTTGAATTTTTAAACCCGTCTTTGGAAGACGCGTTAACTCATATTGATACGCAGGATAAAGAGCTTCTCAAATACCATGAACCAAGGGGTATGCTTCGTCACAGAAAAGCAGGTGCAATGTGGACAAAAAAATTTGGCGTCCCTGTTTCCGAAGAGAATATCCTTGTTTGTGCAGGAGCACAGCATGCTTTGCTCTCCCTTTTAATTGGCTTATTCCGAGCAGGAGATAAAATTGCAGCCGAAACCATTACCTATCCGCTGTTAAAAGAATTATGCCAGCGTCTTTCCCTGCAGCTTTGCCCCATAAAAACAGATGAATCCGGCATTATTCCCGAGAATTTTGAGTTAGCCTGCAAAAATGGCGATATCAAAGGACTATACCTTATGCCTTCCTGCCAAAATCCAACCTTGACTCAGCTTCCGGAGTTCAGACGTCTTGCGATTGTTGAAATTTGCAGAAAATACGATGTAAAAATCATTGAAGACGATGTCTACGCCCTTTCCCTTGAGCAAAAACTTCCTCCCTTTGCCGGTCTTTGCCCCGAGCGGACATTTTTTATTGCCTCCACAAGCGAGGCTATCAGCGGAGGACTTCGCATTGCTTATCTTACCAGTCCCGATGAGTATATTCAAACCATTGAACAAAGTATTGGCTACAGTATTTCCATGGCTGTTCCGCTTATGGCAGAAATTGCAAGCTATTGGATAGAAAGCGGCATTGCAGAAAAAAGCCTTTGGGCAAAAAAGGAAGAAGCTGCCGCACGAAACGTCCTTACCAGACGTATTTTAGACGGTTTTTCTCTGGAAACACGGAGCACGGGCTTTTATGCATGGCTCAGTCTTCCTCCACCATGGACAAATGAAAGTTTTACGAAAACAGCAAAAGAACACGGCGTCCTTGTTGCTGACTGCACACAGTTTTCTCTCCATTCTCCGCCTGCCAAGCATGCAGTACGCCTTGCCATTTGCGGTATCGAAAAAAAAGAAGAACTTTCGCATGCCCTTACAATTTTAGCAGCAATACTCCGTTCTTCCCCGCAATAATGAATAATATTTTTAAAATACTAAAGGAAATATCATGATTACTTTACGCCTTGCCACTGAAAATGACGCACCATTAATCGTTGATTTTATGCATAAACTGGGTGAATTTCAAAAAATGTCCTCCAGCATAACCGTAAGCCCTGAAAAGATGACAACACTTTTGTACAATAGAGACGGAGAAGCTGTCCTGGCTTTTGATGACAATATGCCTATTGCTTTTGCTTATTTTTGCAGGCACAGTTCTGCCTTTATCGGGCAGACGAGCCTGTATATCGACGCTTTTTATATTGAAGAAGAATACAGAAAACAAGGCATAGGAAAACAAATCATGCACTTTCTTGCACACATTTGCAAAGAGCGAAACTATGCCCGTATGGAATGGCTTTGCCTTGACTGGAATACAAATGCATGGGATTTTTATACCCATTTAGGGGCAGCGCCTTTTGAAAACATGACCTTGCACCGACTTTATGGGGAAAATCTGGAAAAACTGCAACACGATTAAACCGAATAAACATTTATGGAGAAGAGAAGCTTGGACTGCTGTCTCTCCCCCAAATAGTATGACAAAAAAAGGACTGTCAGACAGTCCTTTTTGATGGTCATGGAAAAATGTTATTTTTCTTCTGCTGTTTCTTCACTTTCCGGCATATCACTGCGTTTTGCAGTTTCCGGTTTGCCCTCAAGCACATTTTTATGCCCGTAAATAATTTCATCAATTACTTCCGGTTTTGCAAGAGCTGTGGTATCACCGATATCATCATATACATTACTTGCAATTTTGCGGAGCATTCTGCGGATAATCTTGCCGGACTGCGTTTTGGGCATACTGTCCACAAACTGTATATATTCAGGAGCGGCAAGCGCACCAATGCTTTTACGGATAGAATCTTTCAACAGTTTTCTGATATCGTCAGTCCATTCCACGTCATCTTTTAAAACAACATAGGTATAAATCGCCTCTCCTTTGATTTCATGGGGCATGGAAACAACGGCCGCTTCTGCAACATAGTGATTTGCCGTCAGCACTGCTTCAATTTCCGCAGTGGATAAGCGGTGACCGGAAACATTGATATTATCGTCCATACGTCCCAAAATCCAGAAATAACCGTCTTCGTCAATTTCTGCACCGTCACCGGAGTCAAAATACCCAAAGCGTTTGAAATAACTTTGATATTTTTCTTCATCATTATAGACGCCAATCATCATACCCGGCCAAGGCTTGCGGATTACCAAATGCCCTGCCTTTGTATTTTCATGGCTGACATCTTCCCCGTCTTTTTTTGCATCTCCCATAACAACAGCATCAATACCGGGCAGGGGGAAAGAGGCAGAACCGGGTTTTAATTTTGAAGCATACGGGAAGGGACTGATCATTGCCCCGCCTGCTTCTGTTTGCCACCATGTATCCACAATGGGAAGTTCGCCTGCACCAATCACGTTATGGAACCATTCCCACGCTTCTGGATTGATAGGCTCACCAACAGAACCGAGAACACGCAGCGTACGCAAATCATAGCGTTCCGGCCATGCGTCACCCATGCGCATGAGCGAACGGATAACTGTTGGTGCCGTATATAGAATATTCACGCGGAACTTTTCAACAATACGCCAGTAACGGTCAGGTTTCGGATAGGTGGGGACACCTTCAAACATCAATGTTGTGGCACCAAGACAAAGCGGTCCATAGACGCCATAGGTATGCCCGGTAATCCAGCCCATATCAGCCGTGCACCAATACACGTCATCATCACGCATATCAAAAATCCATTGCGAAGTATGGGCAGCATAGGTTAAATATCCGCCTGTTGAATGGATAATACCGGAGGGTTTACCTGTACTGCCGCTTGTATGCAAAAGGAAAAGAGGGTCGTTTGCGTCCATGGGAACGCAGGGAAAATCAACGTCCAACGTAAAATCTTCCACTAAATCATGCCACCAGATATCACGGTTTTTCACCATATGCACATCAGGCACATTAGCATGCTGTACAACCAAAACATGGGCAACAGAAGGACATTTTTCCAAAATAGGATCTAAATTTGCTTTGAGAGGCTTGACAGAACCGGCACGGATAACTCCGTCAGCCGTGATAACCACTTTTGCCTTGGAATCTTGAATACGGCTGCGTACGCCGCCTTCCGCATAGCCGGAAAAAATCGCTGTATGAATTGCCCCGATTCTTGCACAAGCAAGCATGGATATCACAAGTTCCGGAATCATGGGCATATACAGTGCTACCCTGTCCCCCTTTTTGACATGCAGGGAATTGAGCGCATGGGCAACACGGCAAACCTCCGTATAGAGCATTTGATAGGTAAAACAGCGCACATCCATTTCCCGTTCCCCTTGCCAGATAAGGGCAGCTTTGTTGCGTCTGCCGGAAATAATATGCCTGTCGATACAGTTGAAAGAAGCATTCAATTTTGCATTGGTAAACCAGCGGTATTTATGCTTTGCTTCGTCTGCTTCCAAAACCTTGTCCCAGCGTTTATACCAATGAATAAGCTGTGTGGCGCGTGCAGCCCAAAAATCATCGGGATCCTCAAGAGCCCGCTGACAAATAGCCCTTGCTTCTTCTGTACCACTAATCCATGCACTGGACTTACCATGTTCAGGCGGTAAATAACTGCGGTTTTCTGTTAATAAAGTGGTAATACGTTCTTGTGTCATGGATTTGCTCCTATTTTAGATTGTTAACCTTGTTGCTTTGCATTTTCATTGCAGAAAAAAACTTTGCAAAGGTTTCATTGCCGTTTTTTATGTTTTATAAGAAACATAAAAATTTCAAATAGTAAGCATTTTTCTTGCTTGCCTTTACGGTTGCACAGCATTTTTTTTCCGTCAATATACTGTTTCAATTTTTTTTATTAAATCCATAAATGAAATATGGCACAAGCGCATAAAACTATTCATAACTCATTTATATCATTGATTTTATATACCATATACATTCAATAAAAAATTAACATAAAAAGAGCCCTGATTTTTTCCTGCATTATTATTTATTTAATACATGCATTCTATGCATGCATTTTCCGCAGTTATGCATAGATGCTGGCAAAAATAATGCATTTTTACATGCAGTGTTCTGTTATTTATTGAACAAGCGGCTTAAAAATAAACAGCCCACAGCAAATCTCCTGTAAAACAAATAGTTACAATGAATTTACCTATGGGCTGTTGCTTGCGGTACTCTTTTATTTATCAAGCACAGTATGAAAAGAACTGTTTTTTCATAACCCGCAATGGATTAACGAAAAGATATCTTACCTGTTTTTAAACAGTGACAAGTCATCAGACCATTGTCCTTTCAGCTCACCGTTGATATCAAATAATTTGATTTTCATAGTGTAATCCACAAGCTTTTGACCGTCGGGGGCGCGGGTGACAATATCTGTTATTTCAGACTGCATAATATAGTCAAAACCTGTAGCGCTGCTGTCCACTACCCGAACCTGACCGGAATTAAAAAGTACTTCAATAATTCTGTCATGAATATCCTGTACTCTTAAATTTTCATCATGGGTATTTTGACGAATATCGGCAACAACAATGCGCGGTAAACGCTTTTTGTTGGCAAAAGCAGGAGATTGAAGCATTTTATTAGTCAAGTTTTCAGCAAACGCAATAATATCGGAAAGCGTTATCTTGGTATCCAATTTAATTCTTTCAGAAGAATCAACGATGGAAATAGACGTATTTCTTCCCTGATAGGCTGGTGCCGTGCTTGAAGAGTTATAGCTTGGCTGCGGGGTACAAGCGCCGGTTAAGAGCACAAAAGCAAAAGCGAGAGATAACACACTCAATTTTTTCATATAGGTTCTCCTCATGGTTTATAAGGGTTGGTTCGACATTGTTGCAGGATCCGGAGTAGGAACCCAAATAGGAACGTCTACAAGGAAGCGTACATGCATGGTTACCTTTTTCGCTTTGACGGACTTACCCATATCAACAATGACTTTTTCACCGTTTTGGGGCAGCGTTACCCGCTGCCAAGCAGAGCTTGTGATGAGAGGTGCACCAAATTCATCTTCCCATATGCATTGATATTCAAAGGGAACTTTACTGGAAACGGTATTTTTTAACCGCACGACAACACGGGGAAGATTTCCCGTTAAATCCATCTGCTTATCCATAATCTTGACAACATGGTATTCTGCCTCACTGCCGTATACAATGGCAATTTGCGGATGGCTTCTGTCTTCAAGAACAATGGGAGCAGGAACTTCCGCTTCCTGAGATTTATTTGCTGTACAAGCAGTTATGGCAAAAAGAGCCAGCACAGCAGCAAGCATTTTTATTTTCATGATTTTTCCTTTTATTTATTGATAATCCATGAGTTTTTATTGGCAAATGCACTCAGTTGTTTATCATAGCTTACAGCATAGACAACAGTCGGACCTTTATCGGCTATGGCAACGGAAGTTTTTGCCATAGTTTGTTTATTGGCGTCAAAGGTTTCAATGGTCAGCTGTTTTGTCGCATTAGGAACATAAAGACGGGCAACAATCACTTTATTAGGCAGGGTAAGCCATGAACGCGTATCCGGTCTTTGCATTTTTGCAACAAGTCCGACGCCTAAATCACCCAAAAATGCACTTGCTGCACCGGAACGCAGTAAAGCTAAAGTAACCATTGCTGTTCTAAAGGGCAAACGGTCTTGATCATCTCTTAAAATAATGGATTCCATTTTACTCAAAGAGGAGAAATTTTGCTTTGTGCCTGCATAGGATACCCTTGCACCCAAGACATTACTGGGAATAGGTGTTGCAGTTGCAAAATTGACCACAGCTTTGAGTTGATCAATTTGAAAGCCTTGCGTGCTTTCTTTGCGTTCAGGAGAAAAACCGTCGGCTAACAGAATATGTACCAATTTTTTTCCGCGGGGAAGCCCTTTGCGAACTTCTTTAATTGCAGCGGTGGCAGTGGTACAATCCTTATTATTTTCCAAAACTTTTTTATATGCTATAACGGAGTTATCGCGTATGCTTTTATCGTCAAGACTGTCAAGCTCCATAAGCAGGGCATTCATATAATCGCCAAAGGGGTTGACATACGCATTGGGAACAAGCGCCGCTTTTTTCTTTATTTCATCATCACGGGTATCTACATCGATTTGACTGGCTATATTTTTTGTTTCATCAGTTTGTTCTGCCTTTTTTTCTTCAAACTTTGCCAGCAGTTCTTTGAATTTTTCCCATTCTTCCTGCTGTTTATCAATAGCACGTCTGGTTACGTTATACGCCTTTCTGTCGCCTAACAGCATGTAACAAAGAGCTTTATAGTTATAAAGCATAACTTTTTCATAACCGCGCATAGCATAGTCATTGATTTCTTCCGCGCCTAAAAGACTTGCAATTCCGCCTTTGGCAACAGTGGAACCAAATTTATACATGCCGCTTTCTGCTTCGGTTTGCTCCATTTTAATTTCGGCAGCATCAAAATATAATAATGCTTTTTCAAAATTTCCAGAGTTGAGCATGAGCAAGCCGCGTTCAATAATGGAAAGTTCACTATTCTTTTTTACCAACTCATCAATAATGTCATCGCGGGACATTTTATCCCCGTCTTCCGTAACATATTGCCGGTCTATTTTTTCAAGCAAAACCGCAATATTGCCTTCCATCAACGCTGTACGAGCCGGAGCATAGGCTTCCGCATAGGTTTTTGTCTGTTCATTATCCACTAGGCCCAAACTGTCGCTTTTTCCTGCACAGGCAGACAGACTGACAATCAACCCCAGTAAAACAAATAATTTTAATTTCATCATATCTCCCTTTATATAGGCAGGCAGAAAATATGCCCGCATATATTAAAATGTATCTAAATCCATAGTAACAGCGCCTTCTTTATAGGAAGGATCATATTCTTTTTTTGTTTCTGCCGAACCTGCGCTGCTTGGCTCTTTATCAAACATTGCCTTAGCCTGCATGATATTGTCAAAACTATAGCTGACCACAACGCCGACCATTTCATGCCCTTCGGGACTTTGATAAATCCATTGAGTCAGTGTTTGAGCGCCTTGCAGGTAAGAACTGGTATGAGCCTGAGCCTGTCTGAAAACTTTATCAATAATTTCCTTTTCTTTTTGCTCGGTAATCATACCGGTTTTTCCTTCTTTGACGGCAAATTCGTTAAGAATTTTTGAGCGCTCTGTTTCAATTTCATTGGTACAGCTTTGATTTAAAAATGCGGAAACTTCCTTATATGCCATGGCGCTTGCCTGTTCAAAGGCTGCATTTCTGTATTCGGCACGAATGGCAGGATCTTCGCTGACAGAAGAATTAGCCCATTGCCCGAAAGCAACAATAACCGGACCATTTTCATCGATAAGTAAACGGGTGCCAAGCATCGTTGAAAGTTTTTCGGAATCTTCCATAGGAAGCAGCTCCGTAAGCGGTTTACCTGTTTTGTCAATGGCTGGTTTTCTGCCAGTTTTCAATGCTTCCGCTACACTTTCAATCTTTGGAGAATACGCAATAATGACCCCGACTGCGCCTGTTCCCTCTTCATTATTTTCAAAGAAGGTCTGTAAGGTAGTAACACCGCCTAAGCTTTTGGAAAAGCGCTGAACTGTTTTTTGTGTAAAAGCATTGCTGAGCATTGTTTTTTTCTCATCAGCAGGAGCAGCATTAAACTGTGCAGGATCAATACCGTATTCCTTCAAGGCAGCATCAAGTTTTGCACCTGCCAATGCCAATGTTTTGTCAATAATTGATGAAAAAGTCGTTTGTTCTTCCTTCAGATCTTCTTCAAATTTTGCCCGATTAGTGCTTTGGTCATTAAAAACTTTTTGCTCTGTTTCTGCTTTAATACTTAAAGCCACTGATTTAAAAAATGTGGTTAAAGCTGTTAAATAGGCTTCCTCATAAGCAAAAACACGGTATTTTGCATAATCGGGATGAGAAATAGGCTGGTTGATAATCGCAATACCGGAAAAAATTTGTCTGCCATTACTTCTCAAATTTTTCTTTGCAATAAATGTATTAATTTTATTGGTTAATTCAATACTGGGATCTTTTACCGGCTTTTTGGCCGGAGCTTGCGCTTCCGCACCGGAATTGGCTTCTTCCGCAATATTTTTCAGCGCAACGGATTCCTGCTGTACTGCTTGATTTTGTGCAGCAGCTTGTGCAGGTTCCTGCGCTGTCTGCGTTTCTTCAGCAGAAGCAACCAAAACGCCTCCCATAAAGCTTACGGCAATAACTACACTTCCAAAAACTTTTCTCATTTTTATACCTCTTACCATTTTGGTTTCATTGTTTTGACCGGTTCTTTCTTCTTTGCATTTGCTTGGACAGGAATGGGACGAAGAATATATTCTCTGGTATTGACCGTTGTTATTTCCGTATCAGACTGAAGAATTTTTGCATGAGAAAGCTTTGGCGTTACATCAGTTATTTCAACAAGTCCAATTTTCAGTTCATCACGCCCGATAGCTTCATTTGTATACGGATCTTTGATAATATTGCCGTATTTAACAAGATTAAACTGCTGCCCGACCTTTATGGAGTCGCCGCCTCTGGCAATGGTTAAGATCCCATTATTATTGGCAACAACAAGAATGGGATAGATAATATCACTGATTTTGGAGCCAATTTTTTCGCCGGCCGGTCTTGCCAGTTTTGCTATCCAATCAAAATCCGTATCGGAATTTACTCTTTCTTTGAATGTTTCATCATGCTCGCTTGATGCCATAATCATACCGGTAGGAGCATTAATTAAGCGCCATGAAATAGAAGCATTGCCCCTTACCATAAGGACTTCTTCATTGACATAAGGCACTTTTTCTTTTTTGACATTTGCACTGAAATTCGTCACGGAACCAACTAAAATATAGTCTGTCCCAACCGTATTTCCTATTCTCGCCCGCTCTTCACCCTTGACATCATCGCCAAGCAAAAGATTGAATTCCTGATGTTTCTCCTGCAAATAATCCCTGTCTAAAATTGCGAAATTTCTTGTTTGAGTTAAAAAGCTGACAATGCCTTGATTTAACTCACTGACAAATTGCGCTTCATAGGGATTGTCAGATAAAGGTCTAAAAGGCATGACCGCAATTTTTTTTCTTTCCACAGCCTTTTCTGATTCATAGTAACTGATAACGGCAGAAACAGTTACCTCAACATAACCGGGATTAATCGCAGAAGCCTGTTCATTGATGATAGAATAAGATTTGATGTGCCCATTTACTTTTGAAGCAATATCGTTTTGCTGCCTGTCTGCCAAAACACTCTCTTGTTTGCTCGTCAATACACCATTTTCTTTCGTATCTTCAGAAACAGAAAGTGTTGTTACACTATTTATCTGTGCAGCGTCCACATAAATACCTGTGACTTTGCCCAAAGCCTCAATAAGAGCATTTTTAATAGCTAAATCTCTGTTAGAAGCTGATCCTTTAGCCTCCACAGTCTTTTCCTGAACTCCTGCGGCATAGGCAGCAGTGCTGAAAAGAAGAGCAAACACCATGCACAGACAACTTATACTTTTTTTCATCACTACCCCTATTTTACCGGTCGTCTTAAAATATAACCTGCACTAATCACGGCAGGATCGCCCTTCACCATCTGGACAATACTGGCTTTTGGATTAATTCGTGTTACTTTCACGTCTGCAACATGGGTTTCGGTTGAGCCTAAATCTTCACCTGTTACAGGGTCAATCAGAGATTCACCCGGCTCAAAAACTTCAAATACTTCGCCGACTTTCATTCCGGAATCATTGCCTCTGTTAATCCAAATATCTTGATTTTTTACTGCAATAACCATAATAGGGAAAATAGTATCAGAAAGCATATTTGCCAAAGAACCGGCAGCTTTTTCCAAGGTACTGTCCAAAATACTTCGGTTTGCAGCCCCAACGCCATTGGCAACACTTTGCCCCGCTGATGAGGATGCTTTAATGGGGAAAGAACCGGTTACAACACCGCGTTCTGTATCAATAATTTGTACGGAAAGTTCAATGGAGCAATGATCGCTTACTTTAAATTTATTTTGCAAATTAGGAACTTTTACAGAAGAACGTCCAAAGTTAAACTGCAATACTTCCACTTGAACCAAAGACTGTGCATTGGCAATGTTTCCGCTGGCTGCGGCATCTCCTGCCGCAAATTCACTGGCTGCAAATTCTTGCTCTTTGCGGATTGCTTCCAAGGCAGAACCGCGTCTGGTCAATAATTCAAATTTTCTGCCATTACGGATTGCATTTTCAATATCAGCAATTAAACTTGAGTTTTTTACTATTTCAGCCTGTTTTGCCGGTACCAAATCACTGACAATCAAGTCTGAAACCGCAACACGGTACTTAGCGTTTTCCTCAGCAAATGCACCGGTTACGCTCAAAAATACAAACATTACAACAAAAAGCCAAAAGTTTTTCATACTCTCTCCTTCTCTGTTTCAACCTTACGGCATGAGGACAGCATCACTATCAAGCATTTTGGGAACTATCCCCAAACGTTTCCCCAAACACGCATAGTCTATTCCCAAAAGTGGAATTCATGCCAGATTTAAAACTCTTCGGAGTGTAATATATATATATATCTGTAAAGACAAATCTATTATGGTAAATAAAAAACTTTTATTTGTAATTAGCATACTATAATTATTATAGAGTATGAAAAGACTTGCTGTCGTTTTGCAGTCTGCTCATCAGCTGAGAAATAAATTTTTTGCAGTGAAAAATAATTTAATATTTTAATGATATTTAACTTGACAGGACACCCTGCCATAGCTATAGTACATTACACATTGACGCGGGGTGGAGCAGCTTGGTAGCTCGTCGGGCTCATAACCCGAAGGTCGTAGGTTCAAATCCTGCCCCCGCCACCAACAATCCTATCTATTTATTATTTCCGATAAATTTTAACCTTAAGAGATTTGCTCTTAGGGAGTTTTTTTATATCCAAAGTACAATATCCATTGCCTGCGTTTATTCATCATTGTATCCTTCTTTTTTTGATACAATATTCATAATTTTCCTACGTTTTGGTAAAAATATTATTTTATTCTTACAAAAACGTAAGATTTTTATAAGAGTTATTTTGTGCTCACATATAAACAATATTAGCATTATTTAATTATTTCATTATATTATAAATAATTTTACCTTCGAAAAATTTTTGCATACTTCTTGCACAAGTAAAAAAGAAATTGCTTTTGCAAAAAATAAAGGAGTATGGAAATGGAAAATGCACGAATTGCACTAAAAAAAGATATGGCAATGCATGTTGAATCTGAGCCTGCGCATGAATGGTATTCACCAGCCAAAGTATACGGCAAAAATGTTTTCAGTTTAAAAATTATGCAGGAACGTTTGCCAAAGCAGGTTTATAAGCGTTTGGAAAAAGTCATTAAAACGAATGGCTCACTGGCAGAGGGGGACGCGGATATTATTGCCAGTGCCATGAAAGACTGGGCTATTGAAAATAATGCAACCCACTATACGCACTGGTTTCAGCCCATGACCGGGGTAACAGCAGAAAAGCATGACGCATTTTTTATTCCTTCCTCTGCGTATAATGACGGCAATTTGCTCAATGAATTTTCGGGAAAAATGCTGGTAAAGGGTGAACCTGATGCCTCATCCTTTCCTTCCGGCGGTATCCGTTCCACCTTTGAAGCACGGGGCTATACAGCATGGGATCCCACTAGTCCTGTCTTTTTAATGGAAAACAGCCACGGCAAAACCCTGTATGTACCGAGTATTTTTATTTCCTATACAGGCGAGTCTTTAGACCGCAAAACGCCTTTGCTTCGTTCCAATGAAGCAGTTTCCAAACAAGCCTTGCGGATTTTGCGTTTATTTGGAAATACCACGGCAACCAATGTTCATACTATGGTAGGCATTGAGCAGGAATATTTTTTAATAGACAGGCGTTTTGTTTCTTTGCGTGATGATATCAAACTTTGCGGGCGTACGCTTTACGGGGCAATGTCTGACAAAGGGCAGGAACTGGAAGACCATTATTTTGGTGCCATTAATGAACGGGTGCTTTCCTTTATGGCTGATGTGGAAAAACAGATGTTTGAACTTGGTATTCCCGCAAAAACCCGTCACAATGAAGTTGCTCCTGCCCAGTTTGAATTAGCCCCTGTTTTTGAACCTGCAAACTTAGCCATTGACCATAATATGCTGACCATGCAAATTTTGCGGACTACTGCGGAAAAGCATGGTTTTTATTGTTTGCTCCATGAAAAACCTTTTGCCGGCGTGAATGGTTCCGGCAAGCACAATAACTGGTCTTTATGTGATTCAGAAGGCAATAATTTATTGGATCCGGGCAATACACCTATGGATAATGCCCAGTTCCTCGTTTTTTTGGCAGGAGTGCTCAAAGCAGTGCATGAAAATGCGGTTTTACTCCGTCTTGCAACCATTGGAGCAGGCAATGACCACAGACTGGGAGCCAATGAAGCTCCGCCGGCAATTTTATCTGTTTTTCTTGGTGCGCAGCTTAGCTCTGTTATTGACAGTATTATTAACGATACAGAAGAAAACGGCGACTGGAAACAGGATATGCTTAAAATTGGGGTAACGAGTCTGCCTTCACTTCCAAAAGATGTTTCTGACAGAAACAGAACAAGTCCTTTTGCCTTTACCGGGAATAAATTTGAATTTCGGGCTGTTGGCTCTTCTGCCTCCTGCGCTCCTGCCAATATTGCCTTAAATACAGCCATGGCAAATGCTTTGGCTGATATTGCCCTTATGCTTGAAACTGCCATTGCCAGCGGAAAGACCTTGACCGAAGCTGTGCATGAAACGTTGGTTACCGTCTTCAAAGAACATTTGCCGGTTGTTTTCAATGGAAATGGCTACAGCGCTGAATGGCAGGCAGAAGCTAAACGCCGCGGTTTGCCAAATTATAAAGATTCTGTGAGTGTGCTTGCCCATTACAGCGACAGTTCTGTGATGAATGTTCTGACACAAAACGGCGTGCTTTCTGAACGGGAACTCTTAGCCCGTCAGGATATTTTATTGGAAAATTATATTCGCGATATTCATGTGGAAGTAAAATTGACGGTGAGCATGGGACGAAGCCTTATTTTACCTTCTTGTCTGCGCTGGCTTGATGAAGTCAGTGCATTAGTTCTCAAGGCGGAAAAGCTCGGGCAGACTGCAGGTTTTGAAAAAATATATTATCAGAATTTACAAACACTTGTCTCAGAATTTTATGCTGCTCTGAATGAACTTGATGAAGAACATAAAAAAGCTGACAGCCTTTTCGGGGCATTAGTCCGGGCAGAAGCAACAAAGGACAATTTAATCCCGCGTATGAATCAGTGCAGGGCGTTGGCAGATACGTTAGAAAAAATTGTTGATAACAGTTTATGGGTATTGCCCAAATATAATGAAATGCTCTGGTAAACTGAAAGTAAAGGAAAACATATGCTTAAACAGACTGGTTTATTTAACCCTCATATTGGGCATGATGCCTGCGGAGTTGGTTTTATTGCAAAAATAAATGCACAGCCATGCCATGATTTAGTCTTGCAGGCAGTACAGGCATTAGGAAATATGGCACATCGCGGCGGTTCCGGATTGGGACTTCCCAATCCGGACGGTGCAGGAATTTTATTTGCCATGCCGCAGGCATTTATGAAAAAAGTATGGCAAAAGGAATATCCTCAATTATCAGCACAAATGCCGGAACAGCTCATTGTGGGGCAAGTTTTCTTCCCAAAGGCAAGAAAACTGGACGCTGAAATTGAAATGCGTATGCAGGATGTTTTGGCAAAGCATGATTTTACGGTACTTGCCTGGCGCCCAGTGCCTATTAATACGGCTTGTATTGAAAGCGAAGAAATAAGACGGCATTTACCGTGCTTTCGGCAGGTTCTTCTTGCCGATACTCCGGCAAAGGCAAATGGCACGGCTCAATCTGTCCGTGACCTTGAACGGCGTTTATTTGTTGCCAGACGTCATATTGAATATGAAATTGCAAATAAAACAGCCTTGACGCCCTATGATTTTCACATAGTCAGTTTATCCTCACAGACAATTATTTATAAGGGACTTATTCATGGCGGCAAGATTGCAGATTTTTATGCTGATTTGTTAGACCCCGATTTTAAGACACATTTTGCTATTTTTCATGAACGCTTCAGCACGAATACAACACCTGCATGGCATTTAGCCCAGCCCTTTAGAATGATTGCTCATAATGGTGAAATAAATACGTTGAACGGTAATCTTTTCAATATGAAAATGCGTGAAACTGATTTAGCTTCTCCTTTATACGGTGATGATATCCGGTATTTAAAACCGCTTGTTCCTTCCAATGGCAGCGATTCTGCCGCTCTTGATGCTGTTTTTGAAGTTCTCTGTCAAAGCGGGCGTTCCTTGTGTCATACTACCATGATGCTGCTGCCGGAACCTTTTGGTGCAAGTTATATTATGGGACAAGGCAAACGCTCTTTTTATGAATATCATGCAGCTCTTATGGAGGCATGGGACGGTCCTGCGGCTCTTGTGTTTACCAACGGAAAACAGCTTGGAGCCAGTCTTGACAGAAATGCCCTGCGCCCCTGCCGCTATACCATTACAAAAGACGGTTTGATTGTGCTTGCTTCTGAAAGCGGTGTACTCAATATTCCTGCAAAAAATATCCTCAAACGCGGACGTTTGCGTCCCCGTAAAATGCTCATGGTGGATTTTGAGCAAAAAAGAATTATTACCGATACGGAATGTAAAAATACTGTTATTTATTCTGCTCCGTATATTCGCTGGATAAAGGAAAAGGGGATTAAACTTGCTGATTTTTCTTTGCCGGCTCACGTGTATGAACAAAAAAATTCTTTGCTGCAGGAACAATTTTTATACGGCATGAGTGTTGATGAAATTGAGGAAATAATAAAACCCATGATGAAAAATGCCCAGGAACCAGTGGCAAGTATGGGTATTGATACTCCTCTTGCGGTACTGTCCCAAAAACCGCAGCTTTTATTTAATTATTTAAAGCAGCGTTTTGCTCAGGTGACAAATCCTCCTATTGACCCTTTACGGGAAAGTATGGTTATGTCTTTGACGGGATTTTTGGGCAGGCGAAAAAATCTGCTGGAAGAAAATGCTGATCAGTATGCTTTGCTGCGACTTTCACACCCCATTTTACGCAAAGAAGATATTTTAAAATTGCAGTATTCAGAAAAAGAACAAGTGAAAACTGTTGTTCTTGATATATTGTTTGATATTTCGGAAATCAATCCTCATACATTGGAACCGGATAAAGATAAAGCTGGGCTCGCACTTGAAAAAGGACTTGAAACGTTGCTGCAAAAAGCAAAAAAAGCAGTTTTAGACGGGGCAACACTGCTTATTCTTTCTGATAAAAATGCCAGCCGACATTTTGCACCTGTTCCGTCTTTGCTTGCCGTGTCTGCGGTACATCATTATTTACTGCAGAATAATCTGCGTCACTTATGCAGTCTTGCTGTGGACAGCGGGGAAATACGGGATTCCATGCAGGCGGCACAGCTCCTTGCTTTTGGAGCAAGTGCAGTTTGTCCCCGTCTTGCATTTGATGTGATTGAAAAACTGACCCTTGAACAAAAATTTGCAGGTGAAACTGCCCAAAATGAGCAGCTTGCGCAAAATACCAATAATTATATCACAGCATTGCAAAAGGGGCTAATGAAAACCATATCCCGCATGGGGATATCCGTTCTGCGCAGCTTTATAGGCGGGCAATTATTTGAAGCTGTGGGCTTTGACGAAAAACTGGTAAACAAATATTTTTGCGGGCTGACCAGTAAAATCGGCGGTATTGGACTTGAACATATTGCCATAGATACCCTTGCCCGTCATTTGAAAGCATTTTATTATCTGGACGGCATAACAGCTCCAGAACAATACGGCACCTATAAACCCCGCAGGAATGGCGAAAAACATTTATGGTCAGCAAAGGCAATATCTTCCCTGCATAAAGCTGTGCGGGAAAATGACTATGCAGCCTATAAAGAGTATGCAAAAGAAAGTAATGATGTAGATACGCCTGTTACCCTGCGTTCCTTATTTTCTTTCAAGCCACAGCAGGCAATTCCTCTTATGGAAGTGGAACCGGCTGAAAATATTTTGCGGCATTTTGTGGGTGCTGCCATGAGTTTTGGCTCCATCAGCAAAAACGCCCATGAAACCATTGCCATTGCCTTCAACCGCATTGGCGGACGTTCTAACTGCGGTGAAGGCGGTGAAAAAAAAGAACGCTGCCGTGTACTTGAAAACGGGGATTGTGCAAAATCAAAAATCCGTCAGGTTGCGTCCGGACGTTTTGGGGTAACAGCTGAATATTTGTGTGATGCAGAAGAAATTCAAATTAAAATGGCACAGGGGGCAAAGCCCGGTGAAGGCGGGCAGTTGCCTGCCCATAAGGTTTTGCCGCAAATTGCAGAAGTAAGGCATACCACCCCAGGCGTCACGCTGATTTCGCCTCCTCCGCACCATGACATTTATTCCATTGAGGATTTGGCACAGCTTATTTATGATTTACGCAGGCTAAACAAGCATGCAAAAATTTCTGTCAAACTTGTTTCCAGTACAAATGTAGGAACTATTGCTTCCGGGGTGGCAAAAGCAGGTGCTGATACTATTGTTATTTCCGGGCATGACGGCGGAACAGGAGCTTCGCTGCGCACAGCCATTTCTTATGTGGGCTTGCCTTGGGAGATAGGACTTGCTGAAGCCCATGCTGCCCTTCTGCATAATAAACTTCGCAGCCGTGTGACATTGCAGACAGACGGACAGCTGCGCACAGGCAAAGACCTTGTGATTGCAAGCATTTTTGGAGCAGAGGAATTTGCCTTTGGTACGAGCCTTCTTGTGGCAATGGGCTGCTGCCTTTTGCGAGTTTGCCACCTGGGAACGTGTTCTGTTGGTATCGCAGCACAAGACGAAAAACTGTGCAGTAAATTTAAAGGCAGCCCTGACCATGTGGAACGTTATTTACGTTTTCTTGCAGAGGATTTTAGGGAAGAAATGGCAAAGCTTGGCGTCCGCACCATGCAGGAACTGATTGGACGGACAGATTTGCTTTCTGTGGAAACAACAAAATTTGTTAATGATACATCCTCTCTTTTTTCTAATCATGCAGCATTATGGCAAAATAAGCTGAGCAGTTTAAATTTTGAAAAACTTTTTTGTCCGCTGCCTTATCTTTCTCAATCTGTCAATAAAGCTGATATGTGTAAGGATAACAGTCTTGAAAAAGAAATGAATACACATATTTTGCAGGAACTGGAAACAATGCGCGCCGCATCGTATCGAGGTAAGATTAAAAATACGGACAGAAGCACCTGCACACGACTTACAGGAGAAATTTTGCAAAAATTTGGCGGCGATCTGCCTGAAAAATGTATTTCTGTTTCACTAATCGGCAATGCCGGTCAAAGTTTCGGAGCATTTATAAGCAAAGAAATTCTTTTGACCCTTAAAGGTGATGCCAATGATTATGTGGGCAAAGGACTTTCCGGCGGAACTATTGCCATTAGCCCTTACAATTTTGACGATGATGTATTTGCGGAACAAACAGCTATCGGCAATGTTGCTCTCTATGGAGCCACAAAGGGAGAACTTTTTGTGGCTGGTTCTGCCGGGGAACGCTTTGCTGTGCGAAACAGCGGAGCAAATGCAGTAGTTGAAGGGGTTGGCGATCATGCCTGCGAATATATGACCGGCGGGACTATCGTTGTGCTTGGGCAAACAGGCTATAATTTTGGTGCAGGTATGAGTGGCGGCACAGCGTATGTGTATGACAGAAGCGAAACATTCTCTACGCTTTGCAGTATGGAAGCTCTTGATATTGAAAGTGTCTGGCAGGTTGAGGATATAAAAAATCTTCGCTTGCTGCTGGAAAAACATGTTCGCTATACAGACAGTGCGTTGGCAAAATTTATTTTGAATAACTGGCAGACGCAGGTTTCCTTTTTTCTGAAAGCCATTCCGCTTGAATACAAAAAAGCCCTGCTGCGGAGCAAGAACGCGGAAAATCATCAGGCGGAAAGTGTCTCAGGAACAGAAGAAGTATATCCTGAACATGCTTAAAAATACGATAAAAATTGTCACAAAAAATCCTGCAGGTAAATTCTTGCAGGATTTTTATGTGCAGAAGAAAAATTTATGTGCGAAACTGCTTATAATCCAAAGCGTATTTTTTCATGCGTATGCCAAGCATGCGTTCTGTAATGCCAAGCACTTTGCATGCTTTTGTCATATTGCCTTTGCAGGAAGTCAAGGCATTGACAATAAGTTCTTTTTCCACTTCTTCAAGACTTTCATCCAAAGTTTTTGTTTGGGGCATTGCTTCTTTGGGGTTATTTTGGAGTATAAAATCAGGCAGTGCATCAATTTCTATGATACCTTTTTCACTGCTTAAAATAATAGCCCGTTCCATGATATTGGCAAGTTCCCGAATATTGCCGTACCATGGATAGGAAAGCAGTTTTTCAATAACAGCAGGACTTATTTTGACGATTTTTGTTTTATTTTTTTTGCAGAAATTTTCAATAAAATAATTTGCCAAAGGAATAATATCTTCTTTGCGTTCGCGAAGCGGATAGGTATATAAAGGGAAAACACTCAAACGATAAAATAAATCCTGACGGAATTTTCCTTCTTTTATCATTTCCTCCAGGTTTTTATTGGTTGCTGCAATAATCCGCACATTAACAGAAATTGTTTCTGTTCCGCCAAGACGTTCAAATTCTTTTTCCTGAAGCATACGCAAAAGTTTTGCCTGGGTGGCAAGACTCATGTCACCCAGTTCATCAAGAAAAAGCGTTCCGGTGTGAGCAAGTTCAAATTTCCCTTTATGGCGTTCAGCAGCTCCTGTAAAAGCCCCTTTTTCATAGCCAAAAAGTTCGCTTTCAATAAGGTTTTCCGGTAAGGCTGCACAATTTATTTTAATAAAAGGCTTATCGGAACGGGGGCTTTTTTTCTGGATATATGTGGCAATGAGCTCTTTGCCGGTTCCGCTTTCACCGCGGATAAGAACTGTTGTATCAAACGGGGCAACTTGCTGTATTTCTTTAAGAATTTTTTTCATTTTTTCAGAATAGGAAATAAAAGGAAATTCCCTGCCCGCAAAAAATATTTCTTCCTGTCCGGATATGCTATGATAACAAGATAAACGAGGAATAATTAAATAGACAACAAGCTGTAATAATTCAATATCTTTTTTTAGCTGCTCAATATTACCATTTTCCCTGTCAGCGGAAAGAGTTGCCCTTACTTGTCCGTCAATAAGGATTGGCACACAAATAAAAGATATGACGCTATGCTCTAAATCTCTTGCTTTTGTACGGTTTAAAAAACGTGACTCGTCCTGTACATTCGGAATAATCATGTGCGTGCCTGTCCGTGCCACAGTTCCAATGATGCCCTCCCCTAATTTATAATGGGCTTTTTCCAGTTCATGATATTGCAGTCCATAGCTTGCAAGGGCATACATTTCTTCACGCCTTGTATCTAAAAAACAGAGTGTGCAGCGAAGCATACCCGTATATGTGCCAAGAATTTTTAAAAGTGCAGATAAGTATTCAGACAAAGAACATTCCTTAGTATTTGCCTGGAGGAGTTTTGAGAAAATTTCCATGTAAGAGGAGTGCATATCCATGTTCTGTTCTTCTGTTTATATTTTTACAAAAATGTAACTATTATTACAAAAACATAATAAAAAACTTGTTTTATCTTGTCAATAAATAAAAATATATTTACAATTTTGTAAAACAAAGTAATGTATTTTTTCTTAAAGGGGATTTTATCTCTGCTGTTGCTGTCTGCAGAACTGTTCCCTCACTGACGGCTGCTACTCTTCCAATCCCTTAAAATTTAAAACCGTTACAGGTGCTACCTGTAACGGTTTTGGTTTTATTTAATAAACCAACTGTATTTTACCGTACGGCGTCTTTCATGGATTTTACGTAAGCTCCCACATATTCAGCTGCATTTTTGCCATGTTTTTCAACAAGTTTAATAATTGCAGAACCCACAATCGCACCGTCAGAAAGAGCTGCCATTTTTTTTGCCTGTTCCGATGTGGAAATACCAAAACCAATCGCACAAGGCACAGCAGCGTTTTGTCGTACTATCTCAATAATAGGAACAAGGTCGGTTTTTATTTCACTCCGAACACCAGTTACGCCAAGGCTGGAAACAATATAGATAAATCCTTTTGCTTCCTTGGCAATCATGGCAATGCGCTTTTCAGAAGTAGGTGCAATCAGGGAAATCAAATCCACATCATATTTATTGCATAAAGGTAAAAATTCGTCTTTTTCTTCAAAAGGAAGGTCAGGCAAAATAAGACCGTCTATACCAATATTTTTACAGGTTGAAATAAATTTTTCAGCACCATAGGAAAAAATAACATTTGCATACGTCATAAAAACCATTGGAACACTGACATCTTTCCGCAGTTCTTTGACAAGCTCAAAAATCCTGTCTGTGGTGACACCGCCTTTTAACGCACGAATATTTGCCCCTTGAATAGTAGGACCTTCTGCCGTTGGGTCAGAGAATGGAATGCCAAGTTCAATTAAATCAGCACCATTTTTTGCCATAGCCCTGACAACGGCTGCAGTTGTTTCCAAATCAGGATCACCGCATGTAATAAATGGAATAAACGCCTTTCCGTTTTCAAACGCTTTTTTTATATTACTCATGAATATTTTCTCCTCTGTAGCGGGCAATGGCAGCGCAGTCCTTATCACCTCTTCCTGATAATGTAATGACAATACTTTCATTTTTATCCATAGTCGGAGCTAATTTCATGGCATGCGCTATGGCATGGGCGGACTCAACAGCAGAAATAATGCCTTCGGTTTTTGCAATATATTCAAAAGCACAGACTGCTTCTTCATCGGTTATTGGGACATATTCTGCTCTGCCTGTATCATGAAGATACGCATGCTCCGGTCCGATTCCCGGATAGTCAAGCCCGGCGGAAATGGAATAAACCGGAGCAATTTGTCCATATTTATCCTGACAAAAATAGGATTTCATACCATGGAAAATCCCTACTCTGCCCGTGCTGATAGTGGCAGCCGTTTCAAAGGTATCAACACCTTTGCCGGCGGCTTCACAGCCTATTAATTTGACTTCTGTATCATTAATGAAATGATAAAAACTGCCAATGGCATTGGATCCGCCTCCAACACAGGCAATAACAGCACGGGGAAGCCGTTTTTCTTTTTCCAGTATCTGCTGTTTTATTTCTTTGGAAATGACAGCTTGAAAATCGCGGACAATGGTTGGAAACGGATGAGGTCCCATAACAGAACCAAGGCAGTAAAGCGTATCAGAAACACGGGAAGTCCACTCCCGCATAGCTTCCGAAACAGCATCCTTCAGTGTCCCTGTCCCTGAGTGAACAGGAACAACAGTGGCTCCCAACAATTTCATGCGGTAAACATTGAGAGCCTGACGCCGAATATCCTCTTCTCCCATAAAAACAACACATTCCATGCCAAGCAGTGCACAGGCTGTTGCCGTTGCAACGCCATGCTGCCCTGCTCCTGTTTCGGCAATCAGTCTTGTTTTGCCCATTTTTTTTGCTAAAAGAGCCTGCCCAAGTACATTATTGATTTTATGGGAGCCCGTGTGGTTTAAATCTTCCCGTTTGAGATAAATTTTTGCACCGCCTAAATCTGTTGTCATTTTTTCCGCATAATACAGTCTTGAAGGTCTGCCTGCATATTCATTTAAAAGAGCCGTCAGTTCCTGATTGAAAGCAGGATCATTTTTATAAAAATTATATGCCTGTTCAAGTTCAATGACAGCATTCATCAGTGTTTCGGGAATATACTGTCCACCGTGAATACCAAACCGTCCATTTGGATTTGTCATAGTATCTTGTCTTCCTTTTTGACAGCAGTAAGAAAAGCTGTCATTTTTTCTTTGTTTTTTATTCCATTTACTTCAATCCCAGAGCTCACATCAACAGCAAAAGGATGCAGTTTATGTATTGCTGTGCTGACATTTTCTGCATGAAGTCCGCCGGCAAGAAAGTAGGAACGTTTGATGTCATGCAACAGCTTCCAATCAAAGGTTTTTCCTGTACCAGTACCAGAATCAAGCAGAATGTAATCTGCAATGCTTTTCTCGGCGAGAGCCAAATCTTCTTTGGAAGTCATGCAAAAAGCCTGAATAACAGGTTTTGCCGTCAGTTTTTTTAATGCAGAAATATACGCATTATTTTCCTGTCCATGCAGTTGGGCGAGGTCAATGCTATTGTCATTGAGCAGAGAAGCTACAGTTTCAATATCTTCATTCACAAAAACGCCTACTGCCTGTATGCTGGGGGCAAGCTTTTTTTTGAGTTCAAACGCTTTTTGTGGAGTGATAAATCGTTTGCTTTTTTTGGCAAACACAAAGCCTATATAATCAGGGTGCAGTATATTGACTGTTTCAATATCCTCATCTCGGGATAAGCCGCAAAATTTAATTTTTGTCATACTATCCCTTTCAGTTCACTCAGCTTAGCTTTTTTATCTTTAGCCCGCATGAGCGTTTCCCCAATTAACACAGCATCAGCACCAATATTGCGGATATTCCGGATATCCTCTGCGGTTTTGACCCCGCTTTCAGAAATAAAAAGAACATCATTTGGTATCATTTTGCGGAGTTTTGAGCTATTATTTGTATTCACAGAAAAATCTTTGAGATTGCGGTTATTGACGCCAATAATTTTTGCTTTTGCGTTTAATGCCATTTCAATTTCTTTTTCGGTATGGACTTCCACTAAAGCAGACAAACCAAGCACTTCACAAACTGCTAAATAGTCTTTCAACTGTTCACCTGTCAGAATAGAACAGATAAGCAGAACCGCAGAAGCCTTTAAAAGTTTTGCTTCATAAATCATGTACTCATCAACAATAAAATCCTTCCGCAAACAGGGAATGGAAACAGCTGCGGCAATTTCAAACAAATAGCTGTCACTGCCTAAAAACCATTTAGGTTCAGTCAGAACTGAAATACAGTCAGCTCCGGCCAGTTCGTATTCCCTGGCAATTTGCAGATAAGGAAAATCAAGAGAAATAAGCCCCTTTGACGGAGAGGCTTTTTTACATTCGCAAATAAAGGAAAGCCCTTCTTTTTTGAGAGCATTTTCAAAGGCAAATTTTCCCATGGGCAGAGCTAATGCTTTTGCCTGTATTTCCTGACGGGAAATACGCTGCACTGCATTTTGCACACGTTCCTTTGCATATTCAGAAAGTTCATCCAGAATGGTCATAGGTTTATGCCTCAGCGGTATTGCTTATTTCAATTAATTGCTGAAGTGTTTTCAGTGCCTTGCCGGAATCAATCAGTTTTTCAGCAAGCAAAATTCCATTTTGGATACTGTCAGCTTTGCCGCCAAGATAAAGCCCTGCTCCCGCATTCATAAGAACGGCATTTCGTTTATGTCCTTTTTCTCCTTTGAGAATATTCAAGGTAATTTTTGCATTTTCAGCTGGTGTGCCGCCTTTTAAATCTTCTTTTGTGCAAGAGGCAAATCCAAAATCTTCCGGTTTTATGCTATAGGATTTAAACCATCCATCACGTATCTCACAGATTTTTGTAGGAGCACTCAGGGAAATTTCATCAAGTTTGTCCATGCCGTAAACAACCATACCCCGTTTTATTCCAAGATTAATAAGTACTTGTGCCAGCGGTTCAACCAGATAATCATCATATACACCAAGCAGCTGCATGGAAGGTGTCCCGGGATTGGTAAGCGGACCAAGAATATTAAACACAGTGCGAAAACCCAGTTCTTTGCGTATTGCTCCTACGTACTTCATGGAAGTATGGTATTTTTGGGCAAAGAAAAAGCACATTCCCACTTTATTCAGCAGTTCAATGCATTTTGCAGGGCTTTGATTAATATTTACGCCCAATGCCTCAAGACAGTCAGCTGTACCACAGTTTGAGGAAGCTGCTCTGTTGCCGTGTTTTGCCACTTTCATTCCGCTTGCTGCAATAATAAGGGCAGAAGTTGTGGAAATATTGAAACTGTGGGCATTATCACCGCCGGTACCAACTATTTCAAAAAGTTCCATGTCAGTTTCAACTTTTTGGGCATGGGCACGCATTGCAGCAGCACAGCCGGCGATTTCATCAGATGTTTCAGCTCTGGCACTTTTTGTTGAGAGGGCGGCAAGAAAAGCAGCATTTTGTGTTGGTGAAGTTTCTCCGCTCATAATTTCGTTCATAACAGTGAATGCTTCAGCATAGGTGAGGTCTTCTTTGTTAACAATTTTTACAATCGCTTCTTTAATCATTATTCATTTCTCCTTTGTCAGCAGTTGAGTTTGAGTCGGTGTTGCCAGCAGTTCAGTATGAAAGGTATGGAAAAATCGTTAGAGAAGTTTATTATCATAATTCACGAGATTATGCAATTTAAACAATTTTGTATAAAATTGTTATTTTTTTGTAAAAAGAAAATGAAAAAATGAAAAAAAATGTTATATTTTTATTTTTATCAAAAATAACAATATGTTATAATAATAAAAAATATTGATATTTTTTTTATCTTGCGATAATTAAAATCATTTTGTTTTTATTAACAATTAACATATGGGACAATTCTATGAATGCTAACACAAAACTACCAGCATTATTAATGCTTGATGACGGCACTTGCTTTGAAGGCTACGCCATGGGAGCCTGTCAAGAAGTTGTTGGGGAACTTGTTTTTACAACCGGTATGAGCGGATATCAGGAAACAATTACGGACCCTTCTTATTATGGACAAATAGTTGTTTTCACTGCAGCGCATATAGGAAATTATGGGGCTACTGGCCGTGACAGCGAATGTCCATATCCTAAGATTGAATATGGCGCAAGCGGCATTGTTGTACATGATTTCTTTACTGGCGCAGATGATATTGATTTTCCGCATTTTCGTGCTGAATGTTCTTTGCAGAAAAAATTATTGGAAATGGGAGTCAGCGGCATTTATGGAATTGATACCCGTGCCTTGACCTTGCATTTACGTATGCATGGTTCCAGAAATGGAATAATCAGTACAAATTTAGACAGTGCATATCTTCTGAAACGGGCAAAGACAATCCCTTCCATGGCAGGACTTGACCTTGCTTCAAAAGTGACCACAAAGGAAAAATTTGTTTTTGATACAGCAAAAAATGAAGCGTGCAATAAAAAAATGCTCAATGTTGCGGTTATTGATTATGGTGTCAAGCGTTCTATTTTGCTTCATTTATATAATAATAACATGCTTCCGACAGTTTACCCTGCGACAGCAACAGCAGAAGAAATTTTAGCTGCAAAACCTGACGCTGTGATGCTGACGAATGGTCCTGGCGATCCCGAACCATGTGGTTATGCCATAAAAACCATTCAGGAATTAATCGGAAAACTACCTATTTTTGGAATTTGCCTTGGGCATCAGCTTATTTCTCTTGCCATGGGGGCAAAAACGTTCAAAATGCGTTTTGGACATCATGGGCTTAACCACCCGGTCAAAGAAGTTGCGACAGGCAAAGTGCTTGTTACCAGTCAAAATCATGGTTTCTGTGTTGACCCTGGAACTCTGCCTTCCAACGTAAAAGTAACCCATTGGAATTTGAATGATAATACTGTTGAAGGACTGGCATTGACTGACGCTCCTGTTTTTTGCGTGCAGTTTCACCCGGAAGCAGCACCCGGAACATGGGATGCCTATGGTTTATTTGGTGCATTCCGAACAATGATTGATGACTTTTATAAAAAATAGCAAATTGTTTGCCATAATTTCTGCTCCTGTTTACTTTATACGTTGAATAGCAAAGTAAAAGAGTTAATTTTACGTTACAAAACTTGTCATTCTCGATAGATGTGGCAAGGCAGACAAAAGACAAGACACCGGATAAGATTTTATTTGGTGTCTTTTTTATGCTAAAGAGTACAACAAAAAGGGCATAATCCTATGCCCTTCTCTCGTATTTGTTATCTGAAAAACCGATTAACTATTTCAAATTCACTTCACGGACTTTTGTGGAGTCGCCAACAGTGACAGGTTTTTTATCATGGAAAAGCGTAATCGCAGAACCATTGGCAATTTTGAAATCAAGATGTTGTTTGAAATTAAAGACCCGCTGTTCCCCTTTTCGGATAATAAAATGTCCGCTCTTACTGTCTTGGCTATACTGCATCCAACAATCCTGGTTTGCATACATAACAGCCTGCTGTTCCCCGTTTTGCGGTGCATCAACTTTTGTCCAGTCAATAACGCGGGCAGAGGGATTTTCCTTTAAAAATTTTGCTAATTCAACAGGCTCTTCATTCTTTTGTTCTTGTTTTTGCTCTTGGATAGGTTGCACTGCTGCGTCAGAAGTCTTTGGTTCTGTTTCCGGTGTTGCTATATCAGTTTGTTCTTTATCTTTTCCAGCAAGATTTTGGGTTTTTCCGTCAGTATTTTCTGTTTGGGCTGTTCCTGCTTCACTTGCTTCCTGCACACTTTTACCTTCTGCTGCAACAGGTTGTTCAGAAACTTGGACTTGTGTTTCTGCAACAATAGTTTCTTTTACGGTTTCGTTTTTCACCGCAGGCTGTTTTTCGGCTTTTTCTTCAATAAAGGGTGTTTCCGCTTTATCTCCGCCAAAAATAGCAGTATTCTGGGAGAAATAAAAATATGCACTGCCGCCTAAAATAGCCAAAACTAAGAGCTGGATAGCCAATTTTTTATCACGTGGCTTTGATTTTTCCTCTTCTGCTTCTGCATACTGCGGCTTTAATATTTTTTGGATAGTATTTTCGTCTGAAAAGTCTTCAACAGTATTGACAATATTCTGATATTCTTCAAAAGAATATCCCAAATACAGCATATAACATTTTAAAAAGCTTTTAAAATATGTTTCATACCCAATAAAATTCAAATCACCTTGCTCTATCGCTTCAAGACTTTGCTGATGAATTTTAATTGCGGCTGAAACCTCTTCAATACTCAGATTTTTACTTTGTCTTTTTTCCCGAATAAGGGAACCAAGTTCAGCTAATGTCATAATTCTACCCTATTTTATAGTTACAATCGCTTTTTTTTCCAAACCGGATATATATTCATCAACTTTATTCCCCGCTTTTTGCATACGCAATCCGTCACGAATTTTCGTCACAAGTGCAGGGTCAATAATTTCTGCCAAATTTTTACTGGACGTTGTTTTAGAAAGAACTTTTGCCTGCGCATAGGCTCCATTTAAAGAAAAAACTTTAGAAACTTCACCCTGTTCCAAACCCTGAATGGCTGTCTGCACAGGAGAAGCTAAATCAGAAATTGCCATCTCTCCTAAAATACCGCCTTCCTCAGCATAGGGACCAACCGAAATTTCTTTTGCGGTTTTTTCAAAGTTTTTTGGGTTTTTTATCAGTTTTTCCGAATAATTATCCATATCATCGCCGGTATTGTAGACAAGAAGTGCAACGTTTACCTTTCCCGTGACTTGTCCGCCGTTTGCAAGATAAAAATTCAATATTTCTTCATCGGTGACAATAATTTTGCGGAGCACATTTCTATTGATAAGTGACTGGGTTAAAAGTGTATTTCTTACTTTTTCCTTATATAATTTTTCATCATAGCCTTGCTTTGCCAAGTTTGCATAAAAAGCCTCCTTGGAACCGCCTGACTTATCAATGGACTGCTGAATTTCAGATTCTAAAGCCTGATCGTTTATTTTTATATTTTGATTGGCTGCTTCCTGAATAATAATTGACTCTTTTACCAAATCATTTAATACAGTCTGTTCAATATTTTTTCGTTCAGCGGCACTCACGTTGGAAGAATTAATACCTTTATTAGCCATATAAAGACGAATATTTTTTTCAAGCTGCAGAGAAGTAATCATTTCACCGTTAATAATTGCAACTACAGAAGCTTTTGGGCTTGCAAAACTCATAGAGGGAACAAAAAAAATACTCAATAAAATCAATAAACTAAATATTTTCAAAGGACACTCCTTAGCATAACTTTTTTTATAATAACCCGTTTTGCAAATATTGGCAAATAAAGAATTCCTAATTTTTAATTTCACGCAAAACATCGTGTAATTTTGATATGTTATTTATATCATCATTGGCTTTTACATCGTCAACATCCATATGTGATACGACATTTTTAAAAGAATTTACAATATAAATATCAGAATTTTTTATGGCAGTTTCAAGCCATTCTGTAAATTTTTGCGGCAGTTTCTCCTGCAATAAGCGTTCTTCTGCCAGCAAATACAAATCCACCGCATCATCTTCTTTAAAATTTTTCCTATCTTCCAGATATAAAATATATGCGCTGTCATCTTCCTGAAAAATAGCAGAAAATGTATTTATGTCCATGGATACAAGAATTGATTTATACTCATCAGGTAAATTATCGCTGTCAAAAAGGGATTCATAGACTACGGCGCCTTTTTTTTCAAAATAATGGATAAAATCAATACCGGAAAAACCCTTTTCAAGAACCGCATCATGAGAAAAATTTGTATCTTTTTGGATTTCCTGCAATAATTTTTGATTTCCTATCAGCTTATAAAATTTAATTGTGGAAAACTCTTTTGGATGTTCTTTAATTTTTTCTGCAAATTGTATTGTTTCCTCTGTTGTAATGGGTATTTCTTTGAGCAATAACGCATGGAGCGTATCATTTTCCAGCTGTGCCCGAACCTGTTTTATCCATTCCTCATAATCAATGCCATATTCTGCTAAATAATCTTCAAAGCTTTGCCCGTCAGCAAGCATTTCCCCATAGCTTTTTTTAATAATATTTTCAAAGGCAGACACATCATCGTCGCTCACTTCTGTATTTCTTTTTGTTAATTCCTGAGAAACAAGAATTTGTTTTATCCTGTTGTATAAAATTTCTGCATATTCTTTTTGCACACGTTCCACATCGGGAGCAGGCGTATTTAAATGAACATTGCGCATATCATAGAGTTTTTCAATTTCTTCAAGACTTATCACTTCCCCGTTGACTTTTGCCAACACGCTTTCATCATTGTTTTGAAAAAGTGATAACAGACGGTCATAATTAAAAGCGAGCAAGCAAAGACAAAGCAGTATAAAAATGATATTTTTTTTCATATGTTCCTCATTATTTTCCTTTTAAAGAGAGAAGTAAATTTTTTGCCCTGCAAATGATTTGAGCATTTGTATCCCCTTTTTGGATAAAGTCTTTGAGTTGGATTTCCAAACCTGCAGGTGGATATAATTTAGCAACGTTACTGTATTTTTGAATAAATTTCAGCAGCATGTCAACATCAACTTTTTTCTGCCCGTCCATAAAACTGACTTTCACCCGTTCAGCGGAAATATCAGCTTTATACACCCCAATATTTTTCATTTCAAATTTAAAATCAAGCACTTCTATAAAGGTGACAAGTTCTGACGGCAGCTGTCCATACCTGTCGCGAAGTTCCATTTCAATAGTATTTCTTTGCTCATTATCAAAGGCGCAGGAGAGCATTTTATAATATTTTAACCGCTCTTTTCCGTCCTCAATATAGGATTCCGGGATATAGGCAGGAAGTCCGAGATTTATTTCAATATCCTGACTGCGAAGCGCCTCTCCCTCGCCTTTTGCCTTGGCAACTGCTTCTTCCAACATTTCCAAATACATGTCAAGACCAACCCGTGCCATATGCCCCGACTGCGCTTCCCCTAAAATATTGCCGGCTCCCCGCAGACGCAAATCTTCCATGGCAACTTGAAAACCGGCGCCAAGATAATCCATTTCCAAAATAATTCGCATCCGTTCCTCGGCAATATCCGTCATGTGGGTGAGGTCATTGACAACAAAATACGCATATGCCTGTCTGTCAGAACGCCCAACCCGTCCGCGGAGCTGGTATAACTGCCCCAAGCCAAAGAGCTGTGCCTGATCGACAATCAGCGTATTTGCCCGCGGAAAATCAAGCCCTGACTCGACAATGGACGTACAGACAAGGACGTCTATTTCCCCATGCCAAAACTTGTGCATGGTTGTTTCCAGTTCCTTTTCACTCATTTGTCCATGCGCCATGGCAACCCGTGCGTTCGGCACCAGTTCCTGCACATAGGAAACAACTTTTTCAAGTCCGTTTACACGGTTATAAACCCAAAAAACCTGTCCTTCCCGCTCCAGTTCCCGTTCTACAACCTGACGCAGGACATTTTTATTTTTATCAATCAAGTGTGTTGCTACAGGTTTTCGTTCAAGCGGTGCTGTTTCAATAACCGATAATTCACGGATACCGGACATGGAAAGCTGCAATGTCCGCGGAATAGGCGTTGCCGTCAAGGTCAGGGCGTCCACATTCTTTTTCATTTGTTTCAGCCGTTCTTTATGGCGTACCCCAAAACGCTGTTCTTCATCCAAAATCAACAAGCCTAAATTGGGCAGCTGCACATCTTTTGATAAAAGCCTGTGCGTTCCAATGAGAATATCCATTTGTCCTTTTGCCGCCATATTGAGTACTTCTGTTTGTTTTGATTTTGGCACAAAACGGCTGAGCAAACCCACATTAATCGGAAAACCTGCCAAACGGGATCGGAAGGTTTGATAATGCTGTTCCGCAAGCACTGTCGTGGGGCAAAGCAGCGCAACCTGTCTGCCGTCACAGGCCGCCCGAAAAGCTGCCCGCAAAGCAACTTCTGTTTTGCCAAAGCCCACATCACCGCAGACAAGCCTGTCCATGGGCTCCGGCTTTTCCATATCAGCAAGCACTTCCTGTATTGCCTTTGCCTGATCCGGGGTTTCTTCAAAACCGAATGTCGCTTCGAATTCTCGGTATAATTCCCCCACAGGGCTGTAGCTGAAGCCCTTTGCCACCTTGCGCCATGCATACATTTCCACTAAGTCCTGTGCAATTTTTTCAATGGCTTTCTTGGCTTTATCCTTACTTGCCGTCCATGCCTGACTGCCCAGTCTGTCTAAAACAGGGCTTATGCCTTCTGTTGCTTTAAAGCGCTGGATAATGGACAATCTGTCCACTGGCATATACAGTTTTGCGTTATCGGCATATTCAAGGAGCAGATAATCGTTTTCAACACCCCCTACCGTCATACGGTGCAAACCGCCGAAACGCCCGATGCCGTAGTCCCTATGAACAAGCAAATCCCCTGCCAAAAGTTCATTGTAGGAATCCAGACCTTTAAAAGCCTGACTTGCCTGCCGTTTTCCCTGATTTGTTTTCGGCTGGAGCAATTCTTCGGGAATGACAAGGAGATGTTCCCATGCAAGTTCTGCCCCGTAATGAATATTGGCAATAAGCGCAAAAATCCCCTTGCTTCTGACATCATACCGTAAATGGGGATAAATGCCGTCTTGTTCAATCAATTTTAAAAACTTTTGCCGTCCCCGTTCTGAGGAAAAGGTTAAAATAATCTGCTCTTTTTCTTTGGCATAGTTTCGCAGTCCTGCCACAAGCTGCTGCCATGGACGCTCAAAAACTTCTTTTCCCTGAAAAAGCTCTTCAAAATTAAAAAATATTTTTTCAGACAGATCCAGACCCTGCGTTTCAATCCCTATACGGAGGGGCTCGATATAACAATGATTTTGCTTTGCAAGCATGGAAAAAATATCACCGGTATTTCGCAGGGATAAATAATCAGCCTGATCAAAACCTGCATCGAGCCTGTCCTCTTCCAAAGCATCCTGCCAATTGCTTTCCGCTTCTTCCAAACATTCTTTCAAATCAGCTTTGCTTGGCAAAAACCATTGGCAATTTTCCGGAAGCCAGTCTTCAATATTTGTGGCATGCTCATAAATATTTCCGGGCAATAAACGCATGTCACCCTGCTCCACAGCCCGCATTATGCTTGCCTGCCGCAATTCCGAAAGCCTGCCTTGCTGAAACAAATTGGCAAGGCGTTTACGGATTTTAGCACGTGCATTTTCATCCTGAAGAGCAGCGAGAACAGGAAGTATGCAAATTTCCTGCGTTACCCCGACAGAGCGCTGTGTAGAGGGGTCAAAAAAACGCATTTCATCAATGGTATCCCCAAAAAAATCAAGACGAATCGGCTTCTCATAGCCCGCCGGAAAAATATCCACAATATCACCGCGCCGTGCCACGTCCCCTGCTCGGGAAACCATGGACTCCCGCTGATAGCCCCAGTCCACAAGCTGTTCCATTAAAAGTTCGGGCGCCATATCATCATGGACTTTTAAAAACAGCTCATGTCTGTCAAAAAATTCTTTTTCAGGCAGATAAGGAATGAGCATATCCGCCGTCATAATCAGTGCTTTTGCAGTTCCCTGCCCCATGGCATAAAGTGCTGATAAACGGTCAGCCCAGCCTTCACGATTCAGAGAACGGCGATTAAAAGGATTTATTGACACAAAGGGTGTTTCAAAAAATAAGGGAATATTTTTTTCCTGTACGCTGCCTTTTTCTTTGCCCACAGAAATTTTTGCAATAAATAAGGAAAGAAAGGATTTCAGTGTGGCTAACTCATCCCTGTTTTTTACCACTGCCACTGTATATTTATTTTCAGAAACAGCCTCTGCCATGAGTTTTGCAAGGCTTGCAAAACCGCTTCGATATATATGCTGTTCTTTTTTTTCAATTATGCTTTGCAGTATTTCAGCTGACCTGTTCATTCCATGCTCCAGAGAAAAACATATAGCAATAAGTTCTTATAATTTCAAGCAATTTCCAAAGCATTTTTTTGATTTTTTTGTTCTTGGCAATCAGGAAAATTTATTTACAAAAAAACAAAAATATGTTAAAAAAAAAAAAGGATTTTATAAAAAGGATAGTAGCTATGCTAGAAACACCATTACATGACTGGCATATTGCCCATAAAGCAAAAATGGCTCCATTTGCGGGCTGGGATATGCCTATTCAATATGAAGAAGGAATTTTGGCAGAACATGCACACACGAGAAGCTGCGCATCAGTCTTTGATATTTGCCACATGGCACAATTTATGGTCAAAGGCGATACTGTCACCGAACTTTTAAAAAAGGCTGTCAGCCATAACCTTGATACCTTGGCTGTCGGCAAATGCCGTTATGGTTTTTTGCTTACCGATGAGGGCACCGTTATTGATGATTTAATTGTCTATCATCTTGCAGAACATCATTATTTCCTTGTTGTTAACGCAGGCTGTGCGGAGAAGGATTTTGATACCCTTGTCAAGCGCCTAGGCAAAGATAATATTGAAAATATTTCGCCAAAATCAGGAAAAATTGACCTGCAGGGACCAAAATCATTGGAAGTATTGGAAGCTGTTACAAAACAAAATTTCCACGATCTCAAATATTTTTCCTTCACCCACATTGAATATAAAGGCTTCACAATCCTTGTGAGCCGTACGGGCTACACCGGTGAACTGGGCTATGAATTATACTGCCCAAAAGAAGCCGTCCTCACCCTTTGGGAAGATTTGCTTGCCCATGAGCTTGTCAAACCAGCCGGGCTCGGTGCGAGAGATACGCTGCGCCTTGAATGCGGACTTGCCCTTTACGGACATGAACTCAATGAAGAGCACACTGTTGCGGAATCAAACCTTGCAGGCATGCTCACATCAGAAGCTGACTATATTGGCAAAGCCCCTGCTAAAGAAATCAAGCATGATCTTCTGGTTCCTTTAAAATTAGAAGGACGCCGTACCGTCCGCAATGGCGATTTCGTCATAAAAGAAGCAGGCAGCAGCGAAATTATCGGCACTGTAGCCAGCGGCTCTTTTGCTCCGTCTTTGGGCTATGCCATTGCTTTTGCCTTTGTCAAAAAAGAATTTGCAGGACAGGAAACTTTTGTTCTCAAATCAGGCAGAAATGAATTAACCGCACAAAAAACAACTGCTCCTTTCTTTACCGAAGGAACAGCAAGAATAAAACTTTCATAACAAAAGGGGAAATGAATAATGAATAATCCGGAAAATCTTTTATATGCAGAAAGCCACGAATGGTTAAAAGTTGAAGGAAAAGAAGGTGTTATCGGTATCACTGATTTTGCACAAGATTCCCTTGGCGACATTACTTTTTTAGACCTTCCGCAAGTTGGCGACAGCTTCACCAAAGGTCAGGAAATGGGAACTGTTGAATCCGTAAAAGCTGCCAGTGATATTTATATGCCTTGTGACTGCAAAGTTACTGCCGTCAATGACAATGCCATAAACAACCCTGAAATTGTCAACAAAGATCCTTACGGCGAAGGCTGGCTCATTCGTGTTGAAATCACCGGCTCTGCTGACGGGCTTTTGAATGCAAAAGATTATGCAGGTAAATGTGTACACTAATATAAAAACTTTTTTCCCAAAAACTTCTCCTTTTTGAGAAGTTTTTTCATAAAAATTTTTTATACGAAGTTTTTTAATTCCAAAAAAGGATAGCTTATGCCTTATATTCCTCATACCCCCGAAGAACTGCAGGAAATGCTCAGCGTCATTGGCGTATCAAGCCTTGAGGATTTATTTGCAGACATTCAAAATGACATGCGTCCAAAATCCTTCAACCTTCCGGAAGGAAAAAGTGAATCGGAACTCACTGCCTATTTTGAAAACATGGCAGGCAAAAACAAAACTGATTTTATCAATTTCCTTGGTGCAGGATATTATGACCATTATATCCCCAAAGCTGTGGACGCTCTTTCCCAGCGCGGTGAATTTTTAACATCCTATACGCCCTATCAGCCGGAAGTCAGTCAGGGAACCCTGCAGTCTATTTTTGAATACCAGACTGCAGCTTGCCGTTTGCTGGATATGGATTGTGCCAATGCTTCTTTATTCGATGTCGGAAACGCCCTTTTTGAAGCAGGTATGATGTCAGTCCGTCATACCCGCAAACATACATGGATTGTGGACGAAGCCATTAACCCTATCTGGCGGAAAATGCTTGCCACCTACAGCGCAAACCAGAATGTACGGCTTGTGATTATTCCTCACAAAAACGGTATTTCTGATAAAAGCGCCCTGATAAATGCTATTGATGACAATACTGCGGCTATTATGGTGCAAAATCCAAACTTTTTTGGCGCTATTGACGATTATACGGAAGTTTTTGCCAAAGCCAAAGAACATAAAGCCCTCAGCGTTATTTCCGTTTACCCTGTTATGCAGGCAGTTCTCAAAACTCCCGGTGAAATGGGCGCCGACATTGCTGTTGCAGAAGGACAAAGCCTTGGTCTGCCTCTTTCCTTTGGCGGTCCTTACCTTGGCATGATGGCCTGCAAAAAAGAATTAGTCCGTCAAATGCCCGGTCGTATTGTGGGTAAAACCAATGACCTTAATGGAAAAGAAGGTTTTGTTCTCACCCTGCAGGCTCGTGAACAGCATATCCGCCGCGCAAAAGCAACATCCAATATTTGTTCCAACCAAGGCTTATGTGCTCTGAGAAGCATTATTCACATGGCGCTTTTAGGACCGGAAGGATTAAAAAGAACAGCTGAAACCTCCATGTATTTAGCCCGTGTTTTAGCAGATAAAGTAACAAAGCTTCCCCATGTCAGCCTGTTAAATGCTGCTCCTTACGGCAATGAGTTTGCGGTTCAGCTCCCCAAAAATGCAGATGAAATTGCAGGTAAAATGGCAGAACTGGGCTTCTTATGCGGTTTTCCCGCCGGACAATATTATCAAGGCATGGAAAATGTACTGCTTCTCGCCTGTACGGAAAAAAATACCGAAGAACAAATTGATAAGCTTGTGAACGCTCTTGGAGGTCTTTTATGAGAACACTGTTTGATAAATCCGTAAAAGGTCGTATGGCAGTTGTTCCTGCTCTGCCGAAAAAACATGCCGAAGATATGCTTCCTCACAATTTGCTCCGTGTAAAACCGGCAAAATTGCCTGAACTTTCTGAACTTGATGTTGTTCGCCACTTTACCCAAAATTCCCATAAAAACTTCTCTGTTGACGGCAATTTCTATCCTCTTGGTTCCTGCACCATGAAATATAACGCAAAAGTTATTGAACATATTGCAAGCCTCGCAGGTTTCAGCAAACTGCACCCGCTCACTGCCCAATTAAAACACGGTGAACAATACACCCAAGGTGCGTTGCAGGCTGTGTATGAAATTGAACAATATCTTTGTGAAATCAACGGCATGAAAGCCTTTACCATGCAGCCCATGTCAGGCGCCAATGGTGAATTTACGGGGGTTATGCTGATTGCTGCCTACCACAAAGATAAGGGCAATAAAAAAACAAAAATTGTTGTACCGGACTCTGCCCACGGCACAAACCCCGCTTCTGCTATGATGGCAGGCTATGAAATTGTCAATATAGCTTCCAAAGACGGTATGATTGACCCGGACGCCCTTGAAGAAGCCCTTACTGACGAAGTAGCAGCGCTTATGATGACCTGTCCCAACACCTTGGGGCTTTTTGAAAGACATTTACCAAAAATTGTTGAAAAATTACGCAAAATTGACGCTCTGCTCTATTATGACGGGGCAAACCTCAACGCTATTATGGGTAAAATGCGCGTAGGCGATGTGGGCTTTGACGTTGTGCACTTGAATTTGCATAAAACCATGGGAACTCCCCATGGCGGCGGCGGTCCCGGTTCCGGTGCTGTTGGCGTCAGTGCCCGTCTGGAACCCTATTTGCCTGTTGGTCGCGTTGTCAAAAAGAGTGACGGAACATATAAACTTGATTTTGATTATCCAAAATCCATTGGCTATATCGCTCCGTTTTTAGGCAACTTTTCCGTTTACGTCAAAGCGCTTGCCTATATCATGCGCCTTGGAAAAGCGGGTATTCCCCGTGCTGCCGAATATGCTGTGCTCAATGCCAACTATTTACGCAAGAAAATGGATAGCTTCCTGCATGTTCCCTTTGACCGTATCTGCATGCATGAATTTGTTTCTTCTCCTCCGGAAGGCATGCATGCCCTTGACCTTGCAAAGGCACTGCTTGAACATGGTATCCATGCACCAACCATTTATTTCCCGCTCATTGTGCATGAATGTTTGATGTTTGAACCAACAGAAACGGAAAACAAAGAAACACTGGATGAACTTGTTGCCCTGATGAAAGAATTTGTGGAAAAAGGTCTGCAAGATCCGAACTATCTGCAGCAAATGCCGCTCACAACACCGCTTCGCCGTCTTGATGAAACTTTTGCTGCACGGAATATGATTTTAAAACAAGAAGAAGAATAAAAACTACACTATCCCCCTTGCATAAAGGGGGATAGTTTTTTATTTTCCATACGATAATGTTCCTTATGCTTTTTATTCCTGATACGTTAAAAAACTCTTCATTTCCTGCAAATCTTAAAGTAATACTTGAAAAAGATACCCTGCAAAAGTATCTTGCATGGACTTCAGACATAACACCTGAACAAGCCTTTTCTTTTGCCGAAAATCTTTTCGCACTTGCAGAGAACAAACAATCTAAATTACTTCTTGAATGTCTGGAACTCTATTATTCTTCTCTGTATACGCGCTTTACTGAACAAGAATTTAAAATACTTATTGAACAAATCCAAACTGTTATCAGAAAAAATATCAACCCTCGAATAAGCTGTATTTTCGATACAGTCAAAAAAACAGTCCTTATCAAAGAATACCAATCCAAACAAAATCAAAACAACCGCCTTATGCCGCAAAAACAAGGCGCAAATAAAAATGTTCTCTATACCTGCATTACAGGGAATTACGATGGATTAATAGAACAAAATTATTATGCACCGGACTGGGATTATATTTGCTTTACTGATCAGGATACACTCCTTGAGCAAAAATATTTTGGGCAGTGGCAAATAAAACCTCTTGCCTACACAACGGATAATTCTCAGCTTACAGGACGCTGGCATAAAATACATCCCCATATTCTTTTGCCAAACTATGAAAAGTGCCTTTATATTGACGGCAATATCAATGTCCTTAGTCCCTATCTTTTTGAGCTTGCAAGCCAAAAACAAGACACTATTTTCGGACAGTTTATCCACCCTGTCCGCGACTGCATTTATAAAGAAATATTAGCCTGTCTTGCAGGAAAAAAAGAAAATAAAGCAAAACTGGAAAAGATCAAAAATTTCCTTTTGCAAAACCATTTTCCAAGCCACTTCGGACTGAGCGAAACAGGAATTTTATTCAGACAGCATAAAAATCCTTTATGTATAAAAATTATGGACGAATGGTGGTTTATGCTTGAAAACTATTCTGTGCGTGACCAGATTTCCCTCATGTATATTTTATGGAAAAATAATTTGCAGCCTGAGTGGCTTTGCCCCTATGCCTACAGGCAATTGAAACATGATTTTTCAGTTATCCGGCATAAAAAAACATTAATTATTCCGTAAAGTTCGTATAAAAAAGAAAGGCAAAAGTATTTCTCTTTCTTCCTGTTTTTTAATGCATGGACTTGATGTCCACCCTCTTTTCAAAAATATCCGGTTTAAAAAAACTAGAGCGTTTCCGCATAATATTCGTAATTTTTATTTTCTTTGGGGGAAATGAT